>ERZ779852.201-NODE-201-length-64255-cov-14.636573_pt1 | contig 64255 bp, 68 predicted proteins | sample MGYA00511559_ERZ779852 | MGnify/ENA primary metagenome ERZ779852 (study PRJEB29588, sample SAMEA2157977) | human gut metagenome | biome: human gut; feature: human-associated habitat; material: faeces | place: Denmark | collected 2008/2010 ...
TTAAACGATATACAAACAAAGCAGACCGAGTTTACTCGGCCTGCTTTTCTTTTACCAAAAAGGAGGAATAACCTTGAAAAAGATTCGGACAAAGTTCTTGCCATTATTGCTCGCGCTGGTGACGATCTTGAGCCTGCTGCCGACTTCGGCCTTCGCCGCGTCGAAGACCGGCTCTGGTATCCAAATCACACAGAATCAGGCATATTGGAGCACACGTTTGCTCGCCAACGGTACGCCGTACAGCTATCGTCCTCCGCTGGCAGACGGTAAGCTCGTGTACTGCATGGACAGCGGCCTCGGCTATCACTACGCCACAAAATCATTCCTCGATTCGTTTACATGGACGTCCGGCTCCGGCGCGGACGCAGATGCCGTATTGCAGTCGGCTATCACGAACAGCGGCCTCAGTGAAATGGACGCCATGACCATCGAAAACGTCAAGTGGATGATGACCTACCTCAACGACTGCAAGGCGTCCAATGTCGGCCAGCTTTTTATGGCCGTGCAGACGTATGTGTGGGAAAACCAGTCCTACAAAGGCGAACCCGGTGGAGACGGCGATGCGGGCGGTTACGCCAACGCAGACACCTACGAGCTATACCTGAGCCTTATTGACGATCTTCTTGCGAAAAAGGCGGCTGAGGATGCTGAGTTTTTGAAGCAGATCGAAGCATATAAAGCACAGGGCATTGAAGCGTCCATCGTGGAGGATGCGAGCGCAAAGTGGGCGGTTTTTGCGATCTCGAGCAACCGCAAGAATCAGTCGTTCTTCAACTACTATGGGCCGAGAAAGCTGTCGGTCGGCGAAGCCAAACCTGACCAGCCGGAGCAGCCCACAGGCGGCACGGGCAAGATCACGCTCAAAAAGACTGCGGCAGGCACATTGAAGGGCCTGCCCGGTGCGCGTTACAGTATCTACTTCAATGGCCAAATCGTTGGAAGCGATGTGACCGGCGAATCGGGAGAGCTCCATATTGAGGATGCCGCCACCGGCCTTTGGACCTTCGTTGAAACGGCGGCCCCGTCTGGATACTGTCTTGACCCTACGCCCAAGAGCGTCTATGTGGATGTGTCCGAAGGCGATCGCGAATACACCGTCGCGGCAGTCAACTACGCTATGCCCAGCATGATCATTTACAAAGAAGATGCGCAGACGAGCGCTCCCGTGCCCGGCACCGTGCTGTCGGTCAAGTCCGTTACAGGCGCCTACTCCACATCTGTTAAAATCGGTGAGAGCGGATCGGCTACGCTGGAGGGCCTGGAGCCCGGCGTTTACGTCGTATCTGAGGAGTCCGTGCCGGAGCCGTACATCTTGAGCAACACAGAACAGACCGTGGCGCTGCGTCCCGGCAAGACCACAGAGGTCCATTTTCAAGATTACAAAAAGCCTGGCCTTGAAATTTTGAAGAAGAACATCGCCAATATGGACCCCATCCCTGACATGACCTATAAGGTCGAGCAGATCGACGGCAGCTTTGAGACTACGGTCACAACAGACCTGCGGGGCCGCGCCTTTTTGGCGGACCTCCCCGTGGGCAGTTACCGCATCTCAGAGGTAGGCGGGCCGTCGAATGTGATCCTCTCCGAGATCCCGCAGGTGATCTATCTGGAGGCCGGCTGCACCCGCACGGTGACCTTTTTCAACGCGATCAAGCCCACCCTGACGATTTTGAAACAGAACAGCGTAACATCCGACCCTCTCCCCGGTGCAAAGCTGCACATCTACTATGCGTCCGACAACACCTCCACCGGCGAGATGCATGATCTCGGTGTGTTCTATTCTAACGAGGAGGGCAAGGTGATCCTGACGGATGCCGAGCGAGGCTGGTACAAAATCGTCGAGGAGTCCTGCCCGCAGGGCTTCGGCTTCCTCGACGGGGAGGCCGTACAAGAATTTTATCTGGAAGAAAATACCAGCAAGACCGTCATCATCCGCAATGTGCCGCTCAGTGCGCTGGTCGGCTTCAAATATGACACCAAAACAGGAAAAGGCATTCCAGGCTGCCGTTTCGAGCTGCGTTATTTGAGCGGCAATACCAGCGGCACGGGCGGTACCGTTATCGGCACTTACGTGACCGGGCCCAATGGAGCCTTCACTGTAACCGGCTTAAAAAAGGGCACTTATATCTGCGAGGAGGTATCCAGTGATGGAAACCACATCATCGACAGCGAGCCGCAGACTGTGTGGATCTCCGGCGAGGATCAGGACGTGGTCATCATCCGCTTTGGCAACTCACCGTTTGGCAGCTTGCTCATTACAAAGCTGAGCGATGACAACAAGCGCAGTCCGATCCCCAACACCGATTTCCTATTAACTTATAGTGATGGCACGTTTGTCGGCAACGACAACGGTATTTATACAACGAACGCTGCGGGTGAGATCCTTGTGGATGGCTTGGAGCCGGGGGTGACGATCATCGTGCGCGAGGTCAGGGCCGCGGCTGGGTTCTTGCTGGACGAGTCGCCGCAGCATATCCAGATCAAGAGTGGTGAAACGGTGCATCTACAGTTTCTCAATAAGCCGCTCGGAAATTTGATCATCAAGAAAAACAGCAGCGCCCCGACGCAGGAGGCTGTGCCGGGGGCGGAGTTTGAGATTACGTACGCTGACGGCAGCTATGTCGATGCCGCGGGCGGTACGATCTCGAGCAATGGCCGTTATGTGACAGACGAACATGGAGAGATCCGCATCAGCGGTATTGTCGGTACCGTCGTGGTGACCGAAATCAAAAGTGGACCGGGCTACCAGCTCGACGAGGCCAACCGCACGCAGACGGTGACGATCAACCCAGGCGATACTCAGACCCTGCAATTCTACAATACGCCGATCAGCAAGGTCGAGTTTATCAAGGTGGATGAGAATGATCGCAGTGTGCGCATCCCCGATACGACCATCGAGGTCCGCAGACTCGACGGTGCGCTGGTCACGACGCTCGTGACGTCGGAGAGCGGTCAGGCGTTCGCACAGCTCGAGGACGGCAGCTACTATGCCGTTGAAACGGTGGCAAATCCCAAATACCAGCTTGACAGTACACCCGTTTATTTCGAGGTCAAGGACGGCAAGTGCGCCCCCGTTGTGCTGACCAATAAGATGATCTGCGGCATTTTGATCCACAAGACGTCGAGCACGACCGGCGATGGCATCTACGGCGTGCCGTTTATCCTCTATGACAGCAATCATAATCCGATTGCACAAGAAGAGAGCGATAACGAAGGATATGTCCGTTTTGAGGGCCTCTCCGCAGGCCGCTACTTCCTGCGTGAAGGGGACAATGAGGGCTACATCCCCGATAAGCAGGAAAAAACGGTCTACGTGAAAGACGGCGAGACGACGATCATTGAGTGGAAGAACACGCCCATCACGGGTCAGATCCAGATTACCAAGTATGCAGACGGCGTGAATACCATTACGGGTCAGACCAGCGGAGTTACTCTCAAAGGCGCAACCTACGAAATTACATGGGAGCGCAGCGGTAAGGTAGTAGATTATATTACCACCGATGCGAGAGGCGTTGCGGCTTCCAAACCGCTCCCATTAGGCCGTTATCTCATCCGAGAGGTATCTGCGCCAGCGTACTATCAGGTGTCTGCTGAAACCTTTGATGTAACGCTCGAATACGCGGGACAGATCATTAAGCTGGCGGCTTATAATAAGCCTGCTGAGCTGGGAGTTACACTGACGAAGACCGGAATCAAAGAAGTACTGGCGGGCAGTAAAATGTCCTACCGCTTCACAATCGCCAACACCTCTAATGTGGATTTGCAGAATTTCTATTTCCATGACAAGATTCCTTATGATGTAACGACCGCGTCTGCTTTGACTACCGGAACCTATAATGCACGGCTCACTTACCGAATCCTTTATAAGACCAACTACAACGATTATCGCGTGTTAGCCAGCAATCTTCTCAGCACCAATAATTACTCCTTTGGTCTAAGCGGTTTGCAGCTTATGGCCGGCGAAGTCGTGACAGATATTTACTTCGACTTTGGAACTGTCCCTTCTGGTTTTCAGAGTGTGACAAAGCCGACTCTCATGGTATCTGTTAACCCGAGAACAGCAAATAAATACTATGTGACAAACCGAGCTGATGCCGGTGGAAAATTTGGAGAGACCTGGCAGTCCGCTAATGCAAGTTGGATTACCATTGTACGCAATCTCACTCCCGTCAGGAAGCCTCTTCTTCCCAAAACCGGCTACTAAAAACGATAAAGGGCAGCGATAGAAAACTATCGCTGCCCTAACTAATTCAATGATACAAGCGGTTCAAGAGGCGGTGGTTGCCTTGATAAGGACGCTTGTCAAAACACGCTGGCTCTCTCTGCTGCAGGAATCACAGAACTGATTCTTCATTGCAAATTCCATGGCATTTGCGATGCGCTTGAAGTCTTTTGTCTCCAAGGTATCTTCTGTAAGGTGGCGATGTACCAGCAGATATGCGTCGCGAACATCTGCGGAGACATTTGCTCCGGAGAAAAGAGTTTCGATTATGCCGTCAATCATTGCGATTTCTTCGCTCGTAAAAACCAAAATTCTCACCTCACATGGTGTCGATTATAGCAGACGGCGGTCGTGATTTCAAGAAAAGATGCAGACGGCAAAAATGGCAGAGAGACATTACTCTTTCTTAGAGCATGAGGAGATGACCAATGAAACCAAACAAGGGATTTATTACTGTGCTCATGATGGTGCTTATCAGTATATCACTGTCCACTTTTTCGCGTGCCGCTTTCGACACCTTTTCTGATGTCCCGAATGATTCACCGTTCCATGAAAGCATATTCTATCTCGCCGAACGCGGCATCGTTTGTGGTGAAGGAAATGGTCGATACGTACCGGATGCACCTGTTACCGTGCGCCAGTGGGCAACGATGCTCTGCCGCGCATTGGGCGACGCTGATCCGCTCAATTATGATGATGACTGTATTCGGCAGGGCTACTCAGATGGATGGCTGGAGATGACAGCTATTACGGCGCCGGATTCTGACCTTTGCCGCTATGCCATCTACAAAAGCGGCTTTGCCGCCTTTGGTGTTGACCTTTACAGTTTGCAGCTCTACCCGAACGAGGGCAAACTGTCCCAACAGAGCGAAGTTCTTCGCGCTGCTGCGGATTTTGGCCTGTGCGAAGATACCTGCGATGGAACAGAAATCATCACACGAGGAGAGGCTGCGGAGCTTCTTTATGCGCTGCTGACCAAGACGTTTGCTGTTGTGCCGCCGCCTATGTTAGATAACATACCTCTGGACAACAAAGCGGGCGTCGCTTTGAACAACTACTTGTTGGAGATTCAAAAAATTCCCGAATCAATGATGCAGTCATTTGCCGAAAAGGACTGGCGGTATGTTATCGATTTCGATTACCTTGCAAAGCTGAGCAAAGAATATGATCTTGGCTGCACCGGGGTGACCATCTATGAAGGCCGTAAAATCATCGTATCCTCAGCGGAATCCACTATTCACGAATTCGGACACTTCCTCGATGGGATGATGGGCTTTCCTTCCCGGACGAAGGGCTTTTATCAAAGAGAGTCTGCATCGGCAGCATCGCTCCTCCGTACATATGCGCTTACCGACGCGCAGGAATATTTTGCGGATTGCTTTGTATACTGGATCAAAAATCGCGGCGATGGCAAAAAGATGGCAATGCTGCAAGATGCTGCGCCTGAGACCTATTATTACTTCAAGATGCTCGAGGAAAATGACTGGAAACCCAGTTTATCGTCTTAGTTCCAAGGAGAACCTTATGAAAAGAATTTACCATTTCTATTTAACTTGTATGACCCTCACGTTGACTATGCCCATGATGATCGTCAGCGCCTTTGCCGTGGATGATATGTGGACAGTAGCTAACAAGATCATCGTAGATGTTTACGGGAAGATCGTTGGCGTCAGCACAGTTCTGGCTGGGCTGATGTCCGCTGTGGCGGTGATCGGCGCAAAGCTTTCCAATAACCAGCACAAAGTTGATCAGGCGTGGGACTGGCTCAAACGTATCTGGATCGCATGGGCAATCATTAACGGCATCGGTGCATTCATTGCATATGTTGCGCCGCTGTTCAACGGCCTTGCGACACTGACCCCGTAAAAGTAGAGTTAGCTCCGGCAAAAGGAGGTGTCCACATTGCTTGAGCTGATTTTCCAGGGATTCATGGAGTGGGCTTATGGGCTTACGCTGGAATGCTGGGAATATTTTTCATCATCGCTGCTGAGTATTATGAGCATGGATTATGCGTACATGAAAAGCCATGTCCCCGTGATGGTCAGTATCACACAGGTGCTTCTGGCCGTTGGCTGGGCGCTCCTGATTGGAAATCTTGTTTTTCAAGCCCTCAAAAGTATGGCAGTCGGCCTCGGCTTTGAGGGGGAAGACCCCAAATTATTATTTACCAGAACCTTTGTGTTTGCCTTCCTGCTGATGGCGAGTCCGCAGATCTGCGAAGTGGGACTAAGCCTTACCGCAAGAATCATAGAGCTTTTAGAGATACCCGATGCTATCGACGTGACGCTTTTGGATGAGGGGGCGTTCGGTTCTCTCAACGCAGCTTGGCTGCTGGTGATCATCTTTGGCCTGATTATCATGTTTAAGGTATTCAGGCTTTTGCTGGAGATCGCGGAGAGATATGTGATCCTTGCTGTACTTACGATGACAGCACCGCTGGCATTTGCAATGGGAGGCAGCAAAAGTACGTCAGAGATATTCGGGGGCTGGTGCCGGATGTTCGGGAGTATGTGTACGCTGATGGTGACGAATGTAATCTTTTTTAAGATGCTGCTCTCCGTCTTGTCTAATGTACCAAGCGGCCTCGATATAATCCCGTGGATCGTTTTGGCCTTGACGATTGTAAAGGTTGCCAGGAAAGCGGATGCTATCATTACCCGTATCGGGCTGAACCCAGCCATTACCGGTGACTCTCTCGGCCGGGGCTTCCCCGGCACGTTGACCTATATGGTCATGCGTTCCGCTACATCTCATATTACCAAGACCATCGGTAAATCCACCGGAAAAGGTAACAGAGGAGCTGCGTCCGGCTCGACCACAGGAGGGCCGCGCATAGGCGGCGGCCCATCCGGAGTGCACAATGCTGCCGGTCATACTGCAAGTTATCAGGCTTATCGAGCCTCACAGCAACAGAATACTTCGCAGGGGGCGGATGGACAAGGCTTTGTTTCTCAGCGTGAAAGCGTTCAATCAGGTGGAGCACAGACGGCCACGCAGGAACATTTCTCGAATTCGTCGACGCAGAATTCTTCTTCGATCCGGCAGACAGCATTTAGAGGAGCGGAAGCAAGAAAGAGCTCTGTGCCATCTGGGATGCGGAGAGCGCCTGCTTATGTGACCTCTGTAGATCGCGTTTCTCCGTCCAGTGCGCAAACACCCGCCGCTGGGTATGATACATCGGGTAACAAGACTACTTCGACGGTAAGAGAGCAGAGCAATGTGACGGCTTCTATCCGAACAGCTAATTCTGCTCAGCACTCCTTATCAGGGAACGCCTCACAGCACGAGCCGGCAGGAAGATCGCCTGCGCCTATGTCTATGCGTATGACTCAGGCAAATATGCAGGGTGTGCGAAGCAAGGTGAATGACCGCTCTGCACAACGGTCTGAACAGACGGAAAATGCAGCGGCGCAGTCCATTGATCACGCAGTTCCGACCGCGGCGCAGAGACCGTCGCCCGGCGGCGCAGGAATCTCATCCTCGCCCGCGGTCAGCGGCCAGCACTCGTCACAGCCTTTCGGGATGGGAACACGTTACACGCAGCGTCCATCTTCTCGAGGTGTCGGCGAGCAGAAACCGGAAGCAATTCGCCCCGGCTACGCAGGAACAGCGCCCACACAGCATGCACCATCCTCCGTCGTTGAATCGGCACGCAGTTCAAGTGGACGCGCAGCGCATCATTCCTCATCCTCCCAAGGGCCTATCGTCGGTTCACGGCCTGACAGGAGCATCCCACAGGGCAGCAATGTTCCTCCTAATCAAACACGGAAGTCCAATAACAGCCCGGCACGGCAGGAAGCGCGACCGATTGGGATTCGAAATGAGCCTTCGGCAAAAGGAATGTTTTCCGCTCAGCGTCCCGACCCCGCAGGAAATAGAGCGGATGTCTCTCAAGGGACGCTGACGCGGCCAACAACAGGAAATCGCGCCGCGGCATCAAAGAGCGTCTCAATGCCGTCCACCCTTATTAAGGGCAGCGTAAAAAATAGCAAAGAGATATCCTCAAGTAGAAAACAGCGGAGGGAAAAGCATGAACGAAAATGAAAAATCCCGCTCAGGGCTTCAAACAGCGGTAGATTTTGCCCATGCTGCGAGGGCTGCCAAACGTATTATGCAGGCGGCTGCGGCATCCGGTGTGCATGGAGCCGCAGCTGCCACGGCCAGAGAAGCGTTTCCACTTCTCTTAAAAGTCCTGATTGCTGTACTTGTCGTCTTCATTGCGGTGCCTATGGTGATTTTTACGGCACTTCCCAATATTTTTTTCGGTTACAATTCCTCGGGCACTGATACCGTCATACAGATGACGCAGCAAGCCATGACACTTGGCGGCGTGTACATGACACTTGGCAATTTTGAGGGAGCGCAGATTGACTCCGTCGTGACAGGCATTGCCGCAGAGTACGAGAAAAACGGAACGACTATTGATCATATTGTAGTGTCCAGTGCTATGACAGATGATGACCTTCTTTGGGTCATTGCTATCAACTCTGCCGCGCATCAACAGGATCTCAATACTATGAGCGCTGATCTTATCCGCGACTTCTGCAAATCGAGCTTATCCTATACGCCTTCGCTCAGCTTTATGGATAGCGGCGATGATGGCGTCGTAACGACCCTGCGAATAGAGGTCAAGCACCTTGACCCGGAAAAGCTCATGGACGAGCTGGGCTTTGACAGTGAGGCACGGCAATGGGCAGGAGCGCTTTACGAAACACTTGAAGAGAGCGATGCCATCAACAAGTACAAGTCCTACTATGAGGCTTACCAGCCAGGCTACGGCGGCGACGGCTCTTATTCCGGTGATGTTGAATACGGCAGCGGCTACGATAACGAGATCGATATATCCGGCTTTGTTGATCCCAGTACAAAGAACAATCTGGATCTTGCGGCCTACGCTATACAGGCATGGGCGAACAACTGGGGCTATGTGTGGGGCACTTATGGAAATGTTCTTACGCCAGCCCTCTTTGAGTACAAAAAACAGCAGTATCCGGACGGTGTAGGAAACTACGCCGATTTTATAAAGGAACACTGGCTTGGCCGCCGTACCGCAGACTGTATCGGTCTCATCAAGGGCTACGGCTGGCTGGATACAAAAAGCATGACTATCCGCTATGCAACGAACGGGATGCCCGACTACGGTGCCGACCAGATGTACCAGGCATGCAAAAACGCCGGGACATTGAATAAAGACTATGGTGCCATATCTACCATGCCGGAAATTCCCGGCCTGATGCTTTGGAAAAGCGGACACGCAGGCGTTTATATCGGCGGTGGATATGCCATAGAAGCCATGGGGACAAGCAAAGGCGTTGTGAAAACCAAGGTTAGCGACCGAAACTGGCAGGGCTGGGGAAAGCTCCCCTATATTGACTATCGGGAGGGAAATTGATGGAAAGAATGACACGTCTGCGTGCGATACGCTTGAAATATGGCATTTCACTGGTCGAGCTGGAGCGTCATAGCCACGTCAGCAATCAATATCTGAGTGCGCTGGAGCTGGGAAATGTCAGCCGCACGGCAAACAACGAAGAAGTTCTTGGCTGTGCGATAGATGAGATCATCCGTTCGCGCAAGAGCTCGCTTTTTGGGTTAGAGCAGATGATACGACAGTATCGCGGACACTTACTAGAAACCGTGGAGGTGGAAAAAGGTGAATTATGAAGTCTACCACATTCCCTCAAACTTTACAGATGCAGGACGCATCATGGGCCTTTTTGAACTTCGAAATCTGGTAGAGGCAGTGATTCTGACAGTCCCAGCCTTATATCTCTGCATTGCATTTCTCCCATTTGGGCTGACTGCAAAGATCATAGTGACACTGGTGGTCGTTGTACCGGTGGGAGGCTTCGGCCTTATTGGGATCAACGATGACAGTATGACACGGTGGCTGGGTTACTGGTGGCAATGGCGGAGAAGACGCCGGATCATTTTATTTCGAGGGGAGGTCAGAACGTGAATCTAAAGGATTTAATTTTTGGCGGCGGGGTGAAGTCGGGAGGCGATGGCGGTACATACCGCGACAGCATTCAGGCATGGCTGCCCATCAAAAATATCATCGGTGGAGTTGTCATTACAAAGGATGGCCGATTTGTGAAGATACTTGAACTTCTGCCGGTCAATATCTATTTGAAGTCCCCTAATGACAGGCAAAATATCATTTCATCTTTTGCTGCATATCTCAAAATTGCTCCAAATGATTTGCAGATGGTGGCGCGTACACTGCCGGCGGATACGCAGGCATATGTGGAGCAGATGCAGCGTTATGCCGAGAAGGAAGACAATGAGGCATGCCGGGAGATGATTGAAGATAACATTCAGGAGATCGGCAACGGGATCGCGAGTGATGCCATGCGGCATCGATTTTTCCTTGTTTTTCAATATGAAGCAAGTATGAGAGCCAAACGAAACACGGTAGATTCTATTATCCAGAGGCTCAATGAAGAGGCCGATACCGCACGACGATACCTTGATGTCTGCGAACTTGAGGTACTGGAGCCTCGGTATAGTGATAACTTTGTCCTCAAACTGCTTTATGAGATCCTGAGTAAGAAAACCAGTCAGCGTGTCCGGCTGCCGGATGGCGTATTTGATATGACGACGGCCGTACACGGCATTTATGAGGAGTAACCATGCAAGTGAAAAAGAAGCCCCGCAATGCAGCGGCGAAAAAAATTCAAAAGGCGTCTCCGAAAGAGAAGTGCACAAAGAAAGAACAAACCGAACAGCCGCTTTTGAAGCGTATGATCTTCGGTGAAGAGAGACCCGACCTCACAGAACTGGAGGCCGGGTCTACTACGATCCTCGATATTCTGGCACCGACCACTGTGGATACGAAAAGCAAGGACTACATTGTTGTAGACGGCGTATACCATACCTCTTTATATCACAGGGTATGGCTATGCAACCACTGTCGGCTCATGCTGGCTTGCCCCGCTGGTAGAGGCTGGTGAGGGAGTAAACATGAGCTTTCTTGTCAAGCGGCAGTCGAAAGAAAAGATCCTTTCTAAAATCGCTCAGACGACGATGGTGAACCGCTCCCGCATGCGAGACGTAGGCGATACCCGTCAGGACTACGAAGAACTGGATAGTGCCATCAATTCTGGCCTTTACCTCAAGGACGTCATGAACCGTCAAGGTGAGGACTTTTACTATATGCACACCCTCATTGAAGTTACGGCCCCTGACCCCGAGACACTGGAACAGCGGGCAACGGAAGTGGAAAAGCTCTGCGTGTCCGTGGACATGATCGCCCGGCGCTGTGACTACAAAAATGAGCAGGCGTTTTTATCTTCGCTTCCCATTCTGGCCCTTGATCCGGACATTGAACGTAAGGCCCGGCGCAATGCGCTGACATCCGGTGTGGCTGCGGCATTTCCTTTTGCCTCTTATGAGCTGAGCGACCACAACGGGATATTCCTCGGACTGAATCTCTATAACCGCTCTCCGGTATTCCTTGACCCATACGATGACTACAAGTACACCAACGGAAATTGGTGGATCGGCGGTTCTACCGGTGCAGGCAAGACCGTTACGCTCCAGTGCCTCGGCGGCAGGCTTCGCCAGCAGGGCAAGCGCGTTATCATCATTGCCCCGAAAAAGGGACATGAGTTCCGCCCGCTATGTGAAAAGCTGGGCGGGCTGTACCTGCGAATGTCGCCTTCCTCTAAGGATTGTCCGAACCTGATGGCAATTCGGCGCAAGTCGCTGGATTCCTACGCAAAGCTGAAAAACATCGCCGCCCGCGACGATTCCGTGCTGGCCGATAAGATCTCACAGCTTATTATCTGGTTTGCACTCAAGAAAAAGGATCTGAGCGAGGAGGATAAGAGCCGCCTCGATTCATCGCTGGTAGAGGTGTACGGGCGCTATGGCATTACCTTTGATAACAGTTCCATCGTGGATGAGAATGGGGATTTCCGTACCATGCCGATTATTTCAGACTGGTACGATGTACTTTCTCAAAATCCGGATACGCGGTATCTGTCAGTAGTTCTCTCCCGTTATGTCACAGGCTCTGCCGCTGCTATGGCAAGCCGAAACAGTATTGATCTTGATAACAAGTACATTGTTCTTGACCTCTCGGGAATGCCGGATGACATGATCGCTGACGGCACCTTTTGGGCGACCAGCATTGCCTATGATCTTATCATGAGCTGTGAAAGCGATCTCTCCGCTCTGCTGGCGGACGAGCTGTGGAGCCTTGTGGGTGCAACAGCCAATCCACAGGCTGCCGGTTTCGTTCTGGAAATGGTGAAGACGATTCGCGGCCTTGGCGGGATTGCTGTCACGAGCACGCAGGGCATGCAGGACCTTTTCGGCTTGGATGGCGGCAGTTACGGCAAAGGCATTCTGGATGCCAGCCGTATCAAGCTCGTCATGCAAATGGAAGAACAGGAAGCAAGGCTCATTCAAGATAAGTTGAACTTATCCGAAGATGAGGTGCGTCAAATTACCCGCTTTCGACGCGGTGAAGGACTGCTTTGCATTGGCTATAACCACGTGCCGGTGGCCTTTCACACAACTCCTAAGGAGTATGAAGCGATCACCACATCGCCCACTGACCTGCGCAGGGGCAGATCGGAGTATGGGGATGAATGACATGAAGCGAGACCTGATCCGTATTCAGGAACTTGTAGGGATGGCTTTCAGCGAGACTGGATCATTAGTGGCATTGGCTGACGGCGGGCAGATGAGCCCAAATAAACTGCAAAAGACGCTGGAGAAGACGATGGAACAATTCGAGCGGACCACACTGGAATTGCGCCGACTCTGCGAACGATATTCGCCGGGGGCTGGCGGGTTTGCTCATAGGCCGGCGCTGCCCTATATGGATATCACAGGCAGCGTAGAGACCTTCGGTTACGGCTGGCTCCACATCACGCTCCATACGCTGCTGCCGCACTGCCGGTATCAGACTCCCAACTGGCTGAGCGATACCATTCGCTGCCTGCTGGACGAATACGAGACGTGTGGGAAGAAGTTGCCTTTCTATTCTCGAGCCATGCTCGTGATCGATGAGCATACCGGCATAGAGGGGCGCCACATTTATGATCAGGACAACAAGGGATGGAAAGCCATCAGCAATGCTATTAAGGGCCGGCTTATTCCGGATGATGATCAGCATACCCTTGCCGTGGCACTCCTTTCTACGGAATGCTTTGAACATGAGTGCTGCCACATTACGCTGCTTCCTTTGGAGGATGCTCACGACTTCTTTGCGGCACACTCCAGTGATTATGCCAGCCAAGACTTCTATTCCGGACAATGGTGCTGAATGCAAAAGCGCGAATCGGGGTAGACACCCAACAGATACCTGCACGAATTCGATATTTTCTGTGGCTTGTTCCACAGCCGCTGACCTGTTGGGGAATAAAGCTGCGAAAAGCATTGAGACTGCTTGCGATTTTATCAGGCGCAGGCAGCAAAAAATATACACCTATCTGCCTACTATGCGGGGGTAACAGATTGCCACCGCATAGAGGCGGACAAAGAACGCCGAAATTGTTCTTGTGCCGTATATGGCGCAAGGACAGTTTCGGCGTTCGCAGGAATAAAGGAGGAGGTGCTGCCGGTGTGCTCTTCAGCGTTCGAGACGTTGATGTGCTGCGTTTGCTCTGCTGGTGCCAAAACATCAGGCCCCAAGATCTGAACAGTATTTCTACAAAAGTGGAGCGTGAAAATCTGATGGCATTAGGGTTTATTAAACTGCATGAGCGCAGCGGAACATTGACACTTACCGGCAGCGGGCGGGCGTTTCTTGAGCTGATCTTCAACGGAGCTATCCCAAGTCTGAGCCTTTCCTATCACGGCGCCGCCATTGAAAGACGTATTCGTTTATCTCGACTGATGCTGTCTGCCTATCAGGCGGGCATTGATGTATTTGCGTCCGAGGTAAATGTGGCCCGAGAGATTCCCTCTCTTTTTCTTACATCAATTACAAGAACTCGCGGACGTAATTCATGGGGTAGTTCGAGAGTTGCGGCTATTGTCAGTTTAGGCGGCATTTACTATGCTGCTCATTATGTTTGTCCTGGAATCGGACGTATGGCGGTGAATGATGAACTGGCAGCATTCCATAACCACACTAATTTTGGCAAGAACACCCAGCGTGCATTTCTCTTCGCTGGCTCGAGCTATGAAAGTGTCATCGAGGAACTGAAAAACCAAGACGAAAAAAGGAACGAGAGACTGATCCGATACGGTGAAGCGTATCACTGCCTTCATGCGCCGATTCATTTGCTTTCCTGCGATGAGACCGGTGCGCAGCAGCTTCAAATTATGACCGTACCTGACTACCGTGTAAAACTTACGCGGCTTATGCTGCGTTCAGCTTATCAGCCGCCGCCGGAGGACATCGCCGCATGGGATGGACTCTACAACGGTCATCCCTTTGTAATTGGCGCGGATATGGATCTGCGGCGGATCGACACTGCCGTTAGAACAGCAGAGCAGCATGGCTGTCTGCCGATTGCTCTTGCCGCATTGGAAGGTCAAGGCAGCGCGGTGCTGCTGCAGCGCTATGCAGATCCCGGCTGTGCCACAGTCTACAAGGTTACAGAAAACGTACTGTCCGAACTGCTTGGCCGTGCGCCTAACCTTTATGTCCCACCGCGCACACAGTTTCTCACCGAGAAAGGAGATGTTGTCGATGCCCCGCTTATCAAAACTCCTGGAAAAGCTGGAGGACCGCATCGCAAATAGATGGGGGCGCTGGTACGAACGCAATAAAGCTCGTGTTCCGCTCTATGCCGTACTCGGAGCCTTGGGGTGGTATTTTTATGGGATGCTGCTCAACTCGCTGAAGCTGGGTAAGGAATCCGTATTTCATATGAGTGGCGAGGAGGTAGAGAGCATTTGGGTGCTGAACCCTTTCCGAAACCTCTTTGTCGTTCTTACGCCCTTTGGCCTTGGCGTCACCGCTGTGATTTTTTTGCTGATATGCCTGATTACCAAGAAAGGTTACAGCTGGTTTTCCGGATACCATTTCACGCGCGACCCCCGCGGCTTTGATATTCTGCCGGATGGTACTCATGGCACCTCTGGCTTTGCGAAGAAGAAAGAGCTTGCCGAGCATCTGGAACTGGGCACCGCCCAAGAGGTCACTGGAATGCTCCTCGGACGCATCAAGGAGCGTCCAGACGACCCAGACAAGTATTCCACCTATGTTGCCCACCGCATGAAGCCTGGTGAGAACAACAACATCCTCTGTATCGGTGCCCCCGGCTCTTATAAGTCGAGAGGCTTTATCATTCCTTTCCTCATGGGCTGTGCACAGCGCAGCAACAGCGATGGCGGACAGCACCCCGAGTCCGTGATCGTAACGGATCCCAAGGGCGAACTTTTTGAAATGACAGCACCGTACTTTGAAAAGAAGGGCTTTTATGTCAAGGCGGTCAATTTCCTCGATATGGCGCACTCGGATGGATGGAACTGCCTTGCAGGGCTGGACACCAATCCTGACCTTGTGACCACCGTGGCCAACACCATCATTCAGAATACCTCCGGCCCCAAAGAAGCCGATGACTTCTGGAGCCGTGCGGAATTAAACCTCTTGATGGCGCTGATCCACTATGTCTGCAACAAGAAAGATGATCGAGGCAATCTTCTTCCATTGGAGCAGCGCAGCCTTGGCGATGTCTATAAGATCCTCGCCTATAAAAGCGTCAACGAGATCAACCGAACCTTAGCGGAGCTCCCGCCCGAGCATCCGGCCAAAGGACCGCACGGCCTGTTTCTGAAGGCGCGGGAAAATCTCTGGGGCAACATTATCATCGGCCTTGGCAACCGCCTTGCGGTCTTTCAGAACCCGCTGGTGGACAAGATCACCCGCAACCATGATGTTGATCTTTTGCTTCCGGGACAGCGGCCATGTGCCTACTTTGTTATCATCTCGGCACAGGACAGCGCCTACCGCTTTCTAAGCTCTCTCTTTTTCTCCCTGACCTTTCCGCAGCTATCCAACTATGCGCGTCTCCACGGAGGGCGTCTTCCAGTGCTGACAAACTTCTGCTTGGAGGAATACCTCAACATCGGCTACATGGAGGGAATCTCCGATGTTTTCAACTCTATCCGCGGCTTCAATATGTCTGTTCAGGTGGCCGTACAGAGCCTCTCTCAATGGAAAGAAAAGTATCCAGGGATGGAGTGGGAAAATCAGCTTGGTTCCTTTGACATGACCCTCTACATGGGCTGCAACGATATGACGAGCGCTGAATACTTTGCTAAAAAGTGCGGTAAGGTCACGATCTCCGTCACCAACAACCAGTTTCCCTTAGCTCCGCTCTTCTCTCCCATTTACAGTACGACCCGTCCATACTCGCAGACCCGCAGCAATACTCAGCGAGATCTTCTCCAGCCCGATGAATTCTTACGGCTGGACAAGTTTAAGTGCATTGTAATGTTCAACCACTATAAGCCAGCCGAGCTCTACAAGATCATGCTGGAGGAGCTGCCGGCGTACAAGGAACTTGTAAAGTGCAGCGTTTTTGATTATGTGCCGGAGTGGAAACGGCGGGAGGATGAAAACAAAAAGCGTACGCCTCAAAAAACTGCGAGTGTTCCGCACGAGACTTCTGAAGGACACTCTCCTCAGGCGGCTGCACATTTTGTGCAGCAGGAGAACACGTCGGAGAAAAAGCAGGTGCCTGACAGAGAAAAAGCCTGCACACGCAAGCCACATGCGGTAGCGATGCCTCGACAGAAATCGGGTGAGCAGTGTATTTACGATTTCTCGGACATGAAGGAGGGAACTTCGCCGGAGGACATTGGACTTGTGGAAATGACCCGCTCTGCCGTCATTGGAGAAGATGAGCCCGATTTAGAGGAACTGGATGACCCGAGCCGGATACCGCCCGGCTGCGGCATATAGCAAGGCAACGAAAGCTATTGCAATAGAAAAAGTGTGTTCTTGCTAATATCCTACATGAAATTAGCGGGAAAGTTTTGCTGGATATGTTTTATGAAAGGGAAAAGACACTGACTCACGATGCCTGCGTTTTTTCCCTACGTCGCAAAAGAGAAACCATCGTGCGGACTATGCCCGCACGCTCAATAAGGAGGTACCTGCGATGAGGGCAGCGAAAATGAAGGAACGGCCATCCTTTCAGCTGATGGTCCAAACAGATGTGCAAAGCATCTATCACATGCAGATGCCCCGCTGGCTTTTTTCAGACCCGCGCTATTGTGAGATGAGCTTGGATGCAAAAGTGACCTACACCTTTCTTTTGAACCGCTTCCAGCTCTCGCGCAGGAACGGCTGGGTCAATGAGCGCGGCGAGGTCTTTGTGATCTTTCCCCGCAAGGCTCTTGCCAAAGAGCTGCGAATCTGCGAGCAGCGTGTGACGGCAGCTTTCAAAAAGCTGGTGGAGCTGGAGCTCGTCTGGGAAAAACGCTGCGGCCGTGGCGATGCTAATCAGATATACCTTGCCTATGTGACGCCGCAGGATGATCCCAACTACACCAGTGCGCCTTTTACCGCGCCGGAGAAGAGCGGCGGTTCAAGAACCTCTGATTCTGAGTCTCTTGAAGGTGCGGAAAAATCCGCACCTTTGCAAGACCCGCAGGATCTGCATTTCAAGAACCGTGAATTCTGCGGTTTTAGAACCGCAGAGAGCGTGGCTGCAGAAGCGCAGAAAGTGATGCCAAGTAAGAAAGAAAAAAGAAAGATTGATCGTAGTCAGATAGAAGTCAGTCCGTCTGTTCTGGAACCTACACATGACGGACTGACGGACGAAGAAAGAGAGAATGATTTTCTGAACATTCTGGATGCCTGTGAGCTTACCGGTTTTACGCCGGGAACAGCACTGGTGTTTGAAAATGCCATTGAGCGTCTTTATTACTCCGACAGCTACCGCATCGGAAACGCCACACTGCCGCAAAGCCGCGTACGGGCAAAGCTGAGGCGGCTGGATGGTATGATCCTGCGGGAGGCAGAGCGAAAGCTCCGTGAAAATCAGGAACAAAACGTGAAAAACAGCACGGCCTATACCATGGCCGTGCTGTTCAACTGTATTGCCGAAAGTGAGAGCGATTTGATGGTTGATCCATATCTCAATGCGCTTTCGTCAACGGCGTGAGAGGAGGTAAGCGAATGCTGCTGTCCAATCAGCAAAAATACATCATTTCAGTGCTCCGACAGATCAAATATATCCGCTCATGTCAGCTCTGCGCGCTTACAGCGCAGCATTACCTACCGCAGGGGATCGAGATCTCTCAGCACCGCATGGACGTTATGCTGCGTCAACTGCGAGCTGGAACAAATTTTGTGAGGCTTCAGGAAGACATAGTGTGCTACGGAAAGCGTGCGGTAGATCCCCGGTACTTAGAGGCTATCGACGTCATGCTGGAACTGAGCGGCTGTGATCCGTCGTTCCTTTCATCAGAGCGGTTGGAAAGCCCTTTCCTGCTTCGGTTTACAGGCAGCGGCGAGGAGCTGTCCTATCTTTTTACGGTCGCATGGATGGACACGTCTGAGCGTATCCATGCGACATCGCGCATGAAGGGAGAGCGGATCATCTGGATTTCTGACCGCCGCGATAGCCGCGGTATTGCGCTCCCCCGCCATCATATCTTTGCCGTCCGTCAGGAGGATGGCACCCATCGATTTTTTGGTTCGCACGAGCCAGAAAAAATATAACAACAGGAGGATAACATTATGGCAAGAAAAAAGATCGTTTCCGAAGAGGAAGTTTCCAAGCCTGCCATGGCAGAAGAAACCACAGAGGCCAACGCAGACGATGCAGCGCCCGCTGATCTGATGCCTGGCAGCAATGCAGAAGAAAGTATCACTTCGGAAGCAACTCCCACAGAGACTTCGCTTGAGGGCATCAACGGAAATGATGCCGAAGGCTCAGTGCAGACGGAGAAGCCGGAAAGTGTTTCTGCAGAGAAGGCCTCGGAGGAAGCAATGCCAGTAGAGGATGCTTCTGTCTCTGAGGAGGAATTGCCCGCCGAAAGTGAACGTGCAGATGCATCTATTGAGGAAGTGACTACTGAGCCGGAAAGTGCATCGGATGCCCTTAGTGAAGCAGCGATTCTGTACGATGCAGGCGAAGACGGCAATAGCGTCTCGGACATGGTGCCCAGAGAAATTTCAGAACTGCACGACGAGGCAGAGGAGGCGGCGGAGTACAGCGTAGATCTCTCTGAAGAACCGGAGACGGTGTCTCCGGAGAGCACACCTATTTCCAGCACCGAAGAGAGTGACTGGGGATTTCAAGAGCCGAAGAAAGAGATTACCGAAGAGAAAGGACTCGAGCCGCCGCTGGAGGCACCCGTGCCCGCTGGGCGGTCAAAGATCGCTCCTAAAAGTGATCGGCAGCTTTTCTACGAGCTGAAGTTCAATAATCTCGATCGTGGCCTGCCCCCGGAGGAACGGCAGGAATGGAACTCCATCTATGCCTCCTACCGCGGACGCAGTGCTATCACCGGTACGATTATCGGCGTAGACCCGCATTCTATCTATGTGTGGAACCCGGAGACAGAGAGACGAGAGAAAAAAACCATGTATTGCGCCATTGTGGTGCCCTACCGTGTACGCATTGTAATTCCAGCCTCGGAAATGTGGGAATCAGGAAATGAGCGCCCTGACTATGTGCTGCAGAATATGGTCGGTGCGAGTATCGATCTTGTTATCATCAAGGTCGAACGTGAGGCAGGCTTTGCTATTGGATCTCGTCGTCTCGCAAGCCGCAGTCAACGATATTTCTTCGCTCACCGCGAGGATCTTCACCGTATCGGCAGCCGCGTAAAGTGTCGGATGCTGGCGGTCGGCCCTCGACGCTGCCTTGTAGACTGCTATGGGCATGATCTTGACCTCACTCAGCGCGAGATGCGCTACGCCGCCATTCCTGATCTGCGGGATGAATATCATCCCGGCATGGAGTTAGAGAGCGTTGTCAAGGTCTATGATTCCACCAAAGACGAACTGATTATCTCCGTCAAGGAAACGGAAACGAATCCCATCCTTGGAGCGGAACAGCGTCATCCCGTGGGTTCGCGCCGCCTTGCAGTCATTTCAGGGAAGTATGGCGGAGGTGTTTTTTGCAATCTGCCGGATGGCGTAGTCTGTATGTGCAATTACTCCTTCCAGCACGAAGACTCCGACTTTATGGTGGGAGAAAACGTAATGCTGGTTGTGCAGCGTTACAACGAAGAAAAACTCCAGATGTTCGGGAAAATCCTGAGTAAGTGGTAAGTTAAAATGAGCCCTCTGCTCTCAGAAAGCTTAATTCAAAGTGGAAGAATAAGTCGGCCCTCCGAGGTGCACCTCGGGGGGCCGGACATTGCTGTTGTTTGTACTTTTTAAGGGCGATTCTTGCAACAAATTTGTAATTGTCGAAATTTTGACATTTCAGACAAAGGTGAGACGTAAAATCTATGCGAAACGTCTACTTTTAAAGAGGCTGTAAGGGAATTCGTGTGTTGCTATTGGAAATCGGTTTATATATCTGTACGGGCGTGCAGTTATCTCATAAACATGAGATAAGATGTTTCTTACAGTTCACATGGGTATACAGAGCTGAGGCAAAAAATCTATGTGCCTTGGAAAACCGTAAATAAATGTTAACCTCGAAATACTCCCTCTGCATGAGACCGTACCAAAAGGTACTGCTGGACGCGGAAGGAGCATTGTTGTTTGGTGCAAAGAGAAGACTTTCTTCGCATATATTCGATGCCTCGTTTTGTTGTGGAAACTGTGCGCGAGGAATATTCCAGACTGTCCGAAGAAAAGAACCGGTTGTACGCTGAGTACGGAAGCCTGAAAAAACGTATGCGGGAATACGATGCCGTCAAGCAGAACATCGACAGCATCCTGTCCCCCGATCGTGGGCAGGAACAGGACAAAACCTTGGAGCTTCCCTGACATTCACATATCATTTTCAAGCAATTTAATGTGTGTTCGTCGTTTTACGGTTGACAGCCGCACATTATTTCCATATAATATAATGTGTGATTGTCAAAGTGAGGCGAAGAAGCATGAACGCCAAGGAGAAAATCGAAGAACTGCTGGAAGCATCGGAGGACGGCACGATTACCGCAGCGCAGGTGACGGAAGCCGGACTGCACCGCAGCGTTTTACAGGAGTTTGTTAAGAGCGGTGAGATGTACCGCTTCGGGCGCGGCCTGTATGTGCGGAGCAGCGCATGGGAGGACGATTTTTACCTCTTGCAGCGCAAGTATGGGCGCGGGATTTACTCGCACGATACCGCCCTGTATCTGCTGGGCTATTCAGACCGCACCCCGGCGAAATATACGATGACCTTTCCCAAGGGCTACAATGCCCCGTCCTTGAAGCAGGAGAACTTAATCATCAAGCGCGTTGTGCCGGAGAACTACGAGTTCGGCAGAATTGAAATTGAATCCCCCTCCGGCAATCCAATTCGTGTTTACGATTTGGAACGGACGCTGTGTGACATTCTGCGCGGCAGCGGCAGCGATGTTCAGATCGTCGGAGAAGCTATGAAACGCTATGCAGCGTCCAAGGATAAGAACATTCACAAACTGATGCAGTACGCAGACCAGCTTCGCGTAAAGCCCAAGGTACTGCGATACATGGAGGTTTTGATATAATCACAAAAGTAAGGAGAAATGATAATGTCAGGGGTCACAAAACATATTTTCGATCAAGAGGTTCGTGATATTTTATCGATGTGGGATTGTGAAATAAAAACAATACAACCTCTTTTGCCCAAAGAATATTCAAAAAGTGATATTATAGCACTATTGAAAGAATTTTATCCATATGAGTGGCGTTCTGTTGAAGTTAAGTATACTTATTATCAAACCAAGGATCGTTATATTAAAAGAACATACGGAAAAAACAGATACGACATGAAAGCACCAGAAGTGCTATTAATGAATGCCTCTCGGTATAAGGAAATTTTATCAGATGAGTATCGCCACATACATTGCGATAATTACACTGAAGAAGGTAGAATATTAGCGAGGGAAAATCTTTGGCAAAAAAGAAAGCCTAAAATTGAAAGAGTAAATCAGAAGATTGAAAAAGCCTTGTCTAAAACTCAGCAAGTAACCCCTTCTTTTATTGATCAGTTAATTGGTTTATATGAAAGAAAAAATACAAGTCAAAAAGATAGAAGATATATACTCTTAGAGTTGAAAAAGTACTATAGTGATAAGATAATTCAGTTCTTTTTTAAATTGAACGATACCGAGTTAAATGAACAGCTTCGTTGGGAAGCGTTTTATCACTTGCAGAGTTTTAATTATCAGCCCAGAGCAAGACGACAAAAATATATGCAGGTACACACCAAAAATAAAAAGAGAAAAGAGTTTCTTAAAGAAGTGTACCCGTTTGAAACATATGAAATCCCACAGAATCCTAATGAACTTGAGTATAGAATAGAAAATTCAAGGGAGCAAAAAATCAAAGAATATGACTTTTTTATATCTCATAGCAGTAAGGACGGCACCATTGTCCAGAAATTAATACGGGCTGAGAATCAGAATGGTAAGAACATATTTTGTGACTGGATTAATGATGTTGATTATTTAAAGCGACATTTACTCTGTGAAGCTACATTAAAGGTGCTCGAAAAACGGATGGAACAATCTAAGGCAATGATTTTTGTCGTATCGGAAAACTCACGAAATTCTGTCTGGTGTAAATATGAGTTGAATTACTTCACAGAATTGGGAAAGCCGATTTATTGTATTTCTAAAGAAGCTATAGATGAAAAGAATTTCCATCTTAATAAAATGAGCGATACATGGTTTTTAGATTCTGATTATAAGAGATTGGCTCTAATTGAAGGTGAAAGTATAAATGTGTAAAGGAGTTTCGAATTATGGAAAATAAATACAAACATATGGATTATATACAGTCCGCAATATCAAGAATGGCATCGAATTCCTTTTACTTAAAAGGCTGGAATGTTACTATCATTGCAGCTATTGTGGCATTATCGTTTAAAGAGAGCGATTGGAGGATATATGCCTGTGCATTGGCTTTAAATATTGTGTTTTGGGTTTTGGATGCGTATTATTTGAAGCAAGAGAAACTTTTCAGAGAATTATACAATAAAGTTTCAAAGATAAGTGATGACAATTTGGTTGACTTTTCTATGAATACAAGCGAATTTAAAGAAAAAGTATCTGCAATTCCATGCCTTATGATAAAAAACATCTCGATTACTCCATTGTATCTTTCGATTTCCGCTGTCTTAATTTTCTTAATTCATATTGTTTGAGGAGGTTATTATGTTTTCAAAATTTAAATTAAATGATATTGTATATTCGGACTTCAAGGAATATGAATCTTTAGGGAAAGAATATTATGCCAAAATACAAACAGACATTCAGAGTAGCCTAAAAGAATTTATAGGAATAGATGGAGTGATTGATGGTACTAAGTTACAGGAGAGCTGGTTCCCAACAAAGCAAAAATTTAGTGTATTTTTATCTCACTCACATGCCGATGAGAAGGTAGCTGTTTCTATAGCTGGCTTTTTAAAAAAGGAGCTCAACTTAAATACTTTTATAGATTCTTGTCTTTGGGGATATTCTAACGATTTATTGAGAGAAATAGATGAGAAGTATTGTAGACATAGCAACGGTACATCTTTCGATTATGACAAAAGGAATTATTCTACCAGCCATGTTCATATGATGTTATCCATTGCTTTGTCCAGAATGATTGATAAGTGTGAATCCGTTTTTTTCTTGAACAGCGAAAATTCCATTTCAATAGCCGAAGAAATAAGTAAAGAGAGAACAGCCTCACCGTGGATATATAATGAATTATCTTTAGCTGATATGATCAAAATTCGACCTATCAACTGTTATAGAGATGAATTTTTGCAATTTTCTCATAGAGCATATGATGCAGTCAATGAAAGTTCTTCTCTTCAAATCAAATATGAAGTTGACAAAATATTAAGAAGCTTTATTTCTCTCTCTAAGTACGATTTAATAAGTTGTGCAAAAGAGTGGAGAGCAAACAATAAATCATTTCAAAGTGCTTTGGATTATATTTATCTTTCAAAAGACATAATTATTAAGCAGGATGTTCTGATTAGCTAATTTATAATCCGCATAAATTCTTAATCGAGTGGGAGGTTGATCGACCGACCTCTCAGCCGAGTAGCCAATGGGACTTTCATCCAAAGAATCAATCAGAATCGTACGTGGTGAACCTTTCATTTCATACAAGCTTTTATTAATCGTATTATTCTATCAGCAGAGAGTCCTGTGTGCAAAAGTGTTTGCAGACCCCGGCTGAATGAAATCAGCCGGCAATAGAGGTGTCGTCCAGAGTCGCCTCCAGATGCTTCATATTCATGTATTTCTTGTTGCCCCACTGGGTGCCCGCCACGTGGCGAAGTCTGGCGCAGACCAGCATCAGGGCAGAGTTCCCATCCGGGAATGTCCCCACCACGCGGGTCCGGCGGCGGATCTCACGGTTCAGCCGCTCGATCACATTGTTGGTGCGAATACGCGTCCAGTGTTCGCTGGGAAAATCGCAGTAGGTCAGCGTCTCCTCGATGCCATCTTCGACTTTCTTGGCAGCCTCCTTCAGCTTCAGCGCTTTCAGTTCGGCAACCACGGTTTTCGCCTTCTCACGGGAGGCTTTCTTGCTCTCCTGCGCGTGGATCGCCTTGAGCATCTTCGCCACGATCTTGACCTTTGATTTGGGGGTACAACGGAGAAAACATTGCGGTAGAAATGCACGATGCAGCGCTGGTATTTGGCATCTGGGAATACTTCGCCCACGGCCTCCAACATTCCCATGCACTTGTCGCCGACAATGAGCTTCACGCCGTTCAGGCCGCGCCCACGAAGCCACTGGAAGGAACTGACCCAACTGGCCTTGTCCTCTTTCATCCCCTCGGCAGCGCCCAGAGCCTCACGAAAACCGTCCTCATTCACGGCAATTGCCGCCAGAATGGCGACATTTTCGTATTCTCCACCCCAGTTGCGGCGCAGATAGATGCCATCCACGCAGACATACGGGTAGCGGCCGCCTTGTAAAGGACGATTCCGCCAGTCCTCAATGTGGACGTAAGCTTTCTTGTTCAGTTCACTGATGGTGGCGGGCGAGACTTTGCTGCCCCACAGGGCTTCGGTGATGTCCTCCACACGGCGCACAGAGACGCCTGCCAGGTACATCTCGATGAGCGCCTCCTCCACGCTGCTCTCGCGGCGGCGATACCGCTCGATGATGGCTGTCTCGAAGGACACGCCCTTGAGCCGGAGCATATGGAGCGTAACGTCTCCGGAGGTCGTGGTGAGGTTCCGGTCATAGTGCCCGCTGCGGTAGCCCTGCCGTGCCTCGCTGTGTTCGTAGCGGACTGCCTGCGTTAGGGGGACACCGCCTCTTTTTCCAGCAGCTCGTTCAGAGTCTCTTCTACGCTGCCATGGACCAATTCCTTGATCTGACTCTTGATTACTTCCTCGTTTAGCTGTACAATTTTCTCGGACATAGTTTGCAGTCTCCTTTCGAATGTTTGTGTGGTAACTTCATTCTACCAGAGTCTGCAAACTATGTCTTCTTTTATGTATTTTCCTTTTTGCGCAACTTATCTTACCTTATCTAACAGCGTGTCAATGATTCCACTATAGCCGGTAAGTTTGGTGATCTTGTGTTTTCCGGAATTGCTGTTTCAGATGCTATCCTGAAAGCCGTTCTTCTTGAGCCGACGTAACTTTCCACGGGAGATGCCGGTACGGCGTTCGAGCTCAGCTAAGTTGACTTGCTCCAGAGAGAATGTATCTCCCCATTCTGCTTTCATTTCTTCTATGGCTTGTGCTATAATCGGCACATAGCCATTACCACTTGGCTCTTTCATTACGCTCCTTTCCACTGGGCTGTTGGCACTTTCCAGTGTACAAGGTTTGAAAGAGCTATGGTAGTGGCTTTTAATTTCCGGCTACATTTGGCTTGCTTTTCCCGACGCGAAGGGGATATTTTCGCCCGACCTGAACAATGGTAATTCTGCACTATGACGGAGAAGGAGTTTTAAGCAATTGAAAAATCAGAATGAGCAAAGATCATTGACATTGATTCTGCAATATCCCAAGGTCTAAAAAGATTTCGTCTCCACATCTGTCTTCTATCGCAATGTCTGAACTGATAGAGGAATATTCAGCTTTGACAGTTTCATAAAATTCGCCTTTTAAGATTTTTTGATTTTCTATCCGATTTTGTGGTTCTATTATGCAATCAGAAAATACAATTTCTGAAGTATATCCTTTCCACAAAAGCGAACCGTTTTCAACCGAATAAATAGCTCTACCATCGACATCAACGGTGCTAATTTTCTTAGTATAATCGAAGAAGTTAGGATTGTTGTGGAATATTGTTTCTTCAGCGCTGATTATCAGCACCATAGGAATCGAATAAGATTCTCCATTCTGTGGACTTGAGTTATTTTGCCCTTCAGCATCTAAACTTATATATTTTGTGGTCTGTGCTGTGGGGGGGAGTAATCCGCTCTTTTCTATATAACGCCACTCATATAGAATTCCATCTAAAAGATTAGACTTAAAATAGATTTTAACTAAACTCAAATTATGGATCAAATCCATATCTGTGTCATATTTCTGAGATACAAGGTGGCCTACATCTTTCCAAACATCAGCAATGCTTTCACAAGTTTCCTGCTTTTGCCAACGCATAATAACACTTAATCCTAAATTCAGTAGAACGAGGGCTAAGAGTATTATCGAAAGATATATAAGCCGCTTGCCTTTAAACAGTCGTTGTGCCATGTTCCGCATCAAATTAAAATCGCCTCCCATTATATTATAGGATAGATAGGATAGGACACAGTTATCTACTGTGCCCTATCCTATATTTGTGGTCAAAATTGTTAGAATAAGTGCAAAGGGGGTATTGTTTACCGCCTTAGTTAGTTGCACTTGTTAAGAAGTTCATCAACCATCATTTCTGTGTATAGTTGCTTTGGAGGTATCAAGGTTGAAACATCTATGGGGTATATTTCCTAAAACATGTGTTGGAAATATAGTCTATTAACTACCAGGTTAGTAGCTGGAATTCAGTATAATGTTAATCAATTCTTTTTTTAATTCTATATTTTCATAATAGTTTCGCTGAAGTTGATAGCTTTGAATAAGACTTGAAAGAAAAGATGAGGATCCGTAGAAACCTGGAGTTGAGATGGTATGTCTTGAACCAACCTGACCGCTATAAGTGTCCCAGCTATCAATAGTAGGCCACCGTGTAGAAATATGATTGTCTACTTCAACTTTTTCAGCCGCTCCGACAATATAAAAATCATAGCCGGGTATAAGGTTGTCTTTGTCACTAATATAGAACGAACGCATATAGTTTCTATATATCGCGTTATATTTGACATAAGATACTGCACTATATGAATAGGTTAAGTTGGGTCGAACACTTAATGGGGAGATTGTATCACTAAGTGTAATTGAAACCCCGAGGGCGTTTCCTACGACTGGTGCGCCTGCAGCCGAAACGACGGTAGGAAATAGTGCTTTTAATCCCGAACTTACAACTTTTCTCCACTCAACAGTTCCTATGTCATCTACATTAATGTATCCAGTCTCCCCATCAACATATGAATCAAGATATCGAAATTCATATCCATTATATGTTCTTAAGGGCATTGTATAATCGCGCCAATCATTGCTGGATAGAATAGTACTCACTGACAAATCGCTTCCATTTTCTGCAATAGGAAATAGAAAATGGATTCCTTTTACAAGCCCACCATCAGCTATGATTTTTTCTGCTCTTTCTAATGTCTGATAAAAGGGGCTCTGGGCATACACGATTTGTCGCTCTGTGGTTGAAAGCTGCATAGATTCACATATTTCTAATTGCTCATTTACAATTGCTTCAGTATCTGTATAAATTTCATTTGAGTCCGATAGGGATAGCGAGGATTGTTTTGAATCTGAGTTAATGGGTGCAACAAAATCAAAAAAGATTGGAATACCGCTTAGTTCCTGACAGAAATTGTTTTCTTGACTATGAATATCATCAGGACTAGAGGCAAAGACAAGTGTGTTGCTCCCTATAACGGCTAAAACTAAGCAAGCGCAAATCAAGCGATAATAAAAGTTACGCGCGTTTTTCATGTTTTCTGGCCTCCTTTTCTCTAAATACAAATGCGAATTACTATCTCATAAGAAACTATATTTTTAGAACGTACAACATAACATTAGAACATTGGACTTACCCCCCCTGATTTCCGTTCCTGATTTAATTGAAACGGCAAAAATGGAATTAGAGTGGTTGTGCATTCAACTATCATTTTTAAGAATTTTTCTTTTATCCTATAAATGCAAATATGCCACATTTTCTCACATTATTTCCATGATTATTGATATTTTGACATTTCTATGAAATATATAGCACAAGACTTGTACAATCTGTCGTTGGACAGAGACATATCAAGAACATAATACAGCGATAGAACGACAAGAGTCATTACTTTTAATGATATATCGTTCAATTATCAAAAGGAGGGCAGTGTAACGGATTGTAAACGTATAAACTCTATTTGCTGAAGTCACAAGGCATTATTTGAGAAAACTCGGGACTATGGAAAACCTCCAACTATGCAGGAAAGGTATAAGGGTAGTAGAATAAAACTGTATTTCAGGGCGAAGTAAGTCAGGGCGGAGTAAGTTAGGGAGGAACGGCGACGGAAAGGGGGTCATTGCGCCCTCCGTCAGAGACTCGGACGAACTGGAATGAAATAAGGATAAGAAAAACCGTAATTGCTCATGGGAGCAGTTGCGGCCTTTTTTTGTCCCAAAATCGAAAGGAGCAAGCATTTATGAGTGAATCCAGCAACAGCGCGTGGCCTTTTGGCGAGATTTCCGATGAGGAAGGGTTGGACATTGCAGCGATCTTCAAGGATAGCGCAGGTACGGTAGACCAAGGTAATCCCTTTGCCTCGCCTGTGGAGGCCGCAGTACCCGCTCCGGCACCCGAAGCGCAGGAGCCGACTGCGGAATCTGCTGAACCGGCGCCTGCACTGGAACCTGCCGCAGCGCCCGCCCCGATACCCAAGGAGCCTGAAACACCTGTGGCCTCTGCATCCAAGCCTACCGCTGCCACGCCTGCGGAAAAGCCCGCACCCGCGCAGCCGGAGGTGAACACGGACGCAGAAAACCCCATCGCTGCGGCCTTTGAGAAGAAAACGGCGGAGAACACTAAGAAAGGGCTTTTGGAAAAGCCGCCTGTTTTTTATCACAAGGGCGTCAAAGATGAGATCGAGGACCCCTCCATGACCTTTGAGGAACTGCGTATCCGCAAATCCGAGGACTTTACCGACCTTGAGGAAGGTAAGCGGGTATCGTGGAGCGTGGAATACTGCGGTATCCGAAAAGAGGTCAAGGATCCCAAGGGGACAACGATCATCTCCATGAAGGAGACCATCGAGCGCTCCCGTGAATTTCTGGAAGCCCTCAAAAAGACAAAAGAAAAAAATCCCTGCTGCTATGTGAAGCCTAAGGTGGAGATGAAGACCAAGGGCAACGCCGCCTATAAGGGAAAATTCGGCTCCCTGGAGGAGGCGCGGGCATCGGATAAGGTCATCTGCCTGGTTCCCGCCCGCAACGGCAGGATCTATGAGCTTTGCAAGATGGAGCAGGGCGAGTTTATCGCCCCCAAAAACAATGTAGCAGATTTTTCGGAGATCAGAGCCGGGTTTACCCCGGCTCTGCCGAAGATACCCGCTCAGCTAATGGGCCAAATCATCGCTTTCTTCCGCACCTTTATGACGGAGAACGAGGAAAACGAGGCTCTGGCTCTGATCTACTGGGATAAGGCGGAAAAACGCTTTTTCGCCTATGTTCCCAAACAGAGCGTCTGCAAGGAGGAAGTGGAGGCGGATCTTCGCGGCTGCCCCTATGACGATGAAGAGCGGTATATCTGCTATGCCGATATCCACTCCCACAACAGCATGGAGGCCTTTTTCTCCGGCAAGGATGACCGTGACGAGCGCTCCACGGGACTTTATTTTGTCCTCGGAGAGCTTGACCATTTTTATCCGACGCTCAAGGCCCGTATCTTCTGCGGCGACAGCTTCGTCCCCATTGATCCCGCTGAGGTCGTTGAGGGGCTGGAGCAGCCGTTCCCGCAGGAATGGCTGGAGCAGGTCAGTATCCGCAGGACCCTGCCGAAAAAAGAGAAGAAGCGCAGCCTTCGAGAGTTTCTTTCGGAGGTGTGGTGATGAAATTCCCAATGGATTGTCCGGTAAAGGTCGTGATGCTGGGCGCGGGCGGAACAGGCGGCTATGTTGCGCCGTACCTCTTTCGCCTGCTGCACATGCTTGACCGCCCGGCACGGTTTATCATCTGCGACGGAGATCTTGTCGAGGCAAAAAACCTTGACCGACAGAACTTCGTCGAAGCGGACCTTGGAGAAAACAAGGCCCGTGTGCTCTCGGAGCGCTACTCCGCCGTGTTGGGAATGGAGACTGAGTATGTTCCCAATTTCATTGAAACGCTCCCGGAGCTTATGCCCCTGATCGAACCGGGAGAATGGGAAACGGACGACTATCCGAGAAGAAAAGTCAGAGAGATGGTTCTCCTGCTGGGGTGCGTGGACAATAACCGCACGCGTCAGCTCTGCCATGAGGCTTTCAAAAAGAGCATAGATCTCATCTACATCGACAGCGGCAACGGCAGCTATACCGGCCAAGTGGTCTGCGGTGTAAGGAAAAACGGGCGTACTGTGAGAAGACCCATCGGCGGTGTCCACCCGGAGATGTTGAAAATCACAGACAGGTTTCCCTCGGAAGTAAGCTGTGCAGAGGCCGCTCAGGCAGATCCGCAGAGCATCGTCGCCAACGTCACGGCGGCTACCGCTGTTCTAACGATGGTCTACAACATTCTGACCCACGGGGAGAACCTCGCGCTTCAGACGGATTTTTCCACAAGGACAATCCGAATGCAGACGGTACTGGAAAAACAGCCGAGGAGGAAAGCAGCATGATGAGGTTCACGGTAGATGCCAGAGCGTTCTCGGACGCGATGAGCAAGGTCAGTAAGGTTCTGCGAAAAAATCCGATTCCCATTCTGGAGGAGATCGCGGTTTGCATTCAGAATGGGCGGTGTACGCTGACAGCGACAGACCTTGAAACATGGCTCGTAGCGGAACTCCCCGCTCGCGGCGATGATATGTCCTTTGTTTTTTCCAGAACAAAGGACGTGATGAAAGCCTGCGCTCATTTTGAGGGAGAACTGGCGATCACCTTTGTTCCAAAGGACGAAAAGGATGGAAAGATAGAAGTGCTCTGCGAGCAGAGAGCCGCGGAGTTTTCTACTGCCTCCTATGAAGATTATCCGGAGTGTGGAACCGTAGAGGAGGGCGCGTCCCTGCGCGTGAATGCCGCCGCGCTTTTCCACAGGATCGAGCGCGTACGCTATGCCGCGGAAAAGGGATGCCTCGACCGCCGGCCGCAGAGTGCTTGTGTCCAGTTTCGGGAAGACCGCATTTTTTCGTTGGATGGACGCCGCATGGCCTGTGACGCGCAGCCGGATACAGTTTTCCCCGTGCCATGTCTGCTGCTGGGCGATGCGCTCACACATCTAAGGGCATTTGGAGAAAATGAAGTTGCGGTACAGATCGGCGCTCATAAGGTGTGTTTTTCGGACGAGACGCTGAAATTGTATGTCCGCAGATATGGCGTGGACACCTATGATCCCGACGCCGCGATCCCCAAGGTCTATCGGGAAGTCATTACGGTGCAGACGGATGAACTGCTGCGGGAACTCACTTATCTTAAAGAATGCGTTGGCAGCTGCACATTTCCGTATGTACGCTTTGCCGGACAGGAATTATCCATGAATGTGCCCTCCGGACGTTTTACGACCCGTGTATCTATGGTTGGCCGCGGTGATCTTACCATTGGTTTTAATCTTCGCTATATGCTGGACGCATTGAAACAGTTTAGAAAAGAGCCAACGGTGCGGATCAAACTCAGCGGCCCCTATACGCCCATCGTGGTCGAGGCAGAGGGGCGCAGCGATTTTGCGCTGGTGCTGCCGGTTCGACTCCGTGATGAAATGGCAGCCTGAGACTAAAAAGAAAATGGGCGACATGCCCTCAAAAAGGAAAAGGAGACAGGCAATATGAAAACCATTTATATCCCCAAGGGTGAAAGCATCCATTATGAGTCCCTGACAACGGAGCATCTGGTCGTCCACGGTCATCTTCATGTGGACTATGGCATCAAGGCTAAGACCATCACCGGCGGCGGTACGATCAACGCCGGTACGGTGGACGCCGATGTGATCCGCGTCGATGATGTGGAGTCCGGCAGTATCGTCTGCAAGCGCCTGCTTGCCAAGCGTGTGCAGTCGCCAGAGGTCTTTGCCTCAGAGAGCGCCGCGGTATCTTGCTTTCTTTCCGCCGCCTATGTGGAGACAGGAAAGCTGACGGTAACGCTTAGTGAGATTGACACAGTAAATGCCGCAGAGATCGTTAACCTGGCACCGAAAAAGCGCACACTTTTCGGTACGCTTCTTGCTTCAGCGTTTCGCTCGATCTGGACGGTATTGACGGTTCCCGGTCAAAAGGAGCTGAAAGCCATGGCAGACGTCGATGATAATGTGCGAGAGGATGTTGTTGAACCAGTGCAGGAAGAAAAGCAGGAATCCGAGACAGCGCAAGCTACACCATGCGCGGCAGAAGCCGCCGAGTCTGAACCCGTGGATGAAGAACTCAATCGAATCGTCGGCATTTTCAAGCTGGCGCGTGAGCAGGGTTACACCCTCAAGCTCATCCCCGGTACGCCGGAGGAAAATGCACCCGTGTTCGATTTTGAGCATGAGCGTATCCTCCGCAACGCTGCGTAAGAGCCTATGCGGGAGATCAAAGTAGTGAGCAGGGTACGGATCAGCGAGAATGGGAAATCCGTCCTCTATGAAAAGCGCTATCACGGTATCCTGACAGAAAACGGCTGCGTGCGGTTAAAAGCATACTGCGCCAAGCGCGTCCCGCTGGGGGCGGCAGGCACGGCTAAATCTTCACCGCAAGCCGAAGAGAATATGAAGAGCGCGGCATGAGCCGTGCGACAAGAAGGCAAGGAACTGTATCTGTTCCTTGCCTTCTTTTATATCAATGATCGGAGGAATTGCCATGTCTATAAAATCACAGACGAACAATATGCGGCGGCTGGCCGCGCTGCTTAATTTCAATCTTTGCAATATCCGTGGAAAAAAGGAGTGTGGCCCCAACGGGAGCAAGCAGGTCTTCCTCAATGTGGGAAAGGTTTTCCTGCGCGCCCTCGCAAGAGACCTCGGGCTTCACGATGTGACCGTTAGCAGCAACGCCGGCGGCATTGGTGTATCGGGAGATTGCAACCTGATCGGAATGTGGGAGAACGGCGGCCTTTATGTCTCCATTTCCCAGCCTGCCTGCGGCAGCGGTAAAGTGCTGCTCTACCGCACGGTGCGCCATAGCAGAGGCTATAAAGGCGGCTATAACCACTTTATCACCCGGCACGAACTTGAAAAATGGTCTTATGCCCATCTCTTAGATGCCCTTTGTGCATTGAGAAAGGACCGGGAATTTGATGAGCAAGCCGCTTGATTTAGAAACACAAAGGCCCTATGCCCTAGATCAGCTTACCCAACTTCAATCACAGATCATGCAATCAGCGCAGGGCATGGTCGTGCAGCGAGCAAGGATTGAAAAATACCGGCAGAGCGACTTGGCGGCGGCGCGGGATACCTACACAGAGCTTGAGCAGATCCGCAGGAACCTGACAGAGCAGATTACTGCCGCCCAGCTATTTCTGCTGGAACTGGAAGAGTACAAACTGGCATCTATGGCAGGACAGCTTTGCCGGGGCATAAGCGGCTTCAATCTCATGAGTACAGGCTACAAGCCTATCTATGAGGTGCTGAGCAAGTTCGCGGCTGCGTTCCCCACGGGGCAAAAGACCAATGCCGCCGTGGTGGGCCGCCTGATGAACAACATCAAGCTGGGCTATTACCCTACCGATCCTGACAATATCTCTTTGATGCTGAGAGCGATCCGGTTTCCGGACGGCGTTACCACGAACCTCTTCGATCCATGCTGCGGCTGCGGTAAGGCTCTGCGCCAGTTGGCCCAGGGAAATAACTGCTATGCCTACGGTGTAGAGCTGGATGAGAGCCGTGCGGAAGAAGCACAGACACGTCTCCACCGCGTCGGCTTTGGCAGTTTCTTTTACAGCCGTATCAGCCATGAAGCATTTCATCTGCTCTTTTTGAATCCGCCGTACCTGTCGGTCATCAATGAAAGCGGCGGCCGGTCCCGGCATGAAAAGCGGTTTTTGATCGAGAGTCTACCCACCTTGATGTATGGCGGACTGCTGATCTATGTCATTCCCTATTACCGCCTGACACCGGACATCTGCCGTATTCTCGTTGATAATTTCGAGGACCTCTCCGTCTGGCGCTTTACAGACAGCGAGTTCAAGAAATTCAAACAAGTTGCTATATTCGGCGTCCGAAAGCACAGAAATGCGGAATTGCAGGATACGCTCTGGCTGGAGCAGCTTGCGTGCAGTCCCGCCTCGATACCGACTCTTGAGAAGATTGATGAGGGACGCTATGCGCTCCCGGCACAGCCTTTGCAGGTCAACACTTTCAAGGGCGAGCGGTTCAACCAAAAGGAATTGGAACAGCAGCTTCGCAAGTCCAACAGCTTCGCGCAGATGATGCACCGCAGTGAACTGGACAGCGGTGCCAAGCGTCCGCTCCTGCCGCTGTCTATCAGCCAGATTGGGCTGATTGGTGGCTCGGGTATGATCAACGGCCTCATTGAGTGCGATACTCCGCATATCATCAAGGGCCGCATCGTCAAGGTCGTGCGCACGGAGAGCGAGGAGAAATTCAGTGCCAGCGGAAACCATCTTGGCAACGAGGTAAAAGAAACCATCACAAATAAAATGATCTTCAATGTCCTGACGCCAAACGGCTTTAAGGCATTGACCTGAAGAAAGGAGGCCTACCCATTATGCAGTACAGACCTATCCGGTTTCCCACCGGAGAAGTCCGCGCCACAACGGCTGCTTTGGCGAATCTCTCAAAGGAAAAGCTAATCCGTCTTGTGAATCGGCATATTCGCGGTGACTGGGGCGATACCTGTATGGCGGATCAAAAGGCCAACGAGCAGGCGATTCGCGACGGTGACCGCATTCTGTCCTGGTATCAAATCAGCGGTAAAATCCGCGTGCTGATCATCACGGAGGAAGACCGTTCAGCTACTACGATTATGCTGGCTGACGAATATTGATGAAAGAGGGAATAAAAATGAAATCTTTAGATATGGTGATCGTCGTTTCTATAAGCGGCCTCGCCGGAACGGATGAATCCCTGCGTTTACAGGCGTGGGGAACGGTAACGAACCTGTTGCGCCCAGAACTCGGAAAGCTGTACCGACAGTTCAACCCATCGAATGGCGTGTGGGAGCATAAGATTTCCCGCCCCTTTGGAGTTGTACTCGGGAAACAGGAACCCGAGGTGTTTCGCCAGCTACTTGCGGCTGGCGAGGAGGCGCAGCGGGAGGCGGTTGCCTTCCATACTGCGGGAATGCTCCGTAAAGCGGATCTCGGCGGTGCGCAGAAGATCGGTGATATGCTGCTTTGCTCTACGGTTGTGGATGGCAGCGATCCCGAGCTGCTGGCGCACACGGTCTGGAACATTCTGATTCAAGAAGGAGCGCCTATCCCTGATTGCGGCATTTACTATGCCTCGCTCGGCCGGGCATCTGCATCTGAACAGGAGCGCAGTGAGATTATGCAGAATTTGGACCAGTACGCCCTGTGCATGGTCAGCTTTGGGCAGGAGGCGATCAAGGATGCTTGAGTTTCATAGAGATCGCTTTGCGCAGTTACTCCATGAGGTACCTGCGAAAGAAACTATACTTCCCGAACCAAAGTACAGCCCTTACCTCCAGACGGTGATGGACACAGTAAAGAAAGATGGCGTATTGAACCTGGCTATGATCAACTGGTTGGCCTTTGAAATGGAGGAGGTCACACCTGAAGGCTTGAATGATATTTGTCGACGCACTGAAAGCGGCTGGATCGCAGCCTTGGCCGGCAATAGTAAAAAAGCGCAGACCTTCCGGCTGCTGCATCGAACCTTCTTTTGAGGTGCGCCCATGTATGACAACGAATATGAATGGGATATTCTGCTTTTCTTGCGGATCTTAAAATATCTTCACACCAGCGATGCCGATATGGTCAACGCGATCATTCGGGATTACCCAGAGGTGGACGAGGAAGACCCTGACATGATCATGTACGATTTGCTATGGGCTTTTTTCGATGAAGAACCGGAAGAAACAGATGATGAGTTTTACACCGTGCGCTTTAGCGATCAGAGCGTTGACCGTTTATACCAGTTGGGCTGCCAAGATGGGGATATCTTTTCATCGCAGCTTAGGATGTGGCAGGAAAAGATCAAAGATACATTCCTGTTTTATGTCGTTGGCGCATCCCACTCTGTCTTCGATGTTGCTTATTATTTCGGCATAGATAGTGTCAAGATCGACATTACACTTTCACCGGATTGCTATGAGCCGCTCCTCTTCTTAAATTCAATTATCAATATGATCCTCTACTGTCAAAAGGAAGTCAGACGGCTGGAAGCTGAAAGAAATGAACAGCATCTTATTTTCAACGGAAAGGAGGCTGCGTAATGCCGCTTGTGAGAAAGGAATCGCCGGAGGAGGTAATCGTTCGGATCTCACCGAGTCGAAATACCATCATTGTTCAGGAACGAAGTCCCGGTGGAGTCCTGAGTTACCGGGAGATCGACCCAGTCGAATTTTATTACGCCCTCAACGGCAGCTGCGTCGGGAATGAATACATTAGCAGCGGATTTCTGCCGGAGCATTGTCTTCATGTCTCCATGAATGCCGAAGAACGCCGCTTCGTGATCTGGAACCCTGATCTGCGGGCGGATGTGATCTACCGAGATACGGAATATTTGGACTTTTCGCTGCCGCGGCTGGTCTTTGGCCTTCGTGTCTTGGCTGACGGAAGGGTCGCAGATTGTTCTATGGGAGTGGTCGCGGATGAGCCTCCAACGGAGGATACGCCCATGTTTTATTATCCTTTTTCCAATGTTTACGAAGACGAAAGGGTATGCACAGGCAATAACATCCTGCCGCGATACAAAAAGCTTTCAGCGATGAAGAATTTTCCAAGGTATTTGCTGGGACTGCCCGACAATGACGATATGTTCTACTCCGCGCATAATCAAAAGGGGCTTGACCACAAAGCGCTGCTGGAACATCTCAAGGACAAGGACCCTTCCTACTACTATACGGATATTCTTGTCCCCAATGGCCGCACATTGAGTGATTTTATTCTTAGGAGGTAAAAAATTGACAGAAAAAGACACCAGAGAAATGCAGACAGCGCTTGCAAAGCCCTTTGCTCCGGAGGATCTGGAATGGCGCCTGCAAAATACGATCGAGGAATCGATGCGAGGCATGGCGGTCCCCTATGTGACCAACCGCGCCATCCAGAATCGGCTGGACGAGGTCTGCGGCCCGGAAAACTGGTACAACGAGTTCAAGCCGTGGCACTCCAATGGGAAAAAGGACGCACAGCTCTGCGGCATTGCCATTTACTTTGAAGGCAAGGGCTTCATTACCAAATGGGACGGCGCTGAGGATTCGGACATTGAACCCATCAAAGGCGGCCTCTCCGACAGCATGAAGCGAGCTGCCTACCAATGGGGCATCGGACGTGTCCTCTACAGCCTCGACACCGTATGGGTGGACATCGAGCGCCGGGGACGCAGCTACATTATTAAGGCTAGTGAGCGGAAAAAGCTGGATGACGCTTATTTGAACGCGCTTAAAAAGCTGGGGCTTGAGCCTGCCGCAGCGAGCGGTATTCAATCTCTGTTGATGCCTAAGACCGCGCCGGAGCAGAAGGCCGCAGGTGATAAGCAGCCGTCCTCCGCACCTGTACAGGATCAGCGCAGCGGCGGCACAGCGCAGCAATCTGCTGAGCCCCAGAATCGCTCGGCGCAGCAGAAACCGCAGGCGGGCTCCAAAAAGCAGGAACATACCGCTGAACCCACCGGAAAGACCGTTCCGTTCCGCAATACCGCGCAGGCTATGCCCGAGGAGGACATCTACACAGTCCTGGCCGCGAAGGTACAGGGCGGCATGAGTGGCAGCAATACGCTGGTCAATCTGGAAACGCCGGAGAAAAAGCAGACCTATGCCTATGTCCGGGGGATACGTCCCGAGCTGACGCCGGGTACGCAGCTTTCTCATGTAAGGCTCACAACCCGCAAGCAGGATACCGTGGTGTTCTGTGTGCTGGAGTCCTATGACGTCTATCAGCAGGGCCAGCAGGCAGCATAAAAAGCTGCCCTGAGCAAACGAAAGGAGCAGACAGTTGAAAAAGATCGAGCAGTTTCAGATTACCAGTATGAGTATTTCGGGATTCAAGTCCTATGAAAAACCTACGGAACTGACCTTCGGTGATCCCACCGTCATTACCGGAGGAAATGGCCGGGGAAAAACCAGTATTGCGGACGCCATCGCGTTTGCCGTGACCGGACTCCCGTTTTTTGGAGAACGCGGTCTTGACCGGCTTCACAACGAGAAAAATCCTGATGTGACCATCCAGATGCGTTTTGTGGATGAAAATGGGATTACCCACGAATTGACCCGTATCCGCCGAAATAACGATATGTCCATCTATTACGACGGTCATACCATCCGTCAGCTTGACCTGACCGACCTCTTTGGGGAACGGGATGTATTCCTCTCTATCCTTAATCCCCTGTATTTTATCGAGGAGTTGGGAACAAATGGTAAGAATCTTCTGGAACGGTATCTACCGTTCATTCCGCAGGAGACAATCCTCGCACAGCTCCCCAGTGCGGTGCAGGCGTCCCTGAAAGATGAGGTGATCCTTTCGCCTGACGCCTATCTCAAGGGACGTCGTGCGGAGATCCGCGAGTTGGAGGAGCGTATCACCTATCTCGGTGGGCAAAAGGATCTGGCGGCAACCCAAGAGAAACAGTATGAAACGATGCAGGTGGAGTTTTCGGAGGGCATTACGGCTCTTCAAAATGAGATTGAGGCGTTGGCGGAAAAACAGTTTGCCGGCCTCGATACTGCCAAAATGCAAGAACGGCTCGTCGAACTGAGTCAGCGATACGATGAGATGGCCCGTGATGAACGCGGCGATACGGTACAGCGGCAAAAAGAGCTTCACGCGCTGCGTGAAAAAATCGTCTGCAGACAGGCTGAGCAGTATCAGTCCAAGTTTACCGAGCCGCTGGCGGAGATTTCGGCCAAGGTCAATGACCTGGGCGTACGGTATAAGCGGGAGTCCGTGGCATACAAGGCATTTCATGCCGGTATGGACTGTCCCACCTGTCATCGCCGTGTGACGGAAGAAACGCTGCCGGAGGTACAGGCTGCGCTCAAAAAGACCATTTCTGAACTGTATGCCGCCGGAACAGAGCAAAAGGGGCAGCTTACAGAGCTTCAGGAAATGGACAAAAAGGCAAAAGAAACCTTCGAGGCTTTCAAGGAAGCGGATCTACACAAATGGGCGGAAGATGCTGCCGAACTGGAGCGGCGCTGCGCGGAACAGTCAGAAACCGGCTCGCAGGCTGCTGAGTCACTGCGCAGTGAGATACAAAACCTGACGGCGGAGCTGGAATACGGCAATTTGACGCAGGCAGAGTATGACCGCCTGCGTGAGTGCCGGGAACAGTGCCGTGAGTTGGAGTCCAAGCTCTCTGCGCTGAATGAGATGGCATCTGCACAGACGCCTGACTTTGACTGTGAGATCCGTGAGGCGCAGGAGGCCATCGGCAAAATCAAGCGCACGATGACGAATGTGATTTCGTATGTCAGCAAGCGGGCCGAGCTTACTTTTTCACAGCTTAAAATGAACCGCGTGGAAATTTCCCTCTACGATGTGGTGAAATCCACGGGCGAGGTCAAAGATACCTTCAAGTTTACCTACAGCGGCCGCCGTTATGACCGGCTCTCTCTTTCTGAGAAGATTCGGGCAGGCATGGAGGTGTCGGAGCTGATAAAGCGTCTCACAGGGCGCAATTACCCCGTCTTCGTAGACAACATGGAGTCCGTGGATGACCTTGCCAATGTACGTCCGACAGGACAGATCATCATGGCAAAATGCGTGAGCAATGCGCCGCTGCAGGTGAGGCCAATCAAACCTATTGTTTTCGCAGAGCAGCGCGCTGCCTGATAGGGGGTGATCCCGTTTGGCCGTCCGACAATATGATAAGATCCCTATCGTGGAAACGGCCAGACGGTGTGGGCTTGTTCTCGACTCCCGAACGCTGCGGCGAACGGAGGTCGAGGCAAGCTGCCCCTTCTGCCATGACCACGGGCCGGGGAAATACCATCTGAGCCTCAATACCGACACAGATCAGTACCGCTGTAACCTTTGCGGGGCCCACGGCAACAGCGTGAGCTTGTATGCAAGGCTTAAAGGAATCAGCAATAAAGAGGCCTATTTGGAGTTGGTGCGGGAGACAAAGGTATATCCTTTGCCCCAAGTGCCTACTCCCCAAATGAAAGAGCGGCAGCCTGTTTCACTGGAGCAGCGCCACGCCGCATATACGGATATGCTGGAGCACTTGACTCTTCTTGACCGGCATGGTGAAAACCTGCTGGGAAGAGGCTTATCCGAAGATCGCATCCGAGAAAACGGATACAGAAGTATGCCCGAGACTGAGCGGGGCCGTCGGCTTTTGGCCGACCTGCTCCGCTCCCACGGGCATGACCTGCGCGGCGTTCCCGGCTTTCGCACCTACTATGGTGAGTGGACGCTCTCCGGGCCGAATGGGTTCCTTATTCCGGTTCGGAATAAGGACGGGCTCATACAGGGGCTTAAAATCCGGCTCGACGAAGCGGACCATCCCAACCGGAAGTACCGCTGGCTCTCCAGCCGAAGCCTGCCAAACGGCACCCGCAGCTATTCCTGGGTGCATGTAGTCGGCGACCGCTCCCGAAAACGGGCCTTTTTAACAGAGGGCCCGCTCAAGGGCGATGTGGCTAGCTTTCTTGCAAAGAATGCGCTGTTTATCTGTATCGGCGGTGTCAACGCGCTGCATGGGCTGACCGATACCATCCGAGAGCTTGGCGTCCATGAGGTCGTGGAAGCAATGGACATGGATCAGATGACAAATTCCAATGTCCGCAATGCCATCCTTGCTATGAGAAAAGAAGTGCAGAAGATACCGGGTATCCGCTATGCAAAATACACATGGAATCCCGCCTACAAGGGAGTGGATGACTACCTTTTGAGCAGAGTGGCGACGATGTAAAGGAGAAACGATGTTAACAGAACAAGAAAAAGCACAGATCAGAACAAAAATCCGAAAAGAACAGTATTGCATTACGCTCGACCAGATGAAGCAGTATTTCAAGGATCATCAGCACGCACGGGAAATTGATGACAAAAAAACGATGGAAAAGATCGAGTACCATTTGACCTACATCAATTTTCATTATGAATGCGGGCTGCTCATATCCGGGCAGTATGATAAGCTGCCGGAAGTAATTAAAAACTGGTGAGGGAACTCACTGTGAAGAAAGGACAACCTAAAATATGGATAAGGTCATAAACATGAATGAATTTATCGGTGCGGCTGCTGGTGATCGGCAGCACGTGCTGGGAAAATTTCTCTACTTCTCCCTGACAAATCTTTTGGTGGATAAAGACGAGTTATCCCACCTGTGCGAGAGCATGGGTATCCCGTACAGCGGCAGCAATCGGCTTTCTGTGTCAGATGCCTTCCGCTCTGCTACGGGTGATATCCGGGAGCGCATTCCTGTTACGGAGGACAGCGAGACGAACATCTACCTTGCCTACTGTCGGGATAATAAGCACACCCCCGGCGTGCTTTCCCGTGAATTGGTAAAGGAGACGCTGAATCAACAGACGAATCAATACGAAAAGCTGGCGAATATCAGCTATGACAAGGCGGACGGCATTTTCCGCAGCGACAATATGGTCTACGATTCTGCGGTGGATGTGCCTGCGTGCTGCCGACATGCAGAAGAACTTTTTGAACTCTATCAGCGCTGTGCCAACCGTAAGCAGATCGAAACAATCTGCCTCAATTACCTGCGGGGCCTTGAGGCCACCAAGCTGAGTGTCAATGGTCACATGTATTTTGTTCCCCGTACCCATATGGACCAAGTGGACATTTTTGAGGACTTTATCACGCTCCTCAGCGGTCTCAACAAAAGAACGACGCCTTTGATTGTCAACAGCTTCTACATCATTGACGATGCGAAGCAGCGTGAAAAGATGACAGAAGAATTTTATAATGCAGTCAAAAAAGAGATTGCAGTGTATCAGGAAAAGTGCGACTATCTTATCAAGAGCAACAGCCAGAGCCCTGCGATCATGGATCGCTGGATTTTGAAGGTGCAGGCTCTGGAGGAGAAGAAACGGCACTATGAAGGTGTGCTGCAGCGAGAACTGAGTGGGCTGGACGACGAGTTTTCTGTCCTTAAGCTACTATCACAGGAACTTCAAGTAAGGTCAAACAGTATTCGCAATCAGCGATTTCGGCAAAGAGCGGCATAAATAAGCGTCAGCGGGGTGTAATCAGTCGATGTAAAGAGAAAAAGTAAGCCGAGGAGAAAAACTCGGCTTACTTTTTCATTTGTAAGGCATTTCTGAGTGTTGTTTGTCAATGGGACATCAGAACATAAGCATTGCATAGATGGCTGTGCATCCAGCGGTGGGAAGAGTGTTAGAACTGATTTTCATATAGTATGATTGTCCAACAGTTAGTCCAGAAAAGTAAACCCCGTTGTTTACCTCGATAGTTGCATAATTTGATGCCCGTTCACCTGCTCCTGGTACTCCAGCATAAAGTTGCACATTGTAATTCAAGGCACCAGGTGCACTTTTCACTACGAATGCCATATTTGCCGTTTCGGCAGTAAACGGGGCGCAGATACTTCCGTTTGTGCCAGCTTCATTGTTCGGGGATAAGAACGCAGTACCTACAATGGGAGTAGCTTCAGTTTGCGATTCGAACGCATTTCGTTCCTCAGCGGTCATTACATGAATTTCAACGGGGTAGTCACTGCTTTTCATTGCATTAGCTGAACCTGCAACGCTTAGAAGGACAATAACTGTTAGAAAACATGTAATAACTTTTTTGATTCGTTGCATACTCTTGCCTCCGTTTTAACAAAATGTGTTTGTAAGTACTCAGAATGTATAATAGGAATATGTAGCAGTGCATCCAGAGGCTCCGACATCATCGGAGCTAATCATAAAGTAGTAATTTTGCCCAATCGTCAGCGTATAGAAAGATGCACCGTTGTTGATTGGAATTTTGGGCGTATAGGTCGCTACGCGATAACCACTTCCGGGAGTACCAGCATATAGCTGAACATTGTAAGAAGTTGCACCAGGAGCATTTGTGATAACGAATGCGACATTTGTGGTATCAGCAGTAAAAGGAGCGCAAGGGTTACCATTTGTGCCAGTGCTGTTATTTTTGGGCAAAAAGGCGGTGCCGTTTCCAGATAAACTATGAGTGGAGACAGCGAATCTTGCAGCGGTCTCAGCACGTGTCATAACGTGAACTTTAACAGGAAATTCCTCTGTGTCTGCGGCCATAGCAGGCATCGCAAACATGGAGATTAATGTGCAGAGAGTCAGAATAAGGGATAATACTTTTTTCCTAGTTTTCATTTCAATTCTCCTTCTTCACTTTTGTTAAATCAAATTTGTGGTATGTACCGTTGTATTTGGAGATGATACTACCGTTCAGGAACTTGTCGCTCTGTAAGTATCTTCTTCAGGCTACAAGACTACATAGTTGCTACCTTTAAAACTCAATCGCAGACTGCATTACAGCGACATTGGTTTTATGGCCTTCATAACTATTTCTATTGTAAGCAGAAGAATACAGAGCATTAAAACTACAACTTTTTCACAGAATCCCCCCCTTTAGCGTTTTCGCGACAGACATTTCCGCTTTTACCCAATAAATGCGGAAGGAAGCCGCTTCCTTACATTTGTTTGTGATATTATTTGATATTTTCTGTTTCAACCAATTGCAACGGACTTGCTTTGTGCAAAACGTCACCTCGCTCAAATGGTGCGTCGAGGGTAAATGCAGGTTGCTCTATAGATTGGACTATACTAAAGAACTGATGTTTTTTTTACTTTCAGAATCACGAAGAGGTCCTCATAATTGTTTACGAAGATAGTGCCGGCATCTGTATTTTCTATACTTTTTATACTAATGAGTTTGAGACCATTGCCCTTTCGAACTAATGACCTGAATAGGGGCCTCTGTGAATGACATCGGAACGGCAAACTCGGGAAAGATTTTTGCAACTAAGCACACTTTTCTATTCTATATGCAAGTGCTGCGTTAACTGTACTTGGCTGCAAAGTAAACAAAATCCTCGGTAAATACGGGTTTTCCATGCCCATCTATATAGATCAGCATATCACTATGGAAAACCTCCAACTATGCAGGGGAAATATAGGGTAGTAGAATGAAGCTGTATTTCAGGGCGAAGTAAGTCAGGGCGGAGTAAGTTAGGGAGGAACGGCGACGGAAAGGGGGTCATTGCGCCCTCCGTCAGAGACTCGGACGAACTGGAATGAAATAAGGATAAGAAAAACCGTAATTGCTCATGGGAGCAGTTGCGGCCTTTTTTTGTCCCAAAATTGAAAGGAGGACGCAAATGAATGTCAGAGAGCAAGCTGATCGAGCTGGGCTATTATGATCCGTCGGCGAAGATCCGACTGTCGGCCTACGCAGATACAGTCGTGCTTGACCCAGACAAAAAAGGAAGCGTGATCTGCGCGATCCGCTTCGGTGGATATCCCGAGATGGTGCGGGCTATGGCAGACGCTATTTATGGCGGCGCTACCATAGAGGCCACCCAAAATGGTATGGTGCGGAAACTGCAAAGTAAGCTGAAAGGGTATCAGCGTCAAATTACCCATGACGGCGTATACGCCGTGGCAACGCTCATGGCAGCAGACGACGCACAGGAAGAAACATCGCTGCAGGATGAAGACGGGCCGGAGGATGACAGGCAAAAAGGAGATGAAGAAGCCGCTCCGCAAAAACCGACACAGCCTCGCAAATGCTATATTTTCTGCCCCGAAGGAGATCGTGCGCGCCTGTTTGAGGAACTGGACCACAAAACAGCAGCACCTCTCATTCCTGCGTTTCAGGACTATGTACTCACTTCGCTCCAAAACCGCGGAGATCTCCGACAGCTGGAGGTCGTCTCGCAAAAAGAGCGGATCGACGCATGGGTGCTGACGCTAAAACCAGAGGATAAAAATGTTGTGGAGGTGCTGGAGGAAGGCTTGAAGACCGGGGATATCCAGATTCCCGGCGCGGTTCCGGGCTTTTCGGACGGGTTCGAGAACGTCACCAATGTCACGGAGTATCTCAATGCCTTTGGCGTTACCGTTGCAGACCGTATCCGCAATCAGTTCATGCCCCTCTTTGACCCTGCCAGTGAGCCCCTCTCTGATGAAGTGTTGGCCATCAACGACTTTATCACGCAGCACGCGGGCTATTCCCTTTATGACGCGCAGCTCGCGGTGGCAGAGGCTGTCAAGCGCCAGCTTGAGCGAAAGCGGGCTGCCCTCATCATCGCGGAATGCGGCTCTGGAAAAACAAAGATCGGATCGACTGCTCTCGGCGCGCTGCACGGACTATGGGCTTCGCAGAAGAAAAAAGACACAGGAAAATCTTTCAACATCATCATGTGTCCCTCCCACGTCACGAAAAAATGGGTACGCGAGATTGGCGAAACGCTCCCGGATACCTACGCCATGGTGGTACACAGCATTACCGACCTAAATCGCCTCTACGCCATGTACGAGCAGGGTGACAAGAGCGTGTACGCAGTCTTTTCCAAGGAAAGGGCCAGAGACGGCTATATGCGCTATCCTGCTGTGAGGTGGAACAGACGCCGGCGTGCATTTCTTTGCCCAGACTGCGATGCGGTCATCGAAATGGATATCAGCGAGGATGGGATTAGCTATACCGTGCCGGCAGACCAGTTTTTCTTTCTCAAAGAGAACAAGCTAAATCATAAATGTCTCCACTGCGGTGTGCCGTTATGGTCCGCTGTCAATCCGAGTAAGCAGACCGAGTGGGTCAAGATCGGCGAGTACGGCTGGGTACACCGCTGCGGGGCGGCCGCACATCTCAAACGGACGAAGAATGAGAAGATTGTAGATCAGCTTATGGAGATTGCCCAGGACCCAGGTGGGTACTATCCCGTCCACGGTGCGCAGCGGCGCTATCCGCTCAGCACCTATATCAAGAAGAAACTGCGTGGAAAAATCAGCGGTTTTCTCTGCGATGAGCTCCACGAATACAACAACGCCAGCGGTCAGGGTGATGCCATGGCTGAGCTCTACGGTACAGCGAAGTTGTTCGTTGGAATGACCGCGACGCTGATCAATGGGTACTCTTCAGGTATCTTTCACCTGCTCTACCGTATCGTCCCAGGACTTATGCTTAGAGATGATAAGCTGTATCGCAAGCCTCGTGATTTTGATGCGGAGTATGGTGTCGTAGAAAACACCTATGAGATTGAGGACAGAATATATAACTCCAACCGGCGCACCAACAAGCGGAAGACGAGGTCGCGGCAGCTTCCCGGCGTTTCACCGTTGGTGTTCTCCCGCTTTTTGCTGGAGTATGCGGCCTTTTTGTCCCTTATGGATATGGGAAAGAACCTGCCAAGCTATGAGGAGATACCAATCGCGCTGGATATGCCGGAGGATGTCCGTAAAGCCTATGAGAAAGCGGAAAGCACGCTGCAAAAGATCCTCCGCACAGATAAAAAGGTAGCGCAGAAGATACTCTCCACCTACCTCAATCTGCTCACAGTCTATCCAGACCAGCCCTACGGCCAGCCAGAGGTCATTCATCCCATTGATGGCTCGACCATTATGGAGCCGCAAAACTGTGGAGACTTCTCACGGCTCCTGCCAAAAGAAGAAAAGGTGTTGGAGCTGGTGCAGCAGAAAGTGGCAGATGGCGGACGGGTGCTGATCTACACCAGTTGGACACGAACCGACTCTCAAAAGAAGCTGATCAAGCTGCTGCGGGAGAATGGATACTGCACGGAGCTCCTGACGCCGCGTGTCCCCACGGAAAAACGCGAGGAATGGGTGGATAAACAAGTCAAAAAGGGTCTGCAAGTCCTAATCGCAAATCCTCGCTGCTTGGAGACGGGCTTAGATCTCAATGCTTTCGCTACGGTTATCTACTACTCTATGAGCTATAACCTTTTTACGCTGCGTCAGGCCTCTCGTAGAAGTTGGCGCATCAATCAGACAGCAACCAAGGTTGAGGTGTATATGCTCTACTACGCCAATACCATGCAGGCAAAAACTATGAAGCTGATGGCGTCTAAGCTGGCGGTCGCGGGCATCATTGAAGGTACATTCAGCGAAGAAGGCCTTGCCGCCATGAGTGATGTTAGGGACATGACCTCGCAGATGGCAAAGGAACTGGCAGCCGGTATCCGGGACAATGTGGAGGATATTGCCGCAGCCTTTAAGAAAATGGCAATCATCAACCCCAATCGCAAAAAGAGCGTGCAGGAAGAGACAGATGTAGAAGGTCTGCCTGCCCTGGAGATCGTACCAGAACCCCACGAGAGCAGTGTCCGCACAGCTCAGGCCGCCGCGATCTGGGAACGCTACGAGGGGTTACTTGCAAGAACAAACGAAGAAAAGAAAAAGCGGAAGTCGAAGGTGGCAGAGGCGGATGAAAACCAACTGTCGATCTTCGATTTTGCTGCATAAAGGAGGAGATTATTTGCTTATTAGCGTGGATCGCGCTGAATTTCTCGCAGCGATCAAGCGTGCGACGGCCATTGCCCCGCCGGACTCTCCGCTGGACGTCCTGAAGGGTGTGCTGTTGGAGACGGACAGTACCAGAAAAATGCTCACCGTGACCTCTACCAATCTGGAGGTTTCCCTCGTAGAGATGTTGCCGTGCTCCGCACAGGAGGACGGCGCTCTCGTCTACTCCGCCAGAACTCTTGCAGAAATGCTCCAGCGGCTCCCAGAAGATACGGTGGAGATCAGCCGCAAGGAAAACCGCGGACGTATGACGCTTACCAGCGGCAGCGCCAGCTATGAGGTTGATGTGTGGGATCGAGGCGCATTCCCCAAGCCAGATCTGCCCTTCCCCGAGGATACCGTCAAGGTCAGCGGCATTCCTGCCATGGCTCAGCACACCGTTTTTGCCACGGCTCAGGATAAGGATAAGCCGCTGCTGCGCTGCGTCAACCTGATGTTCACTAGTACGGGCCTGCGCGCCGCAGGAAGCAACGGTATGTGCATCGTAACAGCCAAGGGAGACGACCAGAGCACCGGAGATATCAGCCTCTTGGTTCCCGCTCTCTCGCTGGGAAAACTCGCGGGGATGTGTAAAGACGAAGATGAGTTCCGCGTCGGCACAACAGGAAAAAGCATCGTCTTTTTCAAGGAAAACTTTCTTTTCAGCGCCCGCCTCATTGAGGGCGGCTATATCGATACGGACTCTCTGCTCAAGACCATTACCAACAGCTTTACCGTGCTGACGGACACCAAAGAAATGCGGGAGGCTCTCTCCTCTGTGCTGTCCGTTGCGCTGGATGGTCGGGTGAATCTGGCTTTTGAAGATCAAAAGCTCGTCTTTCACTGTTCCAGCGACTGGGGAAATGCTTCTGCCGGTATTGACGTGATCGCGCTGACAGGCGCTCCTACCGGCAGCTACTGGTATAGTGCAAAGCAGCTGGCAACCTGCTTGAAGGCGCTCGGCGGGACGATCACCCTCGGCATCGCCCAGAGCGGTATGCTGACAATCAGCACACAGGACGCCTATTACCTGCAAAATGTCATGCGTGCGCCTACAGCTAAGAAAAAATCCAAGAAAGCCATTGAGCCGCCTGCGGCCAAGGCGGCGTAAAGGGGGAATGCGTTTGGAAATTCCAAAGATCTGCCGCTACTGCGGCGGCGTTGTCCATCTGGTTTCTGCCGCTGATGTCTACGGAATGGCAGCGGCAAAGCGGCTTGGCATTGAACAGGAGAACTTCTATCAATGTCAGAACTGCAATGCCCGTGTTGGCTGCCATAAGGGTACCACACGGCCGCTTGGCAATCTGGCCAATGAAGCTCTCCGCATGAAGCGAAAAGAGACGCACCAGATATTTGACAGCTTTTGGCGGGAGCGCGGCATGACGCGGACGCAGGGCTACCATTGGATGGCGAAGAAGCTGCGCCTATCCGAGCAACTGGCCCATATTGGAGGCTTTGAAATGGATCGGTGCCAAAGGCTCATTGACTTATGTGAAAAAGAACGGAATAAGGAGGCGGCATAGTATGTGTGAAAAGAATCATTGCTCGCGTACGCCGGAGGACCTGTGCACCTGCATGGATTGGCAGAACGGCGATCTGATCCGGACAGTAACGCATTTTGCGGAGAACATCACAGACATCAACTGGGAGCTTGATTATCAGAATCTTGCAGATGTGCAGGGACACCGGCTGTGTCTGGTTGGACGGTGCAAAAAATGCGGCGGACGCCTTTGCATCAGCCAGACACCAAAGATCAAGGTCTCGCCGGAGCAGATTCTCTCCGCGCTGGATGACAGTATCGGTCAGGCGTACAGCGCGCTCAAGGTGAATCTTCAGCCCGAGGAGTATTACGACAAGTTTGCAGAGATGTTCCACGAGGAGGACCGTCCCGTTGTCGATAAGTGGGTGATGCATCAGTGGTGCTATTCGCCTTATCTGAAAGGCTACAAACACTCAAGGCCAGCTTTCATGATCGTCCATACCTCGGCGGATGCAGATAAAGGAAATTTTCCTGATCCCGAGGGGCTTGAGACGTTCCTGTGTAAAGACTGGGCAATCCTGCGGCTTCGTGAATTAGTGGAGATGGAAAAGGAAAAAATGACCTTCCCCTATGATGAAGAACTCTACCGTGAGGAATACGGTGATGATTTCTGGGAGGCCTATTGCGACGACTATGCCGCAGGCTGGTTTACCCGTTATGAGATCATCGAGAGCCCGCTTTTCATAGTACCGGAGGATGAACTGAGAATGCAGAATCCGAGCTACAGCCGCTTTACCAACACCCGCACCGACCTAAATGATTGCCTTGACGCCATCCGCAAAGATGTGCATTTGAGCGATGCAGAGACCAGCGCGGGCAAAGAGATGTTCAAGGTGTTCCTGTCGCTCTGTCAGGACTATGGCATGATTGAGGGCTTTGACTGCGGTAAGGTGGACAGTGTGTTTGACCACCTGGAAAACTGCAGCGAAGCGCTTACCGAGTAAGGAGGTAGAAATGCAGTTACGAAAAGAAACTTGTATTGGATGTGAATGTGAACTCCAATATACGAAAAGTATCCCCACAAAGCAGATGGGTGTCATGATGCACATGGGGGAGCGTTTTTGCACCGGTGGAAAGCGGGCGCGTAAATTCAAACGCAGTGACCCCAGTATCTATGTGCCGGACTGGTGCCCAAAACGGAAAAAGCCCTGTGAACTGCGCGTCTACTGCTTCAAAAATAAAAATGAGTGGAGACTGCACGAGATGCTTTGTCATGACCTCGGCATGGATATTTCTCCGGACGGTTGGCGGTATGCGCCACTCTATGAGTTGCACACCGACCTTACACCGCAGGAATTTGCCAAGATCTGCAACGATGCGCCTGACGCCGAAACGCTCCATGTGGCCGTTCACCGACACTATGTGGTAGAGATCGACGACGGGCTCAGACCTGCGTTCTTCTATAAAACGGAGCGCGGCTATGAACTGGCTCCGTCGTTTGATGCAGCGGAGGCAAGAAAAAATAAACGGGAGGATACCGATTGAACAACACGGAAAGAAACTGTGACACCTGCAATGATTCCTACTACATGACCGAGAAAAATCCAAGCGGAGGAAAGAAACTGGTTCAGCTGCAGCACTGCCGCAACACAGTCTACAATTCTCCCGCCTACACCCATCAGATGTTACTGGAGGACTGGGGCAAGGGCTTCTGCCGCCTTTGGACCCCTATCACAGAGAAAGGAAATGAACATGAACAACAACTATACCATCGCCCAGCGCAATGCCCTTGTGGAGAAGTATCTTTGGTGCATCGATACCGTGATCCGGAAGAACCGCCCTCTCATGAGGGCGGCCCGGCTGGAGTATGACGATGTGTACCAGCAGCTTGCACTCCGGCTCATCCGGGCCGTGGCCGGTTTTGATCCCCAGAAGGGTGCACTTCAGCAGCATATCTTCGCACAGCTCAAATATGAACTGCTCAACTGCAAGTCGGCTTACCGCCTGTGCGGCCTGACCGACGCTCCCAAGGAATACCGCAAGAGCGACATGGTTTCTCTTGATCATATCCCGGAGAGCAGCTCCCTATATGAGCAGGTCATGGCGGCATAAGGGGGCAGAAAGAGATGATCTTACAGGAAAACGGCACGCGTTTTTGCACAGAAGGCAAGGTATTCACCATCGGCGGGATCATCTGTGCCAACGATGAGAGTGAGTATGCCGGCCTTTGCGGCACGGTCACGGAGATCCGCAGCGGTGATGACCATGAAACGGAAAACGATACACCGGATATCTATTGTGCCTTTGATCCTCCCACCTCGGAGAATATGGTGCTCGAACTGGAAAGTCGATTCTCAGCTCTGTACGGGGAACCGAAGACCATGGACGATATCGCCCTTGACAGCGTAATCATGGCTCCGGAGATGTTGGAGCCATCTGCTGAGCCGCCTGCGGAAGGTGTAGACCTTTCCGGGAAAATGGAGGTGGTGGCTGGTATTTTTGCCAAGGTGCTCCAGATGCCGGACGGTGATCTGCGCGCTTTGCGTGCCTTCCCGTGTGCTCCGGCAGATGAAGAAGCCGCGTCATGGGAGGTCGTGACAGAGGTTTGCAGTCTCGGTGGCTGTGACATGAGCGTTTATTCCTTTGAGAATGAACGAAGCGCCCGGCTTTTTGCCGCGTTGCTCAAGCGGACAGGCTGCCGCCTCCGCTATGATGCAGCCTGTCCCAGATGCTATGCCGAGTACCAAAGAGCGATATTAAAAGAAAGCGAGGATATGTAAATGAGCCTGCGAGATAAAATGCTGGCCGTGATCGACGATGTGAACGGCAGTGTTGCCGAGCGTGGAGAACTAGTGGAGATAATCGCAATCGCCCTGCTGACCCGCAAGAACCTGTTCGTTCTGGGTGATCCGGGCCAGGCCAAGAGCTATGCCATCAACCTTTTCCGCCAGCATATCACCGGCGCGAGGCAGTTTGAGCGCCTGCTCTCCAAACAGACCGACGAAGAACAGCTTTTTGGCCGCGTTGACCTTTCAAGCCTCATCCCCGGGAGCATCCCGAACTCTGCGCTGGAGGGTGACGATGTATACCGGAATCTGCGCTTTGATCTGAAGTGTGCGGTAGATGGCCTGGGGCAGATGAAAAATGCCCAGGACACCTTTGCTATGCTTGATCGGGCCTCGGACAAGCTGGCAGCCTACCGCAAAGCGGTGGCGCTGCTGCGTCCAAGTGAGCCAGTCGTCCAGACAGTAGGCAAGATCCCCGAGGCGGACATTGTGCTGCTGGATGAGATATTCAAGTGCAACGACGGTGTCCTGAACTCACTCCTCACAGCGCTCAATGAGCGTAAGTACACCAACGAGGGCCATACATACCCCATTCCAACCATCTCCTTTTTTGCGGCGTCTAATGAGATTCCCAATTTCAATGACCCGCAGGAGAAGATTTTGGAGGCGCTCTATGACCGCCTGGAACTGAAGGTCGTGACGGTCAATATCGAAGACCGTGATACTCGCCTCACCGTTTTGAAGAATAAGCAAAGCGGTGCATTTGGACAGGTTAGCGCCACAATCACGCTGGAAGAACTCATTGAGATGCAGCGTGAGGTGGCTGCGATCCCCGTGCCGGACAGCGCAAACGAGCTGGCGGACGACATTCTCTGCGAGCTGCGCAAGAGCATGGTGGTGTCGGATCGAAAGTACCTTGGCTATTACCCCATTGCGCAGGCCAAGGCATGGCTCTCCGGTCACGACAAGGTGGAGTCTTCCGACCTGCTGGCGCTGAAGGACTATCTCTGGCGTTTGCCGGCTGACCGGGAAAAGGTGGAAAGTGTTCTCAACCGATTTTGCATCAACCCCATGCAGGAAAAGGTCAACGATGTCCGTGAGATGGCACTGGATTCACAGGCAGGATTTGAAGAGGCCTGTGGAGACGGTAGCCGCGAAGATCTCGCCCGCAAGGCATTCATCAAGTTGCGCGGAGAACTGGTGCGGCTCTACCAAAAGCAATGCGAACTCCGCACTTCCGCACAGTCGGACAGCGAGACTGCTCTGATGGACGGCCTGCTTAATGACCTTGAGGACATCAGCCGCCGGGCACATGAAAAAACCGGATTCACCTACACGCCGCTTTCTGAGATCGCGGCGCTGAACTGAAAGGAGAAAACTGTATGCCAGCTTGCTCTCAAATTTACCTGTGGATGGAAACGCTCAAGTATGATGCACTCAATAAAGTAGTCACGAAGAATAACACTACGATTGAGGCGCTGCTTCAGCCCAAATTGGAGGAACTCTATTGCGAGTATGTTCCTGCCGATTTGCGGAAGCAGATCGCCGAGAAGATTGCGGATATCCTTCTTGAGGAAGAGAAAGCCGAGCACTGCAAGGCAGAGCGTGAGCGCGAAACAGTCATAAAACTCTGCGACGTGGGGGTTACCTGGTGGCTGGGACACACAACACTCAGCGATTTACGGATCGCCTCGCTGATCAGGCGGGCGCTGCGACTTAGTCCGGAAGATCCGGCCAGCTTTTTTCGCGTGAATCTCGGAGCGAAGTGTTCTATCTCTAAAGATGAGTTTGACAGTAAGACGCTCGACTATCTGCAAGGGAAAAACTCTGCGACCAATTCAGTCATACTGGATTTTAAGGATAATACTGTCACTCTGGCACAGCCCGGCGTGGGACATATGATCTACCGCATGAGCGATGTCAGCACAGCGGCTTATCATGCCTGCCGCTCACAAAATAGGACCGAGGAAGAAAAAGAGCGGCTCTTTTATAAGGCTCTTGCTGGAAAAGCGCTGCAAACGATCCCGTGGGAAGAAAAATCCAAAGATAACGAAAACACCTAAAAATTTAGGAGGTAAAATCATGTTAAATAAAATCGTTTTGATGGGACGACTCACCCGTGACCCCGAACTGCGGAAAACACAGTCTGACACCCCTGTCTGCTCCTTCTCTCTTGCCGTTGACCGCGACTATAAGCGCGACGGTGAAAAAGAAACAGACTTCATTGATGTGGTCGCGTGGAGAAGCACTGCGGAGTTTGTAAGCAGATACTTCGCAAAAGGCCGTATGGCCGTCGTGGAGGGACGGCTTCAGATCCGCGACTGGACGGACAAGGAGGGCGGCAAGCGCCGCAGTGCGGAGGTCATTGCCGACAATGTGTATTTTGGCGACTCCAAGCCCAAGGAGGATGGTGCTCCCAGCGCTGATGCTGATTTTGGCGCCCCACCCAGCGGCTTTACGCCGGACTTTGGCGATGATGGCGAGATGCCGTTCTAAGTTCTAAAAAGCAGAGGGAGGGCGAAATGCCCTCCCTCCAGCACTTATAATTGAAGGAGAGTAAAACTATGCCAAACTGTGCTATCTGTAAAAAATCCATCACTACAGGCATTGTGCTGTGTGGTCGCTGCGCTAAAGGCCTTGCTCCCTATACGCTCCCCACAGACCTTGCATGGTTCATTGACCAGCTATCCGAAAAGATCGTACTGGAAAAATCCATCTATGCCTGCGCTATGTGTGCGATCAAAGATTGTCCCAGCCAGGCGAGTGGCATGACCTGCCGCAATGGGGTCAAGGCGTGGCTGCTGTCGCAGGCAAATGAATTCTTCCCGGCAAAGGCAGCGTGACGGAGGTATGCTATGAAGGAAAATATTTTGTCTAAGCTCCTGACTGCGTGTCCCTTTCCAGAAGTATTTGAGGACACGGAACCCGTAGAGGGATGCTCCTTTCCGGAGCCCCGGCGCAAGATTGGCCATATCCGTGCCGACTACGATGGCTGGCGCTGGTACAATACTGTGTGGCCCTGCCACAGAGCGCTTGCTACTCAGGAAGTCTGCAAAGAAATCGACCGCGTTTATGATGCACTGACTGCACCGAATGCCTTAAAGGACTTTACCACGCTGCGAAAATTCTGCACCAACCACATGGACGCCTGTATCTCAAAGGAACATGAGGATGAGTTCAGCTTCTACTATGTAGGCGAGTGCTGCAATTTCTGGATCAGGCTCATTACCCGCAAGGGGGACTACAATATGTACTTAAATGCCTATACCAAAGAAGAGAATTATCAGAAATATTTTGACTTTCTGGAAAAGTTGCGTCAGAGCGGTGAAACCAATATGTACGGTGCCGCGCCCTACTTGCAGTCGAAATTTTCTGAGCTCCACGGTTCCCGGGAAAAGGCCAACGCCATTTTGATCGCGTGGATCAAGACCTTTGAAATGGAAGAAGGTGACGAGCCTTGCTGAAGCCCTACCGAACGATTCAGGATGTTCTTGCTTCACATTGGGTATTATCTCCGCCGGCCGAGAGACACCAGCAAACTGACCGGGTACTGCGCTCTACCAAGCTGGAGAGCAGCATCTACCGTGACCTGCGTGCAGAGGATGCCGCTATGGATGAAATCACGCGGGACGCGGAGAAGAAGCTGAAGTCCTTTCCTGCACTCTCGCAGGATGTATTCCAGTCCTTCTACTCCCTTGTGCCTCGGCGCAATGAGGAGATATCTCTTTCCGTGGCGGCACGCAAATTTAACGCGCCGATCCTGGAGCGTATGACAAAGAGCGAGGAATATCCCACTCTCAAGGAAGTCTGCGAGGGCCGGGAGCTTCCAGCCTATGAAGCGGCGTCAGAGTTCGCTTCCAAGGTGTCCAGAGAACTGGACGATCTTCTCCCGCAGCTTGCTGGAAAGCAAGGGGCACTTCATACGCTGGAAAAGCTCGAACAGTCAGAAGATCAGGCTGTGAAGCGGTTAAATAATCTTCTGGAGCAGCGCGGCGCGTACCACCGCAGCGATCCTGCATTGGATGCGGATGTGGTCAAGGCTGCCAACGAAGCTGAGGGAAAACGCCGCCAAGTGGCAGCGGTCACAAAGCTCATTGACGACAGTGCCCTGCAAGGCGGGGATAAGATCAAGGGTATCGTTCAGGCTGCCGTAGCAACTGCTGCGGAGAGAGCGGAAGAGGTACAGGGCATCATCGGCGCGTGGAGCAGCGAGCCCGGAAACCTCCAGAGAACACCGGAAAATCTAGCCCTTTTGAAGCGTGTGCGTGAAAGCACGGCCCTGCGGGATATCTCTAAGTACCTTGGCCGCTTTCGGGAAATGCTCGCCCAAAAGAAACAGAATGGATATGCCTATGGACGAGGCGAAAAATACTCTCTGGAGCTTGGCGGCGACCTCTCGCGTGCGCTGACCTCAGAGCTTGCCATGCTAGCCACGCCAGAAACACTGCCGCTGTTCCTGCGGAAGTATCAGCGTCGCCAGATCAAGCAATACCGCAGGCGAGAACCTATCTATAAGGGTGCAGGCGATATTATCTGCTGTCTGGATGAGTCTGGCTCTACTGCCGGAGAATGTGCCGCCTGGGGAAAGGCGGTCGCCATGACACTGCTGGAGATTGCAGAGGGCGAGGGGCGCAGATTTGCCCTTATTCACTTCTCCGATTTCGGCACCATCAAGACAGATTTATTCTTTCCAAAACAGACAACGGTAGAGGATAGATTGCGTGCAGCGGAGACATTTCTCGATGGAGGTACAGATTTTTGCGCACCGCTGAACGAGGCACTGCGACTGATGGAGGAGAAAGGCTTTGAAAATGCTGACATTGTGTTCATAACCGACGGTGAATGTGTTTTGCCACCGGAGTTTATATCCCGATTGCAGGAAGAACAAGTGAGACGCCGTTTTACGATCACCGGTATTCTGCTGGATCAAGGAAACGAAGGCATGGATTTCATCTTAAATGCCTTTTGCCAAAACATTTACCGCACGAGCGAGTTGACAGGTGATGCTATCGTTCATGAGATTGTGGATGTTAGGAGAGAATTTTAATGCTCAATTGCCTATTGACACCTGCGTTCAATAAAACAGTGATGTCGTGAAAGTGAGAAGAGGTCGACAGTTCAAAATGAACTGCTTGCCTCTTCTTGCATCACTCTGCGATTGATAGTATTCTATTTTATATATTATCACTGCTTTTTGCTTATATGATTGTCTAATGTGGGGAGTCACAATAGACGAATTTGAAGAGATAACTATATTAAAGAACATTGAATGGAGATGATGTCTAATGGAAACTCCTCATACAAGCTGAAAAATATTTGCATAGATACTGTCCATACGTTACCATTTGTTTATTTCACTGGTTGCATAAGAAAGGCATCGTAACAACCGTTATAGTACTATCAATATCTATTTTAGCGAAATTTATCACAGCAGATAATCTTTCAAACAACGGAGGAGAAAATATGTTTGCAGGCTTTGACTTCAAAATCGATTCCCAGGAAAATCTGATTAATTTCTCAGACTATGTTATCCAAGGAAAAAATCATCTTGATAGCTCAAAAGCAGATGTTGAGCGTAATCTCAAAGAAATTGTAATCAATGGCACAGAATCTTTAGATGGAAGTTCTATTCAAGGCGAGTGGTTCCCAGAAATCAATGCTGATATCTTTATTTCGCATTCGCGCGACGATGCTGATCTTGCCAACGGTATTGCAGGCTGGATAAACAGCAATTTTAATTTACATTGCTTTATTGACTCCAATGTTTGGGGATATTCTGATGAATTGTTAGAAAAACTTAATTCTCGGTATAGTAATAAGCGTCCGAATTCAAACGGCGGCTATCTCTATGATCATCAGAGTTGCATCAATGCCTCAAAGCATGTTGACACAATGTTGACAATTGCCCTACATAAGATGATTAATCGCTGTGAGTGTGTCATTCTCTTGAATACAGGAAATGCGATAAGTCGTATGAAGAAATACGAGGATTTGCAGCGCGACACGACCTTCTCTCCTTGGATTTATAGTGAATTGATTTGTTCATCGCTAATTCAGCAGCGCCGCCCTGAACGCCATTCCAGTCAGGGAATGCAGGGAACACAAAACTTTGATGCTGTTAATGAGAGTTTGCAAATTGCATATGAGGTCCCGACCAAACACTTGCTGCCACTCGATCCAAAAACTTTGAGTGCTTGGAAAGCAGCGTATGTGGGCAATAAGCTGCACCCGTTGGACGTTTTATATAATCAATTTCCTCAGATTCAAAAAAACATTCTCAATGGATGAGGTGGACAGATACAAATGCATGAGGAAATGAAAATGGAAATAGAAGAACTTCACAAAGAAATTGACCTCGTTCAAGGTTGTATCAACCGTATGGCGCAGAATTCTTTTCACATCAAAGGGTGGACAGTAACCATATTTGCTGTTGTATTAGCATTGCTTCCGGAAAAAATTGCACCTACACATGCGATTTTATTAGGAGGCGTTATGCTTGCAACTTCCATCATGCTTTGGTATATGGATAGTTTTTTCTTAACCGCAGAAAAGAATTACCGCCAAATTTATAGTTGGATTTTGAAAGAACGCCCTAATGGGAATCGGCAATTGCAGTATGAACTGGACTTCAACAAATACGAGTCTGAAGCAAAGTTATCTCAATCCTCACAAAGAGATGTTGCATTTTCCAAAACTCTAAAATGCTTCTACGGTATGCCTACTGTTATCAGCTTTATCTATCTTGCCGTTCAACTTGTTCTATCCTGCAGTAATTGAGTATTTTCTTTTTCCTATTACAAAACATAAAACTGGAAGGGCGGTCATCTGAAACGATGACTGCCCTTTTACGATATTGAGTCATTTTCTTTCTTGAAGGGATATTTCGCAATTTAAACAGGGCCATCTATCACTGACAAGCGATCAGAAAAACGAAATTATAATAATTTAGGCTTCAAACGCCTTAATAGTCGATTTATTGTCAACAATTATCACGGTATAATATCTTTGTAAAGTATATTGACTGATAAGATGTTATGGGAGATTCTACATGGCAATAGACTATAAGGAAATCGGCAGCAACATCAAAGTCTGCAGAATACGCAAGAATCTCAAACAGGCGCAGCTTGCAGAAATAGTCGGCGTTTCATCTCAGCATATCAGCCATATTGAGTGTGGAAGGACTACTGTAAGTTTGCCGCTACTGATTTCAATCGCACAGGCGCTATCTGTTGACTTATATGCCCTTCTTGATGGAATCGTGGAGTCTAGGCCAAAGACCAGTTTTGGGATAGAGTTTGAGAATGTATTAAAAGATGCAACGCCAGATCAACTCACCCTCTGCTTGTCAGTTTGCCGTACAATTATGGAACACGGGAAAGGAAGCCTAACGATATAAACTGCTGCCGGGTCACAAATACTTGGCAGCGTTATTTTTTTGTGCTGGATAATTGGGAGGGAATGTGGAAATATGGACAATCGGCAACGAGAAATGATCCACACATTGATGAATCAACACTCAAAGCCAATGGTTCAAGCGGCATACCGCCGTATAGGTGATTGGCATCTTGCAGAGGATCTTGTACAAGAGACCTTTTTGACTGCTTGTTGGAAAGCAAATCAAATATGCTCTCACACAAATCCAACTGCGTGGCTATACAAGACATTGAACAATTTGATAATGAGAGAACTGCACCGCAGCTATCACAAAGAGGTTGCGTTGGATGAATGGAATGAAGCGAGAGAAAGTATGGATATTCCGATGCATCTTTACCTTCCGACAGGTTTGAGCGAACAGGACAAAGAATTGATTTTGCTTCGCATTGATAAAAAACTTTCATTCGATGAGATTGCAGAATACTATGGGATTACCAATGATGCTTGCAGACAACGGTTGTCCAGAGCGATTCGCAAATGCAGGTTGCTTCTTGACTGTGAAAAGTAGATACTACCGCAAAATGATTTGGAAGCAACGTCACAAAATGGCGTCGCTATGGGATAAACCATCAGGGAGGTAACAAAATGTTTAATAAACGTCCTGATAATTCATCCATCGGGACAGGAAAAAAGAGTTCAAATCCTGATACGATGACAAATACAGAAATTCTTCAAGCAATCGAAATCATGATGGATGCACCTGAAGAAGAAATGAACACCGACAGGATTGAAGAATATCTGTCCATATTACAAAGTCGTGCACCAGTAACAGAAGAATACGATTCAGAGGTTCAATGGGCTAAATTGGAGGAGGCGCATCCGTTGGCCTTCGAAGATAGCTCACAGTTGGAAGAAATGACGCCCCCATTTTCTGTAAGAAAAGAGAAACTTCATCATGTTCGCCATATCCATATGCTAACACGCGGTGCAGGAGTTGCAGCAGCTGTAATCGTACTTTCCACAGTTACGGCAAATGCTCTTGGTTTTCATCCGATTCATGCAATCCTGCAATGGGCGGAAGGCATTGTTCAAGTATGTATTAATCCATCAGGAACAATGGAATTGCCTGATAGTACCCCAAGCGAGTATCACTCTTTAGCAGAGGCATTAGCGCAGAATGGTATCGATGCGACTGGATTACCAACATGGATTCCGCGAGACTATTCAATTTATAGTATAACGTCAAAAGTCTCCGACGGAATCGTAAAATGTGTTGCTGAATTTGAGTCGAACCGCGGGGATCTAATGATGAGAGTCACTTCATACGCCATGGAAAATACAATTGCAGTAGAAGAGAGAGACGAATCAAGTAGATGCTATTCCAAAGGAAATGTTGACTACTATATTATTTCCAACAATGATCAAGTAAAGATTAGCTGGCAGATAGGACTAAACGCTTATGTGATTGGTGGACAGATTTCGGAAAACGAGGCAAAAGAAATCATAGATTCAATTACATGAGGTGTACAATGAAAAAGCAATTCTTGACATTCGCTCTATCGATAGCGATTTTGTTGGGGGGAGCCATCCCTGCTTATGCTCTCGATAACAATATGGTGGGCACCCATACTATTACCCGCGCCAGCCAATATCTTGATGGGTATAGCGTTGGAATTGGGGCACGTGGAAATGGAAAAATTGCAGTAGCTATGACTGTCGATGGCACAGGTATTATGGAAAAAATAGGCGTTGCCGAAGTAGAGATTGAATACAAAACAAATGGAGTGTGGCGATACTACGACTCACTGTTTGCTGCGGAACATCCCGAGTTTTACGAATATAACTCGCGAGACTTTGTGGGAACGACCTACTTTCAAGGAACTCCAGGTGTCAGCTATCGTGTAACGCTGACCGTATATGCACGCAACAGCAAAGGATCAGATACCGGCTATATTACCTCGTATACTATCGTATGTAAATAAAGGAAATAGTGAAAAGATAATAGAGAGCGGCAGGATGTGCTATCCGACCGCTCTCTCTTTATTGGGAGGTAAAAATGAAGTTTAATTTGATGTAGTAAGTGAGTCTTAACTAAAACTGAGATTGAAATGGATATCAGTAAGAAGCATCATACGGCTTAACCTTAACTTATTATTGCCGAGAACCAATATCAATTGCACGGATTATAGCTATGGAATTTATGCGGAGAATTAGAGGAATACCAAGTTCTCTATAAGTCATTGTAGGAAATCTGATGTCAGGCCAGTGTAGATTAATATAGGTACTCACGCAAAAAATTGTGAAAACATGCGCTCATTACTAATGCGAGGCCCAAAGAAAGAATTTCCTCATTTTTGAACTCCTTTTTGTAGATTAGCTGCATTTTGAAGTTGCTGTAACGGGTGGTTTCGTATTACCGTTAATGGAGTATGTCAATATCAGCTTATACTGCTTGCCAGTCTCAACCCGACAAGTTCCCGAAAGGCTGATGGTTCCTTTGCCAGAACCGTCCCAAGAGTCTAAGCGATTTGCTCCGCAATAGAGCGTTAGTGTCGCCTGAATATTATCGCTATCACTCCCAGCAAAACACTTCGCATGACAAACTGCAGTCGTTCCTTGGAAAGATAGACCAACTACGGGGTTAACAGCTCGAGCCGTTATAGCGTAGGTGCTTACAGTAAGTACCATTACAACCGTGGCAACCATAGCCGCCATGGATAGACCGCTCCTTTTCATGAAATCACCTCCTTTGCTTTTTTATTAGTAGGAGCTATGCCCTTAACTATAAAACGTAGAAGGAGGTGATTTCCTCACATGATTTTATTATTTTACGGTAGTTCTGACACACTTTCCGCCATCTGTAAAATTCTGCTTTGCGGCAGATAAGCGTGTATTGTAAATTGCAAGTTCTTACCAGAATCTATCCAAGTAATGCTGCTTCTTTGCTGTTCCCAGTTTTTCTCTTGGAAAAGATATCCTTGCATTCCATTTACTAGAACAGAAGATGCTGATGTATCAGAATTAACTTCAAAGTCATTAACGTATCCTTGTGTCATACGGGTATAGTCAAAGTAGATCGTTTTCCCACTTGCTTCATTTCTATACACAATGCAAATGTAATCGGACCACTCTTCGCGTTCGCTATCAACTTCAACGTATCCATTGGGCAATGCTTCTATTCTATATTTTGGCATTCCATTATCGGTGGGAGTACCTAAATATCTATATGTTATATGCGTTTCATACCATTCGGTTACCCAGTTTACAACTGCAGCACGGATGTTCGGACTGACCGCCATCAGACTGCCAAGACTCAAGGAGAAAACGATAAGGACAATTGCGACTTTTTGTAGAATCTTTTTCCATAATGGTGTTGCACGTTTGCGTGTCCATTTCAAAGGATCTGCTATCATTGCTACGAGACTGCGCTGATATCTGGGAGACGGATTAAAAGAGGGAACAACACTATTTTCTGTTTCACAATCTTTTTTGATTGCATCCAGCAAAACACGCTGCATTAGCTGATCCAGTTCGTTGTCGGTCATATGCTAAACCCCTCCTTTCTAATAATTTCGCGGAGCAAAGTACGTCCTCGAGACGCGCGTGTGCTAACAGCCGTTTCTGAGATTCCCAAGTGAGTAGCGATCTCCTTGTCCGAGTAACCGAGAAGAATCTTCATTTCTAAGACCGACCGGTATGATAAAGGCAATTTCGCGAATAAGTTTACCAACTCAGTATAGTCTAACACATTTTCTGATTCTATTATATAACCGTCCCAATTCTCCAGAGAGACAGTCTTTTGCCTTTTTCGAATGATAGAGAGAGCTTCATTCTTTACTATAGAAATGATCCAGAAAGGTAATTCCTCACGAGGAATCTTGTGGATCTTATCAAAATGACGAATGATTTGCACAAACGCATTTTGAACTGCATCTTCACTATCGCTTTGCTCCTTCAAAATGCGTGTAGCGGTGCGTTCCATCAAAGGTAGGTGTTGTTCATATATCTTTATAAAAACTTGCTTATCTTCGTTGCTTTCTAAAGCAGCTAAAAAAAGTGCTAGCATAATTTCATCCACCCTTAATATTAGGATTTTATATTTAGTGTCGTGCGCTAAAATGATAAACGCCCATATCAGACCGAGAAGATTGTGAATCATAGGGATAGATAGCCACACATTTAGCGTGAAGATTTTGCCGCTTTAGTAATGGGGCGTTTACCTTCGCACCGATAACAGCCGTAGTATTTCGGTTGACGTGCTGATTTGACTATTTAAAATTGTGTTCTTGCTATTACTTTAATAATATTACTATATGAGACGATTAATCAAGTTGCAAGAGATTCTTTGCATTTAAAGAGCAATAAAATAGGCCTTCTTTGGTGTACTGCGCCTGCGTAGGAACTGCTGCAAGTCAAAGACTTGCAGCAGTTCCTACTTGGCTAAAGTCGGGTACTATCACGTTAGAGAACATTGGAGGTTAGCGCAAAGAGCTCGGTCCCGTCAAGATTTATGCGCAAATTTATTTGCAGGCTCCGGCTGAATGAAGTC
>ERZ779852.202-NODE-202-length-64235-cov-4.248317_pt1 | contig 64235 bp, 55 predicted proteins | sample MGYA00511559_ERZ779852 | MGnify/ENA primary metagenome ERZ779852 (study PRJEB29588, sample SAMEA2157977) | human gut metagenome | biome: human gut; feature: human-associated habitat; material: faeces | place: Denmark | collected 2008/2010 ...
CACGTTTTCTTACGGCACTTTCGGTTCCAAAAGTGCCTACCCGTGTACAGTAACGTTCTGGTTTCAGATGTACTGGATAGGTTTATTTTGTATCGCAAAATAAAAAGACTTGTGGTATACTTGGAAAAAATGGTAAAACTTATACAGAGAGGCAGAACGTATGATCAAGATTATAAAAGAAGCACAGGTTCGAAGCGAGGAAGATAACCGGAATCTGCGGGAGACCGTGGCGGGGATTATTGGTGAGGTCCGGGGGCGCGGGGACGCGGCACTGAGGGAGTACAATGAGAAGTTTGACGGATGTACCCGTGAATCGCTGCGGGTCAGCCGGGAGGAGATTGATGCGGCTTATAAGGAGCTGGGCGAGCAGGAGCTGGCGGATCTGAAAGCGGCGCATCACAATATCGAGGCATTTGCGAACGCGCAGAGACAGACCGTGAAACCGCTTGACAATTTCAGCCCGGAGCCGGGAGTCTTTTTAGGACACCGCATCATTCCGGTGGAGTCCTGCTGCTGTTATGTGCCGGGCGGCAATTATCCGCTGTATTCGACGGCGCTGATGTTAGCGACTCCGGCGAAGGCAGCGGGTGTAAAACGTATCACCGCCTGCTCTCCGGTAGTGCGGGGAACGGGTCATATCAATGCCAAGACGCTGGTAGCGATGGATCTGGCTGGCGTGGATGAGATCTACGCACTGGGCGGTGCACAGGCGATCGCAGCATTTTCCTATGGAACTGAGAGCATCAAGCCGGTGGATATTATTGTAGGGCCAGGGAACCGCTTCGTAACCGAGGCGAAACGTCAGTGCTACGGGCAGGTCGGCATCGACTTTGTAGCCGGGCCGAGCGAGGTCCTGGTAATCGCGGACGGAAAAGCGAGCGCGAAGGTGGTAGCGGCAGATCTGCTGGCACAGTCCGAGCATGATGTCAATGCGAAAGGCATTCTTCTGACAACCGATGAGGCATTTGGAAAGAGCGTGATTGAGGCGGTAGAGGAAGAGCTGAAGATTCTGGATACGGCAAAGATTGCGAGACAGTCCTGGGATACGTTTGGAGAGATCGGCGTGGTAGACAGCCTGGACGAGGCAGTTCAGTATGCGAATGAGTACGCACCGGAGCATCTGGAGATCAACGTGGAAGATCCGGATGCACTGATTCCGAAGCTGGTTAATTACGGTTCCCTGTTTATCGGTCAGAATACGGCGGAGGTATTTGGTGATTATGCTTCCGGAACCAACCACACACTTCCGACTCTTCGGGCGGCACGTTATACCGGCGGCGTCTGGGTTGGTACATTCTTAAAGACCTGTACCCACCAGAGCATGACCCCGGAGGCATCCGCGCGGATCGCATCGCTTGTATCGCGTATGGCGCATGGAGAAGGATTATCCGGACATGCAGCGGCTGCGGATGCAAGAAAATAGGGAAAATAGAAAATAATAGAATAAAACCCCTCGGATGCTGCAGCATCTGGGGGTTTTGTGTGTGAACCTCACATGGCTAAAGTCACGTGCTTCTCAGCCGTTTTAAACGGCAAGACTAAATATCGGCGGATACGCCAGTAACTTAGAATTCGGGCGGATACGCACTTTTCCCATGCCGGATACGGCTGGTTTCCACATTACAGGTAGTCCGCTGTATATCTGCCTGCGTTTATGCCGCTTTTAAGTTATTTACTTCTACATAAAGCTTTCTTAAATCTGCATAAACACAGGAGGTTCTACGCTTCACTACAGGTACTTTTGCCTCCAGTGAAGACCTTTCCGTTTCCGGCAAGGGTTTTAAAAGTTCCCGTATAAAATATCTCGCTCCGATATTATAGGATGCTGACAGGTCGCAGTTGTACTGTTTTCCCGTCCGAAAGGTACATAGGCTATGGTTCTCCTGGTTTCTTACTACCGCTCCGCTTCCGTCACAGGCCAGCCTGCTGGTGTTCCGGGCACTGACCATGGACACACGAATTCCGTTCCGATGTGCCTGATGTTCACACAGTTTCTGAATATCCCGCTTTCTCCATAAATGAAGCTTTTGCTTCTTTTTTCCGGATATTTTTCCCTGCATTTCCAGATACTCAAAAACAATTACACCTGCCTGATATTCTACGGCATATTTCGTGATTTCCGCAGCTATTTTACGGGACAGTTCCATATTCAGCCTTTTTGCATAATCCCATCGGCTTTGAACCTGTCTGGAGGAATGTTCTCTCTGAAAACGGCGGATTCTGCCAAGTACATGATACAAATGGTCTTTATCACTGGGAAAATTTATAAATTTACGTCCCAGGATAGTGCCATCTGCCCGCATGATGCTGCAGACTGCATCCGTATTGATTCCCAAATCAACACTGCATATCACCTGCTCTTTTACAGCTGTTTTCGATAAGGTTACTTCCTCTGTGTATGAAAACCGAAGGAAATATTTATGATGTTTCCTTTCCAAAGTTGGGGCAGATGCCTCTTTCCCGCTCCACTTTTTTCGAAGATATTCCATATCGGTATGAAGTAATTTCACCTGAAACCACTTCCACTCACGCCCATCAAATAGCTTTAAATAAGCCGTATCTTCTCCCGGTTCTGCTTCCCTATACATGACATCCCGATAGAATACCGGCATCGCATGATTCTCACAGACCAGCTTCGGTTTCCCCCTCAGTTCTCCCTTTTCCCACAAACTAAGGCGTGATTGATAGGAGGACACTGCTCCAAGTGCGTGTTGAATCGCCGCTCTTCTCAGATAAGATGGCATCTTAGGAAAATGACGGTCAAACGGAAATCTGGCATGATTCTTTTTTGTCTCATGTACCAGATGTTCCGCCTCATTAAAGCGTTTTTGTAGATTTTTGATTTCTGAAAGTTCTTCCCAGATCTCTGCATACACCGGAATCAGATAGGAAACTGCTTTCCGAAAAATATCCAGCGTAGAGCGGAGCGGTATATTCTTTTTTTTAATTTCTACTCCATAGCTGGATACAATCTGCATAAAGGTCCCTGCTTTCTGTTTTCGATATTTCGCACACTGTGCAAAATGATACTGTAAAAAATACGCATTTCTTCTACCTACGAAAGTAATTTTTCTTTCGTAGGTAATACACTATATTTACATTTATATTATACCATGCATCTCTTTGCAAGGCAAACATTTGTTCTGTATCTATTAAAATAATTGGCACACCTAACTCATCACTAAAGTAACGAGAATGCGGTGTGCCGTTTTTCAAATATACCGCCCACAAACAGCACCTCTGCCTGAACAGCCATTTTACTTCTCTAACTTTCTCTCCGGGAACGGATCATCCACCGCTCTTACCGTATGGAAATCGCCACGCTCTGCCCGCGCCATCTGAAGGAGAACCGAACCAATACCTGCCGCACCATCGAGAAAACCAATCGGCGTGCTCAGGCGTTCCGGTGCTACGCGATCAAGCGCAAATTTCCAGCTTGCCTGTCCGCCGTCCGCACCATCTTCGAAGACCGCCGTATCCATCAGCACCTTTGCACAACGTCTCGCATACTCCAGATCGTGCTCTTCGCCAAATGCCGCCCAGAGTCCCAGGTACATATTTAAGAGACCTGCGGTTCCGCAGCAGATATTTTCCGTATTCCAGTATCCAGCCGAACGTTTCTCCGGTGCACCGGTCGCCTCAAGTCCTTTGACAAGCTCCTCGATCTCATGGCGGTATTTCGCATCGCCGCTGAATTTGTACAGCTCATAGTAGAAACGGTTGGTTCCTGCCGGTCCGTGGCAGTAGCCCAGATAAAAGAGATCCGGACGATCCGGGAGCGCATGCGGAAGCAATTTTCCAGCACGCATCTTGACTGCCACCGTGTCCATATACTCCGGCACGCCCTTGACCGCATCCAGAAATTCCTTCTTTCCGCTGACTTCGTAAAGCTTCAGCATCAGGAATCCGATTCCGCCGGTTCCCATCGGGAAATTCGGGTCGATATAATCTTTTCCAGCGCCAAAGTAGGTCGGATCGACGCCCGTGTAGCAGATCCTTCCATTTCCCATATCGCGTCCTCTTGTCAGGAAATAGCGTCCTGCTTTGACCGCAAACTCCTTCCAGTCCTCGCGTCCCAATTTCTCAGCCGCATTTAAGATAACGAGAATGGTTCCCGCGGTTCCGACGATGCCCGGATATGTGGACCAGTAATAGCCCTCGCCTTCTTTGACCGGGATTGCATCCCGAACCGCCTGGTCGAGGAGCTCCTCTACCAGCGCGCGGTAATGTTCGTCCTTCGTTACAAGATACATCTGAAGCAAGGCAAACGAGGCGCCGCCCCATCCGGTTGAAAATGCATACGGGGAGAAATTGCGTTTCAGTTCGCGTCTCTTTCTCCAACGGTATTCCAGATAACAGCCCGCTTCTTTCGCCTCATCCAGATATGCCGCATCCTGCGTATCTTCATACAGAGACAGAAGAAAACAGATAATGCCCGAAGCACCTGCGTACATGCATATTTCGTCATAATAGCTCGGCTTTCCCGCCGCCGCATCTGCAAGCGTCCAGTAGATACCTTCCTCATCCGTTCTCTTTCTTGTGTTGATAAAATTCATGGCTGCCTTCGCAGCATCTAAATATTTTTCTGCTGTTCCCACGTATTTGAACCTCTCTTCTATAGCAAGCATGCTATATACCTGATTTTCCCATATACAATAGTCTTCCATGCAGGTGATATAGCACAGTTGTTCTTTTTCTCACACAGACTCTATTATAAATTCTTTTTTATCGTCTGTCATGTATGTAAGCCAAAAATCTATTCTTTTTTATTTCTCAGAATTGCCGTCTTCAATCACGATTCCATCTGCCGCCAGCTCTTCGTCTGTCTCATGCTTCATTCCCCATCCAGAGAGAATTGCAAACCAGAAAACCAGCGTCAGCGCCATGCTGTGGAAGTTGTAGCCAACAAAAGATACCGCGTTATAGCCCTCGGACACAACGCCGCTGGCAACCGCGATCGCCGCCAGGTTCAGGCATCCCGGATTTGTCGGAACCAGATAGCCGACGCCACATCCAAGACCATCCAGGAAGTTAGCCGCACGGGCACGGTCAATCTTGAATGGGCGGAGCAGCTTGCGGATGATCGGGCCACAGAAAGAAATGGCGGAAGTACCGCTGCTGATGACGATACCCATGACGCTGACCATCGCACCGGCTGCAATTTCTGCCGTCTTCTCAGATTTCGCATATTTACGCATCCATACAAGAATCGCATCCAGCACACCTGCCTCACTGATCAGGCTGACCATAACGAAGATAAACAGGATGAAAATGATGGAACTTAACATACCGTCAAACGCATTCGCAATCAGACCATCTTTCGCAACCAGCTCTGCCGGTGTCAGATAACCAAATGCAAAGAGTAAAACAAAACCAGCCATCTCACTGACTAACAGAGAGGTAAAGAGTCCGCTGCCACGCAGCATCAGCACAACCACCAGAACCGGGATAATCAGGAATACGATGCTGGAAGCGTAGGTTGCGTCAACCGCCGCCATCTCAGCAGAAACACCATTTCCAGCATCCATAAAGCCAAATACCAGATAGCCAACCACAGAAATGGCACCTGCGATCAGTGCATATTTAAAACGGGAACGGACAACCTTCATGACATCGACTTCCTGGGACAGAGAGGATGCAATCGTCGTGTCCGAGATCGGTGCGAGGTTATCACCGAAACAGCTGCCTGCCAGAATCGCACCGCAGATCAGGTTGACATTACAGCCCATTCCGACGGAAAGCGGAATCAGAAGAGGTCCAGCTGTATTTAACGCACCCGCCGCACTGCCGGTTGCACTGGAAAGCACCACACAGATAAAGAAACAGATGATCGGCATCAGTGCCGGTGACATGTTGATCTTTGTCATTACATATAAAAGCGCTTCGATCAGATGCGACGCTGTCAGAATCTTCGACATCACGCCCGCAAATAAGAAACAGGCGATCATAAATGCAAAAATATTGTCGCGCACGCCGTCGATCAGTGCTTTCTGAAATGCTTTCTTATCCTTATATACAAGAAATCCAGCCAAAACAGCAAAATAACCAGCCGACCAGAAATTTTTGGTAGAACGCATTCCAAAGGCAACCATGAAGATCATCGCTCCCATCATGATAATCAGCGGGAGAACTGCTCCTGCCATTCCTCCATACGTTTCCGCATACTTTTTCGTTTCGTTTGTCATAACTCCTCCGTCTGTTTTCATTTCATTTTCTTTGTGGGAGTAATGTGTTAAATCCATCTTTCCGACTGTTTTAGTGGGTTTATGTAATAAAAAAATAAAACCATTCCGCTAAAAATAACTTGCAACGCATTTAAATAAGAAAATGAAAGATATTTTACAACTACAAAAGTAATCAAAGTGCTCTTGCGCCCTTATCCCTAATACATATTATGTAAGTAGGATATTAGCTTGTACATAAGGGTTAGGTCTTTACGACCTAACCCCTGATATTAAAGTATTGAATTAGTCTTCTACTTTAACGATTTCTTTCTTGTTGTAGCTTCCGCAAGCTTTGCACACTCTGTGAGGCATCATCAGAGCACCGCACTTGCTGCACTTTACTAAGTTCGGAGCACTCATTTTCCAGTTAGCTCTGCGGCTGTCTCTTCTTGCTTTGGAAGATTTGTTCTTAGGACAGATAGACATGGTTACACCTCCTTAAATTCATTGAATATCTCCTGGATAACCGACATCCTTGGATCGAGCGACCTAGTGTCACAGGTACAAGTCCGAAGATTAAGATTTGTACCACATCTATTGCAAATCCCCTTGCAGTCTTCTCTGCACAGGACTTTCATAGGCAAGCTCAGTAGCAGTTCGTTGCAAACCAACTGGTCTACATCCAGATTGTACCCCTTCATAAAGGGTTCATCATCTAAACTCTCCTCCTGACCGTCCTGCACCTCAAACTCTCGTCCAAAATCCAGTTCGCAGTCGAAAGATACTGGCTCCAGACAACGCGCACAGTGACCTCCCACCGTCAGCGTCGCATGACCACTCATCGTATACTTATGCCGTGTCTTAGCCGTCAGTTCCAGTTCAAAAGGCTCAGCCTTCTCAATCTGAAACGTCTCTCCGTCAAAATCAACAGAGTCCAGCGCAGTCTCGACTGTATAGACTTTCTTTCTACCCTCGCAGTTAAAAAGTTCCGATAAATGAATCAGCATACTAATCTCCTAATACGCACTTTGATATTATACAAAGGTCGAGCGCGTTTGTCAATGATTAATTTTACATATTTTTGCAAATTTTAATTCATATTTAATTATTTTACCAGTGCAAGAGTCTCGCGGGCGATAGCCAGCTCTTCGTTGGTCGGAACCAGGAGAACCTGAACCTTGGAGTCGTCAGCAGAGATGATTCTCTCCTCACCTCTTACGTTGTTCTTCTCCTCATCCAGTTTAACGCCTAAGTAGGTCAGGCTGCTGCAAACATCTTTTCTCATCTTGATGTTGTTCTCGCCGATACCAGCGGTAAATGCGATTGCATCTACACCGTTCATAGCTGCTGCGTATGCACCGATATATTTGATTACGCGGTAATCGAATACGTCCAGGGCCAGCTGTGCTCTCTTGTTGCCAGTCTCAGCTGCTGCTTCCAGATCACGACCATCGCTGGATACGCCAGAGATACCGAGCATACCGGATTTCTTATTCAGGACTTCGTTCATCTCATCCAGGGAGAGACCTTCTTTTTTACCTACGAAATCGATGATAGCCGGATCGAGGTCACCAGAACGTGTACCCATAACCAGACCTTCCAGTGGAGTCAGACCCATGCTGGTGTCTACAGATTTGCCGCAGTTTACAGCGGAGATGCTGGCGCCGTTACCCAGGTGGCAAACGATGATCTTCATCTGATCATACGGTTTTCCAACGATCTCAGCGGTTCTCTTAGATACGTAGCTGTGGGAAGTACCATGGAAGCCGTAACGTCTAACTTTGTATTTCTCATAGTATTCATACGGAATACCGTAGGTGTAAGCAACATCCGGCATGGTCTGATGAAAAGCGGTATCAAATACAGCTACCATCGGTACGCCTGGCATAAGTTCCTGGCAGGCACGGATACCGATCAGGTTTGCCGGGTTGTGAAGCGGTGCCAGATCGTTGCACTCTTCGATCGCCTTCATGGACTCGTCGTTGATTAAGCAGGAAGAAGTAAATTTCTCGCCGCCGTGTACGACACGATGTCCAACTGCACCTACCTCAGACAGGCTCTTGATAACGCCGCTCTTCTCGTTAGTCAGGGCTGCCAGAACTGCGTTGATAGCCTCTGTATGGGTCGGCATAGCGATCTCAGATTTCTCTTTTTCGCCGCCCTCCGGCTGGTAAGTCAGCATACCGTCGATGCCGATTCTCTCGCAAAGACCCTTAGCCAGAACGCCCTCTGTCTCAGAGTTGATTAACTGATACTTTAAGGAAGAACTTCCGCAGTTAATAACTAAAATATTCATGGTAATAGATTCCTTTCTTTATAACATCACAATTCAGCCGCAGGTATTCTCTATATGCGGTTCACACGGAAGCATCTGCAAAAACGTCTGCACTGCCCTGTTGTGAACTGCAGGATTATGTATGAATACCGGGCTGAACTGTAATTATCACTTTTAATTCTTAATTAAACGGATTTAAGATTCTCTGACGCGGTGCCAGTTCTCCATCCATTTGATTCCAATTGGTATTAATTATGCCTGCTGAGCCTGTACAGCTGTGATAGCTACTACGCCTACGATATCGTCTGCGAAGCATCCTCTGGACAGATCGTTTACCGGCATGGACAGACCCTGAAGAACCGGACCATAAGCGCCAGCTTTTGCAAGTCTCTGAACCAGTTTGTAACCAATGTTGCCTGCTTCCAGGGACGGGAATACTAAGGTGTTAGCATGTCCAGCTACGGAGCTGCCCGGTGCCTTAGCCTCGCCTACAGACGGAACCAGTGCTGCATCAAGCTGAAGCTCGCCATCCAGTTTCAGTTCCGGGAACTTCTCATGAGCAATCTTAACTGCATCTGCTACCTTGGTAACATCATCATGTTTAGCGGAACCCATAGAAGAATAGGACAGCATAGCTACCTTCGGCTCTGCGCCAACCAGCATCTTGAAGCTCTCTGCGGACAGACCAGCGATCTCAGCCAGCTTGTTGGAATCGAAGTCAGTGTTTACTGCACAGTCAGCGAATACGAACAGGCCGTTCTCACCGAACTCGCAATCCGGAACTTCCATCAGGAAGAAGCCAGATACAGAGCTGATACCCGGTTTGGTCTTCAGAAGCTGCAGAGCCGGACGAATGGTGTTGCCGGTAGAATGGCATGCACCAGATACAGCGCCGTCAGCATCGCCGCACTTGCACATCAGGCAAGCATAGTACATATAGTCTTTCTCCATCTGCTCTTTTGCGACTTCCGGAGTAACACCTTTTTTGCCTCTTAATTCAACGAACTTGTCGATGTATTTCTGCTTATTCGGATCATTGTACGGGTCAACGATGGTGGCACCGGAAATGTCGAAGCCTTTGCCGTTTTTCTCAATCTCTTCCGGAGTACCGATGATGATCAGATTTGCGATACCCTCTTTCAGAATTTTCTCAGCTGCCTCGTATGTTCTCTTGTCCATTGACTCTGGAAGAACGATGGTTTTCTTGTCTGCTTTTGCTCTTTCCTTAATTTTGTCAATAAATGCCATGGTTATAAAACCCCTTTCATAAGTGTGTGTCTATTACTGCTAACATTATATACCAGTTGTTTATTGTATACAAGAGCGATTTTCAAATTTTTGATTAATTAAATTTTTAACAAGATGCACTATAATTTTCCCTTTACGCTCCTGCACTTCCACTATATAATGTAAATGAAGCAGAAAATGGCTGCTATTTTTTACAGATTTTTCTGCCGCAACAGCAACAGTCTTTTATTCTTACTTTTATTATAAAAGGCTGCTACAAAATTCCTCGCAAAAATGCAAAAAACAGGATTGAAATTTATGAAAATCGTTGGTTTAATTACCGAATATAACCCGTTCCATGCCGGACATCTGTATCATATGCAGCAGGCAAGGGAACTGACCGGCGCGGACTACTGTGTCGTCCTGATGAGCGGCAGCTTTGTCCAGCGCGGCGAACCCGCCATCTTTGATAAATACCTCCGCACGAAAACCGCCCTTCTCGCCGGTGCTGACCTGGTACTTGAGATACCGGTCGCCTTCTCCACCGCCTCGGCGCATGAATTTGCCGCCTATGGGGTTGCGCTTCTATCGGCGATCGGTGTGGATGCCGTTGTGTTCGGCAGTGAATGCGGGCAGATTGAAATCCTTAAGCAGGCTGCTTATGCGCTGAATTATGAATCGGCGGAATTTCAGGAACGGCTGCGGAAAGGGTTGAAGGCGGGACTGACTTATCCGCAGGCACGGGCGAAGGCGCTGGAAATGGAGGATACATGGGCTTCGGTTCTGAGTTCTCCGAACAATATTCTCGGGATTGAATATCTGCGGGCGGCGGAAGATCTGCATAGTCTGATGGAATTTTATACGATTTCGCGGAAGGGAAGCGGATATCATGAAGATACACTGGCAGATGCTAACTTTCCATCGGCTTCGGCAATTCGCGGGATAATTCGAAACTCACTTTCAAAAGACAAAGATTTACTCGATATTCTGGCATCTCACTTGCCAGCCGTAACACATCCCGCATATACAGGTGCGGTTCCAGTTTTTGTGGATGATTTTTCAGAGCTTTTGAATGCTGCTATTTTACAGATGCAGGCGACATTCTCTATCGCAGATCTCTCCCCGGAGCTTGCCGCCCGCCTTGCAAAACCACCTTACTTTCCTCTCTCTTTTGAAAAACGGATTCAGGCATTAAAGACGCGCCAGCTTACCTACACGCGTGTCAGCCGGGCGCTTCTGCATCTGGCACTCGGTATGCGCGAGGAAGATATTTCCCGGTGGAAAGACGAGGGCTATGCACTCTATGCACGGATTCTCGGTTTTCGCAGGCAGAGCAGCCCTCTGCTCTCCTGTCTGCATAAAAAAAGCAGCATCCCCCTCATCACTAAAATGGCCGATGCCTCCCAGAGCCTCGCCCCGTCGGCGCTCGCGCTGCTGGAGCAGGAGGTATACGCCTCGCATTTATACCAGACGGTGCGGATGAAGCGCAGCGGCGTATTTCAAAATGAATATACAGAAGGACTGGTTTTTGTATAAAAATGAACCAATTTTCAAGTCGAACGTCCGTGAGACTTGGCGCGTGATTCTGGTCAGCGAAGCTGACATATTCCATACAGAATCACTGCGCATCCCCGCGGAACGTTTATCTCAGTCGGAGACCCACCTCCCACTGAGACAAATTTGCTATTACTCGCCACCTAAAGAGGTGGGACTCTTCTCGACTGAGATAAAACTTACAAACGGAGGAAAACACAGTGAATAGAAAATCACCTATTATCATCGGAATTGCCGGAGGAACCGGTTCAGGAAAATCCACTTTTACAAACCGCCTGAAAGACGCATTTGGTGATCAGGTGACCGTGCTTTACCACGACAACTACTACCGTGCCCACGATGACATGCCATTTGAACAGCGCAAAAAGCTGAACTACGACCACCCGGATGCATTTGAGACAGAGCTGCTTCTTGAGCACCTTAATAAACTGAAAAACTGGGAGGCGATCGACTGTCCAACCTACAACTACGCCAACCACAACCGCGCCGAAGCAACCATTCACATCGAGCCGCGCCCGGTTATCCTGTTGGAGGGCATTCTCGTTCTCTATGACGAAGCACTCCGCAATCTGCTCGACATCCGCATTTTCGTCGATGCCGATGCCGATGAGCGAATTCTCCGCCGAATCTTACGTGACACGAAAGAGCGTGGACGCGATATCGAAAACATCATCGATCAGTACCTGACCACCGTCAAACCGATGCATGCCCTCTTTGTAGAACCGACCCGCGCCTATGCGGATGTGGTTACCAACAGCGGGCGGAATGAGGTTGCATTCTCGCTGGTGCGCGGGGAGATTGCACGGCTGCTGGATGAGGCGAAGGCGGGAGAATAAATTTTAAAAAATGGAATGCTCTCTATCTCCGTAACGCTGCATCTTGCCAGTTGTAAGATTAAAAAATTAGCAAGGCTGCAACCATACTATTTTCGATTGTATGCATGGCACAGAACAACCTTCCTGTCATTCCACGGGAATTCCAGTTCTGCGCCGTATTGCTGCCTATACCAGTTAAATACTTCTTGTCGTGTCATTCATCCCAGCAATCCTATTTCATTTTGTCAGTCAGTATCCATTTGCCTTTTCGATTAGACCCCTCCCGGACAACCTTCCCTCCACGCTGCATCTTTGTAAGTGTACGCTTAATTGTTGCAGTAGAAACTGCAAGTGCTTCTCCTAATGCTTTATACGTCAGTTCCGGATTTTTACGAATTAATTCCGACAATCGAATTTCAAGGTCATTTTTGAAGTCATTGGGGTCTTTATCGAGGTCATCAGGGTCTTTATTGAGGTCATCAAGGTCTTTATTGAGGCCATCGAGGTCACGATTTGAATTTTTGACCTCAATAACCTCATTCTGACCTCGATAAAGATTGATTCGAAAAGCTACTTCCATGTCAATAAATTCCGGTTCACGCAATCCATATTCCTGCATAGCCTGCATGAGTTTTGGAATACCACTCCCCCACGCTTCCATAAGATTCATATAGGCAAAAGCATTAGCAAGCGCACGATTTCGGATTTTTGAAAATCCTTCTTTCATCAAATCAATCGTCACACCTGGAAGCAATCCACCTGGAGAAGTAATCTCCAGGCGATCATCGTAAATTGCCACCTGAATATTTGAAACCTGAATGTAACTGCAATTCATAACTGCATTGACAATCAACTCTCGAATACTATCCGGTGGCAGTTCATAAATATCCTGACGATATACGCCTTCCAACCGACATCCCATCCGAATGTTTCTAAGGACAAACCGCACTGCTTCATCCACTTGTTCCCATAGCGGTCCTTCATAATTACGCCGATCAAGAAATACTGAACGGGTCGTTCCCTTAAACACAGCACATTGTATCATAGAACGCAGTCCACCTTGTCCAGTTAAATAAACATACGCATTCGTTGGATAGATTTTTTCATTGTCATCTTTTTTCAAAATCCCCCAGCTGAGCAAAACATTCTTTGTTACATCTTTTACTGATGACCGCTGAAGGTTTGACTTGCTGTTGGCAACAGCGACTTCTTTCATTTGTCCACAAAGTTTCTTAATATCTTCCTCGGTCACTTCAATATCTCTGCGGATTACCGAATCAAAAGAACGAGCATCACATTCATAATACAGCTCTCTTGACATATCACGGTCAGCTGGACGTGTTGTTCCCGAAACCCGAATATATACGCCATTTTCCATCCCATCTGTTTTAATATAATATGGCTTCTGACGACCAGCTCTGATCTCCGCAACAATTACGGGCTTATCATTTATATTTTGCAAATAAACATCTGGAATAATCGTTGGTTCACAGCTATCTGAAATAGCGTTTGTAATCGCATCTATTTCCTGAAAAACTTTATCTTCCGGGATGCCAACCACTTCTCTGGTTTTGTCATCAATTCCAAATATAATCTGCCCACCTTTTCCATTCGCAAAGGCAACGACCGTTTTCATATATTTAATACTCTTATCCGGACGTTGTACCTTAAACTCTACATTCTTAGATTCACCGGCGAGAATTTCTTCTATTGTCATGTAACCACCTCCATGATTAAGTTTTGCCAACAACAAACAAAATGACTCCAATTATTTTCCGTAAGGCACCGGTTCTTCTGCCACTTTGCTCAATTCTGGTTCTAATGAATATGTATACACCTTTGAAGATTTTTGCAATAATTCCATATCATTATTGTCCGTCCACAATTCACATTGCGTCATAACAGTCTGAACTGCATCATCCATACCTTCCGGTGGATATCTATGTTTCTTTAAAAGTCTTTTTATCATCATTCGCATCCTTGCTCTCGCAGAATCACGTTTTTGCCAATCAATCGTCCTGTTTTTCCTAAGGGTGTCCGCAAGTTCTTTTGTAATAGCAATCAATTCTTCATTTTCATAAAAATCCTTGATCGCCTGTGGCTTGGTCAATGCATCATAAAAAGCCAGTTCATCCGCAGTCAGCCCCAGCTGATCGCCTTCTTTGTGCGCTGCTGCAATTTGCTTTGCAAGATTCAGAAGTTCTTCAATAACCTGCTCATTCGTCAGCATCCCATTTAAATAGGCATTCATGGTTCTTTGAATAATTTCACTGAATTTTTCAGACTTTACAATATTGGTATGCCGATATATTTTAACCTGCTCAGCAATCAGTTTTTTCAGTAACTCAACTGCCAAGTTTTTCTCCTTCATTTTTGAAACTTCCTCAAGAAATTTCGGATCAAAAAGGGAAAACTCTTTGTCTATATCTGAAAAAAGATTGATAACACCATCACTTTGTACACTTGCTTTCAAAAGATTGTTAATTCTGGCATTCATCTCTGGTAAAGAAATTTTCTTTCCTTCCCCTTGATTCATCAGGCGGGTTACAAGCACCCGGACAGACTCAAAGAAAGCAGCTTCCACACGCAAATCACGTTCAGCCAAAGAAGCACAAAGCGAAAGTGCCTGCTTTAACAGTAATCCCTCTTTCAAAAATACTTCTCGATCATCTGCTTTATCAACTGCTACAATAAAGTTTACAGCACCACTAATCGCTTTGGAACGCTCCAAATCTGTACCCTTCATAAATTTTGAATAATCATATCCATGAAATAAATCTCGACAAACAGATAATTTTTCAAGGAATTTTGGATACGCTACCTTTGCAACATCTGTGTCACCATAGTTTTTCTTATCTCTGGCTGTATAATCATTCATTGCTTGTTTCAATGCTGCTGCAATACCTACATAATCAACTACCAGACCGCCTTCTTTATCTCCAAATACCCGGTTTACTCTGGCAATCGCCTGCATCAAATTATACCCTTGCATCGGCTTATATATATACATGGTTGCCAACGATGGAACATCAAATCCCGTCAACCACATATCAACCACAATCGCTATCTTCAAAGGGCTGTCATTATCCTTAAACTGCTTTGCCAGTTCATCTTTATGCCGTTTATTCCCGATAATCTTATTCCATTCTTCCGGGTCTTTATTGCTTCCGGTCATTACAACAGCAATTTTTTCTGTCCACGATGGACGAAGCCGCAAAATGCGCTCATAAATTTTCATGGCAATCGAACGAGAATATGCCACGATCATTGCTTTTCCAGTAAGTAAATTTTCACGGTAATTCTCATAGTGATCCAGTATATCATCAACCAACGAAGCAATGGTTTTGTCATTGCCAAGGATTGCTTCCATCTGTCCAAGCTGTTTTTTACTTTTCTCAATTACCTCTGGGTCAGCATTGTTTGCCATAATATCATATTCTTGGTCAATCAATTTCAGAGTATGTTCATCCAACTTTAATTTAATCACACGGCTCTCATAATAAACAGGTCTGGTTGCACCGTCCTCCACAGCCTGCGTCATGTCGTAAATATCTATGTAATCGCCAAACACTTCCCGTGTATTGCGATCTTTCATAGAAATCGGAGTTCCGGTAAAGCCAATATAGGTTGCATTTGGCAGCGTATTACGAATAATGCGAGCAGTACCAATCTTAATTTCACCTGTCTTGGCATCAACTTTTTCTTTTAAGCCATATTGTCCACGATGGGCTTCATCTGCCATAACAATAATATTTCTGCGTTCCGAAAGGCATTCAAATGATTCTTCAAACTTCTGCATTGTAGTGAAAATAATACCATTGGCTTTTCTGGCATTTAACCAATCCATAAGACCCATAATTGGCTTTTCACCTTTTCTCAAATGTGCATTACGTTCTTTATCTTCATCAGACAGCTTTCTCTTGTCCGCATGAACAGGCTCCTGCCGTAGAAATTTACTGCATTTTACAAACTGTCCGTAAAGCTGATCATCCAAATCATTGCGGTCAGTAATGACAACGATTGTGGGACTATCCAACGCATCCTGCAAGCAATGGGCATAGAAAACCATTGACAATGATTTTCCACTGCCTTGTGTATGCCAGAACACACCACCTTTTCCATCTGTTTCTATTGCGTGTTTTGTAGATAAAATTGCTTTATTTACTGCAAAATACTGATGATACCCTGCCAAAATCTTAATCTGCTTTGAACCTTCATTGGAAAAACAGATAAAGTTCTTGATAATATCAAGCAAACGCTCTTTTTCAAACATTCCCTCAAAAAATGTATCGAATTGAGCATACTGTGTATTTTCATAATTTCCATCTTTTGTTTTCCATTCCATAAAACGATCTTCGCCAGACGTAATTGTACCTGCCTTAGAAGTTAGATGATCACTCATAACGCAGATACAATTATAGATAAACATGGATGGAATCTCATGCATATAATTTCTAATCTGTGTGTAGGCTTCTGACGCATCTGTTTCTTCTCGTGATGGTGACTTTAATTCTACAAGCACAACCGGCATACCATTCAAAAACAGCAATATATCTGGACGCTTGTTGCTATTCTCAACAAATGTCCACTGATTCGCAACAACAAAAGAATTATTATCAGAATTTTTATAATCTACCAGATAAACCAGCCCTGAACGCTCCTCGCCTTTTACAAAATAGCGTACTTCAATTCCATGCTGAATATAATCCATAAACAGAGCATTCTTTAAAACCAGCTCTGCATTTTCAAAATTTTTCAATTTATAGAGAGCGTCTGTAATCGCATCTTCGGGCATATTTGGGTTAATTCGCCGAATGGATTCATCTAATTCTTCTTCATACAACGGACTGCGAAAATCCCGTTCCAAGTCCGGCGCATAAACATAACGATAATCCATATTCTGAAACAATTCTATGACCGATTTTTCATAATCTGCTTCTGTATAAAAATCTGACATTTTTGTCGCCCCCTTATATCAGTTTAAGCTGTTTTTTCATCTGTTTTTCTACCTGATCCTGTGTCACTGCATCATATGCTTTGCGGAGTTTCACTAAGGCATCATAAAGATTATCCCTATATTTTTTCTCTGAAAACATTTTCTCTGACTCTTCTATGGTCATAGGATGCTTCTCATTTTCCTTTCGCATTTTGTCTATAATAATCTGATATTGATACATTACAGCCAAAGCTGCTTCATAGGTTCTCAGGAAATTACTATACGCCAATGCCGCTTTTCCCTTAAAAATCAGTTCAATTTCCATTGCTGTATTTCTAAGTTCTTCTCGTTTTTGTAAAAATCCTTTGTGGAATGGCTGTTCCAGGGGATGTTCAATGGCATCTGCTTGACTTTCCATATAGGTATTGTTTGTCAGCCATATAAATACATAATCATTTGCAAACTGCGGTGTATTTTCTCTTTTTGCCGATAGCCACATATAATTTTCTTTGCAAAGAGAAATCAGTCCATTTGCCAGCATATATGCTTTCAATCGACGATCAAATAAGTGTTGCTTATTGCTAAGTCTTATCTGATGAACTGACAAGCATAACGCCAGTACAGCTGTTAAAGCTGTGAGTATAGAACACCAAAAATTCCAGTCTTTCAGCATATAACTTTCTCCCTTCACAAATGTCAAAAACAAGAATTTAGCGGCTTAGAGTTCAATATCAGAGACATCAAGTTCACCGGACATCAGCTTTGGCAAAAGAGTGTCTCTCAATTCGGCTAGCTTAACATTTTGAGCACAGTTTTTAAGAATAGTAGTGAATAAAGGTTGTACCCATTCTCCGAATTCTTTTACTTTTGAATTCTCAGGAGAAAATATCCATATATCTTTCACATTTTGCTGGTTAATACCAGGAACTGCGGCTTTTCCACCGTTGCTGGCGAGCCAATGATATGCATAATCTGTCTGCATAAAGAAATAAGCAAACTCATTAAAACCTTTATTGCCAAAGTCAAGCTTGAAAACATGTTCATTGATAAAGAATTTCTGATATGGAAAACCTTCGCCAAACATTGAAAAGTGTGGAATAAATGTTCCAGGTTTTCCGCCATCTTTATATAACAAGAGTTCATAGCCGTTTATCGCTCCAGTTTTCATTTTTTCTGCAAACTCTTCAGGTATAAATTTGGCAGATGAAAAATTTACAACTCCAAGCTGTTTAACATTCTCCGCACCTATACTTGGTACTCCAGATGCAACAGCACCACCCTTAGGACGTTTGCCAGTTTCTAATACATGGGGGATATTAGCAATTTGAACCATTTGCAGCGATGCTGGTGCATAGATGCCTGCCGGCGTTTCAATTAAAGGTTCGTCAAATGGATCAAAATCCTCGAACCATGACTTAAAAACGGCTTTTGCTTGCTGCTCTAAATTCTTGTTTACCATAACTCTCCCACCAACGGCGGGAGCAATATACCAACGGAACTGCCGTTGAGTCGTTCTCTGGAAATAAAATTGAAGGAGAATGACTTATGAAACAACAGATTATTTCTGATGTGATGCAGCAGATGCTACCACATCTCGACAATACACAGTTGAAAGAATTACAGAAAGTGTTGGAATACACTTTGTTCGGTTGTGAAATTACGAAGCAGGAAGAAAAGGAAACAGCGAACGACAATCCGAAACTGGTTGATGATTTTGTAGCGGCAAAACGAATAGAGGGTTGTTCAGAAAAGACTTTGAAGTATTACCGCACTACGATAGAAGCAATGGAGACTTCGATTGATAAGAACATCCGCCATATACAGACGGAAGATTTACGTTCTTATCTGACGGATTATCAGAGCAAAAATCAGTCGAGCCGTGTAACAATAGATAATATCCGTAGAATACTGTCGAGTTTTTTCTCTTGGCTGGAGGATGAGGATTATATCCTAAAAAGCCCTGTTCGCCGCATTCATAAGGTGAAAACGGCAACTAATATAAAGGAAACCTATACGGATGAAGAGTTGGAGAAAATGCGGGATAACTGTACAGAGCTGCGTGATTTGGCAATTATTGATATGCTGGCATCAACCGGGATGCGTATTGGGGAAATGGTGTTGTTGAACAAGGCGGACATCAATTTCAATGAAAGAGAATGTGTCGTATTTGGTAAGGGTGATAAAGAGCGTATTGTCTACTTTGATGCAAGGGCAAAGATTCATTTGCAGAACTATATCAACAGCCGAACTGATGATAACCCAGCGTTGTTCGTAACACTACGTTCACCATATGACCGGATTAAAATCGGTGGCATTGAAGTCCGACTGCGAGAAATGGGTAAAACACTGAATATTGAAAAAGTTCATCCACACAAGTTTAGAAGAACACTTGCAACGATGGCGATTGATAAAGGAATGCCGATTGAGCAGCTACAACAACTTCTGGGACATAAACGTATTGATACAACCTTGCAGTACGCAATGGTCAAACAGAGTAATGTAAAGCAGGCTCATAGGAAATACATAGGTTAGGAAGGTGATAATATGGCAATCTATAAATTAAAAGATATATGCTTAAAAATAGGCAGCGGCGCAACTCCAAGAGGGGGTAAAGAAGCATATTGTGATGAAGGGATTTCGCTTATCAGAAGTCAAAATGTACTTGATTTTACATTTTCATATGATGGATTAGCACATATCAATGATCAGCAGGCAGAAAAATTGAGTAATGTTGAAGTGAAACCACAAGACATTCTTTTAAATATTACGGGCGATTCTGTGGCTCGTGTTTGCGCCGTTGATCCGAGAGCTTTGCCTGCACGAGTAAACCAGCATGTAGCGATTATCAGACCTGATGAAAACAGGGTGTTAAGTAGTTACATTCTGTATTTCCTTCAAATGATAAAACCATATTTGCTTCAAATTGCTGCTGGCGGTGCAACAAGAAATGCTTTGACTAAAAGTATGATAGAAAATCTTGAGCTTGAAGTGTCTGATATATTATCACAGAAAAAATAGTATCTGTTCTTGATGATATTCAGGAAAAAATACGAGACAATAATGAAATAAACAAGAATTTACATCTGGACAAATCCAGCTTTATCGACTTGATTGCAGCTTAAAATTCGATTTCGGAGACGTCAAGCTCACCGGACATCAAACGAGGTAGTAATGTATCACGCAAATCTGCAAGTTTTTTTGATTGTTTTTTATTCTCTTGCATTTGAGAGTACATCGGAGAAACGATTTCCTCAAAAGTAGATAAGGTTTCGTTATCTGGAATATACAACTGCATTGCATTCAAAATACTGGTTGTCATACTTGGTACAGCAGATCCTGCATTCATTAAAGCAAGATCTTTACTTTTTACAAAGTGATACACAAATTTTGCGACATTTGAACGTAGCATTTCTGTATAAAACATAGTGTCTACTGACCAGAAGGAACCGTTTACATACATAACATTATTCAGTGTTCCTTTACGGGGAATCAGGACCGACTCACCAGTGTAAAGCGGTTTTTCTACATATCGCATTATGCCGCCAGAACCGTATACAGGATAAACACCATCTTCCAGTTTTTTATGGTCTTTTCCGTATCTTACGGCGATTAAATCAGAGAGCAAGCCGTTTTCCCAATTAGGATTACGATTTGTTATGAACATCTGCTGATATATTGCCTGAGCTTGCTGCTCTAAATTCTTGTTTATCCTATCATTGAGTGCAATTTTATCATCAATCAGCTTCAAAAATGAGCCAATTTTTTCTTGCTCAGCTAACGGCGGAACCTCGATTACGAGATTCTTTACAACATCTGTCTGAACACGCTGCCGCCCAGATGAACCAACCATAGATTTTATTGCCGGTTCTCTTACTTCTGGGCTGCATACAAGATAGAACAAGTAATCCTTATCAGCAATTCCCTCTTTTGCTCGGAACACAATATATTCAGTAGAGCCAAATCCAACCTCTCCATCATTTAAGATCGAGACTTGAGCTGTTTTTCCATTTTCCAAACAAGGCGTAATTCTTGCCATAATTGTATCCCCATTGCGAAATTTCGTGCCACCAGAAAAACTTTCTTCGGTATAATATGGGACATCTCTACAAAATGGTCTAAGTACATCCATAGATATTTTCTTGGCGATACTCCCTTTTTTTATGGTTTCTCTTGGATTAAAATCCGCAATATCAGAGAGTTTCTTTTTTATCCATTCAGATTTCATATCCAATCGCCCCCAGTTTCTTTCTGATTTCATTCTCCAGCTCATGAGATTTTGCAAACATTTCTGAAAGTTCAGATGTAAGGCGAGTCATTTTTTCTTCAAATGGTTCTCCATCCTCTTCCTGTTCCTCAATACCTACATAACGTCCCGGTGTAAGAATATAATCCTGCTTTTCGATTTCCTGAATATCCGCTACCTTACAAAATCCAAGAACATCTTCCTGTGTACCATTTTGGAATGCTTCAAAAGTATCAGCCAGTTTTTGAATATCCTCATCCGTAAAATCACGATGTTTCCGGTCAACCATGTGTCCCATTTTGCGGGCATCAATAAAAAGTGTTTTCCCTTTTTGCTTTTTCCCTTTGGTAATAAACCACAGCGTCACCGGAATTGTTACACTATAAAACAGCTGCGTAGGCATCGCAATAATTCCTTCAATCAAATCGTCCTCTATAATTTTTTTACGAATCTCTCCTTCGCCACTGGACTGTGTAGAGAGTGCACCATTGGCAAGGACAAGACCAATTTTTCCATTCAGTGCAAGATGATGAATCATGTGCTGAATCCAAGCATAGTTGGCATTACCAGCAGGCGGAAGTCCATATTTCCAACGCTTATCCTCCATCAGTTTGTCTTGTCCCCATGGATGATAGTTGAAAGGTGGATTCGCTAAAATAAAATCTGCTTTTAAGGTCGGGTGTAAATCACTTGTAAAAGTGTCTGCATTATACGGACCAAGGTCTGCATCAATGCCACGAATTGCCATATTCATTTTTGCCATTTTCCAAGTATCCGGGTTTGCTTCCTGACCATAAACAGAAATGGCACCTCTTTTATGACTATGCGCTTCAATGAACTTCTCACTCTGCACAAACATACCGCCAGAACCACAGCAACAATCGTATACCCGGCAGTTATCAAATGGTCGAAGGATGGAAACCAACGTTTTTACAACACTGGATGGCGTATAGAATTCTCCACCGCCAACACCTTCTTTCTCGGCAAACTGAGCAATACAATACTCATAGGTACGTCCAAGAAGATCTTCACTTGCTTCTGTATCGCTCATATCAATATTGTTTGTGAAGATATCAACCACATCACCTAAAATTCTTTTATCCAAATCAGGGCTTGCATAATTCTTCGGAAGTACATTCTTCAGTTTCTTATTTTCTGATTCTATCGCTCTCATTGCATTATCAATGATTGTTCCAATTTCCGGTGTATGTGCCTTAGATGCAATATTATTCCAGCGTGCTTTTTCCGGGACAAAAAACACATTGTCCATTTCATAAGCATCACGATCATCTTCAAAACCATCGCCCTCATCAACGAGTTCTTTGTAACGCTTATCAAATGCTGCTGAAATATAACGAAGGAAAATCAATCCTATGATTACTTTTCTATATTCTGCTGCCGGGATATGTCCCCACAAAACACAGGCTGCATCCCAAAGCTGTTTTTCAAATCCAATATTGGCGTTTGTCTTTTCTGCCATTATAATATCCTCCATATCAAGTATTTATCTTCAAATCTCAATCTTCTTAATTTTCATCTGAAACGTATTCCATTATATCTCCCACATCACACTGAAGCGTTGCACAAATTTTAGAGACAACCTCCATGCTGACATACTCATCTCTGCCAAGTTTTGCAATCGTTGTGGTACTTAGTCCGGTGCGTTCACGCAAATCCGATTTGTTCAGATTCTTGTCAATCAATAATTTCCACAACTTTTTATAACACATTGCCATACGCTCACCTCTGTCATTTTTATTTCTGTAAATGCTCTTTATTCTATTTTAGCATAAGAAACAGCATTCAACAATATAATCTGCAATATTACGGTTAAACTCTTTATAAATGTAAAGATTTTTTATAGAAATAAACACATTCCAAAATATTGCTACACTTCGACCCCCATATTTCATCTGCAATGATGGCTGCCCGACCAGTTCTAGTCATTTTCTCATGATACATTTCTGACACATTCTAATAATTACGATGTATACACAAAAAGCAGCGGTATCACACTGTCAGCGCTCCATTCTTTTTTGAATGTTTCGCTGCTGCCGATACCGCCGCTTTTTCCTATATACTTTTTCTATGATATCTGCTCTAACATAACATTTTGTTTAATTCATCATCACACAGCTCTGCTCGATCTCAATCTGGCTCTCCGCAATCACTCCCTGAAACCGTTCATATTCCGCCGGTTCCATCCGCCAGGCAATTCCACAGCCTGCTGAGAGTTCGCGTGGGACAGGCACCAGGCGCCCTCTGATTCCCTGTTCCCGGCAGAATGCCTCCATCTCCATCGCCGCAGCCGTCGTGTGAAAGGTAAAAATCCGATATTCCCGTTTCTGCCTCATCATTTCCACCTATTTAATATTCCAGAGCAGCATCACGCTTCAAAGGTAATGGTGAAACAGCCGTTTTCCAGCACCTCGGTGTGCCCCTCTTTTCCATGATACTCCAATGTGCGCTCAATATTCGTCCGGGTGTGTGCCTCATCGCCAAGCACACGGATCTGTTTTCCCGGATGTTCATCCATCGCATCCATCACCATCAAAACCGGTTCCGGACAGGAGAGTCCCCGCACATCTACCTCAACAAAATCTGACATTTTCCGTTTCCTCTTTTCTTTATTTCTTTCTACGTTTCATATTTGCCGCTGCAATCACAAATAACAGGGCAATACATACAATTACGGCAATTTTGCCCGGCATCGCCGGACCACCCAAAACGGCTGCCTCTGTCTCGGTTGCCGCTTTTGCTGCCGCACCAACCAGGTTAAAATTGTGTGCAAGTGCCGCCCCTAACAGCATTCCCAGAAAGGTTACCGCACTGTCCGAGGAGCCCTGCCCTGCCACAATGATCTGACGCAGCGGGCATCCGCCAGCCAGAACGGCTGCAAATCCAACGGCATACATACCCAGAATATTCCAGAGATGCTGGGAGTGCGCGATCGGCTGACCGGAAAAGCTCAAATGGAAATTGCCAGTTGCAAGGTTAAAAATCAGCATGACTGCAAACAGTGCGCCGATAATGCTGAGCAGATCAAAGTTTTTCATCAGAATCACATCACGGATGCTACCTGCAAAACACATACGGCTCTTCTGTGCCAATGCACCAATCAGGAGAGCCGCAACCAGGGAAATCAGAACCGGTGCGTGCTTGCTTCCCGGTCCTTCCGTGCTGGCTGCGTATACGCCTGTTACTGCTCCAATGATAAAAAGCGCCAGAAGGAGCACCGGAAGCACATATCCGCTTGATTTCTGCGTCTCATACGCTCTGCCCAGCGAAAATCCCTTTTTCAGGAAGAACGAACCAGTTGCAATACCGCCTGCAAATCCAACCAGCGCTACATACGCATTCAGGTCACCGGCTGCCATACGCAGAACCATACGCAGCGGACACCCTAAGAATACCAGCGCGCCGATTACCATGATCGCACCCAGAACAAAGCGGATCATCGGTGAAGAACCTGCTGTCGCCTTATACTCGTTCGTCACCAGTGAGATTGCAAATGCTCCTACTGCAAATCCTACAATCTCCGGACGGAAATACTGAACCGGTGCTGCTGAGTGAAGTTTCAGCGCGCCCGCCGTATCACGTACGAAGCACGCAATACAGATCGCCATATTGGCCGGATTTCCAAAATACGCCAGCAATGCTGCCAGCACACCCACAAGCGCGCCTGCCACTGCCAGCTTCCATGTCTTGTCAAATACTTTCATACCTGCCTCCTTTTTTATTTCATGTACTCTTAAAGTTTTTCTCACACTCGTCATTGTGGGTGATTTCACGCACCACACTCGCATTTCATCAATACATATCAGAAATTTGAGTGCATCTGGCAAAAAAATCATCTCACAAAATCAAACATGAAAAATTTCAAGCGCGTACATTTCATGGATCTATCCATACTTTCCGCAGACAAGTATAACATCCTGTATTTTTATGGTAAAATCGTTTATATTGATATTTGCTATAAACTTATTGATATTTTCAATAAATAAAGCTACACTCTTCTTTAGAGCTTGTTTTCACCTGTCTACTATTCATTTTAATTTTGGATTTTATCACAGAATCATTAAAAATTGATTTTATCTATAGAAAGGATTTTAAATATATGGACATCCGCCAATTAGAAGCTTTCGTGTACACCGTCAAATATCAGAGTTTTTCGCTTGCCGCCCAGAAGCTGTACATCTCACAGCCGACTGTTAGCGCCCACATCCGCAGTCTGGAGGAGGAATTTCACACCCAGCTTTTAAAGCGCACCACCAAATCGCTCTCCCTGACTCCTGCCGGGACAAAATTATATTCCTATGCCACGGAGATTCTGACCCTGCAGCAGAAAGCACTCGTGGAACTCGCCAACGAGACGAAACCGCAGCTTCGGATCGGCGCATCCTCCGTTCCGTCCCTTTATTTTCTGCCGGAACTTTTAAGCGCTTATCACGCAGTTCATCCTGATATCCGTGTCTATGCCTCCTGCTCAGACAGCCTGGACGTTGTACATAAGGTGGATGACGGCATCTGCGACATCGGTCTGGTCGGAACTACTACCTCGGACACCTCCTGCGAATTTCTCCCATTTGCCTCCGATGAGCTTGTGATCGCTGCCCCCGCCACACCGCATTATCAGGCTTACCAGTCTATTCCATCACCGCTGGATGCCCTCTTAAAAGAACCGTTTCTGCTCCGGGAAGATAATTCCGGCACAAAACAGGAAACCCTTTATTTCCTGAAAAATAAAGGGCTTTCACTCGATGATTTAAATGTTATTGCCGTGATGGACGATGCCGCCGCCCTCAAGCAGTGTATCATGCTGGGAATGGGCATCTCCATTCTCTCAAAAGCAACTATACAGGCAGATGCACGGCAGGGGAAACTGCTTCTCTTTCCGCTTGGGGAAGCTGCCTTTCTCCGGAAACTCTATCTGGTGTATTCGCCGGTTAAATATATGGCAGAGGAAGGCGGGGTGTTTTTGGAATTTGCGAAGAGGTTTTATCAGCTATAACTGTCCAGCATTATCAACCCCCATAAAAGTGCTTTCTAAATTCCCTACGCCTCTTCCCCCACCAACAATCCATACAATGTCGGCTTCACATGCAATTCCTTCATCATTGCCTCCAATGCCGCCCTGTCTGCTTTCTTGCCCTGGCGGATCGCACGGATCATGATGTTTTTCGGTGTGTGTTCCATGTCGATGAATTCGAGAATCTGTGTCCGGTAGCCGGACATTTCGAGGAGCTGCCCACGGATTCCGTCGGTCAGAAGCGCCGACATACGTTCTTTCAGAAGGCCGTACTGTAAAACCGGAGACAGAAGATCGTTCTGGATCTGCTTGTTGACCTCGTGCTGGCAGCATGGAACGGAAAGAATAACTTTTGCGCCCCATTTGACCGCTTTTGCCAGCGCATAATCGGTCGCTGTATCACAGGCGTGCAGCGTCACGACCATATCGACCTGATCGACGCCCTCATATCCGGCGATGTCGCCGTGCAGGAAAGTCAGGTTCTCAAATCCAAACTTCTTGCTCAGGCGGTTGCAGAGCGCAATGACATCTTTTTTCAGATCCAGACCGATGACACGGATCGAATATTTTTTCAGCACATGCAGATAGTAATACATCGCAAACGTCAGATATGATTTCCCGCATCCGAAATCAATGATCGTATTCGTCCGGTTCGGATCGAGATTCGGAAGTACATCCTCAATAAATTCCAGGAAACGGTTGATCTGGCGAAATTTGTCGTAGCGGGATTTCACAACTTTGCCTTCTGCCGTCATGACACCGAGATCTACCAGAAATGGGACTGGGACGCCTTCCTGAAGGACGTATTTTTTAGTACGGTTATGGGATAACGAAGCCAGACGTTCTGAAAACGCTGCGGCATCCATGCCAGCCGACAGTCTTGTTCCGGCATTTTTCTGCTGTTTCGCATTGCTCTGCAGTTTACCATTTCCCTGTATTTTAGCACTTCTCTGCATCTTTCCGTTTTCGTGACTTGACTGACTCTGACCCGATTTTTCGAGCGAATTTTCTTTCACATCTGCATGACTCTTCGCCGGCATCTGCTTTCCAGCTTTCTGCACATCACCTGCTGCCACCGATACCGTCCGATTCTCTGCCCTTTTAACCCCCGCCTTCTTCTCTTTGATCGTCACCGTCCCCTTCTTACTGATCAGAATATTGACAATCCCGTGAAGCGACGCGATCTCCGCATTGCGGTAACGGTTTTCCAGTTCTCCGAGCAGGTACTCGGCGGTCTTTTCTGCGTTCTGATTTTTCTGAAATGCCTGTTTTTCCGTAAATTCTTCCGTCTGAAAAGCAAGCGCCCCCCGCAGAAGCAGAGGACGCACGGTTAATTTCAGATAGGATTCACGGGTTCTCGGGTTGCTGAAAATGATTCGCTCCAGATCGGCATCGAGATACCGCAGAAGCACCTCTCTCAGTTCCTGTGATTTATCCATATGAAACTCCTATTAGTTCTTAAAGCTGTGTACTGGTGCCGGGATACGTCCGGTACGTTTGACAAAGTTGTCGCAGGAGAAACGGTTGACCGGAATGATCGGCGCATAGCCAAGCAGACCGCCGAACTCTGCCGTATCGCCCACTGTTTTTCCGATGACCGGAATCAGGCGGACTGCCGTTGTCTTCTGGTTGATCATGCCGATTGCCGCCTCATCCGCGATGATACCGGCGATCGTGGTCGCTTTCGTATCGCCTGGGATCGCAATCATATCAAGACCTACAGAGCAGACACAGGTCATTGCTTCCAGCTTCTCAATCGTAAGCGCCCCCTCAGAAACTGCATCGATCATGCCCTGATCCTCGCTGACCGGAATAAACGCACCGCTGAGTCCGCCAACATAGGAGGACGCCATGATACCGCCCTTCTTAACCTGATCATTTAACATTGCCAGCGCTGCTGTTGTACCCGGTGCACCGCTGCGCTCTAAGCCGATCTCTTCCAGAATCTCCGCCACACTGTCTCCGACTGCCGGAGTCGGTGCCAGCGACAGATCAATGATGCCAAACGGAACGCCCAGACGTTTGGACGCCTCCTGTGCTACCAGCTGTCCAACACGGGTGATCTTGAACGCCGTCTTCTTGATCGTCTCACACAGCACCTCAAAGTTCTCGCCACGTACCTTTTCCAGAGCCGTCTTTACAACTCCCGGACCGCTGACGCCGACGTTGATGATCGCATCCGCCTCAGTCACACCATGGAATGCACCTGCCATGAACGGGTTATCATCCGGCGCGTTGCAGAATACAACCAGCTTTGCACAGCCGAGGGAATCATTGTCCTTCGTTGCCTCTGCGGTTGCCACAACCATCTCGCCCATCAGACGGACCGCATCCATGTTAAGACCTGTCTTGGTAGAACCGACATTGATGGAGCTGCACACACGGTCGGTGCAGGCAAGTGCCTGCGGGATCGAGCGGATCAGAAGCTCTTCCGCCGGTGTCATTCCCTTGGAAACCAATGCGGAATAGCCTCCGATAAAGTTGACGCCCACTTCTTTCGCTGCCTTATCAAGTGTTTTCGCAATCTCTACAAAATCCTCGCTCTTCTTGCAGGCACTTCCACCTACCAGCGCGATCGGAGTAACCGAGATACGTTTATTGACGATCGGAACACCAAATTCACGTCCGATGGCATCGCCGGTCGATACAAGATCTTTCGCATAAGTTGTAATCTTATTGTAGATCTTCTCATTCATCTTCGCCAGATCACTGTCCACACAGTCTAAGAGGCTGATACCCATCGTGATCGTCCGCACATCCAGTTTTTCATGCGCGATCATGTTATTAGTTTCCAGAACTTCCTGCATGTTAATCATTGGTTTTACGTCCTTTCTGAAAATATTTGCTTAGATTCTGTGCATACTGGTAAAAATCTCTTCTCTCTGACAGAGAATCTTTACGCCGATCTCCTGTCCCAGCTTGTCCAGCTCATGCGCCATATCATCAAAGGATGTCTTGGAACCGGAAATATCCACGATCATCATCATGTTGAAATATTCCTGCAGGATCGTTTGCGTGATGTCAAGAATGTTCATGTTGTGGTCAGCCAGATAGTTACACGTTTTTGCAACGATACCGACGCGGTCCTGTCCAACGATAGTAATAATAATCTTACTCATAGCTTTCATCCTCCTGTGTGCTCTCCGTCCTATGGCGGAAATGTTTTTATGACTTACTAATTTCTATAAAAATTCAACTGCCATCCGGCTGCTGACTTTTACACCTAAAATGATATTTCGTTACTGTACACGGGTAGGCACTTTTGGAACCGAAAGTGCCGTAAGAAAACGTGGTGGTAGCAGGAATTTGCCGTATTTAAATGCGAAGCCACGGCAAATTCCATTACTGGGCACGTATGCGTGAACAGTAACCATTTTTTCTCACACAGCCAGAACTTTATTTCCTGTTTCCCATGCCCAGCTGCCAGAACGCCACTGCACTCGCTGCTGCCACGTTGAGCGAATCCACGCCGTGCGACATCGGGATTTTCACGGTGTAATCGCACGCCGCGATCGTCGATGCCGCCAACCCGTCACCCTCGGTTCCGAGAATGATCGCTAATTTCTCTTCCTGCGAAAGTGCCGGATCCGCGATACTAACGGAACGGTCACTGAGCGCCATCGCCGCCGTGCGAAATCCCAGCTTCTTAAGCGTTTCCATACTGTTCTCCGCCCAGTCGCCCTTCGGAATGTACGTCCACGGCACCTGAAACACTGTTCCCATACTGACACGGCTTGCGCGGCGGTACAGCGGGTCACTGCATCCCGGTGTCAGAAGCACCGTATCCATAAAGAGCGCCGCCGCTGACCGGAAAATCGCCCCCACATTCGTAGGATTTTCTACATTCTCAAGAATCGCGATCCGTCTGGCACCTGCACAGATTTCCTCGATCCCCGGCATTTTCTTCCGTTTCACCGCACACAGCATCCCGCGCGTCAGTTTAAAGCCGGTCAGGCGCGTCAGCACATCAAATGGTGCCGTAAACACAGGCACTCCCGCACACACCGGGCGTTCCAGAATCTCCCGCCCTTCTGTCTCGATATGGCGTTCTTCCATCAGAAAAGAAACCGGCTCATATCCCGCGTCGAGCGCCCGCCCGATGACCTTCGGGCTTTCCGCAATGAAAAGACCTTCCTTTGGTTCATTATAATGAAATAACTGCCCCTCGCTCAGCCGGGCGTAGATATCCAGCTCCGGCGCTTCCAGGGTTGTAATTGAAATATGATTCATTCCGCTTTTCACCTTTTTTAATATGGTTTTCATGTTCTATCGAGTATACCACATTTCTTACAAAAAGGAAGTGCCGATTATGGACGCTGACATGAAATCATTTCTCTATTCTGCCGCATTCTATCATCCTCTTTCCGATTCCGTTCCTATTTCCGTGTAAATCTATCTTCGGCAAAAGATTTGACTTTTTCATCCCTGTTTTCCATACCGCCTATCATAACGCTGAACCCCCGCTTTATGTCAATCATCTGGGCAAAGATTTCACACAAAGTTCAGAAATAAAAAATGGGTTCTGACACATCTATGTGGGACTTCCAAAACAAAAAACCAGAACTGTCGACTAAATCAGCTACACAGTTCTGGTTTTTCTGTTACTTATAAGAGCAAAAGACTATTGTCAGCCCTCTCCTACCGTCCCCCACACTCCATAATAATCCTCTCACACATCTCATACCCCAGCACTGAACTGTTCAGCGACAGTGTATAATTACTTGCCATCCCCCACTTCTGATCCGTGTAAAAGCGATAATTGCTCATACGGCGCTTATCAATGTCTTCTGTCATTTTGATCGCTTCCTGTTCCGTAACATTGTATAAGCCGCAGATCCGCTTTACCTTCTCCGGCATATTTCCGTGTATAAATACGTTCAGGACGTCATCCCGATCTTTCAGAATAAAGTCCGCATTTCTACCTATTATCACACACTCTTCTCTTTCCGCAATATCCAAAATGATCTTTCTCTGCGCTTCATAGATCATGTCTTCAATGGATCGTCCCATCTGGTCGCGCCCTGAAAACGCATAGGCAAATAACCCCTTCTTGGGTGACAATTCCGCATTTTCCTGGATATACTTCGGTGAAAATCCAGACTGCTCCGCAATCTGTCCGATCATCTCCTTATCGTAGTATTTCACACCCAGTTTCTGCGCCACTTCCATACCGATAAAACGTCCGCCGCTTCCAAACTCCCGGCTGATCGTAATAATTCTTTTTCCCATCATCCTATCCTCTCTCCTTACTCCAAATGTTCCACTTTATTCGTTCTGATTTTCTTCAAAAACCCATATCCCACCAGGCAGGCGGCGAGCTCTGTGATCGGAAACGCCCACCAGATAAGCGAAACACCTGCCTGACCGTTTCTCACAAAGATTGAAAAGATACCTGCCAACGGCAGAATAATCACAAACTGTCTGAGCAGTGAAATCACCAGCGACTGGATGCCACTGTTAAGCGCCTGATAAATGCCCTGATATGCCACATTGATTCCGGCAAAAATAAAGCTGATGGAAATGATTCTCATTGCCCCGATAAAGTATTCTCTGGACGATCCGGCATTAAATAATCCGGCAAACACCCCTGGGAAAACCTCTGTGATTGCCATGCCCACAATCATCAGAACAACCGTATAGAACAGTCCATATTTGATTCCATCCAGAATCCGCCTTCTGCTATGCATTCCGTATGCAAATGCGATGATCGGTGTGATGGCGTCGCGCAGACCAAACGCAAGGAACAATACAAACTGCTGTACTTTGTAGAAGAGTCCATACGCCGTCTGGGCGGAAGGATTGAATTTCAAAATCAGGTTCATCACATACACCATAATAGACATGAGCGCCTGCGCGATGATCGCCGGAAGTCCGATCGCGTAGATTTCCCTTATAATTCCGACATCCGGCTTCATATATGTGAAATCATGCTCAAACTCTTTGTTTAACTTCATATGAAAAACAAATAATAAAACCGCCGATATGACCTGCCCGATCACCGTTGCATAGGCAGCGCCCGCAACTCCCATCTCCGGGACAGGTCCAATTCCATAGATCATAATCGGGTCCAGAATGATATTTACCACTGCTCCCACAACCTGACCGATGGTCGAATAAAACGAACGCCCTGTTGCCTGCAATAATTTTTCAAACAAAGAGAAAAATACGATTCCAAACGAAATCACGCAGCAGATCCGAAGGTACTCCGTTCCCATCGAAATAACCTCCGGATCGACCGTCTGCGACGTGATATATGCGTTTACTCCAAAGAGTCCGAATAACAGACATACCACATAAATAATCACACCCAGAAACAGGCTGTTTCCGGCTGCCTTTGCAGCTTTTTTATTATTTCCCTGTCCCAGCATCCTCGCAAGAAGCGCATTCGTTCCCACGCCGGTTCCGATTCCCACTGCCACCATCAGCATCTGGATCGGGAACACCAGTGTCAGCGCATTCAGGGCGGCTTCGCTTCCTACCCTCATATTTCCCACAAAGGCGCTGTCCACGATATTGTAGACTGCCTGCAATGCCATCGATAAAATCATCGGTATGCCCATCTGGACCATGAGCTGATTTACCGGCATATCCTTCATCTTGTTGCTTTCTGCCATTTTAAATAAATCCTCCTTTTTTCCACATAAAAAAGTGTGCACCTATCTCATAAGCTGGACTTACGCTGATAGGCAACACACTTTTTAATGGCATTTTTATAAAATTTAATAAAAAATGCACCTTGGCACATTCTTTATGGAATAATAAAAAAAGAGTAGCAAAACTGGATTTACGCTCGTTTGCTACTCGTTTCGGTATTATTATATTTCCTGTTTTAAAAAAAGTCAAACCAAAAAATCACCTGTCGGAAACAGGAATTCTGGTTATTGGTTCACGGGCAGACACTTTGGGAACCGGCACTCCCACTCTTCGCTTCAACGCCTCAATATACAGCCCCGCAAACCGTCCCGGTGTCACGCGATTGTGGGTAATGTAACCGATCTCCATATAATCGTCCACATCAAGCGGAATCGCTACAATATTCGGTCCGTTCAGTTCCTCATTGATGACACCGCTGCAGATCGTATACCCATTCAGCCCGATCAGAAGATTAAACAGGGTCGCGCGGTCGGACACCAGGATGTCCTTGCGGCTGTCCAGCGTGCTGAGGATCTCCTCGGAGAAATAAAAGGAATTGTGCTCGCCCTGCTCATAGGACAGACGCGGATAAGGTTCCAAATCCGACAGGGTGATGGAACTGCGGCTTGCAAGCGGATTGGCCGCACCGATAAATACATGCGGTTTTGCCATAAAAAGCCGCGTAAATTTGAGGTCGTGTTCCCGCAGCGTCTTGCGGATCACCGTCTCATTAAAACGGTTCAGATACAGCACGCCAACCTCGCTCCTAAGCTTCGCCACATCCTCAATCAGCTCATACGTCTGCGTCTCGCGAATACGGAAATCGTACTCTTCTCCGCCGTACTCGCGGATCAGATCGACAAACGCCTCAACGGCAAAGGAATAGTGCTGGGTGGAGACACAGAACTGGCGTTTCTGCGGCACAGCGCCAAAATAGCGCTCCTCGATCAGGTTTGCCTGCTCGATCACCTGTCTCGCATACCCCAGAAATTCTTCCCCGTCCGGGGAAATCACTACGCCCTTGTTCGTGCGGGTAAACAGGGAAAATCCAATCTCATGCTCCAGTTCCTTGATCGCCGCCGTGAGGCTCGGCTGTGCAATATAAAGTTTTTTTGCCGCCCCGCTGATGGTTCCGGCTGCCGCCACCTCCACCACGTATTTTAACTGAAGTAATGTCATGCCCTGTTCTCCATTCTTACTGATTTTCTGTCATTTCTTTCTGAACCGCATCTGCCACAGAATCATATTTTTTTTCATTCACAGGCATAAAACAGACTCAAATCTGTCTCTGAAATACCTAGTTTACGAATTTTTCCGTCTCTTTCAGACGAACCAGCGCTCTCGCCATCGCCGCTCGGGTGCTGTAATACTCGGAAATGCTCTGTTTCTGGCGCAGCCGCTCTTTCGCACGCTCTAATGCCTCCTGCGCCCGGATCCGGTCGATCTCCTCCGGTTTCTCGATCGTATCTGCCAGCAACATAACACGGTTGTTGGCGATCTCACAGAAGCCCTGCCCGACGACTGCTGCCTCCCACGGACCGTCCTCTGTCGCCTGGAAACGCATTTCTCCCGCTTTGACTGCCACGATCTCGCTCTCATGGTGCGCCATGACAGCCATCTCACCGTCCACCGCCGGAAGGATCAGACAGTGGCAGACTCCCTCATAGAATGTCCGGTTGCTGGATATGATTTTTACATGAAAATCTGCCATCCGTTCCTACGCCTCCTGTTTCTCTAACGCCTTCGCCTTTGCCACTACATCCTCGATCGTTCCGACATTGAAGAATGCTGCCTCCGGGTACGCATCCATCTCACCATCCAGAATTGCCTTAAAGCCCTTAACGGTATCCTTTAACGGCACATACTTGCCCGGTACACCGGTAAAGTTCTCCGCCACGTGGAACGGCTGGGATAAGAAACGCTGTATCTTTCTTGCGCGGCCGACGGTCAGCTTATCTTCCTCAGACAACTCGTCCATACCCAGAATTGCAATGATATCCTGCAATTCCTTGTATTTCTGCAAAATCTCCTGCACCCGTCTGGCCGTCTCATAGTGTTCTTCTCCGACCACATCCGGTTCCAGAATACGGGACGAGGATTCCAGCGGATCGACCGCCGGGTAGATACCCTGTTCTACGATCTTTCTGGAAAGAACCGTAGTCGCATCCAGATGGGTAAAGGTAGTCGCCGGTGCCGGATCGGTTAAATCATCCGCCGGTACATAGACTGCCTGGATTGAAGTGACCGAACCATCTTTCGTCGAGGCAATCCGCTCCTGCAGCTCGCCCATCTCATTCGCTAACGTTGGCTGATAACCAACCGCCGACGGCATACGCCCAAGCAGCGCTGAAACCTCCGAACCTGCCTGTACATAACGGAAAATATTATCGATAAATAGTAACACATTCCGGTGCATTTTGTCACGGAAATATTCTGCCATCGTAAGCCCGGTCTCTGCAACTCTCATACGAGCTCCCGGCGGCTCGTTCATCTGTCCAAACACGAGCGCTGTCTTTTCCAGAACACCGGATGCCTTCATCTCACTCCAGAGGTCATTGCCCTCACGGGAACGCTCACCGACACCCGTAAAGATAGAATAACCGCCCTGCTCCATCGCAATATTCCGGATCAGCTCCTGAATCAGGACTGTTTTTCCGACGCCCGCGCCGCCAAACAGACCGACTTTTCCGCCCTTGGAATACGGCGCCAGAAGATCAATCACCTTGATGCCCGTCTCCAGAATCTCCGCGACCGGGCTCTGATCCTCAAATGGCGGCGGATCCCGGTGAATACACCAGTGCTCCTCACCATCCAGCTTTTCTCCTCCATCTACCGTCTCACCTAAAACATTAAACAAACGTCCAAGCGTCTTTTCGCCAACCGGAACGGAAATGCCTTCTCCCGTCGGTGTTACCTTCATGTCACGGCTCAAGCCCTCGCTTGCCGACAGCATGATGCAGCGGACGATATTATTTCCCATGTGCTTGGCAGCTTCCATCACACACGTCTTTCCCTGATTTTCTACTGTGAGCGCGTCCCGGATCTCCGGAAGGGGACCTCTCTCAAATTTCACATCGACAACCGGACCGGAAACCTGGACAATCTTGCCTTCCGGCAGGCTGGTTTCGGTCTTTTTTGTCTTTGCCGCCTGTTCTCCCATCACACTCTCATCTCCTCTTCTCGTTCTCGTCTCTGTGCAGCCGCGCCGCCGCATACTTCGGTGATCTCCTGTGTGATCGCCGCCTGCCGCGCCCGGTTGTACATCGTATTCAAATCTTTTAAAAGTGCATCCGCATTATCCGTCGCCGCATCCATCGCCATCATACGGGCATTCTGCTCGCTGCAAAACGACTCAACCAGCGCGCCGTAGATAAATCCGGCTACATAGTTCGGAACGATCGCATTCATCGCTTCCTCCGGCGTTGGCCGGAGGGAAAACTCCTCCAGCCGCACATCGACCGGAATCGCCATTCCGTGCATATCCGGCTTGGTAATCGGAAGCACCCTTTTATCCTTCGCCACACTCTGCATCACATTTTCCATTCTTGTATACAGGACATGGATCTCATCCAAATCACCCGACAAATATCGTTCCAGAAGTATTCCAGCAATCCACCTTGCCCGGTTAAACGTCGGATCCTGCGCCGTATACTGGAAATTTTCTTCAATCGGGATGTGCTGGGAGGCAAAAAACTGCCGCCCCGTCTCACCGATGACAAACAGATGTACCTCGCGGGAAGGATCCTTTAAAAATGTATCCGCCATCTTCATGATGTTATGGTTATAAGCACCCGCCAGCCCTTTATCGCCGGAAATAACCAGCAGCCCCGTTTTCTTCGACTGGTGCCCTTCTTTTTCAAAATAGGGACTTTCCATGTTCGGCAGATGCCTCTGGATACGCCGGATGACATTTTGCAATGCATAGAAATACGGCTCCGTCTCTGCCAGTTCTTTTCTGGCTTTCTTTAATTTCGTCGAAGATATCAGGTACATCGCGTTCGTGATCTTGCGCGTATCCTGAATACTCCGGATCCGGTTCTGGATCTCTCTGAGTCCTGCCATCTTCCATCACCGCCTTACTGCTTATCCAGTTTTGCATCCGCTGTGGCTGCCTCCAGCGCATTTCCCTGTGCTTTCAGAAATTTTGCCTTGTACTCGCCCACCGCCTTCGCAATCTCGCGCTGGATATCCTCGCTGAGTGTCTTCGTCGTGCGGAGTGCATCGCCCACCTGCGGGTAGGAGCTTCTCATATATTCGTAAAGACCGCCCTGGAATGTCTTCAGCTTTTCCTTCGGAATATCTACCAGCAGATGGCTCGTCGCCGCATACAGAATCACAACCTGTTCTTCCATCGAGAGCGGATGCTCAAGCGGCTGTTTTAACAGCTCCATCAGACCGCTGCCGTAGGTAAGCTGTGCCTTAGTTGCCGGATCCAGATCGGAGCTAAACTGTGTAAATACTTCCATCTCGCGGTACTGTGCCAGGTCGATACGTACGCTTCCGGCTGCCTTCTTCATCGCCTTGGTCTGCGCTGCGCCGCCGACACGCGATACCGAAAGCCCTACATTGACCGCCGGGCGCATGCCCTCGAAGAACAGCGAACTTTCCAGGAAAATCTGTCCATCTGTGATGGAAATAACGTTGGTCGGGATATACGCCGACACATCGCCCGCCTGTGTCTCGACAATCGGCAGCGCTGTGATTGAACCACCGCCCAGCTCATCCGAAAGCCGCGCCGAGCGCTCCAGCAGACGGGAATGCAGATAGAATACATCGCCCGGATAGGCCTCACGTCCCGGGGAACGTTCCATCAGAAGAGACAGTGCACGGTACGCAACCGCGTGTTTCGATAAATCGTCATAGACAATCAGAACATCTTTTCCCTGATGCATGAAATATTCTGCCAGCGCCGTTCCTGCATACGGCGCGATATACTGTAAGGACGCCGGATCACTCGCCGTCGCTGCCAGCACGATGCTGTACTCCATCGCCCCGTGTTTTTCCAGTGTATGAACCAGTCTCGATACCGTTGAAGCCTTCTGACCGATCGCCACATAGATGCAGATCACGTCTTTTCCCTTTTGGTTCAGCATCGTATCCACCGCGATCGAGGTCTTACCGGTCTGGCGGTCGCCAATGATCAGCTCACGCTGTCCGCGTCCGATCGGGAACATCGAATCGATCGAGAGGATACCGGTCTCCATCGGGGTATCAACTGACTGACGCTCGATAATACCCGGCGCCGGTGACTCCACCGGACGGTATCCGGCTGCCTCAATCTCCCCTTTATTGTCGATCGGATTGCCCAGCGCATCTACAACACGCCCTAAGAATCCCTCGCCAACCGGGATACCTGCCATCTTGCCGGTCCGCATCGCGCGGCTTCCTTCTCCGATGGTGTTCGCATGTCCAAAGAGGATGCAGCCGATCTCCTTCGACCGGATATCCTGTACCATGCCTCTCACATCGCCATCAAACGCCACAATCTCACCGTACATCGCATGGTCGATTCCATCCACATAGGCGATGCCGTCGCCCACCCGGCTGACCGTACCGATCTCACGGACCGAAATGTCGATTCCATCCAGATTTCCTTTCAGAATCCCGATGATTCCCTTCTGTGTAAGGAAATCACCCGAATCCGGCTCTTTTGCCAGATTCTTTAATTTATCTGCCAGCGCCCGTTTTCTTCCCTCCGTGCTCCAGTCATATTCCTCACTTCCGACCCGGAGGATAAAACCACTTCCAAGCTCCGGCTTTTCTTCCTTCACAATCCGGAGTTCCCGTCCCGGATATTTCTCCGAGAGAAATTTCCGGATTCCGGCTGCCTGTTTTTCATCCGGCTCTTTGACATATTCCAGCACACAGCGCAGATATTTATCCGGCTTTTCAAACGCCTCCGCTTCCTTAATCAGATCCGGCATCATTTTCATTGTCTGATCCTGTGCCAGCACCTCGATGATTCCCCGGACTGCCAGCGGAAACAGGCTACGAACCAGATCTTCCCGCTTCTCACGGGTCAAATCCGGATTTTCAAGCTCTGCCGGAAGCTGTGGTGTCGCAGCCAGTATCTCAGCCGCATGCTGCAGATCATCGACAGAAATCTTCTGCCTCTTTATTTCTTGTAAATAGACATCAAGTTTCTTCATTCTCCGTCGTACCCGCTTTCTTCAAAAACTCATCATAAAGAGCGCTGTCATCCGACTTCTTGTTCATCGAACCAGCCGCCGCGTCCAGAACCAGCGACAAAATTTCATGCTTCGCCTGTTCGAGCATCTTATCCTTCTCCCGGCGTGCATCCTCGCCCGCCTTACGGATGACTTTATCTGCCTCTTTCTGGGCGTTTTCAATCAGCTGGCGTCCTTCCTCACGTGCACTCGCACGCGCCGCATCCAGCACCTTGTTTTTCTCTACTTCTATTTCATCCTGGCAGGCTGCGTATTTCTCTTTCTCCGCCTGCGCTTCTTCCTGCATCTTTTTTGCCTCATCATACTTTTCCTGAATGGCTGCACTCCGTTTATCGATCACTTTGTTGATCGGCTTAAAGAGGAAAATACGGATAATTGCATACCAGATTAAAAGGTTGATGATCGTAAAAACCAGGTTGATGTCCAACCGTAACATAGCCTTGCCCCACCTTTCGTTTTCTATCGTATCAGCTTAAAAGAATAATAATCAAAAGGGCAATAACGAAACCATAAATAGCAGTTGCCTCGGCAAGTGCCGCACCTAACAATAGAATCTTTGTGATTTTTCCCTCTGCCTCCGGCTGTCTTGCGACTGCCTCAGTCGCCTTAGATGTGGCGATTCCGATACCAATTCCGGCTCCTGCGCCTGCAAGAACTGCCAGACCTGCTCCAATTGCAATGATTGTACCCATAATAAAGTCTCCTTTTTGTAATTTTCTATTTCTCTTCTATTACTCGATTGATTCCTTGATAAAAAGCCCTGTCAGAAAGACAAATACATACGCCTGAATCAGACCGTCAAAGATATCAAAGTAAGCGCTGAACAATACCGGAAGCCCTACCGGAAGGATGTATTCAATCAATTTCATGATGACGAACGCGCCCAGCACGTTTCCGAACAGTCGCATACACAGCGACAACGGTTTGATAAATACCTCCATGATATTGATCGGTGTCACGATGGCGATCGGCTCTGTAAAGCTCTTTAACCATCCTTTTAAACCTTTGACCCGAATCCCTGCTGTCTCAATCAGCACAATACTCATCAGCGCCAGTGCTGCCGTGACGTTCAAATCCTTGGTTGGCGGCTTGAACCCCAGTATACCAAGCAGGTTCGCCACGCCCAGATACATCAGCACGGATGTCAGATACGGCGCATAGCCTTTTCCTTCCTCTCCGAGGATTCCCTCGCCAATGCCCTGCAGCCACGTAACAGCGTTCTCCAGAAGGAGCTGTCCGCGTCCGGGATGTTCAACTTTCAGACCGTGCGTCACAATCAGTGAAACCACGAGCACCACTGCCATCATGATCCATGTAACCACAACGGATTCTGATATGCCGATCCCGCCAATTGTAAAGGCTGTCTCACAGTTCAATTCCTTGATCAGGGTCGCACCCAGATCTCCCATACTGTCACTTCCTCTCTCCGGGTTGTTCTCCCGCGGCTGCCCCGGCTATTTTTTTTCATTTCCCGATGCCGCCACGTGTTCTAGTTACTGTTCACGCATACGTGCCCAGTAACGTTTTCTCCTGTGTCTCCACATTCTTCCCGTCTGTTCCCGATCTTACTCCCGAAAATACAAATGGTAAAATTATATTTTTTTCCTATATCCATAGATAAAATGAATGGTGATAGTTATTGGTAATCGTTATTGTGGCTGGACATTTCTGGAAAAATACGATAAAGTGTGACTATATTTGGTAAATACACGTACAGATATAAAATCAGATAAACACTGTTTCAATCAGGCAGAAACAGTCCGACATACAGAAAGGATTTCAACTACATACATGGACATCAGTTTCGACTACTACAAGGTTTTCTATGAGGTGGCTCGATGCCAGAATATTACCCAGGCGGCTTTGAATCTCTGCCTCACCCAGCCAACCGTAACAAAATACATTCATAATTTAGAAGATATGCTTCAGTGCAAACTTTTCAACCGCTCCCAAAAAGGTGTGACTCTGACCGATGAAGGGCGGATCCTGTTCCGCCAGATCAACCGTCCCTGCCAGCAGATGGGACGAGCGGAAGAGCTTTTAAAAGAATACATGAACAGTCAGAGCGGCAAGGTTTCGATCGGTGCGAGCGAGCTGACAATGCGCTTCTTTCTGCTTCCTTATATTGAACAATTCCAGCAGCGTTTTCCGAATGTGACCGTGCAGATTCATTCCAACTCTGCGCCGATCACCGCTTCTTCCTTAAAGGCCGGGGAAAATGACTTTGCCGTCATCATTTCTCCGATCCACGAGATCATGAAGGAGCTGGATCTGGTTCACGTAATGCCGGTTGCCGAATTCCAGGACATCGTCATCGCCGGAAACCGTTTTTCCGAGCTGCAGAACCGCACACTCTCCCTCGAAGAGCTCTGTATGCACCCACTTGTCAGCATGGAGTCCGGCACAACGACGCGGCTTTTTTGGGACAATCTCTTTGAGGAACAGGGGCTGGATCTGCGCCCGAGCATCGAAGTTTCTTCCAACGACCTGATCTCCCCGACCGTCTCCCACAATCTGGGAATCGGCTTTGTTCCCTCGGAATTTGCCCGGAACTACCTGCTCAACTACCGCGTGTTCCAGCTTCACCTAAATATCCCTATCCCGAAGCGCCAGATCCTCGTCCTGCAAACCCCGATGCGCCCGCTGACGCCGGCGGCACAGGCATTTCTGGATATGCTGAAACAGCCGGTGCAGGAAAGTATAGGGAATGGACAGCCGGTCTTGTTACACCCATAGGGATTTTCACTAAAAATACCCTGTCGGTCGGATTTTAATGCTCCTGACAGGGTGTTTTTGTTTGTAATCTACAAGCTTCTAACCTCTTCATATAAATGAAAGTGATTTTTTCTAAATTCCAGAAGCCCTTCCCGCTGCATTTTCCCCAGCTCTGCCGACAGCGCCGACCGGTCCACACCCAGATAGTCGGCGAGCTGCTGGCGATTGAATGGGATATCAAATCTCTCGCTCTCATTTTTTACCGCCTGATCGGAGAGGTACGACAGAAGCCGTCCCCGGATGGATTTCGACGATGTATTGAAGATCCGGCGGGACAGCTGCAAGTTTTTCTGCGCCGAGATTGCAAGCAGGTTGCGGATAAGCTGCGTGTGATGTCCGCAAGAATTGGGACACTGCGACAGCATTTTTCCAACATTTAAAAACAGCACTTCCGTCACCTCCGCTGCAAACACATCGACCAGCAGCTTTTCCCCCGGCACGCACGCATATGTCTCCGCAAAAATCTGTCCCGGTTCTACCCGGTCTAGAATGCTGCGGTTGCCCCACAGATCATCGTTGACAATCATCACACTTCCGTGCATCACCACACCCAGAGATGTGACCGTATTCCCCGCGCGATAAATCATTTCTTCTTTTTCATAACTGCGTTCCTCCGCCCCCAGACAGGACAGCATCTCCCCGATTCCAGATTCGCCCGCGCCTCGAAACAGGGGGCTGCGGCTTAGAAGCTGCATTTCGAAGGGAGTTAAATTCAGGCTGGCGCCCGTTTTATAGTTTGATGCCATATAGATGTTGACCTTTCTGTTTTAACTAAGTGTTCTTATTATATCAAATATTTTTATATTTTTCTGCAATCTGATTTCCCGTTCTTGCACATCCATGCAACTTCTGCGATAATAGAAACATTCCTATATCAAATGAAGCTTTAAACCAGAAGATTTATTGGACAGGATATTTACATAAAGAGGAGACTTTCAAATGATCGAGCCAAACCAGCTTCTTCAGACATATATCCGCCAGTATCAGGCGGCAAGCAAGAAAAAAAGAAAGACCAGTTCCCGCCCCCGCGATCTGAGCGAGCGGACCAACCGGCTGTTTAAAACCCTGAAACGCACCAAACCGACACAGGTCACCAGCCTCTCGCTGGAGGAATGGCACCGCCAGATCAAAAATCTGGCTTATTTTGCGTACCGTTCGCACAACGATGCTGTCACAAAGCTCATTGAAACCAGCCTGCTGCCACAGCTCATCCGCCTGGATGAGGCAATGTTTCTGCCCGCCCAGCGCGATGATATTTCCGTGGATTTTCTGAATTATCTGGAAACAGAATTGGATGGTCAGCTCTGCACGCAGACACTTCTGGAGCTTTACCAGATCTATAAGCGCTACGTCATCCAGTATAAAATTATGGATCTCGTCCCATCCCGCCCAGAGCTGGAATTTCCGGAGACTATGGCGATGAACCGCCGTTTCATTCTCCACATCGGACCGACCAACAGCGGCAAAACATTTCACGCGCTGGAACGCTTAAAAACAGCGAAAAAGGGCACTTACCTCGGTCCGCTGCGCCTTCTGGCGCTTGAGGTATATGAAAAAATGCACGACTACGGCGTTCCCAGCACCATGCTGACCGGTCAGGAGTGTATCGCCGACGATGACAGCCGGATCACAGCTTCGACGATCGAGATGGCAGATTTCTCCGAGGAATACGATATTGCCGTGATTGATGAGGCACAGCTGACCGCCGATCCAGACCGCGGGCATTGCTGGACGAAGGCGATTCTGGGACTGAAAGCTCACGAAATCCATGTCTGCATGAGTCCCGCCGCTGAATCTGCTGTCACACACTTGATCCATCTGTGCGGCGACAGCCTTGCCATATGCCGGTATCAGCGCAAAACTGCGCTCATCTGTGAGGACACGCCATTTTCCTTCCCGGAAAGTGTTCTTCCCGGCGATGCACTCGTCGTATTTTCCAAAAAATCTGTGCTGGATGTGGCGGGCCGTCTGGAAGAAGAAGGTATCAAGGCAAGTGTTATATACGGAAGCCTGCCGCCGGAGATCCGCCGCCGCCAGATGCAGCTTTTTACCAGCGGCAAAACCAAGGTGGTCGTCGCCACCGACGCGATCGGCATGGGACTCAACCTGCCTGTCCGGCGTATCGTATTTGTCCAGACCCAGAAATTTGACGGTACCACCCGGCGCGGTCTGACCGTACCGGAGGTCAAGCAGATCGCCGGGCGCGCCGGACGCTTCGGACTCTTTGACACCGGCTACGTCAACGCGATGGGGCAGGAATCCCTCGATTATATCCGGGAACAGCTTACTCAGGAGGAAGAACCAATCGAAAAAGTCAGCCTCGGTTTCCCACAGATTCTCCTCGATCTGGACGAGCCGCTGGACGTTATCATCAAAGTCTGGAAATCCGTTGAGCCGACGCCTCCGTTTGAAAAGGTCAGCGTCGATGAGATTTTAAGCCTTTATGCGCAGGCAGAACGCTACAGAGACGATATCTACGGATTCGATGACAAACGGATTCTCTACCGCATGATCAGCTGTCCGATCGATATCAAGGATCATCAGGTTGTCCTGCAATGGCTGCGCTACTGCAAGGATTACCCGGCGGACAAACGCCTGAAACACCCGGACAAAGGCGCCGGATCCAAGCTGGGGCTGCAGAAATACGAAACGTATTACCGCAAGCTCGACCTCTACTACCAGTTCTCCCACCGTTTTGACAAGATCATCGACGAGGACTGGCTCGAACAGGAACGCAGCCGCACTGAAGGCACGATCATGCAGTATTTGTCCAAGGGCAAAAAAAGCTACATCGCCCGCTGCCAGCGCTGCGGACGGATTCTGCCGGTTGGATATCCGTTTAAGATTTGTGATCCGTGTTTTCATCACAGTTCCATTATCGATTAGCCCCTGATTTTACCGTTTTACGTTCCGGCTGTTCAACACCACCAATGCCGTAAAAATCAAAAGAATGCCCAGCACATTTTCAACCCGCAGCATTTCTCCAAATACCACAATCCCAGCCATAGCTGCCACCATCGGCTCAGAGAACGCCAGAACCGAGGCTTTTCCTGCCTCCATCTGGCGGAGTCCCAGTGTGTAGCTTACAAACGGAAAAAAGGTAGATACAAGTCCCAGCGCCAGCCCTTTGCCAAAAAGCGCCAAAGAGGTCATCAGGCTCGAAAACACCTCCGGTAATTTTACAAAGGGAATCAGGCTGATGGTTACAGCCATAAAAGAATCTTTATTCTGAGGTGATGATATAATAACGGAAGATGCCATGACGACATAGGGGATACTGTTTCGGGGCAGCGCATGACGTGCTGCCTCTTTTTTCGAATTTATGCTATAATACAGAAAGAGGGAATCAAATTTTAGGAAAACAAGGAGAATTTCAATATGTATGATGTGTTAATTATCGGCGCCGGTCCCGGCGGTATCTTTTCTGCCTATGAGCTGATGGAACGTAAACCGGATTTAAAGATCGCTGTTTTTGAGGTAGGACATCCGCTGGAGCACCGTAAATGTCCCATTGATGGTGATAAAATCAAGTCCTGTATTCACTGCAAATGCTGCTCCATCATGAGTGGATTCGGCGGAGCCGGTGCATTTTCTGATGGAAAATACAACATTACCAATGATTTCGGCGGCACTCTCTATGAGTATATCGGAAAAAAGACAGCCATTGAACTGATGGAATATGTGGATGGAATCAACCTCCGTTTTGGCGGGGAAGGCACGAAGCTGTATTCCACTGCGGGAACAAAATTCAAGAAAACCTGTATGCAGCACGGCCTGCATCTTCTGGATGCTTCGGTCCGCCATCTGGGTACGGATATTAATTATATTGTTCTGGAGCACCTCTATGATCATTTGAAGAATAAGGTGGATTTCTATTTTGACTGTGCCATCGAAACCGTGGAGAAAACGGAGAAGGGTTACAAGGTTTACAGCGATGATACAACCTTTGAGGGTACGAAATGTATCATTTCCGCCGGCCGAAGCGGCAGTAAGTGGATGCAGAAGGTATGCAAGGACCTGGATATCCATACGAATTCCAACCGTGTCGACCTGGGTGTCCGGGTTGAACTGCCGGCTGAGATCTTTTCGGATCTTACAGATGAACTCTATGAGAGCAAGATCGTGTATCGTACGGAAAAATACGAGGATTATGTGCGCACCTTCTGTATGAATCCCAAGGGAGCTGTGGTAAATGAGAATACCAACGGCATCGTAACGGTAAATGGCCACAGCTACGAGGATCCTGCAAAGCAGACCCATAACACGAACTTTGCCCTTCTGGTAGCGAAACATTTTTCAGAGCCCTTCAAGAATTCCAATGAATATGGAGAGAGTATTGCAAAACTCAGCAACATGCTGGGCGGTGGTGTAATTGTGCAGCGTTTTGGAGACCTGATCCGCGGAAAAAGAAGCACGCAGCAGCGAATCAATGAATCTTTTACGGTTCCAACCCTCAATGCGGCTGCCGGTGATCTGAGCCTGGTTCTCCCAAAACGGATTCTGGACGGTATTATCGAGATGATTTATGCCCTGGATAAGGTGGCACCGGGTACGGCAAATGATGACACTCTTCTCTATGGAGTGGAGGTAAAATTCTACAACATGGAGGTGGAAGTGGATCACAACCTGATGACCTGTCATGATGGACTCTACGTCATCGGTGACGGCAGCGGCATTACCCATTCCCTTTCCCATGCATCTGCCAGCGGTGTCTATGTGGCACGGCAGATCGCGGAGGCAATTTAATAATAAACGGTCAGAAATGTCTATTAAAAATGGATAAGATGCAGCCCCTATCGTCTGCCATCTTATCCATCTCATTTCACTTCTTTCGCTTACCAACATCTCATTCAGATGCATTTTTCTTGATTCCCACTCAGATCCCCAACTTCCGAAACAACGCATACAATTCTTCTGCCTCGTCCATCGAAGGTTTCCATCCATATTGTTTTAAATCGACGCGGTCACCGTCCTCGGTGGAGTCCACCCGTATTCCATCCTGTTCCAGTAGTTTTTTCTGCTGTCCCGGATAGTCGAACGCCGCTGCGCCGCTTAGAAAGCCCTTGGAATTAATCACCCTGAATGCCGGGACATCGCCCAGGCGGTTGGTGCGGAGCGCATATCCCACCTGACGGGAATGGCGCGGTGCACCGCACAGAAGCGCGACCTGACCGTAGGTCGTCACGCAGCCGTCCGGAATGCGCCTAAATACTTCTTCCATTCTCCGATAGATGTCCATAATTATTTCCCCAGCACCTCGTCCGCATGGTCAAGTGCTGCCTCGATATTCGGGCAGAAATGATCGCGTCCGACCATATCCACAAATCCTGCTTTCTCCATCACGTGCATCGGCTGCTCGTTGACATGGGACAAAATCAATGTGACGCCGTTCTTCTGGCAGCGCTCATAGAGGGCAACCATCGAATTCATCGCTGTACTGTCAACTGCCGGAACAGCACGCATACGAAGAACCAGGCATTTCGTCTCCTCGCGGGTTTCAATCTGGTTGATGCGGTCTGCTGCACCGAAGAACAGCGGTCCTGTAATCTCATAAACAGCCAGTTCTCTCGGGATCTCCCGCAGACGTGCCTGTTCTTTCATGGCTGCTTCTTCATCTTCTGCAGCTGCCGCTAAGAGCTGTGCCTCTTCCACTGAAAGCTCTTTTCCGGCTTTTTTCGCTTTTCTTACTTCCTGCTCTTTGCGCTTCTGCTCCTCTACTTCTTCGACATAGAGCCAGCTTCTGACGCCCGTCTCATCGCTCATCCGCTTCATAAACAGCAGACAGGATAACAGCATACCGATCTCGATCGCTACAACCAGATCGAAGATAACGGTTAAGAAGAAGGTCAGCACCAGAACCGCAATATCACTCTTCGGAGCCGTCTTGGTCAGACGGACGAAGGTTCTCCACTGACACATATTGTAGGCAACCATAAACAGGATTGCCGCGATGGTCGGCATCGGGATCCAGCTTGCACACGGCATCAGAACTACCAGAATCAGAAGCAGGACAACCGCATGAACCATGCCTGCAACCGGGGTACGGCCGCCATTTTTGACATTGGCTGCGGTACGCGCGATCGCGCCCGTCGCCGGAATACCGCCAAACAGGGCGGAAATAATATTACCCGCGCCCTGTGCCACCAGCTCCGTGTTGGAACGGTGTTTTCCGCCGATCATGCCGTCCGCTACCACGCAGGAAAGCAGAGACTCAATCGCCGCCAGAACTGCAATCGTAAACGCATCCGACAGGGAACCCTGAATCACATCGTAGCTAAACACCGGCAGATGGAACGCCGGAAGCTTGTTGCTGACCGTGTAAAGGTCGCCGATCGTATTCACATGCAGCGGCAGGAATTTTACCATTAAAATACCTGCAATAACCGCTACCAGCGATCCCGGAATTTTTTCCGTGATCATCGGCATCACAATCAGAATCGCCAGACACACCACGCCGACGATAATCGCGTGCAGGTTGACACTTCCGAATCCAGCTGCGAACGCTTTCAGCTTCTGCATCGTCTCGATCGTCTCCATGCCTGCCGGATAGGTTACGCCAAAGAAATCCTTCAACTGACCGATGACGATCGTCACCGCGATACCGGAGGTAAAGCCGGTCGTGATTGTAAACGGAATAAACTTAATCAGTGAACCAAAATGGCAAAATCCCATGATAACCAGGATGATACCTGCCATGATCGTTGCAATTGCCAGCCCTTCCACGCCGCTCTTCGCCACGATACCTGCCACGATCGTTGCAAATGCCGCCGTTGGACCTGCAATCTGTACCTGACTGCCCCCTAAAAATGAAATCACAAATCCGGCTGCAATCGCTGTGTAGATACCCTGTTCCGGACCTACCCCCGAAGCCAGCGCCAGCGCGATCGAAAGCGGCAGCGCGATGATCGCTACGATGATACCCGCTACCACATCTGACATCAGCTGTGCGCCGGAATACTTCTTCAATGTTGTAAACAACATTGGACGTATTTTTTCCATACCTCAAACTCTCCCTTTTTCTTCCCAATTTAAATAAAAAGTAATTGCCAGCCCTAAAAAGGACCGACAATTACCTATTATACAGCAAAATAAGGGTGTGTCCAGTTTTTTCGAAGTTTTAACACAGTAATGCTTCCGACTTGTTACTGGGCACGTATGCGTAAACAGTAACTCAGGCTTCTAGATAAGCAGTTGTTAAATTTCTTGGTTGTGATTTTTTTGTCAAAATGACGGATTTGTAAAATTTCTGTCACAAACTTCCGGCTATTTTTTCGATTGACTTTCCTTTAAAAAAGTCTATAATTCGTACTTGTAAAAAGCATTGAGCAGGACACGATTTCCAATTCTCCACGTTTTCAGAGAGCTGCCGGACGATGAAAGACAGTAACGCCGATGGAAATTATCCCCTGTGAGCTGATCGGACAAACGCATGCAGAATACCAGTAGTCCGGTCCGGATTCCTACCGTTAAAGAGGAACATATTCAGAATGATGGATATGGCTGAGAGATCGGCTTTACAGCCGGTAAAAGAAGTGGTACCGCGGATGCTTATGCCTCCGTCTTCTTGAACTTTTAAAAGTTTCAGGAGGACGGAGGCTTTTTTGTTTCCCCGCTCCCGAAACTCCGGCAAACTGCCGGGACACTAAAAACCATTTGACCTATGGGAATGGAGGTATCTTTATGAACACATTAGTTATCGTAGTTATCGCAGCCTGTTGTCTGGCGGCTGGTTATCTGCTCTACGGCAGATGGCTCGCCCATAAATGGGGCATTGATCCAAACGCCAAAACACCGGCCGTCACAAAAGAAGATGGTCAGGACTATGTTCCGACCGATGGCTGGGTTGTATTTGCCCACCAGTTTTCATCCATCGCCGGTGCCGGCCCTGTCACTGGTGCTATTCAGGCAGCTGTCTTTGGATGGGTTCCGGTCTTTCTCTGGATCATCCTCGGCGGCATCTTCTTCGGCGCTGTTACCGATTTTGGTGCCCTGTACGCCAGCGTTAAAAATGAAGGCAAATCGATGGGACTTCTGATTGAACAGTACATCGGCAAAACCGGTAAAAAGCTGTTCCTTCTGTTCTGCTGGCTCTTTACTTTAATTGTAACCGCCGCATTTGCCGACATGGTTGCCGGTACATTCAATGCATATGAGACGGTAGACGGCGTGACCAGCTTATCCGCCGCCGCAACTGTCAACGGCGCAGCCGGAAGCATTTCCCTTCTGTTCATTGCCTTTGCCGTTGTATTTGGACTGATTCAGAAAAAGGCTCAGTTCCATGGCTGGAAACAGACCATGCTCGGACTTGTCTGCACGGTAGCTGCTTTCGTCATCGGCATGAACTGCCCGCTCATTACCACCAAGGCGAACTGGTCCTACATGGTATTCGCTTACATTTTCCTCGCAGCCGTTCTTCCTATGTGGCTTTTGATGGAACCGCGTGACCTGATGACAACCTTTATGTTTGCCGGTATGATTATCGGTGCCGTCGTTGGACTGCTTGTCGCACATCCGGCAATGAACCTTGCGCCTTACACTGGTTTCCACAATGAGAAATCCGGTGACCTGTTCCCGATTTTGTTTGTAACCGTTGCCTGCGGCGCCGTATCCGGTTTCCACAGCCTGGTTTCCTCGGGTACTTCCTCCAAGGCAATCACCAATGAAAAGGATATGCCGAAGGTTGGCTTCGGCGCTATGCTTTTGGAAAGTTTACTGGCTGTCCTGGCTCTGTGCGTTGCCGGTGCTGCCGCTTCCGCTGATGGCACGCCAGCAACCGGTACTCCGTTTGCTATCTTCTCCTCCGGTGTTGCCGGATTCCTGGAGATGTTCGGCATCCCGGTTTACGCTGCCCAGTGCTTTATGACGATGTGCGTCTCCGCACTTGCCCTGACAAGCCTGGATTCCGTTGCACGTATCGGACGTATGTCCTTCCAGGAGCTGTTCAGTGTCGATGACATGGAACACGCCGAAGGATGGAGAAAACTTCTCTGCAACAAATATTTTGCAACTGTTATCACCTTGGTATGCGGCTACATTTTAACCCAGATTGGCTACTCCAACATCTGGCCGCTGTTTGGCAGCGCCAACCAGCTGTTAAGCGCCCTGGTTCTCATCACCCTGTGCGTCTTCTTACGCGTCACCGGCCGCGAAAACCGCACGCTGCTGGTTCCGCTGGTTGTTATGCTGTGCGTTACCTTCACCGCACTCGTTGAACGCTGCATCGCACTGGTAAAGGCTTACAATGCCGGAACCGCTGTCTTTATGGTAGAAGGACTGCAGCTTATCATCGCGGTTCTGCTGATGGTTCTGGGTGTCATTATTGTGGTTCATTCCGGTAAAGTACTGTTTTCGAAATCGACTGCTTCGAAGACAGAAAACGATAAAAGATCTGAAATGAATAAACCGGCGCATTGCTAATGATTTCATCAAAATCAAATTATAACCCGACTATAGGTGCCAAAAAGGGAGTCTCTTGCTCACGAAAAGAGACTCCCTTTTTTGGTATTTTTTAATTCTATTGATAACCACTCTGCTACTATATGATGCCAACTCTTCACTTCTGAATCTTTCTCACCGCGAATAATTGGCACTTTTGTTACTGTTCACGCATACGTGCCCAGTAACGGAATTTTTTCTATTCTTTCATCTTTTCTCAAATTTCTCTGGTATTTCCCCTGCATTTCGTCTATAATAGGAAGCAAATTTTTCAACCGAGCACAGCGCTGACAGGCGTTGTATCAGACAGGAGGAGACATGGATATTGTATGTTTAGATCTAGAAGGTGTATTAGTGCCAGAAATCTGGATCGCATTTGCTGAAGAAACCGGAATCCCGGAGTTAAAACGCACCACCCGCGATGAGCCGGATTATAACAAACTGATGAATTACCGTTTAAACATCCTGCGCGAGCACGGACTGGGACTCAAGGAAATTCAGGAAACGATCTCTAAAATTGATCCGCTTCCGGGCGCAAGGGAGTTTTTAGACAAATTAAAAGAAATCACTCAGGTAATCATCATCAGCGATACCTTCTCCCAGTTTGCCGGACCTCTGATGAAGAAACTTGGCTATCCGACCATCTTCTGCAACTCTCTGGTTGTCAGCGAAAATGGTGAGATTACCGATTTTAAGATGCGCTGTGAGAAATCCAAATATACAACCGTCAAAGCACTCCAGTCCTGCGGCTTCGAGACGATCGCCAGCGGCGACAGCCACAACGACCTCGCCATGATTGAGGCAAGCAAGGCGGGCTTCCTCTTCCGCACGACGGAGGAGATCAAGGCAGAATATCCGCAGATTCCGGCTTATGAGACGTATGATGAGCTGTTAGAAGCGATTAAAAAGGTATTAGCGTAAACATTCCGTATTTTCATAATTGCATATGCAATCGTAAAAGCAGCCCCCGGAATCCACACTCCGGGAGCTGCTTTTCAATCGTTTATCATCTCAAATGTTCACTGATTATTTTTCAATAAATAACTGTTTTACATCAAATGCCTCGTCGATCATGCCGGATTCATACATGAAATCAGCGGTCTTCTGGAAGCCTTCTTTGTCATCATCTGTGATCTCGGTAGAGAAATCATAGAAATCGTACATGCTTTTGACTGCATCGGTGTCCAGATCCAGCTCATCGGCTACGATCTGCATCGTCTCATCCGGTTTTTCTTCCATGAAATCAGCAATCTCGGTCTGTGCTTCTTCCAACTTCTCGATGATCTCCGGGTGCTCGTCATAGAATTTCTGTGTCACTGCCACTGCGATGATCGCCTTAATCAGGCCTTCGCCGTCGGCTACCAGATGGTAACCCTGCTGCCCTGCATTGTAAGCAGTTGCGCCGGCAACCAGAGCCACGTCTACACTGCCGCCGTCCAGACCTGCTTTTGCATCCGGGATCGACATATTGACATAGTTGACGTCGTCGATCGTCATGCCAGCCGTTGCCAGATAGGAAACGAGAAGCTCATGCAGGTTGGTTCCGGTCGGTCCTGCGATTGTCTTTCCTCTCAGGCTTTCCGGCGTCGTCAGGGACTCATCTTTAGAATACATACAGAATGCCTTCGGAGAACGGCTGTACATATTTAATACCTTGATATCCGCTCCATTTGCTGCAGACAGAATCACCGAAGTACCGCCAACCGCATACAAAACCTGCACATCGCCGGAAGCCAGCGCCTGTGTCTGATCTGCCCCGGAGGTCAGCTCCGCATAATCAACCTCAATCCCCATATCGCCAAATGTTTTTTCAAAAATACCCTGATTTTTCTCGATGATCGTCGGCACATTGAGCGGAGAAGTTACATACGTAAAGGTCAGCTTATCCAGATCAGATTCTTTCGCTGTCTCCTCCTCGGCTGCCGCCTCCTCTGCGCTGGTTTCTGCCTCTGCCTGCGTGCTCTCAGCCGCATCTTTTGTACCGGAGCAGCCTGCCAGGGAAGCTGCGGTAAGGCAGAGTGCCATTCCCATTGCCATCCATCGTTTCATCATAATCGTTCCTCCTCTAAATAAAATGTAAATTATTTATAATATCCCTTTTCAGGGTTATCATCTCATCCTCCAAAAGATTCCTCTCTTCCTGCGGCGCCTTGACCTCATAGAGCGCCTTGACCATGCCCTTTTCAATGACCGCAATCTGGCTTCCCAGAATCAGTGCCTCGTCGATGCTGTGCGTCACAAACAGAATGCTCGCACTGCGCTCCTGCTGGACGCGCAGAAGCTCTTTCTGCATCTGTTCCCTTGTAAAATAGTCAAGCGCGGCAAACGGCTCATCCATCATGATAAAGGTCGGCTCATACGCCAGCGCCCGCGCGATCGCCGCCCGCTGCTGCATTCCGCCGGAGAGCTGTGCCGGATATGCTTTTTCAAATCCAGATAATCCAACCGTGCGTATAACCGCCTCTATTTTCCCCGGATCTGTCTCCTTTTTTGAAAGCCCGAACACCACATTTTCCCAGACGGTTAACCACGGCATGAGGCGCGGTTCCTGAAAGACAAATGCCGTCTTGTGGGCGCTCTCCCAGCGGATCTCTCCGCTGTCCGCCGTCTCCAGTCCTCCGGTCAGCCGCAGAAGCGTCGTTTTCCCGCATCCGCTCTGCCCCAGAATCACGGTGATTCTCCCCGCCGGAAGCGACAGGTTGATCCCGTTTAAAACGGGAATCTCCCGGTTATCCACCCGGTATGTTTTATGAATATCAATCAGTTCAATTCCAGCCATTTTCCCCGGATCCTTTCAGCACAAATCCTATCATCCATCCAAACAGGCGGTCCGTCACATATCCGACTGCCCCGATCGCCAGAATCCCCACGATCACCTTGTCGGTCCGCGACATCTGCTGTGCAAATAAAATCATATGTCCAAGCCCGGTGGACGCCGCCACCATCTCCGCACCGATAATGGCGCGCCAGCTATAGCCAAGCCCGATCCGCATTCCGACCAGAATATCTGCCATCGCATAGGGCAGAATGATGCGGAAAAATTTGCGGCGCTTCGAATAGCCGAACATATCGCCCACTTCCAGAAGTTTCGAATCGCACCCGGTAAATCCCTTCACGATATTTAAGTACATCGGGAAAAAGGACGCCAGCACAATAATCACCGTCTTCGTCGTCTCTCCGATTCCGCACCAGAGAATCAGCAGCGGAATCATGCTGAGCGGCGGAACATTGCGGAAAAACTGCACAATATACTCATAGTAAACGCTGCTGCCCGGAAACAGCGCCCTAAACATTCCCAGCACAAAGGCAAACAGGAACGCAATCGCAAATCCCTTCATGACACGCAGGAAACTGATTGAAATATCCCGCCACAGTTCCCCGGTTTTCACCATTTTTAAAAAGCTCGTCCACACCCGCGCCGGGGACGGCAGCACATACGCACTGACAACCTCCATGCGGCAGACCAAATACCAGATCAGAAATACCGCTCCGATTCCCAGCGCCGGACCGAAGTATTTCTGCCAATTATCCTTGAATTTCTTCGTTTCTTTCATTCTTCCCATTCTTTTGCCGCAATTCATGCATTTTCCGCTTCCTCAAGCGTTTTCCATGAACCGCAGATTTCTCTCACTCTGTCTGCACGCCATCCCCGTGATGGCATCCATCCTTACAATACAAAAGTTCCAGCAGATCCGCCTGCTTCCAGCTTCCGCTCTCCACATATGCCCGGATTTTCTCCGGACTGCTGACACTCTCTACCTTCGCCGCCTGTCCATCTTTCCGGCAGATTCCCGCAAAATACCCCGGCGGAATCGGGCTGTCTTCGATCGCCCGGACGCGCACCTCACCGCCCGCCAGACGATTCCATGCGATAAACCGCGTATTCTCAAGTCCCAGCGAATTTCCAAGCACCGCAAGACTCTGGCATGGCGTCGTGATGATCTTCTCCCCATCCGCCAGATCCGGACGCGTGCTTAATTCCCGCGCACAGTGAAGTAAAATCGGCTCGATCGGGGCAACTTTCAGGTTTTCAATTCCAGATTCGTTTTCCGGCTCCTTCTGTATCTCTTCAAGCAGCCGAACCGCCTCCGGACAGCGCGCATCCGCAAGCGTCACGCCCGCCCGCAGACTAGCTTCATATCTTTCCCGGACGATCCGTCCCCAATCGCCCCGGCACTCGACCCGCGTCAGACCATGCCGTTCTAAAAAACGCTTCAGCGAATCTTCCTCACACATCCCGGCAGAAACCGGATTTATCCACAAATACTGCATTGTTTCTCCACTCTATCCAATCAGGCTGCCTAGCTTTCACACCTATGCACCTAGTTTACTTCGTTTTCACGTTCCCTGCAAGTTAGTTTTTTCTAACTTGCTTATCATAGCAAAAAATCAATATATTGTCCAGTTTTGATTGTAAACTTTTACAATTTTATAAGTTGACACTAGCCGGTAAAAATGATAAAATCGGTTTTAATGATTCCTATTTTCCTATATCATTAATAGGTTTTGTTCCGAACGGATTCCTGGTTTTATTGAATCCTATAAAAAAATATGCCTTGGCACATCCTCGCGGAGCGTTTTTTGATTGGAAAATGATGGAATTTAGTTACTTCTGTTTACTGCTGGCATACCATCTGCTACATAACTTCAAAAATTTATATACGTTGATTACATAATTCACAAAGGAGATTTTTCTATGAGTACAGCTACTTCTACCCAGACCTCTTCCACCGAATGTCCTTCTACCGAATCCAGCACTACCGCCGCTGATCCAGTTCTGACCCGCGAAGAGGCGATCGCGATCCTAGCGGGTCCGGACAGCGAACTGCCGGAACTTTTAAAACGCGCCGGTGCGCTGCGCCGCAAATATAAGGGGAACCGTGTCAGCATCCACCTCTTAACGAATGCCCGCAGCGGCAACTGTTCCCAGAACTGCGCCTACTGCGCCCAGTCCTGCCGTTCCAAGGCGGATATCGAGACTTACAAATGGGTCGATGACAAGAAACTCTACGATGACAATGAATTTGTCCACGACCATCACCTTGCCCGCCATTGCATCGGTCTGAGCGGTATGGGATTTTCGGACGATGAGATCCGCGAGCTGGCAGACCGCATCCGGGTCATGAAAAAACAGGGAACACATCTTTGCTGTTCCATCGGATTCCTGACCGAAAAACAGGCGCTGATGCTCAAGGAAGCTGGGCTTGACCGAATCAACCATAACTTAAACAGCAGTCGTTCCTATTATCACAACATTTGCACCACCCACACCTTTGATCAGCGTGTCAACAATATCAAAATGCTGCAGCGGCTCGGTTTCGAGATCTGCAGCGGCGGTATCATCGGCATGGGCGAAAGCCACGCGGATGTGGTCGATATGTTATTAGAGCTGCGTGAGATCGCACCGCAGGCACTTCCGATCAATTTCCTGCTTCCGATTCCGGGCACCCCGTTAGAGCACACAGACACCTCCGGTCTTACGACCGAATACTGCCTGAAAGTCCTCTGTCTCGCCCGACTGATGGTTCCACAGACCGATCTGCGCTGTGCAGCGGGACGCGAGGTCTATTTCAAAGGACGCGAGGGGGATCTTTTACGCGTCGTAGACTCCATCTTCGCATCCGGTTACCTGACGGCAGGCGGACAGGGCATCAAAGATACAATTCAGGCGATCGAAAATGCCGGATATACCTATGAGATCGAGTCGGATGACCGTGAGGAATAACGAGACACATTCAAACAGAGCGTCTTTTCATGGGACGCTCTTTCTATGAAAAAAGGTTTTAACCAGTTCACATATTTACCGTGAAAACCAGCTAAAACCATTTTTCATTACAGCATATTAATAAACCCAGTCGATACCAGGAAAAGAACCAGCATGACAGCCGGCACAATATACCGGATCAAGAAGCTGTACATACCTGCTCTTGAAAAATGTTCCCCATTTTTCTCGACTTCTTCCACGATCCACTTCGGTCCGACCACCCATCCGATCAGGATGCTGGTTAAGAAGGAAATGATCGGCATAAGGAAGCTGTTGCTGATATAATCCATCACATCAAGCAGCTGTCCGGTGGAACCGTTCGGCAGCTTCAACTCAAAATACAGAACATTGTAGCCCAGACAAATGAGAACCGCCGTGATCAGGGAATAGATTCCGACCATCACACACATCTGTTTTCTCGTCTTTCCAAACACTTCCATGCAGTTGGCAACCAGCGTTTCCATGACAGAAACGCAGGATGTCAGCGCCGCAAAGCCAAGCATCAGGAAAAATGCAAGTCCCACGATATGACCGGCGCTGCCCATCGCCTGAAATACCTTTGGAAGCGAAATAAAGGTCAGACTCGGACCGGACGCCATGCCGTCGCGTCCTAAAAATACAAAGACCGCCGGAATAATCATCATACCGGACAGAAGTGCCACACCTGTATCAAAAAATTCAATCTGGTTGGTCGCCTTGTTCAAATCGATCTCATCTTTGACATAAGAACCATATGTTACCATAATTCCCATCGACACACTCAGTGAGAAAAAGAGCTGGCTCATCGCATCCAGCAGTACTTCCAGAAATCCTTTTACCGTCAGTCCCGTAAAATCCGGGCGCACGTAGACGAGGAATCCCTGTATTCCCGTCCGGACCGTCCCATCCGCGTCCGTGTAGGAAAGCGTCAGTGAAAAAATCGCGATTCCGATGACTAACAGGATCAGTCCCGGCATGATAAAACAGGAAAATTTCTCAATTCCCTTCTCCACACCTCTGTATACAACCCAGATTGTGAGCGCCAGAAAGATTCCCGTGAAAATCAGCGGCGCATTCTTTTCCGTGATAAACGATGTAAAATATCCGTCCTCCGCCACATCCCTGCCGGATGTCGTCAAATACTCAAAGAAATATTTCGTGATCCATCCGCCGATGACCGAATAATACGTCATAATTAACATCGGAACCAGAAACGTCAGGTATCCGACAAACTTCCACTTCGGATGCAGCGTTCCAAACGCCCGCAGCGCATTCTCCTTCGTTCTTCTGCCGATCGCCACATCCGTCGTCAGAAGTACAAATCCAAATGTCGCCACCAGCACCAGATACACCAGCAGGAACAGTCCGCCTCCGTCTTTCGCACATAAATACGGGAAACGCCAGATATTTCCCACACCGACGGCACTTCCGGCTGCTGCCAGCACAAAGCCCAGCGAACCGCTGAAGCTGTTTTTCTTTTTTGCCATTTACTTATAACCCCCGTGATTGTAACTTTTATGTCCGTCTCCCGCGGACATAGATAGCTTCTATTCTACCTGTTTTTATTAGAATTACAAGTATCTGCCGGCAATTTTCTTCTCAAATTTCTCCCCCCTCCCGCTTTTCTTCCCAGCCGCCCCATCGTTACTGTTCACGCATCATGCCCAGTAACCCCATCGTTACTGTACACGCATACGTGTCCAGTAACGGAATTTGCCGTGGCTTCGCATTTAATTTATTCCCCCTTCATCTCTACTTGCCTGCCTTATTATCTTCTGCTAAAATTAAAAAGATAAAAACAGGAATTTTCCCATGGAATGAGGCATATACACAATGAACAACAATCAAACATTCCCGCGTCTTTGCCGGGTTTTAGAAATATACGAAGCCGATTTTGGCTGTGAAGAACGCCCGGACGGACAGGAAACGATGGTCTGTGTCCGTCTGCTGGACACAACTGAAAATGCAAACCTCTCAGAGCATCCAGAATACACGATACGCACCGCGGATCAGGCACTCTATGATGCCGGAATCGATGAGGGCGATCGCGTCTGGTTTGACCTGGAATCCGGGCAGATTGAGAAAGCGGCTGAATCACACTAAAATATAAAGAGTTACAAAGGAATATCAAAATGGAACCATTTTACTATAATCACATGAACAAGAACCAGCAAGCCGCCTACCGCGCCATGCAGCAGGGGCTTACCAATCTCTCCGACGAATTTCAGATTCCGCGCCTGGAGGGAAAGGATTTAAGCAATGTATTTTTTGAACTGCGGCTCGATCACCCGGAGATTTTCTGGGCTTCCGGCTTTAAATATAAGTATTACCCTGATTCCCCGAACCTGATCCTGATACCGGAATACCTCTTTGACAAGGGCAAGATCCGCGAACATCAGAAAGCGATGGGCGCCCGCGTCGAAAAACTTGCCCGCCCGGCAATGAAGCTGACTGAACTGGAAAAAGAACGCTATATCCACGATTTTATCTGCGAACACGTTCACTATGACAAATTAAAAAAGCCCTACTCCCATGAGATCATCGGACCTCTGGGACAGGGAGTCGGCGTCTGCGAGGGCATTGCCAAATCGGTCAAAATTCTTTGTGATACGCTCGGCATCTGGTGCATGATCGCGCTCTGCGGCAATAACCCTGAAAAGGGCATCAAATACCGCCATACCTGGAACATCGTCAAGATCGGGAAAACGTACTACCATCTGGACGCTACCTTCGACAACAGTCTCGGCAAATGCAGCCAAACAGGGGAGGAGATCCGCTACGATTACTTCAATCTCGACGACAAGGCGATCTTCCGCGACCACGAACCGCTCATCGCCCCAGCGCCTGCCTGCACGGACAGCGACCATTTCTATTATAAAGAAAAGAAGCTCTCCTTTACCAAACAGGAGGACGTTTACAAGCGCTCCTTACAGGCGGCCAAAAAAGGAAAAACACTGACGTTTCACTGGCGCGGCGGCTATCTGACAAAAGAAGTTCTGCGTGAACTGCTCGACCTAATCGAAAAAGCCGGAAAAGAACGGCAGAAAACAGCTCTCATTAAGCTTAACTGGCCCCAGGCTGTCCTGCGCGTCCGCTATACCGATGAGGCCATCCAGCCGATTGTCACCATGGAGGAAGCCAATGAAGGGGAAGAAACCCCGGAAGGCACAGCGTCTTTATAGTTCGCTGTGCTTTTCCGCGGAGCATTTTTTGTGTCATAGGACGAAGTTTCCTATGACATGAAGATTCTAACAATCATAGGGATCATCTTCCAAAACCAGATCCTGATGTTTATCAAAGCTGCCTGCCAAAGGAGCTTATCCAGAAAGCTTTACGTTATTTTTCATAAAAAACAGCCACAAAATTCATTCTCCTGCTAAATTCCAAAAACAAAACGAAATGAATTTTGTGGCTATTTTTTTGCTATACGCTTACTTCCAGAGCTGCGCACACACCAACTCCAGTACACTTCCCGCGATACATCTCGCCTTGTCCGAGATCAGAAAACAGTTGGAAAGTTCCTCTTTTCTCGGATCGACATCTGCTACCTTGAAATGTTCCGTCACCAGATAACCATCCCGCAAAAGACCTCGCAGAATGCCCGTGATCTGTGTCTGAACCAGAAGTTTCGTTCCGTCCTCCTGCCAAATCTCCGCGAGCGTGTCCCCGGCTTCGACGATATCACCGATCACACGCACATTTTTGAAAATACCCGCTGCCTGCGCGTGAATTACCCGCTCTGCACCGTATCCACCGATCACACCCGGAATCCCCGTATTCGGGATTGCCGCACCCTCGCGGATAATTCGCCCCAGCCGGTGACCGCGCTTTGTCTCCACCACAACATCCACATCCTCACCTGCCGTAAAGCCCGGACCAAGTGCAATCGTGAGCGGTGCCATATCCCGGCGGGTTCCAAGATTTCGCTTTGCCAAAATCGCATCGATCACAACAGCCGGTTTCAGCGCTCCAATCGACACACCTTTCGGATCAATCAAAATCGGCACGCTATTTTCCTGCCAGACCGCTTCTGCCTCCTCATATCGATCAATCCGGACAGCACGAAGCCCCTCGACCTCAGTTGTTTTTGTATAAACCGCCTCACACAGAGCTACCTGTCGCCGGATCGCCGCCGGATTTTCAATCTCCAGCACCAGCACCCGAAGCCCTGCCGCCCAGAGCCGATGAATCGTCCCAGTTGCCAGGTCACCGCCGCCGCGCACAATAATTAAATCATCTCGTTTCATGAGGATGCCTTCTCCTATCTCACTTTTGTTACTATTATTTCCATTACCTGTTTATGCAGCTTCTTCTTCAAATAATTTTTTTGATTGTGTTTTCTGCTTTTAGAGTAATTCTTTTTACTGCCACACACACGACACCTTATCATAAACAGAAGTGTCTATCCGTCCGCTCCACTGCTCCCACTCTTCCGGACGCATCCGCCACGCAAGACCACAGCCGGCAGAAATCTCCCTCGGAAGTGGAATTAAACGTCCCGGAATGCCCATTTCCATACATCGTTTTTCCCATTCCATCGCCGCCACAGTTGTCTGAAAGGACAGTACGATAAATGGATGTTTTTCTCTCATACTACCAATTTCTCCCCTACGCTTCCTCTGCCAGCGCCCGAACTGCTTCTGCTGCCCTCTCAATCTCCTCTTTCGTATTAAAATGCGAAAAACTGAACCGCACCACTCCCTGACCGACCGTTCCAAGCGCCCGGTGCATGAGCGGCGCACAGTGTGCCCCCGCGCGGACGCAGATGCCGTATTCTTCCCAGAGTGCATCCGCCACACGTGCCGAATCTTCCCCGGCAAGGTTGAGGGAGACGATCGGCGCATGACATTTTGCCGCCGGATCTCCATACACAATGATGCCCGGAATTTTCTTCACCTGTTCGTAAAAACGGCGCGTTAAATCCCGCTCCCGTTTCTGCAATTTCTCGATCCCCTGATCCATCCGGTAACGGATGCCTGCTGCCAGCCCCGCCAGACCATGGACATTGAGCGTCCCGGCTTCGAGCGCCGTTGGCATTTCCTTCGGATGGTGTTCATCATAACTGTGAATGCCGCTGCCGCCAACCAGAAGCGGTTCCACCGAAAGTCCCGGCTTCACATACAGCCCGCCGGTTCCCTGTGGTCCCAGAAGCGCCTTATGCCCGGTAAAACAGAGCACGTCGATTCCGAGCTTCTGCACGGAAAACAGTTCTTCCCCTGCAGTCTGCGACGCATCCACAATCAGAAGCAGTCCATTCCGTTTAACAAACGAAGAAATATAGGAAAGATCCGTCACATTTCCTGTCACGTTGGACGCGCCGGTAATTACCACCGCACGCGTCTCTGGGCGCAGAAATGCTTCCAACTCTTCATATTTTAGATTTCCACGCGCATCCACACCCACAAAACTAAGCGTCGCTCCCTGATCACGCAGACGGTAAAGAGGACGCAGCACCGAATTATGCTCACAGACCGTCGTGATCACGTGATCGCCCGGACGAATCAGCCCGGAAATGGCTATGTTCAGCGCCTCCGTTGCGTTTGCCGTAAAGGCAATCCGCGACGCATCTTCCGCATCAAACAATTCTGCTGCTGCCGCACGTGCCCCGTACACCAGTCTTGAAGCATGTAAGGTTGCCTCATGCGCGCCGCGCCCCGGATTTCCTGCGGTGCGAAGCGCCTCAAGGACTGCCTGTTCCACCTGCAGCGGCTTTTGAAGCGAAGTCGCCGCATTGTCCATATAAATCATGGTTTTACCACATTTCCAGCGCCCAGCATTTTTTCAGCGATGACATACATGTTGGTTACACCGCCGACTGCCAGCTTCTCGGTCAGACCATAGAAATTCAGGCAGGTGCCGCAGGTCAGGATCTCCACACCTTCTGCCTCCAGTGTCTTCAGATCCTCCAGCATCGGAGATCCTTCACAGGTCAGACTGGCTCCGCCGTTATAGAAAAGAATGGTTTTCGGCAAGTTGTCCTGCTGGGTCAGGGCAAATGTAAATGCCTTCAAAAGCGTCTTTCCAAGTTCCTCACTGCCCTCGCCCATCTTATCATTGGCAATCACAACCACGGTATCGGTACGGCTGTCCGGAATACAGGCTTCGCATCCGGCTCCTGCCTGTGCTTTTTCCTCTTCTGTCTGCTCACCCACCGTAAAGATAACCTGATATTCCTGATCCGCCAGCTTCTTTGCTCTGCTCTGATAGCCCTTCTGCTCTGCCATTTTCGTCAGATTCTGAACTGCAATCTCATTATCCACCAGCACTTCCATCTGTCCGGCACCCGAAAGTTCCTCTATCGCGTGTTTTGCCTTTACGACCGGAATCGGGCATGCGTCTCCTCTTGCATCTACTTTCTTCATTTCTGTTTTCTCCTATCCTCGTACAAAAATTTCAACCTCTCCCGGTTCCGTGATCGTTCCCACGATCCGCGCCGGAAGCCCGGCGTTCTGCAGCTCCTGTTCCAGTTTCTCCGCCTCATCCGGGGCAGCTGCCATCAGAAGTCCGCCGGAGGTCTGCGGGTCAAACAAGACCTCTTCCATTGAAAACGGTACATTTTCAAACTGCACCGCCGCCCCGACATGGTTGCGGTTTCTCTGTCCTGCCGCCGTGTATAAAAACGCATCTGCCGACTCACGTGCGCCCGGAAGCACCGGGATATGGTTCACATCAATCTCGCACGACAGCCCGCGCCCCATCATTTCATGCAGATGTCCCAGAAAACCGAACCCAGTCACATCTGTGCACGCGTGAACCGTGTACTTCCGGCTGATTTCCGCCGCTGTTTTATTGAGCGTCGTCATCGACTGTACCGCCCCGTCCATCTGCTCTTTTGTCACTTCTCCGACGCGGTTTGCCGAACAAATCAGCCCAACACCCAATGCCTTTGTCAAAATCAGGCGGTCGCCCGGCTGTCCGGCATCATTGGCATACAGCTTTTTCGGATTTACCAGTCCCGTCACGGACAAACCGTATTTCACGCCCGTGTCCGCAATCGAGTGACCGCCCGCGAGAATGCCGCCTGCTTCTGCCACCTTCTCCGCGCCGCCCTGTAAAATCTGTCCCAGAACATTCAAATCCATTGATTCCGGAAAACACACCAGATTCAGCGCCGTCTTGACCTCACCGCCCATCGCGTACACGTCGCTCAGCGCATTTGCCGCTGCAACCTGTCCAAAAATATACGGATCGTCCACCATCGGCGGGAAGAAATCAACC
>ERZ779852.208-NODE-208-length-63484-cov-11.730565_pt1 | contig 63484 bp, 51 predicted proteins | sample MGYA00511559_ERZ779852 | MGnify/ENA primary metagenome ERZ779852 (study PRJEB29588, sample SAMEA2157977) | human gut metagenome | biome: human gut; feature: human-associated habitat; material: faeces | place: Denmark | collected 2008/2010 ...
ACTCGTCACCATACCGCCGTTCCCAAATCTCAAGATATTTGTTCAGTTCCGACCGCAGCGACTCCGCATTCTCATACCGCCTTGAGTTCAGGTCAATATGCAGGATGGGATATTCCTTCCAGTCCTTCTCCAAGTGTTCAATGGCCAGCCCCTTGAAAAGCTCGCGCTTGCCGCGGAAGTAGGCCTCCATCGTAGAGATAAGCAGGCTCTTACCGAACCTGCGGGGACGACTCAGGAAGTAGTATCTTCCTGTCGTCGCGAGCTTATATATCAGTGCTGTCTTATCTACGTAGACGTAGCCGTCGTTGCGCAGGCTCTCGAAGTCCTGTATGCCAATAGGATATATCATAACAATTATTTTATGCAAAGATAATTATTTATCCGTAACAAAGCAAGTGATGGGGAACAAAAAAGAGCGCCTCCCCAACGAATGGAGAGACACCCTCTGAAAAAGTATGCTTTATGAAGCTGAGGTTTCTACCTCTTTATTATAACATTACTGCTTAACTATTTGGATTGCGTTAGTAATATCATTCAGATAGAATGCATAAGTACCAGCAGGAACATTAATGTTTGGAGCTTTATTTGTTGAACCAATAGCGTGGAAGTCAGTATCAGATACTGTCAAATCTGCGCCCCAACTTACAGCCCAATCACTATTTGCACGGAACTTAAGCGTACCATCGGAAACAGTAGCTACAACATACCAGTTATGCGGAGCTATCTGTTCCATAGCGACATCACCGCTCCAACTGTTAAAGTCTCCTATAAGTCCTATAGTTGAGTATTCGGTAGGATTCTGGTCTGCGAGCTTGGTCCATTTATACTTCATGTTAGCCATATCGATAGTGAATGTATAGTACTCAGCAGAAGGAGCAGAAATAGCCTGTGCACCAGTTCCGATGATAGAACCAGATGCAGAATTATCACCATCAACAGTACATCCGTAAGCATTAGCCCAGTTTCCGAAATCATTAGAATTCCAGAACTTCAAATCCCAAGCACCTGTCCACTTAGTAGTATAGCTCAGCTCTGTAGAACTAACAGGAGTAAACAGATGGGTTTTCTTAGAATCACTCCAGCCCTGAATTGCACCTACAATATAATACTGAGGAGCTACTGGTTCGATAGTATAAGAATAATCCATCATGTTGATAGTCATCTTATACATTCCCGGATTCTCAATCTTACCAGCCTGCGGAGCATCTGTTGTGAGCGTACCAGACATACTTGGATCTCCATCAACAGCGACACCAACAACACCAGTTTTACCTTGTGCCCAGAAATCACCATTGTCAATATTTGTCTGCGGAATTATCTTCCAATACTTGTTCGCTCCATTGGTAGTGAACATAATTGTGAATACAGGATCTTCATATACATCAGCGTCTGAATGAGCGAACTTAACCATTCCTGCATCGTCCCAACCTACCATATCACCTACCAAATAATAAGCAGAGGCAATGAATGGAGCCTTAGGAGTAAGGTTCACGTCAATTACACCAGCGTCTATAAGAACAGCCTGACCATCTTTAATGGCGTCAACATAAACTTGTGCCTTGAACGCTCTGTTAACAGGACGCTTTCCGTATGTACTCTCTACCAAAGCCTGAAGGTCAGCAACGCTTGCCATACCGTCAACGTCTGTTGCTATCTCTGTTGCCTCAGCCTCTACATCAGTAGGTTCTATCACGATACGTGCAGTTCCAAGCGCGAAGCCCTCTGGCAGAGCAGCATCGCTGAGATTAAACACGTCTACACTTGCTGCATCTGTTGCCAAATCAATGGCAGAGGTAGAACTTGCCGTAAAGCCAGGAACAGTTATCGCGTCTTCCTTCGGATATGCTTGCGGACCAGCAAATTCGTTTTCTGCATCTTGGCATGAAGCTGCAAGCAGTACGACCAATGCTGACATTAAATATTTTGAAATACTTTTCATATCTGTAATTTCTAAAAGTTTTTTATTTGTTTCATCCCCGAGCCAAAGGGAAGCGTGTTCCCTTTGGTTGTCGGTATGATGATATACTCTTATTACTTAATCTCACCTGTTTCTGCACCGAAGTTCAGATAGAGTTTCTGCCCAACTGCACCAGCTACACGAGCCTGGTCACCACCATTGCCACGGTAAACAATCTTCTTATCGAATACCATGAACTCAGACTTCCACCAGTCGTATCCAGGAATCTTAACGTATGCACGTACACCATCACCATCACCGCCAGGACAAGCAGTTGTGAATGCCGGAGATACGAATTCTCCATCGGCAGCTGTTGGAACCGTGAACAGAGCATCCGGATTCAGTTCTGTATATGTTCCACCATCAATACAGGTACCCATAAGATAAACCTCTGGTTTGTTGAACTGTACATCGTAAATAATTTCACGACCCTCAACAGATGTAGTTACAACCATCAGATACCATCCAGGATTAGAAGATGCGATGTTGCCACCGTCATTTATGATTTCCCCTGCGAGGTCACCGCTGATGTTGATGCCTTCAAAGCCTTTTTCATTGCCGTCCCAAGACAAATCAGAATTGAACTTGATACCTCCTTGTTCACCGCCAATGAAGACGAGATGCCAGAATACATTTGTTGCACCATAAACCGGTGTCATTTCAAGAGAGTTACCCCAATTCCATCCACAGAATTGACCAACAACATAGAGTTTCTCTGGTGTTGTTACTGGTGGCAGAGAATAGAGAAGTTTCACTTTGTTGAGAGATACTGTATTTGAAGTAATTTCTGTATTCTCAATAGGTGTACCATCCTTTGTTGTCATGACAGCCTTTACACGGAAGTATGCGGGGATTACCATCGGGAAATCAGCCTCAGTTTTGCCATCAGCCAACTCAAGAGAGGTAAGTGTACTTGCCACTAAGGCAGCGTCAATATCTAATTTTGCCTGAGTACTAGTTAAAACGTCAACCGCATCCGACATATCAGCCTTTGTTCCGACCTGCACTGTATATGAAGTCGCTGCAGTGAATCCATAGTCAGGCTGAGAGCAAGTGAGAACCACAGAAGTTGAGTTCGCCAAGTCGATAAGCTGATCAGCCAATGCCGGAGTATTGAGCACAAACGATGTTGGTGGAACAACGGTTGGGTTCTCGTCGTGGTCGTCGTCACAAGCTGTGAAGAGTCCAAGACTCAGCACAAGAAGTAATGTTGACTTTAATATTTTTTTCATAATCGTATTTATTCTTTTATGTCATGCTCCTAAGAACGTAGTGGATATCCCCGTCACGTTCTCTGGAGCATATTGACTATTATTTTTAATAACCCGGATTCTGTACTAAGTTAGAGTTCTGGATAATTTCGTCAGTCGGAATAGCATAAATATTCTTTGTTGACGAGAAGTTTATACCTTCCTTAACGCCACCCTTCCATTGCCATGTATAGTTGGTGTTGCCACCGTACTTACCGAAACGGACAAGGTCTGTTCTACGACGTCCCTCAAAATAGAACTCGCGACTCCACTCGTCACAAAGTTCATCTAAAGTATATCTGCTGTTTGTTGCAGCATGTGCACGCGTGCGGATATCATTAACGTATTTTGTACCCTCCGTAGTTGTCATGTTACCATTCAAGTGTGCAGTAGCCTCAGCGTATGTCAGATAAGCCTCAGCCACACGGAACATAAAGAAGTCTCCATCAGGGAACTTAGCGTCGTGTCCTGCGCTGCCGTCGCTCTTGTGGTTCATGAACTTTGCAACAGAATATCCAGACTTAAATGCCGAGATATCATCAACGCTAAGAGTTCTGTCCTGACCCCAGAATATAGCACGGTCATCACCAGCGGCAATAATCATGTCGTATGAAGGGATATCCGGAGCATCGCCATTCGGGAAGAACTTAGCAATGAGTTCCGGACGTGCGCGGTTACCACCCCATGAGCCATCAGAAGAACCATTCACAGTAGATGCACTCGGATCAACCATCATATCACCAGTGAAGGTAGACGCCATCAAGAAGTAGAAAGTACCGTAGCTTGCAGTTGTCATACCATCACCAAGTATTGGGAAGACAGCCTCAGAAGATGCTGCGCTCTCACCATTATCACCCATGAACAGCATCTGGTATGCAGTCCATTTCTGAGTAGATGTTGTGTTAAGTTTATAAGGAGAGTCGATAACCTTCTTTGCATAGTCAGCAGCTTTCTGCCACTGTGCGGTACCAGTATAAACCTCTGCATTAAGATACAATCTCATAAGAAGGAACCAGCATCCAGCCTGGTCAACACGTCCATACATAGGATCACTTGAGTTCTTAGCCTTAGCCTGACTCAGGCTTGGCTCAATATCAAGAAGCTCACTCTCGATGAACTCATATACCTGTGCACGTGTATACTGCGGAGCAGCGGCACTCGACACTTCTGTTGTGAAAGGTATGTTTCCAAAAGCGTCCATTGCAAGATAATAATAGAATGCGCGCAAGAAACGAACCTCTGCGGTCATTGTAGCATCATAGTCAGCAGCTACAGAAAGATAGTGGTTGCAAAGAGTTATACCATTATACAGACGATAGTAATATCCCTTAACCATCGGATGACTTGCGTCATACGTATTAAAGTTAAAGTCAGGAATACCCGGGTCACCCCAGCAGCAAATAGCCTCGTCAGTAGGCAGCTCGTTGATATTGAACATCTGGCGTACCATACCGGTTGTACCACCGTCAAGACCATTTATATCGCAGTCGCCGTCAGGGCCACTATTACCTGCAAGTGCGATGTTAGCATAGCACTTGTTGAACAAGCTTGGCACAGACTCCGGAGTAAGCAAATCCAGATTAGGGTCAATCGGAGTCACATCCAAGTCACTTGTACATGATGTCATCATTCCCACGCTGAAAGCCATAAGGGCTGCGGGAATAATATTTTTTATATATCTTTTCATTGTATGATTCATTTTATATAATGTTTTTTGTCCAACTGATTAGAAATTCAGATTAAGACCGAGTATGAATGATATTGGACGTGGGTAAACATTGTTGTCTATACCGCCATAAACCTCAGGATCAATACCGTCATAGTTTGTGATAGTGAAGACATTTGAAGCAGTAGCATAGATACGGCCACTGATACCCTGATAGTTTCCACCCTTGAAGAGGTTCTGGAAGGTGTAACCAAGAGTAATGTTGTCACACTTCAAGAAAGATGCGTTATGCACGAAGTAATCTGACAATACCCAGTCGTATGTCTGCCAGTTCTTGTCGAGAACCATGAGAGGACGGTTGGTCTGATACCATCCACCACCAATTTCCTTAGAAATTTCAGCAGGGTTACAGTTGCTTGCTCCAGCCTCGAAGTCATTGAATACATAGTTGCCAAGACTTGCACGGAGAGTGAAACCGAAGTCCCAGTTCTTATACTCCAGACGAGAAGACAGACCCATTGTTACAGGAGCAGCCGGACTCTTATAGAAGTACTTATCATTCTCAGTGATTACGCCATTACCATCGCGGTCAACAACAAGTCCCTCTATAGGCTTGCCATTCTCATCATAAACTTGCTGATAAACGTAGAATGAGCTTGCCGGATGGCCAACTGCATGAGCCTGTACATTATTACCTATACCAGAAGAAATACCTCCTGTAGGAACGAAGTAGCTTGGATCTGCTCCACCAGTAAGGTCAGTAATCTTGTTGTGGTTGTAAGTGAAGTTGTAGTTCAAAGACCAGAACCAGTCATTTGTACGGATAACCTTCCAATCCATAGCGACCTCAACACCCATGTTAGACAGAGAACCAATATTTGAAATCACCTCATTACGGAAGTTTGAGCCTGCCGGCACCTTAGCCATATTGAGAAGGTCTGTAGTCTTACGATAGTACCAGTCTACGCTACCGGTAAATCTCTGGTTGCAGAATCCCCAATCAAGACCGATATTGTATGTAGTTGTCTTCTCCCACTTCAGATTCTCGTTATATTCAATCGGGCTGTAGAGGAAACCATCACCAAGAATAGGATAGAATCCGTTAGTACCCGTAGACTTTCTGTATACAGGGAAGTAGCTATAGTCTCCTACACCACCCTCCTGCTGACCAGTCTGTCCGTAACCAAGACGGAGCTTGAGGTCGCTGAGCCATGTAAGATCACGCAGATTATTCTCTTCATTCATCTTCCATGCGAAAGCCAATGCAGGGAATGTATCCCAGTGATCCTTGAAACGAGAAGTACCGTCACGACGTACTGTTGCAGTGAACAAGTAACGATCCATGAGAGAGTAGTTCAAACGTCCGAGGAAAGAAACGATATAGCTTTCTGTTCTGAACAGATAAGGAGTGTGCGGTCTTGCAGTTTCTGCAAGAGTCGGGTCGTTGTTTGTTGACGGATAGAAGCCCATATAGTCGTTATTCTGCTCTCTCCATCTGTGCTGCCATTCATAACCCAACATAAGGTCAACATGATTCTTAGCAGGGTCGTTGAAGTCATGGTAGTACTGAGCCCAACTGTTCAACGTCAATGTACGCTTCAAAATAGTCTCGTTACCATAGCTTCCATAATACTGTGCCAATGGAGAAGAAGGCAATACGTCTGTCGACTGTTTACCTTTAGAAACATCAGCACCGAGAGTTACGTGCAAACGCAAGTCCTCGAATCCATGTACTTTATAGTCGATGTCTGCGTTACCTACGAAAGAACGGCTGATAGCCTGATCATCGCGGAGTTCCAACATAGAAACAGGGTTCTTTGTAGCCTGAGCATTGTAAGCCCAGTCCCATGTCGAGTCATCGAATCCACTAGCTATAAGCCACTGGTAATAACCACCGAAGTTACTGAATCTCGGGTCTGTGGAAGTTACAGGCTGTGTCGGGTCATAATAAAGAGCAGCACCGATAGCACCGGTATCTACGAAATTACTCTTCGCCCACATACCTTTTGCATTGAGGTTCATCGTGAGGTGGTCATTAAAGAATGACGGACTCAAGTTAATAGCACCTGTTACACGCTCAAAGTCTGAGCCTTTCAGAATACCTTCCTGACTTGTGTAGCCTGCAGAAACGCGGTATGGCAGATATCCTACCTCGCCAAGACTTGTTGAGCCGGATACTGTCACGTTATGATCATGAGATATTGCTGTACGGAGGATTTCGTCCTGCCAGTCTGTATTGGCATCACCGAGGAGTCCGTATTGTGTGCTGTTCTCGCCATACATATCTTTAATATATGCGCGATATTCGTCACCGCTCATAACGTCATAAGTCTTCTGCTTCATGCTGACGGTTGCGCTTCCTGCATAAGAGACAGTCGGTTTCTGGCCTTTGTGTCCCTTCTTTGTCGTGATAATGATGACACCGTTAGAACCACGGCTACCATAGATTGCTGTTGCAGAAGCATCCTTCAACACGTTGAAGCTCTCAATATCCTGAGGATTGACCATAGACAGAGGGTTAGAAAGACCTTTCACACCATCATTGTCCATAGGCACACCGTCGATAACGATAAGCGGGTCATTACTTGCAGACAGTGACGAACCTCCACGGATACGGATTGTAGCACCACCTCCAGGAGTACCACCACCGTTTGTAACGTTCACACCGGCAATCTTACCCTGCATCATGTCCTGTGCGTTGACAACGACACCCTTGTTCTTTGCGTCCGGCTTCAATGCTGTAACAGAACCGGTGAGGTCTGACTTCTTAACAGCACCGTAACCAATTACTACAACTTCGTTAAGGCTCTGACCGGCATCTTCTTTCAGGACGACTATCATGCCATCTTTGGCAACGACTTCCTGTGTATCATAACCGATGTAAGAAATCTGGAGTTTTGTTCCAGCTTTCACGTTAAGCGTGAAATTACCGTAGAAATCGGTAACTGCGCCGCCACTGCCGTCCGCAATACGGACCGTTGCGCCGATAACCGGTTCGCCGGTAGCATCCTTAACTAATCCTTTGACAGCAATCTGCTGAGCAAAGGCATTCACAGTAAGGAACAGCCCACACATCAAGGCGAGCAACCTTACAGGAAATTTGAACTTTACCTGCTTCATTCTTCTACATTTATTAAAGTTAATTATAAAATAGTTAATATAAATTGCCATTTAGGTCTTGCGGATTTAACATCCGTTTCAAATGCAAAATTATCACTATTGCGCATAAGTATAAACTTTTTTGACTAAAATCAATAAAATAATTTGCGCAATCGATTACGCAAATTATTTTCTTTTTATCAAATAAAGGCCGTTTGTCATTCACACTAAATATCTAATTTTGCCGTTATAACAAAGAAACATGGCATGAAAGAGAACACTACGATAACGATGAAAGACATTGCGAAAGCACTAAATGTGTCGGTAGCAACCGTGTCGCGGGCATTGAAAGACAGTCCGAGAATAAGTTCTGAGCAACGCGATAAAATAAAGAGGTACGCGCGTGAACATGACTTCTTCCCCAACATCATAGCCGAATCGCTACGCAAGAACCGTGTGCAGCCGATGAAGATTATAGGAGTCGTGATTCCCGAACTTACTCATTTCTATTTCTCCTCCATTCTTTCAGGCATCGAGAAGTATGCCCGCGAGCATGGCTACTCTGTCATGGTGGCTCAGAGTGACGAGCGTTACGACCGTGAGGTGGAGATTTGCCGCACGTTCTATAAGAACAAGGTGTGTGGCATCATCGTGTCGCAGGCTAAGGATACGAAGAAGTATGCCCACTTCCAATACCTCATCGACCAAAACGTGCCGGTAGTGTTCTACGACCGCATCTGCACCGGCGTGAACGCGAGCCGCGTGGTGGTAGACGACTATATGGGTGCTTTCAATGCCGTGCAGCACCTCATCAGCACCGGATGCCGGCGCATTGCGTTCTACGGTTCGCCCATGAACATGGAGATTTCCAAGAACCGCTACAACGGCTACCGCGATGCCTTGTTGAAGAACAACCTGACTCCTGACGAGCATTTCATCCGGATATGCGACAACCGTGCCGACGCCGAGGCCATCACTCCGGCACTGCTCAGCCGGGAAATCATACCCGACGGATTTTTTGCCGTGAACGACGACACTGCCATCGGAATCGTATATGTGGCCAAGCGCATGGGTTATCGTGTGCCGCAGGACATCTCCGTGTGCGGATTCACCAACGGCCAGCGTGCCGTAGCGTGCGACCCGCTGCTGACGACAATTGACCAGCGCGGGACAGAAGTGGGGGGGGCAGCTGCGGAAATTCTTATAGGACAGGTGGAAGGCACTATCCCCGGCGACAAAATAGAGAAACGAATAATAAGGACAAGGCTCATCGTGAGGGGAACGACGAGGTAGTGCCCCGCCGGGGGCTTTAGAAGTAAGAGGTAAGGAGTGAGAGGTAAGAGAATAGCAACATAAAGGATATAAAAGCCAACAAGCATTTCTCTTACCTCTTACTTCCCACCTCTTACCTCCCCAATAGAACAATTATAGAACAATATATAAAATCTTAAAACAATGAAACAAAGACCTGATCTAAGTTTTTGGAAACTGTGGAATCTCAGTTTTGGCTTCTTCGGCGTACAAATCGCATACGCCCTCCAAAGCGCAAACATCTCGCGCATCTTCGCCACACTCGGCGCAGACCCTCACAACCTAAGTTATTTCTGGATTCTCCCGCCACTGATGGGAATCATCGTGCAGCCAATCGTAGGCTCCCTGTCAGACAAGACGTGGTGCCGCTTCGGCCGACGCATCCCCTATCTTTTTGTAGGCGCAGCCGTAGCCGTACTCGTAATGTGCCTGCTGCCTAATGCCGGCTCGTTCGGCATGGCCGTCAGCACAGCCATGATATTCGGACTGATAGCCCTGATGTTCCTCGACACGAGCATCAATATGGCCATGCAGCCGTTCAAGATGCTTGTGGGCGACACAGTGAACGAGAAGCAGAAGTCGCTCGCATACGCCATCCAGAGTTTCCTCTGCAACGCAGGCTCGGTCGTAGGCTTCGTGTTCCCGTTCTTCTTCACCTTCATCGGTATCAGCAACGTAGCTCCGAAAGGTGTCGTACCCGACTCGGTAATCTACTCGTTCTACATCGGTGCGGCGATACTCATCCTCTGCGTAATCTACACCACCGCAAAGGTTAAGGAAATGCCCCCGAAGGAATATGCCGAATATCACGGACTGAAGGAGGACGCCAAGGAGGACAAGGCCAACTGGTTCACGCTCTTGCGCAACGCCCCCTCTACATTCTGGAAGGTCGGACTCGTGCAGTTCTTCTGCTGGGCAGGCTTCCTCTATATGTGGACCTACACCACCGGCGCGATTGCCGAGACGTGCTGGCACACCACCGACAAGGCTTCTGAGGCATTCCAGGAGGCCGGCAACTGGGTGGGAATACTCTTTGCCGTTCAGGCTGTGGGCAGCGTGCTGTGGGCAGTAGTGCTTCCGCAGTTCAAGAACACCAAGCTCGCCTACTCCGTGAGTCTCATCCTCGGCGGCATCGGCTTCGCCATTGTTCCGCTGTTCGAGAACCAATACGTGCAGTTCATCCCATTCCTGCTCATCGGTTGCGGCTGGGCTGCCATGCTTGCCATGCCGTTCACCTTCGTTACCAACGCGCTTGAGGGTTACGGACACATGGGCGCATATCTCGGACTGTTCAACGGTACGATTTGCATTCCGCAGATTGTGGCAGCTCTCTTGGGTGGAATCATTCTCTCGTTGGTAGGTTCAGCCGAGGCAAGCATGATGTATGTCGCCGGTGCTTCGCTCATCATTGGAGCCGCCTGCGTAACGGTGATAAAAGAGAAATAAGGAGAAATTTACCGCTGAAAACTCGCGTATTTTCAAACGAATCTTCTCTTGCGTTCAAAAACGCGAAAATACGGCATTTTACGATATTTTGGGATAAGTCTTTGATTATCAACGACTTATCCCTTTTCTTTTATTTTTACCCGTTTTATAACGCGTTTTTGCCCCCGTTACATTGCAACGGAGGCTCCGTTAGACGCCAACGGAGGCACTTTTGGTCTCTAAAACCTATCCCGTTGCACTCCAAAACGGCCTGAAACAGACTCTAAAAGTGCCACTTTTGAAAGCTAACAAACGTTAAACCGGGCAAAAACTGCATTTTTCTGTGTTTTCAGAGATATCAATTTTTGAAGAAAAACGACCCGATTTTTCTGCAACGGAGGCCGTTTGGGAATTTTGAGTTACGAATTTTGAGTTTTGAGTTAGGATTTTTGAGACACAAAAATCATCGGAAATGAGTAACGAGACCATTATTTAACGTTCGTTAGCACGAGAGAATCGATTTTCGATTGTAAAGATTTCAGAAAACAAAACTTACGATTATGGATAAAAAAAGTTCCTTTTTTGTTTGTACGGCGGCAACTTATAGAAGCCTCCTTAATATAGAGGCTTTACGACTTCAACCCTCATTCCCAAAGCGTTGATAATGCGATAGAACGCACCAACACTTGGCACTACCAAACCATTTTCGACTTTCGATATGTATGATTTGGTTGAGTTGATGCGTTTTGCCAATTCCGCTTGTGTAATCTTTGCCTCCTTACGGGCATCAAGAAGTATCTGACCGGAATAGAATGACAGCGCATCCTCCTCGGCTTTTATGCGCTCCGGCGTTCCTTCCTTGCCGAATTTTTGGTCAAGAACGAGGTCGTAGTCAACGATTTGATGATTGTTTGTCTGCATAATATGCCTCCTTTATTTTAAGTGCTGTATCTATTTCTGTTAACGGTGTCTTTTGACTTTTCTTCTGAAAACCATTAAACAGTACAATTATTTTACCTTCGTCGAATATAAAAAACACACGAAAGATGTTTCCACCGTATTCGGTGCGCAACTCATATATACCATCTCGGATATGTTTGACGAACTTCTTGGGAAGCCGGTCCTGAGTCTTGAGCAAGAGAAGTCCGTATTGTATTTTCTCCTGCTCTTTCTCTTTCAGGCTGCTCATGAATGCTTCAAAATAGCCGCCGTATGTCAATATTCGTCGTTTCATGGTGCAAATGTATAAAAAGTTTCCCAATATGACAACTTTTCCAGAAAGTAATTTTACGTCAAAACCAAACAGCGAAGCGACCTTAAACTCTCAAATTTTTACAATCGTGCAACCGATTGCACTGCAACAGATAAAAAAATACGTTTTTTTGAATGCCACATAATTAGATATTTTGTACTTTTATACCCTAAAATCAAAACAAACCTAAAACTTATGGTATTTATATTTAAGATAGAATATAATACTGTTTATGGACAGGACCTGGTTCTGAACATTATAGACAGGAATGGTAATGGAGACAAAACCGTTTCCGAGTATAGGATGCGTACCTACGACGGTTTCCACTGGGAATGCGAAGTGAACTGTGCCCTCAAGACAGGAACAACCATAGAGTATTATTATACTGTGGTTCGTGGTGACGTGTGCGAGCGCAGGGAGTGGAACGTGATAAACCACCAACTCGAGCTGTGCGCATCAAAAGCAATGCGCTATGTGGTCTATGACCATTGGTTAGACATTCCGGATGATGCCTACCTCTACACATCGGCCATCACAGACTGCATCGTGGGCAACGAAATTGAGAAGCCGGAAAGCAGCAACTACAGCAAGACCGTGCGCCTGAAAGTGCGCGCTCCGCAACTGCGCAAGGGCGAGAAGCTCGTCATAGCAGGCAGCGAGCCTTGCATGGGCGAGTGGGACATTGCCTCGGCACTGCACATGAAGCAGCACAGCATCAACGAGTGGATAGTTGACATCGACGCAACGCGCTTCGTCTCAGACGCGATAGAGTTCAAGTTCGCAGCCATCAGCAACCGCAACGGCGGAGAGGTGCGCTGGGAATCGAGCGACAACCGCACTGTTGAGCTGGTGAACGTGGCCGACGGCGAGGTCGTTGTCTATGACCTTGCACAGGCTTATTTCGGCAGCAACAACCTGAAATGTGCCGGAACGCTCGTGCCGGTGTTCTCGCTCCGCTCTGCAACGAGTTTCGGAGTGGGCGACTTCGGCGACCTGAAAAAGATGATAGACTGGGTGGCTTGCGTGCGCCAGCGCGTACTCCAGATTCTGCCTATCAATGACACGACGACCACACACACATGGACCGACTCCTATCCTTACTCCTGCATCAGCATCTTCGCCCTGCATCCGCAGTATGCCGACCTCTCGGCACTGCCGCAAATCAAAGACGAGGCTCTGAGACAAGAGATGGAGGAACTGCGCAAGGAACTGAACGCACTGCCGCAAATAGACTACGAACGCGTGAACGACGCTAAGATCCGCTACCTGCGCATCATCTTCGAGCAGGAGGGCGCGGCCATGATGGCAACGGACGAATACCGCAAATTCTTCGAGGAGAACGAAGAATGGCTCGTACCATACGCACGCTACTGCAACCTGCGCGACACCAACGGAACGGCCGATTTCAGCAAATGGAAAGGCCATACCACATGGGACGAGCAGGAACGCAAGGCTCTTACATCGAGCCGTACAAAGCTATATAAAGAGGCCGCATTCTACTACTTCGTGCAGTTTGTCCTCGCACGCCAGTTGAAGGATGCCCACGACTATGCCCGCGCACACCACGTGATTCTGAAAGGCGACATTCCTATCGGCGTGAACCGCTACGGATGCGACGTGTGGAGTGAGCCGCGCTATTTCAACCTGAACGGTCAGGCAGGTGCTCCGCCCGATGATTTCTCCGTGAACGGACAGAACTGGGGCTTCCCGACATACAACTGGGACGAGATGATAAAGGATGGTTGCGCATGGTGGGTGCGCCGTTTCTCGAATATGGCGAAGTACTTTGACGCTTACCGCATAGACCACGTATTGGGATTCTTCCGCATTTGGGAAATTCCTATTCATTCGGTACACGGCCTTCTTGGCCAGTTCTCTCCGGCGCTTGGTATGTCGCGCGACGAGATTGAGGGCTACGGACTGCACTGGCAGGAGGAGCTTTTCACCGAACCGTTCATCACCGACTGGGTGCTCGACCGTATGTTCGGCGAGCAGACAGGCTACGTCCGCAACACATTCTTAGAGCATAAGCACGATGGTTTCTATCGCATGAAGCCCGAATACGACACACAACGCAAGGTGGAGGCATGGTTCTTAAATGAAGAATTAAGAATGAAGAATGAAGAATCCGCTTCTAACGGGGGGACTTCAACGACAGGAAATGATTCTTCACTCTTCACTCATCATTCTTCATTAGAAGACTTGCAGAACCTGCGCGACGGTCTCTATGCCCTTATCAGCGACGTGCTCTTCGTGCGCGACAACAAGAACGCCGACCTGTTCCACCCGAGAATTTCCGTTCAGTTCGACTTCATCTACGAAAGCCTGTACGACAGCGACAAGGCTATATTCAACCGTCTGTATAACGACTACTTCTATCGCCGCAACAACCAGTTCTGGTATTTTGAGGCTATGAAGAAGTTGCCGCGTCTGGTCGACGCCACACGTATGCTCGTATGTGCAGAGGACTTGGGTATGGTGCCCGACTGCGTGGCTTGGGTAATGAACGAGCTGCGCATCCTGAGCCTTGAGCTTCAGTCTATGCCTAAGGACCCGACGGTGCGCTTCGGCCATCTGTCGCGCAATCCATACCGTTCTGTCTGCACCATATCGAGCCACGATATGCCTACGCTCCGCCAGTGGTGGGACGAGGACTGGGGCCGCACGCAGGACTACTACAACTCGATGCTCTATCGTGGCGATGCCGCTCCGCATCCGCTGCCGGGCTGGTTGGCACGCGACATCATATCACGGCATCTCACAAGTCCGTCGATGCTGTGCATCCTGAGCATTCAGGACTGGCTCGCCATTGACGAGAGCCTGCGCCTTGCCAACGCAGACGCAGAGCGCATCAACATTCCGGCCAACCCGAAGCATTATTGGCGTTACCGTATGCACGTAAGCATCGAAGACCTGATGGAAAACAATTCTTTCAATGAAAATATCAAGGAACTGATTTCACAAAGTGGTAGAAAATGAAAAGACTAAGTAACTTATTCGTTTTGACGCTATTGCCACTTATGGCAATAGCTCAGGAAGTAACCTCTCCTAACGGCAACGTGACCGTCAAGTTCTCACTCGACAATGGCGTGCCTAAGTATGAAATGGCATATAAGGGCAAGGCTGTGGTGAAACCAAGCCGTCTGGGTCTTGAGCTCGCAAAGGACAAGCACGCCTCTAAGGGCAAACATGAGACAGACCTTATGGACGGTTTCAAGATAGCCAACACCAAGACCTCATCGTTCGACGAGACCTGGACTCCAGTATGGGGCGAGTGGGCGCAGATACGCAACAACTACAATGAGCTTGAGGTGGACCTCAACCAGCCCGCGACCGGCCGTGACATTATAATCCGTTTCCGCGTGTATAACGAGGGATTCGGGCTGAGATACGAGTTCCCGCAGCAGAAAGAACTCAATTACTTTATCATAAAGGAAGAGCACACGCAGTTTGCCATGACCGGAGACCATACGGCATGGTGGCTTCCGGGCGACTATGACACACAGGAACAGGAGACACAGGAAACCAAGTTGTCGGGCATACGCGAGCGGTTCAACAAAGCGGTGAACTGGGAAAACTCGTCTGTGTCCGTCTTCTCGCCCACTGGAGTGCAGACCGCGCTGCAGATGAAGAGCGACGATGGACTGTATATAAACATCCACGAGGCGGCCTGTGAGGATTACGCCACCATGCACCTGAACCTTGACGACAAGAATATGGTGTTTGAGAGCTGGCTTACTCCCGATGCAACAGGACTGAAAGGCTGTATGCAGACTCCGTGCCATACTCCGTGGCGTACGGTGAAGGTGAGCGACGATGCGCGCGATATGCTTTCAACCTCCCTCACGCTCAACCTCAATGAGCCTTGCAAGATTGAGGATACAAGCTGGATACATCCGACAAAATACTGTGGAGTATGGTGGGAGATGATTGTAGGCAAGAGCCAGTGGAGCTATACAGACGAGCTGCCGTCCGTACACCTCGGCATCACCGACTATACGAAGGTGAAGCCACATGGCAAGCATGGCGCGACAACAGAGAACGTGAAGAAGTATATCGACTTCGCCGCAGAGAACGGTCTCGACCAGGTGCTTGTCGAGGGATGGAACATCGGATGGGAAGACTGGGCCAATATGTGGAAGCGCGACGTGTTCGACTTCGTAACACCTTACCCGGACTTCGACATAAAACACCTCAATGAATATGCTCATTCAAAGGGTGTGAAGCTGATGATGCACCACGAGACATCCGCGAGCACGCAGAACTACGAGCGCCACCTCGAGAATGCGCTGACACTGATGAACAAGTATGGCTATGACGCAGTGAAGACAGGCTACGTGGGCGACATCATACCGCGCGGCGACTTCCACTACTCACAGTCCATGAACAACCACTATATGTACGTGATAAAGGAAGCTGCCAAACATCATGTGATGGTGAACGGGCATGAGGCAGTGCGTCCTACAGGCCTTTGCCGCACTTATCCTAATCTCGTGGGCAACGAGAGTGCGCGCGGAACCGAGTACGAGGCTTTCGGCGGAAGCCGTCCCGACCACACCGTGATATTGCCGTTCACACGCTTGCAGGGTGGCCCGATGGACTATACGCCGGGAATCCTGGAAACCCAGATGAAGACTTGGAGCGACAATCCGAATTATATTCACACCACGCTCGTGGGACAGTTGGCATTATATATGACGATGTACTCGCCGTTACAGATGGCGGCCGACCTGCCGGAGAACTACGCGAAATACAATGACGCGTTCCAGTTCATCCGTGACGTGCCATGCGACTGGAGCGACTCCCGCTATCTTGAGGCAGAGCCCGCACGCTACATCACCGTGGCCCGCAAGGACAAGAAGTCGGACAACTGGTTTGTTGGCGGCAAGTGCAACGAGGACGGACACAACTCTGTCATAAAGCTTGACTTCCTGGACAAGGGCCGCAAGTATGAGGCTACAATCTATGCGGACGCCAAGGATGCCGACTACGAGAAGAATCCGAAGGCATACGTGATTACAAAGAAGACCGTGAAGAAGGGCGACGTGCTGAAGTTGAGACAGGCACGCGGCGGAGGTTTCGCCATCAGTCTTATCGCGAAGTAAAACGGCCTCACCCCCAGCCCCTCCCCAAAAGGGAGGGGAGTAATATCCCTCTCTTACAAAGGTAAATTCGGGGGAAAAGGCCTTGGGGACAGTTGGAGTTCTCTCTGCCCTCTCCTTTTAAGAATTATAGATTAACATGAACAAACCTAAACACTAAAGAAATTACCCGTTCCTTCCATAAACACTATGGGAGAAACGGGTAATATCGTATATAATAAAGAATTATGAAGATATCAAATATTATAAAGAATATGAGGAAAAAGCATACTACTCCCCTCTCTTTTGGAGAGGGGCTGGGGGTGAGGCTTGTTTTTGCCTTAGCAATGTGTTCTGCAACTGCCAACGCTCAGGACTTCAATTTTGACGAAGTAACATACACACCAAGCGCAACGACGTTCAAACTCTTTGCCCCTGCCGATGCCAAGAAAGTGAATGTACTTTATCAGAACGGTAAGGCTGAAAAGAAAGTGAAGATGAAACACACCGGAAACGGTATTTGGACGGCAACCGTGAAAGGCGATATAAAAGACAAGGCCTATCATTTCGACGTCGACGGCCGCCTCTCTGTGGGCGTATTCGCTAAGGCCGTGGGCGTGAACGGAAGCTACGGTGCTGTCGTAGACATGACGGAGACAAACCCGACGGGCTGGGAGAATGATGTACGCCCGGCCTTGAAGTCGCCTGCCGACCTTGTTATCTACGAGATGCATCACCGTGATTTCTCCATTGCACGCAACATAAACCTCAATCCCGACAAGGTTTTCGCGAAGCGGCAGAGCACCAAATATCCCGGCAAGTTCCTCGCATTGACCGAGGACTGGGCTATCGAGCATCTGAAAGATCTCGGCGTTAATGCCATCCACATACTGCCATCGTTCGACTACGCTTCGGTGGACGAGACAAAATTAGACGTTCCGCAGTTTAACTGGGGATATGACCCGGTGAACTATAACGTTCCCGACGGCTCTTATTCTACCGACCCTTACAATCCGAAGACACGTATCCGCGAGTTCAAGCAGATGGTGCAGGCACTGCATAAGGCCGGCATCCGCGTCATCCTCGACGTCGTTTACAACCACACTTTCAACATCGACAACAGCAATTTTCAACTCACCTACCCCGACTACTACTATCGCAAGACGGCCGACGGCAAGTATAGCGACGGCTCGGGCTGCGGCAACGAAACGGCATCGGATATGCCGATGATGCGCAAGTTCATGATAGAGAGCGTGAAATACTGGATAAACGAGTACCACATCGACGGTTTCCGCTTCGACCTCATGGCCATCCACGACATCGAAACGATGAACGAGATACGCGCTGCTGTCAACGAAATAGACCCCAGCATATTTATATATGGCGAAGGATGGAGTGCCGGCACGTGCGCATATCCGCAAGAGAAGCTCGCATCAAAGGCTAACACCAAGCAGATGCCGGGCATCGCCGCATTCTCGGATGACATACGTGACGCGTTGCGTGGTCCGTTCAGCGACGACACCAAGGGTGCGTTCCTCGCAGGACTGCCGGGCAACGAGGAGAGCATCAAGGCCGGAATCGCGGGCATGATAGCCCATCCGCAGGTGGATTACACAAAGGTGAACTACTCGAAAGAGCCGTGGGCTGAGCAGCCTACACAGATGATAAGCTACGTAAGTTGCCACGACGATATGTGTCTGGTCGACCGTCTGAAGGCAAGCATCCCGGGAATACAGGAGGACGAGCTTATCCGCCTCGACCAACTCGCACAGACCGCCGTATTCCTGTCGCAGGGTGTGCCGTTCATGCTCAGCGGAGAGGAGCTGATGCGCGACAAGAAAGGCGTGCACAACAGCTTCAACTCACCCGACTCCATCAACCAGTTCAACTGGAACGGCAAGTTACTTCATCCGCAGATATACAACTATTACAAGAACCTCATACAGCTTCGCAAGAACCATCCGGCCTTCCGCTTAGGCAAGGCGTGCTGCGTGCGCAAGCACTTGGAGTTCCTCCCGTCGCAAGATGCGCTCGTGGCGTTCCGCCTGAAGGACCTCGGCGACAAAGACACATGGCAGAACATCATCGTCATACTGAACGGAAGCAAGGAACCACGCGAGGTCTGCATACCCGAGGGAGAATACACCATCGTGGCCTGCGACGGTGTCATCAACGAGGAAGGACTCGGCACTGTGAGCGGCACAACTGTAACAACAGACCCGCAGACCGCACTGATTATCCACAATTAATACTATAAACAAAGAATGATATCTAAAGAAATGATGAAAAAAACAGTTGTTTTATTAACTTTATTGTTGTCTTTTATGACGATGAAAGCAGCAGTTAAAATCGACAGAATCGAGCCTACCAACTGGTATGTAGGCCTGAAAAATCCGAGTTTGCAGTTGATGGTTTACGGCAAGGACATCAAGAATGCCGACGTAACGACCGACTATCCCGGCGTGAAAATCGACAGTCTGGTGCGCCTCGACAGTCCTAACTACCTCTTAGTGTACCTGAATCTCGACGGCGCACAGCCGGGAGAGATGAAGCTCAACTTCACCGTGGGCAAGCAGAAGAAGCAGGTGAAGTATCTGTTGAAGGCCCGCGAGATGAAGGGCGAGGAACGAAAGGGATTCACCAACGCCGACGTTCTCTATATGCTCATGCCCGACCGCTTCGCAAACGGTTGTCCGGAGAACGACAATATCAAGATGAAAACTGCATATAAGACCGACCGCACGCAGCCCAGCCTGCGCCACGGTGGCGACATGGAGGGCATACGCAAGAATCTTGACTACTTCAACGAGCTTGGCGTTACGGCTCTGTGGTTCACTCCCGTACTCGAAAACGACTCGCCTGACGATAACGGCAACAGCTCATACCACGGCTACGCAACGACCGATTACTACAATGTGGACGCGCGTTTCGGCTCTAACGCTGAGTACCGACAGCTCATCGACGAGGCTCACGCAAAGGGATTGAAGGTTGTCATGGACATGATTTTCAACCATTGCGGCTACTGGCATCCGTGGATTAAGGACCTGCCGTCAGAGGACTGGCTCAACGCGACTGAGTGGTTGAAGGAGAACGCGCGCCGCGCTGCCGAAAACCCGAAAGCCAAGAATGATGACAAAATCGTGGTGAACGACAAGTATTTGCAGACATCTTATAAATTGACGCCGGTCGTTGACCCGTATGCAAGCAAGGTAGACATGAGCGAAACGGTGGAAGGATGGTTTGTTCCGTCAATGCCAGACCTCAACCAGAAGAACCCGCACGTGATGACTTACCTCATACAGAACAGCATCTGGTGGATAGAGACAGCCGGAATCGACGGAATCCGCATGGACACTTATCCGTATGCCGACCGCGAAGGAATGGCACAGTGGATGAAAGCCATCGACGAGGAATATCCTAACTTCAACACCGTGGGCGAGACTTGGGTGACAGAACCGGCATACACGGCTACATGGCAGAAAGACTCTAAGCTCTCAGACTGCAACTCTTATCTGAAGACGGTGATGGATTTCAGCTTCTTCGACAAACTCAATATGGCGAAGAATGAGGAGACCGATGATTGGTGGAAGGGCTTCAACCGCATCTACAACAGTCTCGTCTACGACTACCTCTACCCCAACCCGAGCAGCGTCATGGCCTTCATCGAGAACCATGACACCGACCGCTTCCTCGCAAACGGCAAGGACACCGTCGCACTGAAGCAGGCTTTGGCTCTCCTGCTCACCATGAACCGCACGCCGCAACTCTACTACGGCACTGAGATTCTGATGAACGGAACAAAGGAAAAGACCGACGGCAACGTGCGCAAGGACTTCCCCGGCGGATTCCCCGGCGACGAGCGCAACGCCTTTACTGCCGAAGGACGCACTCAGGCAGAGAACACTATGTTCAACTGGACAAGCCGTCTGCTGCACTGGCGTCAGGGCAACGAGGTGATAACCAAAGGCAGCCAGACGCAGTTCATCCCTTACAAAGGTGTCTACGTGATAGCCCGCCAATACAAGGGCAAGACTGTCATGACCATCCTCAACGGCAAACGTGAAGAGGCTACGGTCGCTGTCAAGCGCTACGCCGAAATCATCGGCAATACAAAGACAGCCAAAGACATCACCAACGGCCGCACCGTAGCCATCGGCGAGGACTTCAAACTGCGTCCGCGTCAGACGATGGTGCTGGAGTTCTAAAGGGAAGATAAAAGAAATTAAGAGGAGATAAAGGGAGATAGAGGACAACACATTTGTCTTTTATCTCCTTTTTTTCGTCTTATCCCCCTTCATTACCTTATCTCCCTTAACTCATTTTATCCCTTATCTCCACAGGCAACAGCAACCGATAATCAGCCGAAAACATCAAAATAAGGCAAAAGGGTTGCCAGTTTGATATAAAACGCGTATATTTGCATTACATAAAATATGTAACGCAAAATATGGAACGACTGAATAATCCATTTGTTATCTACGGATATAAGGGTGCAGAATACTTCTGTGACAGAAAGACAGAGACAGAGACTATTATGCGTGCTCTGCATAATGAGCGCAACATGGTACTCATTTCCCCAAGACGTTTAGGCAAGACGGGGCTTATACATCATGCCCTAACGCAAATAACAGAAGCAGAGCCTGAGACAAAATGCTTCTATATGGACATCAATGCCACACGCAACCTGCAACAGTTTGTGCAGCAATTTGCCAAGACTGTTATCGGCAAATTAGACACTCCATCACAATCAGTCTTCAGGAAGATTACAACATTCTTCTCTTCTTATAAACCTACATTGTCGTTAGACGAACTGACCGGAACACCAACATTTTCCATCACAATCTCAAACGACCAGAAAGAAGAATCTCTCAGACATATCCTTGAATACCTTAAAGAATCGGGCAAGCGCATATACATAGCTATTGATGAGTTTCAACAGATAGCAGAATATCCCGAAAAGGGAACTGAGGCACTGTTACGCTCATATATACAATTTATCCCTAATGTCGTCTTTATCTTTGCCGGCAGCAAGCAGCATATAATGGCTGAGATGTTCACCTCTGCAAAACGTCCTTTTTATCAAAGTTCACAGATGCTGTTACTCTCTGAGATAAACATGACAGAGTATCATAAATTTGCCAACAGCCTGATGGCGGCAAAGAACCTGCATATCAGTGAGGAGACTTTCAGCTATTTATATAATATGGTTGACGGACAGACATGGTACGTTCAGCATATCCTTAACAGGCTTTACGAGTATGGAGGTGAGTTTGACAATACTATTATTGATAATATTGTTACAGAACTCGTAAACGAGCAGGAAGTAGCTTTTTATAATTACTACAGCTCACTGACATACAACCAGGCACTACTCTTGTCTGCAATAGCAAGAGAGAAGGCTGTCGACGCAATTCTATCACATGATTTTATAGTTAAGCACAACCTTCCGGCATCAAGCAGTGTAAGTCTTGCACTAAAGGCATTGCTTAACAGGGAATATATCTATAATCACAACGGCAGATACATAGTCTACGACAGATTCTTCGCTATATGGCTGAGAAGATTATGAAGCTGTTTTGACTACAAGAACTCTGTAACAAAACCACGTGGCGCAAAACGGATTATGATTAGGGATTCGTAGAACTCACGCTAATATACAGTCAATCATCGGCCATAACTTAAATAATAATAGAATAAAGCACAAAATAATAACAGATAAAGTGCCGAAAACTAAAAAAACCGCCCGTTTTATTTTGCGTTTTAGCCAATTTGAACTATATTTGCATCATAACAAAACAAAAAACACATCAAAATGTCATTCACAGAACATTGCAACGAGATTTTCAATCAGGCTATCCGCGATTATCACATCAAGGATTGCGTAGATACGCCTATCAATAATCCCTACGACAGAGAATCGATAGAGAACCGTCTCTATCTGAAATGCTGGATAGACACAGTACAGTGGCACTTCGAGGACATTATCCGAGACCCGCACATCGATCCTATCGAGGCGCTGAACCTGAAAAGAAGGATTGACCGCTCAAATCAGGACCGCACCGACCTCGTGGAGCAGATAGACACGTACTTCCGCCAATTATATTGCGACGTGAAAGTATTGGAAGACGCTACCATCAACACCGAAAGTCCTGCATGGGCCATCGACCGCCTCTCGATACTCGCTCTTAAAATCTATCACATGAAGGAGCAGGCAGAACGCACCGATGCATCGGAGGAGCACATAAGCAAATGCAAGTCGAAACTCGACATCCTCATGGAGCAGCAGGTGGACCTCGGCACGGCAATCGACCAACTTCTCGACGACATAAAGGCCGGACGCAAGTATATGAAGGTCTACCGCCAGATGAAGATGTATAACGACCCGGCAACCAACCCGGTGCTCTACAAGAAATAAGACAACGATTTTAAATTAACCTATAAGTCCTATACCGAGGCTGAGCCAGGAGCTGATGCCAAAGTATAGGACATTTAACCTAAACCTTTCAGGACAATGAGAACAGAGCATCTGCTCATAATACGTCTTTCGGCAATAGGAGATGTGGCCATGCTTGTGCCTGTGGTGGCTTCCTTAGCAAAGCAATATCCTAACCTGAGAATAACCGTACTGAGCAAGCCGTTCGCACGAGCGCTCTTCGAGAACATGAGTCCCAATGTGGGATTCATGGAATTCGATCTGACGAAAGACAATCATGGAATACACAGTCTGAACACCCTTTACAGGCGACTGGTGGCCAAGCGTTTCACCGCCATTGCCGATATGCACGACGTGCTGCGCACGAAATATCTGCGTATGCGCTTCAACATCGGCCGATTCAGAGTGGAACACATCGACAAGCACCGCGCGGAGAAACGCGGACTGTGCAACCCCGACAACAAGAACAAGCAGCAGTTGCCCACTTCTTTCGACAACTATGCCGATGTTTTGGCACGTTTAGGCTACCCCGTAACACTCGATTTCACATCCATCTTCCCCCCGACAGGCGGTCCGCTCCGCTTGTTGCCCCCTGCCATAGGCGAGAAAAAAGCCTTCCAGCAGTGGATTGGCATCGCGCCCTTCGCAGCTCACACCGGCAAAATCTATCCCGTAGAGAAGATGGAAAGCGTGATAGAACTTCTTTGCAAGCGCCACCCGAATTGTCGTATATTCCTGTTCGGAGGCGGAGCTGATGAACATAAGGTCATGAGCAACTGGGAGACGCGGTTCAAACAATGCATAAACGCTTCGGCTCATGCGGCCGGACTGCTTCCAGAGCTAATCCTCATGAGCCACCTCGACGTGATGCTCTCGATGGACAGTGCTAATATGCACCTTGCATCGATAACCGGCACGAAGGTTGTGAGCGTGTGGGGAGCCACCCATCCTTACGCCGGATTCATGGGATGGAACCAAGACGAGGCCAATGCCGTGCAACTTCCGTTGCCCTGCCGGCCGTGCAGCGTCTACGGAAACAAGCCCTGCCGGAGCAACGACTACGCTTGTCTGCAAGGCATTACGCCCGAAATGATAGCCGACAAGATAGATACAGTTCTAAATAATATTAACAATTAAACAAAAGGAAAGGTTATGAAAAAGTACATTTGCGACGTATGCGGGTACGTTTACGACCCGGAAGTAGGAGACCCGGAAAACGGAATAGCTCCTGGAACAGCTTTTGAAGACATTCCCGAAGACTGGGTATGCCCTCTCTGCGGTGTTGGTAAGGACGATTTCTCTGTTCAGGAGTAAGTTCAATCAGCAAGAATAACAATAAAAAAATGGTGTGCCAATTTTGACACACCATTTTTTATGTCTGTTTAGTGAGGTAAAAGGGTTCACCCGATAAATACGGGAACAGGTAAGGAAGATTCGCTTTATTAGCCCACAGCGAATAAAATACGACGCGATGATATTTATACAGTTTTTGTACAACGCCCATGTACATTTTGTACAGAGGCTTTGTACTTTTAGTACAAGGGCTTTGTACTTTTAGTACATAGGCCATGTACAAAAAGTACAACACGCTTGTACAATTCTGTACTAACGGCACTGTCTCCATAGAAGAAGTGCTGTGTCAATGCCATACAGATACAGACTTAGGTATTATACTATTGGAAGTTTTACCGGACAGCTATAATATGGCTTACGATTGTCCACACCTCACAACCTTACGAAGTTTTCTCCACACGCAAGACATCATCGCAGTAGTCGACGACAGCAAGGCGATGGGTGATGAAAATTATGGTTTTGTCATGCGAAGCAAGGATGTTCTTGAGCAGACGACGCTCGGTATCGGGGTCGAGGGCGCTCGTAGCCTCATCAAAAAGCATGACGGAACGGTTGCGCAACAAGGCACGCGCAATACATATACGCTGCGCCTGCCCCTCGCTGAGTCCCCCACCCTTCTCTGCGCAGGCCGTGTCGAGACCGTCGGGAAGGTCAAAGACAAACTCAGCGCAACTCTTTATTAACGCCTCGCGCATCTCCTCATCGGTGGCATTATGCTTACCAAGACACAGATTCTCACGGATGGTGCCGCTCAACAGCGTGTTTCCCTGCGGAACATACACGAAGTTGGCACGCAAGCGGGGCGTAAGCAGCCGTTCTTCCACATTATTATATATATGCAACGAACCCGACTGCGGTTGCAAGAGAGCCAGCAACATACGCACGAGAGTGGTCTTTCCGGCTCCCGTCTCGCCCAGGATGGCCGTGCAACAGCCCGGTCGGAAATCAAAGGAAAGGTTGTCTATCACGTTGGTTTCGCCATCCTGATAGGCGTATGAGACATTATCAAGGCGCACGCCGCAAGGCGCGTCGAGCATAATCGGGTCGCCCTGCTCCTCAAGCGGGTCTTCTTCGAGTTCCATCAGCCTCTCGGCGGCCGTAAAGACACTCACGAATGCAGGTACGAGCTTCGTAAGACTGCGTGCCGGACCTTGTATCTTTGACACTAACTGGAGGAAAGCCGTCATGCCACCGAATGACAGTGTGCCGGCCGACATACGCACGGCAGCCCACAGGAAAGCCACGAGGTAGCCGAGGGTGAAACCGAAATTTAGAATGAAATTGCTGAATACGCTGAACGAGGTGCGCCTGACTACATTCCGGCGAAGCTCGCTCTGAGTGTTTTCGAGACGGTTTATCATGAATCCTCCGCTCTCTAACGTCTTCACTAACATACGGTTTTGCGTGATTTCCTGCATGAATGCCTGCACCTTTGAGTCGCTGTCGCGCACTTGCCGGGTGAGTCCGCGCATCTGCCTTATATAAATTTTGCTCACGAGGACAAACAACGGCACCATAGCCGCAACAAGAACGGCGAGACGCCACTCCATAGACGCGAGATAAGAGAACGCGCCGATGAACATAGCCAGTACGGAGAGGGCGGATGGAAGGGTTTCCGTGAGGAAGTTTACAACGTTTGTAACGTCAAATTCGAGCCTGTTGAGCACATCGCCGGAATGTCTTGACTCCTTGCCGCGCCACTCCGAACGCAGTATCCGGTCGAGAACACGCTGCTGCATACGGTTCTGCGCCTTTATGCCGAGCAGGTTTCTTATCCATATTCCGGAGATGTTGAGTGCGAAATCAATTAGGATGAGTACTCCCATGAACGCCACGGCCATATAGATATTGCCCTGTTCATCGCCAGAAGCCACATCGATGGCGTGCTTCACAGCCCACACCTGCGTCAGACTGACACCCACCGAGAGCAGTCCGACAATGGCATTGAGAGCTGCCTGCAATCGGTTGCCCCGCCATGCTCTCCACAGCCATCGCAGTATCTCACTTATCTTATAGTTTGTTTCCGGGATTTTCAGCCAGCGTCTTATGTTCATAATTTTTCTTTAGAGGTGAGAGGTAAGAAGTAAGAGGTAAGAGAAATGCTTTATCAAGCGAAGAAAGAAAAGAGAAGATGGAAGAATCAAATACCTAAAAGGTAATGTCTGAATCCTGTCTCCAGTCTCCTTTTTACTTCCCCCACCGGGGGGCAGGGGGCTTTATTGTCTTTGGTCGGCACCCCACATCATCTTCTCGCGCAGCGTGGAGAAGTATCTCACGCCCGTGCGTTTTACTATCCTGACGCTGTAAGGAGCTTTCTTTATAGTCAGCAGTGCGTCTTCGCCCAAACTCTCGGAACGTCCGTCAATGGCCACAAGCAGGTTGTGGGAACGGCTTTCCACCTTCAACGTAATCTCGGAATCGTCGGAAACGACAATCGGGCGCACATTAAGTGAGTGCGGAGCGACCGGAGTGAGGCAGAGAGTGCCGGTATTTGGCACGATAATCGGACCTCCGTTGGACAGCGAATAGGCTGTGGAACCGGTCGGAGTAGACACTATCAGACCGTCGGCGAGGTATGTTACGAGATGCTCGCCGTTGATGCTCGCGCGTATTGAAATCATCGATGCGTTGTCGCGCTTCAATACCGAGATGTCGTTCAGGGCGAAAGGATTCTCCCGAAGTGTCTCTCCTTCGACCTCAAGACGTATCACCCGATGTTCTTCCAACGAAAAAGTGCCGTTGTAGATGGCCTCAATGGCCTCCTCAATCTCGCCGGGCAACACGTCGGCAAGGAATCCGAGGCGACCCATATTCACCCCGAGAACCGGTATTTGCTTTGCTCCGACACGGCTTGCGGCCTTCAGAAATGTGCCGTCTCCGCCCATCGAGATTACGAAATCGGCATCGAAGTCGCCACCCTCAAACACTTTCGTCGCGCAAACATCAAGCTTTTGCTCTTTGACAAGGAAGTTATAAAAAGTCTTGTCGATATAGATGTCGGCCTCACGCGAAGCCAAACAACCTAATATCTTGCCGATAGAGGCCGACTTGTGAGCCTGGTATTCGTTGCCAAAAAGTGCGAAACGGAGTTTCTTATAAGTCATATCTGCTGTTTTTAATAATTCTTTTACATCCCGAACGTGGCTATATCGCCATTTATTCGTATATTTGCAATGTAATGTCGCTATGCTAAAGACAATGCAAAAATACATTATTTTAATGAGAATAAAGTTATAAACAGGAAATAAATATGGCAAAAGTATATGAATTCTTAGCTAACGGCTTCGAGGAAATCGAGGCTTTGGCACCAGTAGACATCCTCAGACGAGGCGGTGTAGAGATTAAGACTGTGAGCATAACTGGCTCGAAAGAGGTTGAAACTTCGCACGGAATAAGCATGAAAGCCGACCTCCTGTTTGAGGAATGCGGCGACTTTTCTGATGCTGATATGCTTATGTTGCCGGGCGGGTTACCCGGTTCTACATCACTGAATGAGCACGAAGGACTGCGCAAACTGCTTGTTAGGCACGCCGAAACAGGCAAACGCATTGGTGCAATATGTGCCGCTCCGATGGTTCTCGGATCTGTCGGACTGCTCAAAGGCAAGAAGGCAACGTGCTACCCGGGCTTCGAGAAATTCCTCGACGGCGCTGAATACACTGCCGAACTGGTAACCGAGGACGGCAATATCATCACGGGCGAAGGTCCTGCGGCCACTCTTCCATACGCTTACACTATCCTCGCTTACTTCCGTGGAGACGAGGCTGCGGAGTCTATCATGCAGGGAATGATGTATAAACACCTTATGGAAGCCCCCCTCTAATCCCCCAAAAAGGGGGAAGCCCCATCCGAAAAGAGGATTAAAGATTAAAGGTTAAGGTTTAGAGCTTAAAGAAATTACCAGTCCTCATTCCTACATATCAAAAGAAAACAAAGTCTAAAATTCAACAAAGAACAAGCCCCCCTTCTGTTTGTTCTTCCCCCCTTGGGGGGATTAGAGGGGGGCATCATATATGAATACCGACTATATCATAATCGTAGCAGGCGGAAAGGGACTCCGCATGGGTGCCGACATACCGAAGCAGTTCTTGCCCGTGGGCGGCAAGCCGGTGCTGATGCGCACCATCGAACGGTTCCACGAATACGACAACAGCCTGAATATCATCGTGGTGCTGCCACACGAACAGCAGGAATATTGGCGCAACCTGTGCGCGGAATACGCATTCAGCATTCCGCACAAGATTGCCGACGGCGGCGCGACACGCTTCGAATCGTCACGCAACGGACTGGCTATGATTCCCGCCGAAGCCCACGGTGTGGTGGGAATACACGACGGCGTGCGGCCGTTTGTGGCGGTAGAGGTCATACGCAACTGCTTCGAGGCGGCACGGAAGGAACTGGCCGCCATCCCGGTAATGCCCGTAACGGATACTCTACGGCTCATCTGTGGCGACAAACCGGCGCATAACGTACTGCGCAGCGACTACCGCATCGTGCAGACTCCGCAGACTTTCGACATAGACTTGGCCCGAAAGGCTTTTCAGCAACCCGACTGCGAGGCTTTCACCGATGACGCTTCGGTCGTGGAAAAGCTCGGAAACAAGGTAACAATGGTTGACGGCAACCGCGAGAACATCAAGATAACAACTCCTTTCGACCTCACCATTGCCGGGGCATTACTACAGAAATAGAACATGACTTCCATCACCGAACAGGACATAATGTATCTGCCGGGCGTGGGACCGCGGCGCAAAGAGATTCTGAGTAAGGAACTCGGAATCAGCACCTATCGTGATTTGCTGGAGTATTATCCATATAAATATGTGGACAGGAGTCGCATCTACCGCATCGCAGAGATTAGTCCGGATATGCCGTTCGTGCAAATCCGCGGCCGGATACTGAGCTTCGAGGAGACAACACTCGGAGCGCGGAAGCGTCGGATCGTTGCCCATTTCAGCGACGGGAGCGGCGTTTGCGACCTGGTTTGGTTCAATGGAGGTAAATATATATACGACAATTACAAGGTGGGCAGCGACTATGTGGTCTTCGGCAAGCCCATCGTGTTCAACCACCGCTATCAGATTTCGCACCCGGAGATTGAGGACGGTGCGCAACTGAAGCTCTCCGAGATGGGAATGCAGCCCTACTACATCACCACCGAGCGCATGAAAAAGGCGGGAATGATGTCGAGAGCCATCGAGAAACTGGTGAAGACGATGCTCGAAAAGATTGCCGCGCCACTCGAAGAGACCCTCCCGCCGTTCATCACGGGCCGTCTGAAACTCATCAGCCGAGACCGGGCAATGCGGTTGATACATTACCCCAAAAGCGCGGAGGATATGCAGCAAGCGCGCTTTCGGCTTAAATTCGAGGAACTTTTCTACGTGCAGCTCAACATCTTGCGATACGCCAGCGACCACAAACGCAAGTACAGGGGCTACATCTTCGGCCATATCGGCGACCAGTTCAACGGATTTTACCACAACAACCTGCCCTTTGAACTTACCGGAGCACAAAAAAGGGTGATACGCGAGATACGCACCGACATGAAATCGGGGCTGCAAATGAACCGCCTTTTGCAGGGCGACGTGGGCTCGGGAAAGACTCTCGTTGCGCTGATGTCCATGCTCATAGCCATCGACAACGGCTTCCAGACCTGCATCATGGCGCCCACCGAAATTCTCGCCGAGCAACATCTGCAAACCATCAAGGGCTTTCTGAAAGGCATGAACCTGCGGGCCGAACTGCTCACCGGTATCGTGAAAGGCAAACGCCGGCAGGAAATTCTCGATTCACTCGCCTCGGGCAGCATCGACATTCTCGTAGGCACACACGCGATAATAGAGGATAACGTGATGTTCCATAGGCTCGGCCTCGCCGTAATCGACGAGCAGCACCGCTTCGGAGTGGCTCAACGCGCACGTCTGTGGACCAAAAGCGAGAAGCCACCGCACGTTCTCGTGATGACGGCTACGCCGATTCCGCGCACTCTCGCCATGACAATTTACGGTGATTTGGATGTCAGCGTAATCGACGAACTGCCCCCGGGACGCAAGCCTATACAGACAATACACAAGTATGACGACCAGATGACGAGCCTCTACGGCGGCATACGCAATCAGATAAACGCCGGCCGACAAGCCTACATCGTCTTCCCTCTGATAAAGGAAAGCGAGAAAAGCGACCTGAAAAACCTTGAGACAGGGTTTGAGTCGCTGAAAGAGATTTTCCCTGAGTTCAGCCTCAGCAAGGTACACGGCAAGATGAAACCGAAAGAAAAGGAAGAGGAGATGCAACGTTTTGTAAGCGGCGAGACACAGATTCTCGTGTCGACAACGGTCATCGAGGTGGGCGTAAACGTGCCAAACGCCTCGGTGATGGTAATCCTCGATGCCCAACGGTTCGGCCTTTCACAGTTGCATCAGCTACGCGGACGCGTGGGCCGTGGAGCGAAACAGAGTTTCTGCCTGCTCGTAACCAACCGCAAACTGAGCAAGGAAACCTCCAAGCGCATCGACATCATGTGCGACACGAACGACGGTTTCCAAATAGCCGAGGCCGACCTGAAGCTCCGCGGGCCGGGCGACCTTGAGGGAACACAGCAGAGTGGCATCGCTTTCGACCTGAAGATTGCCGACATTGCGCGTGACGGACAAATCGTGCAGCTCGCCCGTGAGGAGGCGCAGAAGATAATAAACGACGACCCCACGTGTTCAAAACACGAATACCGGCTGCTTTGGGACCGACTCGCAGCATTGAGAAAAGACAATATCAACTGGGCGGCAATATCGTAATTATGTTAAAAAGCGGTTACAAGCCGAGTCCGTTTTCAGGCCTTTCAAATAAGCTAAATTGTTAGTTATCAGGATGATTTCATAATTGTTAAATAATGAACAAAAACTGTTAACGCACACGTTGTTATAGATTTTTTTGTTATCTTTGCAACGTATTTGAAAGTTTCACATAGAATTTTTGTATTGTTCATGTGAAATTTATCTATCAATTGGAACCTTACTTCGTTCCTAAACAACCTAAAAAAATAAGATAATTATGTCTTTCAAGAAAGTAATTGGAAAATTTGCAGTAACATCTATAATGGCTTTTGCAGTCATTCCGGTAATGGGGCAGGACCTCATCGCACGTCAGGCACCGGTAGACCGCAAGAACAAAGCAGTGGAACAAATGGCTCTCAAGAACATCGTAGAGCGCGAAAATCTCGACAATCCGTCGTCAGACCTCTACGAAGAGTGGGAGAACAGAAGGACACACGCTACATACAGACTTCCCGACAACTATAAGATAGACCTCCGCGGCTTTTGTATGCCGACGACAAGCCGTGTCGTAACGAGCAACTTCGGAGCACGTTGGGGACGCCAGCACAAAGGACTTGATATCAAAGTATATATCGGCGACACTATCCGCGCCGCTTTCTCTGGAAAAATCCGCATCGTAAGATATGAGCCGAAAGGCTACGGCAAGTATGTGGTGATTCGCCACAACAACGGATTGGAGACCGTTTACGGCCATATGTCGGCACAGCTCGTCCGCGAAAATCAGGTGGTTCGCGCCGGACAGCCAATCGGTTTGGGTGGCAACACCGGCCGAAGCACAGGTTCGCACCTCCACTTCGAGACTCGTCTCTGTGGCGTTGCGCTGAACCCGGCATTGATGTTCGACTTCAAGAATCAAGACGTTACAGGCGATTTCTATACTTATCGCAGAAGCACTAACGAGAGAGAGTCGGTGCAGGCAACGCAAATGCGTGGCAGAAACGACCAGCACGGCTACACCCGCGAGGACGTTCAAGGCACTAAAAAGACCACTACGGTAAGCAAGGCACCAGTCGCTCCTACTGCCGAGACAAAGGAGAAGCCGACCGCTTCTAACAAGGCCGAAACCCGTTGGTATAAGGTGGGCAACGGCGACACCGTAGAGTCGGTAGCTGAGAAGAACGGTATCTCGGTCGAAACGCTCTGCCGTCTCAACCGCATAGGCCGCTACTCAAAACTCACAAGCGGTTCGCTGCTTAAATGTTCGTAAGACACTTATATTTCATTTTTTCAAATTTAATCATAAAGACGAGGCTCGGTAATTGTGAAATTGCCGAGCTTTTTATTTGCGGAATAATGCAAGTCCGCACCAACCGGGATAGAGCCGTCAACTTGTTGCGGCCATAAGAAAATATTACGAAGGCTCAGTACTTTAGTAATTCCGCTTTAGTACTGAAGTAATTTGGGCTTAGTACTCGAGTATTTCGGGCCTGATTACTCGAGTATTCGGGCTTTAGTACTGAAGTAATTCGGGCTTAGTACTGAAGTAATTCGGGCTTAGTACTGAAGTAATTCGGGCTTAGTACTGTGCCGCTTCTGTTTTATTGTTGTTATTGTTTTATTTCTTCAGAACTGCTCTGAACACGAACCAGATGTGCAAAGCAATTGTTTGCACGAGTCCGTAATGGCGTTTCATCACCGTGAAACGCTCTTTCAGCGAAGCCTTATGATTGGCCGTGGTCTGCCCTTCCTCCAAATATTCGGCCACAACGGCATGGACATTGCGCAACGGCAGACGGCGTTTCTCAGCCTCTTTCATCACCCTTATGCACCAATCCACATCGGCGGAGTAGCGGTAACGGTCGTCATAAAGCAGTTCACGGGCTATATCTAACCGCGCGTAAAAGGCCTGATGGCACACTAACATTCCCCTGCGGAACGAGCGCCACGACAGCTTTTCAGGCGGCGACAGACGGCGATGGCGCAGGAAGCGGAAGTCGGAATCGACAATATCCGTATCGCCATAGAGCACGGCCGGCAACTCTTCGCTGTCTCCTATGCAGGCGGCAATATCATCAAGAGTGCTGTCCGACGGCAGTGTATCGCCCGCATTTAGAAACAAGACATAGTCGCCCGTAGCCCTACGCAGCCCCTTATTCATCGCATCATAAAGTCCCTTGTCTGGCTCAGAGACCACAACGACCTCATGACCGTTATCTTGTTCGTCATTCGCGCACTTATATTCCTTCGCTATTTCCACCGTATTGTCCTTAGAGCAACCGTCTATTATAAGATGTTCCACGCACGGATAAGTCTGTGCCAGCACCGTTTCGGCAGTACGGCGCAGCAGTTCGCCGGCGTTATATGTAACGGTTACAATCGAAAAACGTATCATCTTATCAGCATTTGCCATGAGTAATCTCGCTATAAAGTTTCATATATTGTCCGGCAACGACACTCTCCGAGAAGCGTTTCACTACATTACGGCGCAATTCCTCGCGTCGCAAGCCCGACGACAAAGCCCATTCTATGCCGTCGGCCAAATCCTTCACCGACTTGTAGCGTGCCAAGTAGCCGTTCTCCTTGTGGGTGATGATATCCGTCTGTCCGCTGTTGTCGAACGAGACGGGAATGCAACCGCACGCCTGAGCCTCGATGAGTGTCTGTCCGAAAGTCTCATACAGCGATGACGAAACGACAACATCGGCCGCCGAATAGAGCATGGAAAGCTCCTTCTCGCCCTTCACCCTGCCCAGGAAATTGTATGGAACGGGGATATCCTCCAGCACTCTCTCGTCTTTGCAACCGCCGAACATGACGAGCATGAGCGACTCCTTAGCCGTTTCCCGCTTATCGGCAAGAATGGCAAGTGCCTGTTTCAGATAAGCAAATCCTTTTATCTCCGCGTCTATGCGTGCCGCGCCGAAGACGATAACCTTCTTGTTTCCGCCAATCTTGAAATAGTCGCGCGAATCTATTTTGTTCTTAATGGAGAACCGTGAGAGCGATATCGAGTTTGGAATCACCTCTACCCTATTCCCGCCGAGCAGCCTGCTTGCGCGCGCATTGTCCGCAAGCCAGTTGCTCACCGCCACATAAACGGCATTGCCCCGCATGGCTTTCAGTTTCTTGCGGAACACCCTGCCGGCCAAATCTTTCCTGCCGGGGAAGCGCAAGAAGTGGCAGTTGCGGCACTCATCCTTGAAATTCGTGCAGTCGTATGTATAGTGGCAGATGGCCGACAATTCCCACATATCGTGCATGGTCCACACCACCGGCTTGCCGCTTTTCATAATCTTGCGTATTCCGCGCAGCGACAGCATACCCTGGTTCACCCAATGCAGGTGGACGATGTCGGCCTCCTTGAACTCCTGCGTCTTCGTTATGTCATATCCGGTGTTGGCTATTGACACGGCAAAAAGATTCTTCCTACTGAACAGATTGTTCATCCATATCACGAATCTCTCATACGCAAAGCACCAGCTTCTCTTCATCCAGCCGTTCAACGACGCCACATATATGCGGTCGCCGGCTTTCTCCATAACGAGCATCTTGGCCGAAACGCCATTATTATTCAGCGCTTCCGCCAGACGGCTTGCCGCAATCGCCGCTCCGCCCGTCCTATCGCTCGTGTTCACAATCAATACTCTCATCTGCACGTATTATATATAAAGTATTACAAGCACAAAGATACAACTTTCTTTCGGAACACCGACACACAAACGGCCGTTATCTCAACAACCTGCATACAAAAGTGAAATGTCCAGTTAATAATATAGGCAGACTTATAAGTATGCTTTCATCTCTTTTAGGCGTTGCCATAATTGCATTGCCACCAGGAGTCATACCATCCAGTTACTTAGAAAAAGTAAGGCACAGAAAGAAACAAGATACAAATGAGGCAATAAATTCACATTAAGTTATACATAGTTATGATTAGCCCATTCAAAAAGGAAGTCTTTTCGTTCGGTATTTTATATATTGTTTATATCTTTGCAGTACGCCTGTTTTTTTACGGGCATACGCATATAGAAAGGAAAATATGAGTGAAATTTTCGATTTGCAACGTTTTCTTGATGCTCAGGAGTTCTTGGGAACCTACGAAAGGGTATTGACAGAGTTAGGCAATGGCCGGAAACGCAGCCATTGGATATGGTTTATTTTCCCTCAGCAGAAAGGGCTTGGGCACAGTTATAACTCAGAATATTTTGGGTTGGAAGGAACGGAAGAGGCTAAGGCTTTTCTTGAACATCCCGTACTTGGCAAAAGGCTAAGGGAATGTTGCAACCTTTTGATGTCGCAGGCGGAGAAGAAAAATATCAGAGACATAATGGGCAGTGGCATTGATGTCTTGAAGTTGAAAACTTCCATGACGTTATTCAACTCTGTATCACCGAATGATATATTTGCAGATGTGTTGCAGTCATTCTTTTAATGTTTGAGATTTAAGCGAAAGGCGAAAGAGGAGAAAATGTGTAAAAATGTATTAAAATACAGTTGTTTGCGCACACAACGATTGATATACATCAATAAAGAGGCTTTTTTGCATAAAAACAACAAGAAAAGTATTGCGGAAATCGGAAAAGGATGTACCTTTGCATTGTCAAAAGGTTAATAGATTGTTTAGGTTAGTAGTAATAGATTTAGGTTTTTAGTTATTTTTTGTTTAAGGTAGAAGTTTAACGATTGTTCATGGATGACAAAGGCGGGCCGTGAGGTTCCCTTTGATTAGAAAAGGATTTTTAGTTAAACATATTAAAACGCTGTAGCTCGCTGAGAGTTGCGGCGTTTTCTCGTTTTTAGGGGTATTTGCGAAGTCTTGTAAGCTCTGTGTCCTTCTGATGGGCTCAACAGGAAAATATAGAGGACATATTATATTTGATTAAATTATTTCTTACCACAGATTTATCGGGTGAGCCATATTCTCAATCCTCACCCCAAAAACACTTGATATACATCAAATATTTGCTTATCGGATAGCGGAAATTCAGATGTATTAACAAAGTAGAAGAAAATAAAACATTATCTTTGTGGCGAACAAATGGATATGCAGTTTGATTAGTAAACGATAGAATTAGATAACTAACAAATATTATTTTAAAGGTAAAACGATTGTAAGATTATGGAAAGTAAGTTATTCAGCTTTAACCGACAGGCAGGTACTGAGGTTTCGAACAAATTCTCGAAGATGCAGGCTGACCGCCGCGAGGCTCTTAAGAACAAGAGCAAGAAGTAAATTGACAGAAAAATGAAAAAGGCATTAACCTTGCGGGTAATGCCTTTTTCGTTATATTCTAATGATTCGTTATGCTTGCAGAGCTTCTGTCAGTCCTTTTCTATCAGGACTACGGCGTATGCGCTGATACCTTCCTCTCGTCCGGTGAAGCCAAGACGCTCCGTAGTCGTGGCCTTTATCGACACATCTTCCTCATCGCAACCAATCACTTCGGCCAAGCAAGTCTTCATCGCAGGGATATGAGGATTTAGTTTCGGCCGCTCGGCACACACCGTCGCATCGATATTTCCTATGCGGTAGCCCTTTGTGGATATCAAACCGACCGTCTGGCGAAGCAGTATTTTGCTGTCGATGTCCTGCGTTTCAGCCGACGTGTCGGGAAAATGGAAACCTATATCGCGCATATTTGCCGCGCCGAGCAGGGCATCGCAGATAGCGTGGATGAGTACGTCGGCATCACTATGACCGAGCAGTCCGAGCGAATGCTCAATCTTTATGCCACCCAGCCACAGGTCACGCCCCTCCACGAGCTTGTGAACATCGTATCCGAAACCGGTTCTTATCTTCATTGTCCGCCCCCTATCTTCTATGGAAAAGGTCCTTTATTCCGTCCATATCAAACGTGAGCGTGAAGCGCAATGTCTGATCGAGCGGGTTGGTCTGTGCCGTAGAGATGACATAACCGGCATCGAGCGAGAAGACGTTCATGCGGAAACCCGCTCCCACGGTGAAGTATTTGCGGTTTCCTTTGTTTTCGCTCTCGTGGTGATAACCGGCACGCACGGAGAACTGGTCGTTGTAGACATACTCCGCACCCACGCTCCACTGTATCTCCTGAAGTTCTTCCTTGAATCCGTTTGGCGCATCGTTGAAACTCTTGAACATTCCCGATATACTCGAAACATCATAATACTCACGTTGCACGCGGTCCTGATATTCCTCCGTTGTCTCGCCGTTGTCGAGGTCCTGCTGCGGATATGTGGGTACAAGGAGTTTGTTTGCGTCGGCAGCGATGGTGAAACGGCTGTATGCATCGACCGGTATCATCAAGGCGGCACCAAGTCTCATGTTTGTCGGGATGAACTCGCTGTAATCGCTTCCGCCGAAGGTTATCTTGCTACCGATATTGCGCACGCTCAGACCCAGACCGAGCTGGCACTCGCGGCTGCCAATGTTGATGTAGTCGTTATAGTAGCACGCGATGTCGGCCGCGAAGGCACTGGAGGCCGAAACTTCCTCGTCGGTGCTGTAAGATATATCGGAATAAAGATAACGCACGGCCGCGCCGAGTGAGAATTTCTCGCTGAGCATGAGCGAATAGCCCACGTCCACAGACATTTCGTAGGGTTTTATTGACATTGCGTTCTCATCCTGACTCGTGAAGACCTCACCCAATGAGAAGTAATTGATAGATGCCGACACCGCGCTATAATCGCCGATACGATAATATCCGGCCACGTTGGCAAGATACATATCGTTGACCAACTGGCGAAGCCACGGCGTATAGTTCACCGCAACGCCCGCACGGCTGATGCAGAACGGATACTTTGCCACGTTCCAATATTGTGAGTTCACGTCCGGATCGGTGGCCGCACCGACATCGCCCATACCCGCCGAACGGGCGTCCGGGGCTATAGTCTGCGAAACAAGGGCTGTATGCACAGGGTTGAACATATCTTTCTTGTCCTGAGCCGAAGCCATAAAGGCCGTCAGGAAGAAAGCGCAAGCCACGAATATTCTAAGATATTTGCTCATTTTTCAGTTATTATAATTCGACATTCCCAATGGTTCGGGGATATGCTTTCAATAATTTCACCTTCTGTTTTCTTTCAATACACTATTCTTTAACGCTAAAACAGGCTTAATTATTGCTTATCACTATAAGTTTCTTCGCTTTAGACGCCTTGCCGCTACCGTCGCTACCCAGTCTCACGCGATAGAGATAGACACCTGTCTGGAGCTTTCCGCCATTGTCAAGCACCAAATCCCAGTCGACGGTATATGTGCCGGTAGACGATATTCCGCTTGCCGAACGCGACCATAACAGGCGACCGCTCATATCAAACACGTCGACAATAGCGTCTACATTAGAGCCTGCGAAGTTATGGTTTATAATGAATGTGGTTGCGTTTCGGGCCGGATTCTCCGTGCAGCTGATACTGAGGAGTTCGGGGGTGAGACCTTTTACGACATTGAACTTAAGCGTTGCCGTCGACGAGTTATTAAGCAAGTCCCATGCGCGGAAGGTCAACGTGTGCGGACCTTCGGGCAGTTCGGGTATATTATAATATGTGGTACCGCTCGTATATACGCCGAAATCGTAACTGAAATTGCCGTTCAGGGTATACACACGTGTCATGTCGCCGTCAATGCAGAGCTGCAAATCGTGTCCGATACCACTGCCGGAGGCGTTTATTCCATCCTTATCCGTTACCTTAGCGACAAAATACGGGGTGGCATTCACCGTTCCACCGTTGACAAACGCCGGACTATTGAGATAACAATAAATGGAAGGGCCGATGGAATCGTTGCGCACATCCTCCGAGCCATTGATGTAGAAGCGGTCGTCTGAGCCGTTGGCCTGACGCGAACGGTCGGTGGTTAAGGCATAAACGTTTATCAGTCCTGTGCCATCGGCATAGTTGATGTCTCGCGGAACGGCAAAGACAAAGCTGAATTTACCGTCAACGACATTGCCATTCCCCCTAAAAATGCTTTTCTGACGGTCGTAGAACTGGAATCCGGCGGCCGATTTCGGGTCGTTCTGCCTGCACGTTATCAGCTCACGGGTGTCGAGAACGTTGGCGGTCATAGTGCCGTTAAAGTCGGTAACAAGCATTGAAGCTTCCTCGATATGGCCTTTCACAAGTACGGTTGAACCAGCTTTCAGCACCGGCATATCGCCATCGGCAAGACAAAACTTATTTATAGAGTCGATAACCACGCGCAAGGTTGGCAGGTTGAGCGACAAGGCCGGGTCGCCAAGCAACGCATATTGCAACTTGTTTGCCGTGCGGTCGAGCGATGTTGTTATCAGTTCGTTCTTCGTCAGTCGTTGCGCCTCGCCCAAAGTGATTGGTTTGCCGTCGATAACGCTAAGCACGTGCTTCATGAAAACATTATTTATAGAGGCATTGTAGGATGCGTAAACCGTGCGGGCCGTACCGAAGAAAGCCACCGCGCCACCTTTGTTGTTGAGTACCGCAGCCTCGCCGATATTCTGAATGTTCTGGTCGTAGGGCATGACATCGCAAGCGGCAGTTACCCACAACGGCAGATTGGCATTGGTGAAGTCGGAAAAGTCGCTGAGCGAAAGCACCGATTCGTGCGACAAACCGCCCGGTCCGCCGTGTCCGGCATAGTCCATCACGAGTGCTCCCTCGGCCTGTTGCCTCTTTATCTGACGCTCCACTTCCGGATAGGAATTGCCGGTTATGGAAGTCTCGCGCTTGTAAGCATCCCACATTACCTTCTTTACGAGGAGCGACGGATAGCGCGCTGCCACGGCATCGGCCACAGTATTGGCGTCTTTCATGTGCAGGTCGTTGTCTCCATCGTCGCCCATGAACATGACGACATTCTGCCAATCGCCTGCGTTCTTGTTGCTCATGTAGTTTATCGACTTGTCGACCATCGTCTTGGCATCGGCTTCCAAGACCACCGGGAAGCGCCCTATACCAATATCTTCCTTGTCGCCTTGCAGCATATTCGTGCCTTCTCCATCATCAAGTAGCGCAAAGAAGCCGTCGTTTATATAGCTGTCAGTGTGGCTAAAAGAATTCTCACTCTCGAAAGCGAGCAGATAATCGTCTGGCGAAAGGGTGCGTCCGGCCTCTGTAAGCATTCTGTTGTCCCATAGACAACCGCCGAACAACAACAGCGACTTGGGCATATCGGCATCGGTCTCGGCTCTGTCGTAGAGCATTTTCATATATCGGCGATAGGCGTTGGCATCCGGAGTACCGCTGGAGAACTCGTTATAGAGTTCATCGGCAGGCACAATGCGCACACGCAAGCCGTCATGCTCGGCGTGGAAGTCGGCCAACCGCTGTGCCTGTGCAAGCAGTTTCTGACTTGTCGGGATTATTATCACCATGTCGGCAGGCCCATGTGAATGCAAATCCTGATTGGTTATGGCATACACATATTCGGGAACGGGGAATGTTCCGCTTGCGAAATCTGGCGCAGGACGCGGCTCGTCGTATGTCACCAGAATATAGTCCATGCGCAGCGGACCGTTCGGTTGGCACGTTACAGTAACCGTATCAGCAATCTGATTGCCGGAAACCGAATAGCTTCTGATAATCTCTTGGGCTGCATCCGAATTACCAGTTGCTGAAAAGAACATCTCACCCACATCCTTACCGTTAACATTTATGCCGGCAGAACTCAGTGTTCCGGAGGTCAAAGCCACCTTAATCTGGCGGTTTTTTGCCCCTTGTGTATTCGGGAAAATATAAGTTTTGGACTTTCCCTGAGCTATCGGCGTACTCTCAAAGAGATTGCGTCCGCTTCGGAACCAAGCAAAATTATCGACTTCATACAGTGAATAGTAATCGTCGTTTGCGGGATAAAAAGAGTTCAGAAACTCGGTTTCGTCTACAGTCAACGGCTCTCCATCGCTCTCGGTAAGGAAATAATAGCCATAGTCAGAATACGGGTTGCGGATGCGTCGGGCCGAAGACGGACTGCCATAGCTCACCGGTCCTTTGCCATAGAACAACCGGCGACCGTTGACCGTACACGTCGCAACTTCCTTAAGGTCATCGAGTTCGGCGAGTTCCGAGCCTACCAGTTTCTCGTTTTGCAGGTTTCCGCCGTATCCGTATATCTTCACACGGTCGGGATTACTGAATCCTGCCCTGCGTAGAAGGTCGTTTGTGAGTTGGTAGACACCGTTTGCCGGAATGCGAATCTTAACCCATCGGCCTGTCGCGAGAACGGAATGGCCGGCATATCTATCAGCCGTGTCTACTGAAGCACGGGCTTTTGCCTTCATCGCCGAGCGTTTAACGGGTTTCGACGTTATGTCTATCATGAAACTGACAAGCATCTGATACTTTCCCTTCCGCTTCACAACGGGTACGAAAGAAAGCTCGAGCTTGCCTTTCTTGCGATCCACCACGATGCGTCTCTCCACATCGGGCAGTTCTTTCAGATTGTTCTGTGCGAGTTGCAAATATGCTGACAAACCGTCATCTGCCATATCCAGCATCGCCTTCTGTTCTTTCCTGACAATCTTTTGGTATTTCTCCAAGTCCTTGCGGCTTATGTCTATGAACTCAGGATACTTAATCTTGACCTCATAGATAGAGTCGGCGAAATTCTCACCAAGCGGCACCGAATACGAAAAACGGGGCAACATGGTGTCGATTTTCACCTCATCGGCCGTGAGATTGAAGAACTTTTTCTGTGCCCTCGCCGTTGTCGCGAAGAGACAAAGGATTAGAAACGCCGCATAAAAACAAAAAACAGACTTCCACTCTCCTTCCCTTTTATCGAGGAAGAAGTGTGAGAATCTGTCGCATATATGTGCCCGGCACATACTCGTCTTAATGTCTTTTATCATCATCAGATATAATACAAATAGGTGGTAACAGCCGTCTCAAGCTCTATTTGCAATTGAATTCAAGCACCTTGCGGTCCTCTATCCAGCCTTCTAAATGGTCGTCGATGCTCACAGCACCTATCCCCGCGGGTGTACCCGTATAGAGGATGTCGCCTGTTTTCAATGTATAGAAACGGCTGATGTATTCTATTATCTCGTCCACCTTAAACAACATATCGCTCGTACAGCCTTCCTGCACGGTCTTGCCGTTGATGTCTAAGTGGAAGTGGATGGCCTGTATATCACGGAATTTGCTTACGTCTACCCACTCGCCTATTGCAGCCGAGCCGTCGAAACCTTTGCAAATGTCCCACGGACGCCCCTCTGCGCGCGCCTTTCTCTGCATATCCCGCGCCGTAAAATCTATTCCAACGGTTACGGCATCGTAGTACCTGTGGGCAAACCGGGCCGGAATGCTCTTGCCAAGCCGGCATATCCGCACCACGATTTCGGTCTCATAGTCAATCTGCCCCATGAAGTCGGGCACAAAAAAGGGCTTTCCGTCCTTCAGCAAAGCAGAGTCGGCCTTTGTGAAAATCACAGGCTCCTCCGGTTTATATAACGCTCCATCCAGCTCTTTATTGTGCTGAATGTAGTTCATTCCTATCGCGAATATCTTCATATCGTGTTATTTATAAATGTTTTAACAATCTCGGATTAATCCGCCGTAAAGATAATAAAACGCCCTCAATCGGCAAAATAAAGCATACGTTATTCTGCCGATTGAGATTTTTTTGGTCTGTTTGGCAAGTTCAAGGTCATCATTTGAGTGCTTTGCGCCAATCATCCGGCCAAGCCGAAAGGCTCTTCCCGGAAAACATACAACGAAAAATCAGAAAGCAGACAACAAAAAACGCCCGCTCCAAATTATGGAACGGGCGTTTTTATATTCTGCGTTTGATTACTCTGCTGCAAGAGTGAAGCGCTTGAAGTTAACAATCTTCAACTCGCTATCCTGCTGCTTCAACCATGTAGCAACATTGATTTTGTCGCCGTCACCAAACTGGAACTCCTGATCAACAAGGCAGTTCTCCTTCAAGAACTTAGCCACACGACCCTTAGCGATGTTCTCAATCATCTGTGCAGGGAGGTTTGCAGCCTTCTCGGCAGCGGTCTTCTCGCGGATTTCCTTAGCTCGGTCTGCATCCTCACGAGTAAGCCATCCCTTGTTGATGTTAGACTCGATGTGGTCGTCAGAGTCAACGAGGTTCGGGTTGATACCAGCCTTCTTGATTGCGTTGACAACAGCCTTCTCAACCTGCTCTTCCTTAGTCTTCTGAACAGCTACATTGTATTCCTCGTCAAGGATGTTCTGTGGAACAGATGCCTCGTCGAGAGCAACCGGCTTCATGGCAGCAACCTGCATCGCAACCTTGTGTCCGGCCTCAGCGTTTGCCTTGTTGGTCTGAACCATAGTAGCGAGAGTGTGCTTGCCCATGTGGTCGTAAGCCTCGATGTTATCACCCTCGAGAGTGTTGTAACCGTCGAGTTCCATCTTCTCACCGGTGATACCAGAACGCTGTGTTACAGCATCCTGCACCTTCTGACCGTCAGCCAAAGTAAGTTCCTTAACCTCGTCCAAAGTCTTGCACTTGTTTGCAACAGCAACGTCAAGGATCGCCTGAGTAAGGCCGATGAAATCCTTTCCGTTTGCCACAAAGTCTGTCTCACACTTCAATGCGATTATAGCACCGAAGTTGTCGGCAACCTTTACAAGTACACAACCGTTTGAAGTCTCACGGTCGCTACGCTTTGCAGCGATAGCAAGTCCGCGCTCACGGAGAAGGTCCTTAGCCTTGTCGAAGTCGCCCTCAGCCTCTGTGAGAGCCTTCTTTACGTCAGCCAAGCCTGCGCCTGTCATTGCGCGGAGCTTCTTTATATCTTCTATTGAAATAGCCATAAGATAATTACGATTTACGAATTACTATTTATTTAATTAACACCAGTGGAGATTAAGCCTCTGCCGGAGCCTCTTCCTCAGCAGCAGGAGCAGCCTCTGCGGCCGGAGCCTCTGCCGGAGCGTCCTTGCGTGCAGACTTACGGGCACGCTTTGGCTTAGCCTCTTCGTTCTGCTCAGCGGCAGCCTTCTCGTCAGCCTTCTCTGCCTTGCGCTCTGCCAGACCTTCAGCGATAGCACCGCAGCAAGCGTTGAGGATAGTCTCTACTGAGTCTTTAGCGTCATCGTTAGCCGGAATCACGAAGTCAATGTTCTTCGGATCAGAGTTGGTATCAACGATTGCGAATACCGGAATGCCCAGACGGTTAGCTTCCTTAATGGCAATATGCTCTTTCATTACGTCAACAACGAAGAGCGCAGACGGCAGACGTGTAAGGTCTGAGATAGAACCGAGGTTCTTCTCGAGCTTAGCGCGCTGGCGTGTTACCTGAAGAAGCTCACGCTTAGAGAGGTTAGAGAATGTTCCGTCTTCCATCAACTTATCGATGTTCGCCATTTTCTTAACAGCCTTGCGGATTGTAGGGAAGTTGGTGAGCATACCGCCCGGCCAACGCTCGATAACGTAAGGCATATTTACAGACGCTGCTTTCTCAGCAACAATCTCCTTAGCTTGTTTTTTAGTAGCGACGAACAGGATTTTCTTGCCTGTATTGGCAATCTGCTTCAAAGCCTCAGCAGCTTCGTCAATCTTAGCTACTGTCTTGTGAAGGTCAATGATATGAATACCGTTGCGCTCCATGAAGATATAAGGAGCCATAGCCGGATTCCACTTGCGACGGAGGTGGCCAAAATGACATCCTGCCTCCAATAACTGGTCAAAATTTGTTCTTGACATTTTGTTTTCTTTCTTTTTAATTGTTTACTTTCTTTGTAATTCTCCGATTAGAACCAACCGGCGGGTAATCTGTCCGGCTGAAAAGCCACGCCACAGAGTCCCGGCGATTTAGATACTAAACTTTTTTCTTTCAGTTTGCAGTTGTCAGTTTTGAGTTGTCATCCCGATTTCGTCATGCGGCTGCAAAGCCCATGAAAACCGGAAGCCCGCAACAGGCAACTGCGCGAAGCGTATAGCTGTCCGCAGGACGATTAACGCTTGCTGAACTGGAAGTGACGACGAGCCTTTGGCTGACCCGGCTTCTTACGCTCAACAACACGAGAGTCGCGTGTGAGGAAGCCTGCATCCTTGAGGGCCTTCTTGTCTTCGGCGTTCACCTTAACGAGAGCGCGGGCGATAGCGAGGCGCAATGCCTGACTCTGACCTGTGAAACCGCCACCGTCGAGGTTTGCCTTAACATCATACTTACCTTCTGCCTCGAGCAGTTCCAACGGCTGCTTAACCACGTACTGCAGAATAGCTGATGGGAAATACTTATCCAGTTCTACTTTATTGATAATGATCTTACCGGTACCTTCTGAAAGGTAAACACGAGCTACTGCGCTCTTGCGGCGACCAATTGCATTTATTACTTCCATCTTTTCCTAATTATTTATACTGGTTAATATCTATTGCCTTAGGTTTCTGAGCCTCATGTGCGTGCACAGTTCCCTCATAAACATAAAGGTTCTTCAGCAAGCTGCGGCCTAAAGGACCTTTTGGCAGCATGCCCTTAACTGCATGGCGGAGCATCTTCTCAACGCCGTCCTTCTTTGTGCGAAGCTCGGCCGGAGTATTGAAACGCTGTCCACCAGGATAACCGGTATAACGTGTGTAAACCTTATCAGTCTCTTTCTTGCCGGTGAAAACAACCTTAGCTGCGTTGATAAGGATTACGTTGTCTCCACAATCTACGTGCGGAGTGAAATTGGGCTTGTACTTACCGCGGAGCAACTTTGCCACCTTAGAGCAAAGACGACCTACAACCTGATCGCTGGCATCCACTACGACCCACTCTTTCTTAACTGTTTCCTTGTTGGCGGAAATAGTCTTGTAACTTAATGTGTCCATTCTAAATTTTAATTTTACTACTAAAAAACAATTATTACATTTCGCACGGGCGATTCACTAACCGCGGAGCACGGCCAAATGCGCCACTATTAACACTCCCGTACCGGGGACTCTAAGTGTATCCCCCAATAATCGGACTGCAAAGGTACATATTTAATATTATAAGACAATATCCACAGCAACGCAAGAACTTTGGTTTTATATTTTATTAACTATATTCTATAATATTAACTGTATTTTAGCCGCAGTATTGGAGTATTTCGGGTGCAGTACTGAGACAACGTGAATCTGTATTAAGACATACTGCATAAAAAGAGCCCGCCGTTCTCACGATAAGAGAACGGCGGGCCGATGTTTTCACATTATTATATATATAACATTTATTTCTTGAGGAACCACGACACAGTTACCTTATCGGTAATCAGAATTGGCTCATCGGCTGGTTTTTGGTTTGAAATGAGACCAGCCATATCTTCGGCATCACCTGCTTCCAACTCGCTATGATCCATGAAATCAGCATCAGACTCGGTATAAAGGATTTCATTAACACCAGCCAACTTATAACCGGCAGCCGCAGCCAGGGTCTCGGCTTTCACGCGCGACTCCTCAACGGCCTTAGACAGCACCTGCAAACGGTATGGACGCGGATCGGCAATGCCATATCTCAGTTTCACTTCCACGCCCTCTATGATGCGGCTGATGTCGCCGATGATAGAATCAAGATGACCGTATTCCTTCGGCAGAACAATTCTGAGCAAGTTCTTCAACGTATAGCCGGTCAACACTTCCTCGTTAGTATTTGTGTATTTGTCGTATTCCAAAGACACCTGCTTCGCTATCTTCATGTCCAGAGTGCTCACGATGCTACTGTCAAGACCATGTTTCGACACTATGTCCTTGACCATCCGGCATTCCTGCTTGCCACGGAAATAAGCCTCGCTGTATTTCATGAATTTGCCCACAAGGTCTATATCAATGAATATGACATCGGCTATTGCCTTTACAGAACCTTTTCCCGTAACTTTAATTGTTGGTTCGTTCATAAAAGAATGTTGTAAAATATTATTGATTTGCTCTTCATGCCTGACTTAAAATCAGCCAATCTGTAAAACCCAAACGCATTTCTGCCTGACGCATAATACGCTCCCATGTTGCAAAAGTAATATAAATATTCGGTATTCTTTGCAAAAGAGCCATGAAAAAGCATTTATTTCAGTTCCAGCTTGAGCTTTTGAAATCTTTTCTGACAATTTTTCTTGTAATTATATCCGAATACGTGCTTCAAGAGCTTGCGCCAGTTGTATGTCATGGCAAAGGCCAGCCGGTCTTTCAACGGCGGCTCGGCAGAGGCATAAACAGACCGGGGAATACGCACGAAATAGAGGTCGACGACGCTCTCGAACGGCGAGAACACGTTGTTAGGCTCTTGAAACAGCCACACCTCGGAATAGAAGCGGTCTGCCCGCGTTACCTCTTCGGAGAAGTCGGGCAGCGTGCGGGCAAATGTCGCCGACACCCACCAGAAGTTTCCCGAGAACATGGTGTAGTTGCGCGGAGGCCAACGGTAGCAGCCGTAAGTATCGTATCCGGCCGCGAGGGCATTCACCGCCACGCGCCATTTCGTGAAGATAAAATATTCGAGCATCTCCGTCCAGGCGTCTATCTTGCGGCGGAACGAACGGAAGGTGGCGTCGTTGCTGTTCACTGCCTGATAGGATATGCCCTTCGTATGGAAGTAGTATATCATGCAGTCCTCGCTGTCGGCAAGCCGCTTCACGTGTTCTAAGGCGGGATACTCATAGCGCGTGGGCGTATCCACGCATGATATTATCTTCATTTTCCCACTGCCTATCATCTCACGTAGACGCTCTACGTCGGCCTTGTCTTTAGCAATGACACTCACGAAAAGCGTGGTCGTGGCATCGAGCAGCCGGCTTTGCTTCAGCGTGGCAACCTGCCGGGCCACCAGCCTTTCCCACCCTGTGTCGCACATCACGTGATACACGCCATAGATTGGGCGGCCGGCAACCGGCTCATGTTCCCATTCAGCAGTGTCGCGACGGTCATACACGTGGAAAATCTTGTCGTAGATGCGCTTCAATACCGATGCCATGCTATTCCTCCTTCATTGATGTTATAAGCCTGTCGAACATTTCCCGCAGTGAGTAACGGGGCTTCCAACCGAGCCGTTGCATTTTGGCGGTGGACAGGCGCAGCCGGGTGGTGGGCGAATAGCCCATGCCTTCTTGCAGTTCTATAACAGGATGGATTTCGGGATTGAACTCGCGGCATACCATCCCGGCCATGTCGATGATAGAGATGTAGCTGTCTTCGTTCGCCACGTTATAGGCCTCGCCGGCCTCGCCACGCTGCAAGAGATAGAGAAACGCGCTCACCGCATCCATCGTATAGCAGTAACAACGGCACAACTCGCCACGTGTGTGGAGTACGATGTCGTTGCCTGTGATTACGTTCCGGGCGAATTGGGCGAACACCCGGCCGTCGTCTTTGCTCACTCCGGCACCAAACGTCTGTGCCAATCGGGCGATTGTTACGGGCACTCCATACTCCGAGGCGTATGCGTGGCACAGGCATTCGGCCTCGCGTTTGGCCATCGGATAACTGCTTCGCGCCTCGGTCAGATTCAGATAACCTTGCTGTTGCTCATCAAGGGCTGTACTGCCATCGAGTACCGTGCCGTAGACTTCGAGCGTGGAGACATACACCAGTCCGGCCACTTGTGCCGTCCGGGCATACTCCAACATTGTCAGCGTACCGTTATGCACTGTCGTCATGGTCTCCACGGGATGCTCTACGAAGTATTTCGACGCCGTCGGTGCCGCGAGGTGTATAATATAATAAGGTGTGATTTCAGGTTGGAAGGGTTCTGTTTGTGCGAAGTCGTACTCATAGAATCGCAGTTCCTGGGTTTCGTCGCCAAACATCCGGCGCGCCTTTTCCATATTTCTCACGACGGCGGTAACGCTCAGTCCGAGACCGTGGGCGTCGTTCAAGGCGAGCAAAGCCCTCACCGTACACGAGCCGAGCAGCCCGGTTGCGCCCGTAACGAGTATGTTTCTGCCTCGCAGGCCTTCGTATAAAGGAAAGTCTGCGGCAAACCGTTTTATGTCTTCTAATAGAGTTTTGTTCATAACGTTCTTAGGGTTTAAGGTCATAAGGTCGCTTCGCTTTCAGGTTGTAAGGTGAAATTTGCGTTGTGGTTATCCTCATTGCTAATCTCACCTTATAACCTCAAGACCTCATAACCTGAAAGCGAAGCGACCTCACAACCCGAATATCTGCTGGTCCTCATGCACTTTCACCATCGCGCGCAGCACGAAATAGTCGGTGGGCGTGGTGATTTTGATATTCTCCATCGGTCCGATAATCGTCCCGAGCCGATGTCCGTAATGGCTCATCATGGTGCAGGAATCGATGAAGTCGTGCCGTCCCTCGCTGCGTGCGGTACGGTGCGCGCCGATAATGTCAGCCAGACGGAAACTCTGCGGCGCACGTGCTATGAGCGAATCGGCGCGCGAGGGAATCTCGAGCGAACCGTCCGCCTGCTTCACGATGAACGTCTCCGTGGCCGGGATGCACGTGATGCAACTGCCACACTCCTCCACCTTCTTTATATTATCGGTTATCGTGTCCTCCGTTATCAGCGGACGCACGCCGTCATGGATCAGCACCGTAGCGTCATCGCCGCCCGCATAGTCCTCGGCAGCACACAGTCCGTTGTATATCGAGTCCTGTCCGGTGTCGCCGCCGGGCACGATTCTCACCACCTTCGTAATCTCGAACTTGCGCAACTGCTTCTCTAAAAAAGGAATCCAGCTCTCTATACACGACACGACGATGGCGTCGATGAGTGGATGATTGTCGAAAAGTTCGAGCGTATAGATTATTATCGGCTTGCCGTTGAGGTCGAGAAACTGCTTCGGACGCGACTTCGTGTGCATCCGTTTTCCTGCTCCTCCGGCAAATATCACAGCTATGTTCATATCTTTTTATTTTTAGGAGTAAGGGGTAAGGGAGTAAGAAAAACAATATCAACCTTATGCCTGTCGCGCTTGTCCTTCGGCGGCAGGTCCATGAAATTGCCGTAAGCGATGCGGCAAAGGCCCTCTGGGTCGGCCGGACCTTCAAACGTCAGGCCCTCGAAAACAATGTCCTTGTGCGGCACCATCATGCTCTTCGGGTTGCGTTCATAAAACCATGCACCGTAGGAGTGCATATACAAATCTTCCTTTCCGAACGCCCTGCCTATGCAACGGAATATCGGGAAAACAACATGATGCAGCACGTTGTAGCCCATCTGCGCCAGCCTCGGATGCCGTCCCGCCAAATTGAAGTTAACGACACACGACAACTTTGCGGCCAACCGCTGCAGCCACGGTATCATATAGCCCTCGTAGGGGAAAATGTCGACGTGCAGTCCACGGTATTTCATGGCCAGATGGGCGCGTTTCTCTTTCTCCTTCATATCGTCACGGATAACGTGTTCGCTCCCGAGGTCGCGCAGCACGGCCCACTCCTTATACATTCCGGGGTCGGTCTCGTTGTCCTGCAACACGTATTGCGGGTGCGGATGGTCTTTCAGATAGCGGCAAAGCCGTCCGAAATCCTTGTAATGCACCACAAAATCTATATCGTCATCCCACGGAATGAAACCGCCGTGGCGCAGCGCACCGAGCACGTTCCCGCCGTCGATACGGCACGGCACGCCTATCTCCTTAGCCGTCTTCTGCAAATAAACGGCCATATCGAGCATCCGCAACTGTGCCTGTCGCAGCAGCGAACCATCGGGATTGTATTCCCTGCGCAGCTCTTCTTCGGTCTCGCCGGTGTTATATTTCATATTTTTGAGTTTTGAATTACGAATTATATTAATTACGAATTACGAATTATGAATTACGAATTACGAGTTTTGAATTTTGAGTTACGAATTATTAATTTGTAATTTAATAATTATCAATCGCGAAGCGACAATTCACAATTCAAAATTCGTAACTCAAAATTCTCTTCACTTCTCGCGTGCATTGTTCTATATTATACAGCCGTTCGGCCAACCGCCGGCCCCGCTCACCCATCTCCCGCGCCTCGTCGGGATGCGAGCAAACATATTCTATGGCTCGTTTCCAGCCCTCCACATCGCCATATTCCACGGTGATGCCACACCCCTCGCGCTCTATATCCATCGGCATTTGCGGATTGTGGCTGCATATCATCGGAATACCGAGAGCCAAAGCCTCGACCACGGTGGTCAGTCCTACGGTGTAGTTGCTCTCCTTGCAGCAGATGACCACACACGCCGAACGGTTCACCAGCCGGCTCATCTCGCCATGCACCACGCCCTCCACGTAGTTCACCTTCACGTTCTCGCGTGTTCCGAGCGACTCAAACAGCCTCTCATAGTTCGTTCCGCCATACTCGCGGCAGATGTATATGTCTATCGGCGCACCCACAGCGTTGAATGCCCTCACTAACGTTGGCATATCCCGCAGCTCCTTTCCCGTAGAGATAAAGCCATCGCGGGGTTGCGAGCCCTCGGTCTTCAGCAGCCGGTCGTAGTATTCCAGGTCTGCGCCCCAATGCACCACGTGCAGCTTCTCGCGCTTCGCCTTCGCCGACAGCAGCGAGTCCTCGACAATTTTATCCGAGAAGAATATCAACCTGTCCATGCCCCGGTAGAACAACCGAGCAACCATCTCGCGCACGCGGCTTTTCGCCCGCACCACCGGTTGATGATGCCATACCACGACGGGATGGCGGTAAAGTCCCAACGCACGCAGGAAGATAATAATCTCCAGCCCCCGGAATGTCGTGGCATACAGCGCATCGTAGCGTTCCCGACACGTCAGGACCTTCCATGCAGTATGCAGCGACAGTTTCCACCGTTGCCGCGGGCGGATAGGCTGATGCCTTATCACGTCGATGCCCAGCTTGGGCAGATGCGTCGCGCCATAGAGAAAATGTCCCGGAAACGAACCGTTTCTCCAACCGTCATACATCTCCCGTATGTCTACAGTATGATAGTAATAAACCTTCATAGCCACTCTTTACAAATGCAAAAATACAATTTAATGCTGGAAAAAACGAATTAAAGCTGGAAAAGGTTGTCATCATGGGCCACCATGGGCCATTAAAGTCTGGCTTAAAGTCCGGATTACCAATACGACGAAACAAGGATTTGGGGAAATCATGTTTCTCATGTCTGAAAAAATAAGAAAACTTGTTTGAGCTTTTGTCTATATTTTTATGTACTTTTGCGGTGAAGAAAAGACAAAGTCAAGCAAGAAGATATGAAATCACTGAAGGAGAAAACGGCGGCGGGGCTGTTTTGGGCGGCCATGAACAACGGGATGATGCAACTGCTGAACGCACTGATAGGCATTTTCCTGGCACGGCTGTTGATGCCTGAAGACTATGGCTTGGTGGGTATGCTGGCGATATTCAGCGCCATTGCCACAACCATACAGGAAAGCGGTTTCACATCGGCACTCATCAATAAGAAGGACGCGGCGGCCAACGACTACAACTCAGTGTTTTGGTTCTCGATGATAATGGGTGTGGTGCTGTATGCCCTTTTGTTTGCGTGCGCGCCACTGATAGCCGGATTCTACAATCAGGAGAGGCTCATAGGCTTGTCGCGTGTATGCTTCCTCAGCATCCCTTTGTCGGCCATCGGCATTGTGCCTTCGGCTTATCTGAGCAAGAATCTTATTATAAAGGAGACGACGATACTGCGCACGGGGGTACTCGTAGTGTCGGGAGTAACGGGTATAGGAATGGCAATGAACGGTATGGCCTATTGGAGCATAGCCGCTCAGCAGCTCGTCTATGTGGGTGCGCTCAGCGTGGGCAAGTACTTCCTGATGCCGTGGAGGCCGTCGCTGAAGATTGATTTCGGTCCGGTGAGGCGGATGTTCGGCTTCAGCAGCAAGATAATGATAACGAATATCGTGAGCCAGACGAGCAACAACATACTGACAATGATATTCGGACGATTGTTTCCGGTGCACGCCGTGGGCAATTTCTCACAGGCTTACAAATGGAATAATATGGCTTCGTCACTCGTTTCGGGTACTATCTCGCAGGTGGCGCAGCCGGTTCTCGCGTCGGTCAACGACGAACGGGAACGCCAGTTGGCTGTGTTGCGCAAGATGATACGCTTCACGGCGTTCCTTTCTTTCCCCGTAATGCTCGGACTGGCTATTATCTCGCGCGAATTTATCATCCTGCTTATATCGGACAAGTGGGCCGAAAGCATCGTGATATTGCAGATTCTGTGCGTGGGCGGTGTGTTCCTGCCACTCTATCAGCCATTGCAAAACCTCATGGTAAGCCGCGGAAGGTCGGACATCTTCATGTGGAGCAACATCGGACTGGTGGCCGTACAGGTCGCAGTGATTCTCCTTTTGGCGCGTTATGGTTTCAATACCATGATTGCCGCCTACTCGCTGATGAACATTCTGTGGCTCGGAGTGCTTCAACAGCTCAACCGCCGCATCATCGGACTGCGCCTTTCGCATTTCCTGAAGGATACGCTACCCTTCCTCTTAGCTGCTCTTTTGTCGGCGGGCGTGGCATATTGGGCCGGAGAATTGGCTGAGAATATGATCGTAAGTATAGCTGTCAAGATTGTCGTTGCCGCCACCTTATATTATATAATAATGTGGTGGGCGGGCGCAGAGATACTGAAAGAGTGCGTGAATTACGCGAAGCGGAAAGTCCCCCACAGTCCTTCAAGGGGGAAACAGCCTAATTAGCCTAATTGGTCTAATTGATCTAATTAGACTAACCGGCCTAATCCCCCCAAAAACTCTCATTTCTTTAGCCTGCGATTAAAATTAAATCAAATTTATTTTGTCCTTATCGCTTCTTGCACTACCTTTGCAACAAAATCGCAACTTAATGAAGTTTGTTAATATTTTAGTACACATATTGAATGCAGTATTCCTGCCGATAAGAAGGAATGCGAAGTTCTTCTGCTTCATGTATGTACTCGGTATCGTGGCCGCTTGGGCCGTACTGCCGGAAAACAACAAGGACAAATTCCCCGAAAGCACATACTATGAACTGTTTATCGAGCTGTATCTGGTATGCGCCCTACTCTCCGTAATACCGCATAAGATACGGCAGTGGGTGAGGTTCGTATGCGCTGCGGTGGTGTATGCCGTAACAATAACCGACGTTTTCTGCTTCGTTAAATTCCAAACGACCATCAACCCGACAATACTTCTGCTGATGGGCGAAACCAACAGTCGTGAGGCAGGCGAGTTCTTTAAGTCGTATCTCGGTGCGGATGTGCTGTTTTCGAGCGTCGGGCAGGTGCTGCTGCTGATATTGGCGCACTTCCTTGCCACGGTCATTCCGCCACTGACAAGACGTGTTCCGAGGGAAAAGACTGACAAGGTGAAGGAGAAATTGCGGCTGAACTCGGCTCCCATGACTAAGATTGCGGGCTATTGGAAAAGCTATCACCGCTATGTAACGGCTGCGGCGGGGGCATTCGTGGTGTGGTTTTTGGTGTACAGCCTCGACTTTACGGCAGACAACAGGCGCGCAATGGCCGAGATGTTCTCGAAAACGAACGTTGGACAGGTGGAACACGAACTTACGAAGAAGGACTGTGCGAAGTTCTATCTGCCTACGCACAGATTGGCTTTCAGTTTGTTCTCAAACTCTCTTGCAGCGCAACAGATTAATAAGCTCATCGTGGCGAAGGATAACGTGAGCGTGGACAGTTGCTCGTTCCGCAGCCCTCACATTGTATTGATAATTGGAGAAAGCTACAACAAATATCATTCGCAGCTCTACGGATACGACAAACCGACTGCTCCGATGCAGGTGAAGCGCAGCAAACGCGGCCGGCTTGTGCCTTATACGGATGTCGTGGCACCGTGGAACCTCACCAGTTTCGTGTTCAAGAATATGTTTTCGACATACGTCCGCGGCATGAAAGGCGAATGGTGCGACTATCCCCTATTCCCCGAGATATTCCGAAAGGCGGGCTATCACGTTACGTTCATCACCAATCAGTTTCTGCCGAAGGCCAAAGAAGCTGTGTATGACTTCAGTGGCGGTTTTTTCTTGAACAACGAAGACCTGAGCAAAGCGCAGTTCGACACCCGCAACACCACGCTGCATAAGTTTGATGACGGCGTATTGACGGACTATGACGAGCTGAAGAAATACAACAAAGAGCATAATCTGACAATCTTTCATCTTATGGGTCAGCACGTGAGTTACAACACCCGCTACCCCAAAACGCACAGGAAATATTACGGAGACGATTATGACAGGCCCGACCTGACCGCACGCAACCGCGACATCCTGTCGCATTATGACAACGCGACGATATATAACGACTCAATCGTGGACTGCATTTTGAAGAAATTCGAGGATGAGGAAGCGATTGTCGTATATCTGTCTGACCACGGAGAGGAGTGTTTCAACGATGGTTTTCAGCACTATGGGCGCAATCACAGTGCGGAGATTACACCACGGTTGGCGCACCAGGAGTTCGATGTGCCGCTGTGGATATGGTGCTCTCACAAGTATGCCGTGAAGCATCCTGACATATTCAGCGAGGTGGTTGGGGCTAAAGACAGGCGCATGATGACCGACGCACTGCCGCATCTACTACTTTATCTGGCCGGAATAAGCTCGAAAGACTATCACGAGGAGTATAATATTCTGTCGCCGCGGTATGACGAGATGCGTCCGAGAGTGATAAAGGGAAAGGTTGATTACGACAAATTGATGGAGGCAGAGAATGGGAAATAACACGAAAGGAAGCGGGTTGCTGAGCCGTGCGGAGTGCAACGCAATGCGCGGACTCGCCATAATTGGAATCTTCATGCACAACTATTGCCATTGGCTTGGGGGCATAGTGCGCGAGAACGAATATCAGTTTTTCGCCAATAACGTCTACGGACTGAACCGCGCCATTGCTCATGCAGACAGTCTTCTGCCCGTGCATCTGTTCTCGTTCTTCGGCCATTACGGTGTGCCGGTGTTCCTTTTCCTCAGTGCCTATGGCCTTTATTGCAAATACGAGAGCCGCCCGGGCGATAAATCAGACACGGGATGCGTGTCGTTTATACGCGTTCACTTCCTCAAACTCTTCAAGATGATGATTGTGGGCTTCGTTGCTTTCACGATGATTGATGCCATTACGCCCGGCTCCCACCACTACGCTGCGTCGCATATCATCACCCAACTGCTCATGGTCAACAACTTCATGCCGTCGCCCGACAAGGTGATTTGGCCCGGGCCATACTGGTTTTTCGGCCTGATGCTGCAACTCTACATTGTTTACAGGCTTCTTTTCTACCGCCGCCATTGGGGAGTTGTAGTGGCGCTGATGGCCATTTGTTGGTTGGCGCAAGTGTTTTGCGATCCCGAAGGCGACACCTTGAACTATATCCGTTATAGTTGCGTAGGCGGAATGTTGCCGTTCGGACTCGGACTTTTATACGCACGATTCGGCAAACAGCTCACTCCGGCGGCTCATTTGTTTGTCTGCGTGGTGTCGTTGGTACTCGTTTATCTTCTTTCCCAGTCGTATATGACGTGGTATTTTGTTCCTATTTTCATTATCACGCTCAACATATCACTAATCAAGACACTTCCTTGTTCGCTATTGGAGGGGATGGGCAGCATCTCGGCTGCGCTGTTCGTGTGCCATCCTATCACCCGAAAGATATTCATCCCGGTATCTCATCACGGCGATATCTACACGGGATTGCTGCTCTATATCATCGCATCCATCGCACTGGCGTGGCTTTTCCGCGAGCTGTTGAAGCGCGTACCAATAGGTAAATGAAGAATGATGAATGAAGATTGAAGAATCAAAAATGATGGAAAGGGGTAAAAGAAATGCTTTTGTGGGTATTGCCAGGACTCGCGAACTCCTGTCTTACAACTACTAAAAATATATGATTCACAAGATAAAAGACATAGAACTGGCCGACATCAGCCGCTATCGTGGCGAGCTGATGGGCGTTGCCATGATTGCAATCATACTCTTCCACGTGAGTCTGCCGCGCTCGGATATGTTCTACGGACTGCGCCGCATGGGCAATATCGGTGTGGATATATTCCTGTTTTTAAGTGGAATGGGCCTTTGGTTCTCGTGGGTTAAGAATCAGTCGGTAAAGCGTTTCTTCACAAGAAGATACCTTCGGATTTATCCCACGTGGCTCGTTGTGGCCGGACTGTTCTATGGCTGCGACTTCTTCGGGACGCAACGATACAGCAAGGACGTTGTAGACTTGCTCGGCGATGTGCTAATCAACTGGGATTTCTGGCTCCACGATGAAGGAACGTTCTGGTATATCCCGGCCACGATGATGCTCTACATCTTCACTCCGGCCTATATGACCCTCATACGGCGCAATCCCGTCTACCGCTGGATGCCCGCATTGATGATGGTCTGGTGCGTGGCGGTGCAGTGGGTGGCACCCATTCACAGCGCAGTAGGCCACATTGAAATCTTCTGGAGCCGCATTCCGATTTACCTGATAGGCATAAATATGGGCGAAGCCGTGCGCAACAAGACCATACTCCGAGGTTCGTCGATATGGCTGATAGCCCTTTTCTTCATCGCGTCGCTATCCACCTGCGTCTACCTTGAGCAGGTTTTGCACGGCCGTTTCCCACTGTTCATCGAACGAATGGTCTATATTCCGCTTACGATAACGGGCATATTGCTCTTCTGCCGCCTGTTCGCCGTACTGCCGGAGAAACTCAACAAGGGCCTTGCCTTCATCGGCACAATCAGTCTTGAGATATATCTGATACACGCACACTTCATACTCTGCCACATCGAGAAACTGAAATTAGGCTACTGGCCCACCTTTATTATATGCGTGGCTATAGCCTTCCCGATTGCATGGGTACTGGGCAAGATAATGAAAAAGATAACCAATCCGATAGAAAAGCGACTGAAATGAAAGATATTCTGAAACTCATCCGTCCGCATCAGTGGATAAAAAACGGCTTCGTGTTGCTGCCTTTGTTCTTCGGCGGCGCGTTACTTAACGTCAGCTCCATCGTGGCGGCGCTCATCACGACACTCGCATTCAGCCTCGTAGCCTCATCGATATACTGCTTCAACGATGTTATCGACGTGGAGGCTGACCGCCGTCATCCCGTGAAATGCAAGCGGCCGGTGGCTTCCGGGGCCATAAAGGAGTCTACGGCATACATCATCTGCATCCTGCTTCCCATACTCGCGAATCTCATCCTTTGCTTCCCGTTCGGCATTGCGTCATTGCAAGACTTCGCGATAGCCAACCGCTGGGAGGTATGCGGCGTTCTGTCGCTCTACTGGATGCTGAACATCTGCTACTGCACCAAACTGAAACAATACGCCATCATCGATGTCTGCATCATCGCCTTCGGCTTCATCCTCCGCATACTTGCCGGCGGTTTGGCCACAAACATAGCCCTCAGTAAATGGATTGTGCTCATGACGTTCCTGCTGACACTCTTCCTTTCGTTCGCCAAACGGCGCGACGACGTACTCCGCATGAACGAGACGGGCGAGGCTCCACGCAAGAACACCATCCACTACAATCTCACTTTCATCAACCAGGCAATAACAATAACGGCCTCGATGACGTTCGTCTGCTACATCATGTACACCGTTTCGCCCGACGTAATGGCCGGATTCGGAACGGAAAACCTATATCTCACAAGCATATTTGTGCTCATCGGACTACTCAGATACATACAGATTACCGTGGTGGAGAACAACAGCGGCGACCCGACAAAGGTGATAATACGCGACAGATTCACCCAGGTAATCGTACTTCTGTGGGGTCTCACGTTCATGTTTCTTATCTACAAAAGGAATATTCTCGGCTGAGAAAGCATCTAAAAGAGCTATAAGATGAAAACGAAAGTATATGCCTTCGACTTCGACGGTACACTGACAACCAAAGACACGCTGCTCGAATTTATTAAGTTTGCACGCGGAGAGCGGTGCCTCTACACCACGCTGCTGCTATTCCTGCCGTTGCTTGTGCTGATGAAGCTGCGCCTTTATCCCAACTGGAAAGTCAAACAGCAAGTCTTTTCTTTTCTGTTTCGCAATATGGCCGAGGCCGATTTCAACGCTCTTTGCACCTCGTTCGCACACGAGAAAGCCCACCTGATGCGCCCGGAGGGCCTAAACGAAATTCGCAAGGCACTCGCCGAAAACTCCAAAGTGATGATTGTCAGTGCGAGCATAGACAACTGGGTGCGACCGTTCTTCGCCGAATTTGCCGACCGAATCATTGTGTCCTGCACACGCATAGAGGTGCGCAACGGACTCGTCACTGGCAAATTCCTCACCAAGAACTGCTACGGCGAAGAGAAGGTGAAGCGCATCCGCACCGCTTTCCCCTACCGAAAGACTTACCACCTCATCGCTTTCGGCGACAGCAAAGGCGACAGCCGGATGTTCGAATACGCCGACGAGAGCCACTACAAGCCATTCCGCAAAGGCCATACAGCCGATAAAGACAACTCCATCGCGGCACATCTGAGCGACGGCCAACGCCAGAAACTGGGCGAAATCATACGCTTCGGCATCGTCGGAGTGGCCGCCACAGCCATACAAGCAGGCGTCTACTGCCTGCTGGTTTCATATTTTCATTATACAATAGCCAACACAACGGGCTATATAGTGAGCTTCGTCTTCAACTATATAGCCTCCACCCGCTTCACGTTTCGTGTGGAATCTACCGCCAAACGTGGTGCGGGTTTTGTGTTTTCACATATCATCAATTATCTTTTGCAGACCGCCATACTGTCTGTCGCCATTTATTTCGGACTCGAAAAACGCCTCGCGCTAATTCCGATGTTCTGCATTTGCGTTCCCATAAATTTCATATTAGTAAGATACTTCCTTAAAAAGAGATGAAAGGCATTATCAGACTTTTCAAGATAAGGGCCGAAGAGAGAGTGCCCGCACTGGTGTTTCTGCTTCTGTCCGCAGCACTCCACGCTCTTGTCATCTATTCTTATTACGACAAGCTCAGCGAGATTCGCTCCAGCTACAAATGGTTTTTCGTCAAGACTTTCCACATCTCGGGCTACGACCCGCTGACATATAACGTCGTAACCAACTGGGAGATGCGCTACAACGTATTCCGCCATCCGCTGCTCGCACCTTTCATGTACGTGCCCAGCGTCATCAATCAGGGACTCATGGAACTAACGGGCATCAACTGCGTGCAGTTCGTCGTGGCGCTCATCCTACTGCTCTTCACGGTCTATTCCTTCGTTTTCCTTTTCCGAATCTTCCGTGAAGTACTCGAAATGGGCTACTCCGACTCGCTCATTCTCACCGCCCTGCACTACTCTTTCGCCTATGTCATCGTGGCATCCGTATGCCCCGACCATTTCGCCATGTCCATGTCGGTGCTCATCATGATGATTTACGTGAGCGGAATGCGCATGAAACGAGGCCGGCCGATAGGCAAGTTGCAGACCATCTGGATATTCCTGCTCACGGCAGGCATATCCCTCAACAACGGCATAAAGATATTCCTCGCCGCCCTTTTCGTCAACGGCCGGCGCTTCTTCCGCCCGCTTTATCTGCTGTTTGCCGTCATCCTGCCATCGCTCTTGATATGGGTGTTCCTGCAATGGGAATACAACACTTTCGTATATCCCGACTGGAAGGCCAACAAGGACATGAAGGCGAGAATAGAAAAGAAGGAGGAGGCGAAGATAATAAAGACGTATCTCGACACCGTCTCAATTGCCGACACAGCCCGGCAGAAGGCCGGAGCGCAGGCATTGATAGCCCAAAAGAAGGCGCAGAAGAAACGGGAACGCTCTCATTCGGCAGCCAACCGGCACACGGGCAAGCCCATCGAGGGCGGAGGCTTCCTGAAATGGACCGACATAACGACGTCGCGCACGGAGACGGCAGTACACAACCTCTTCGGCGAGTCAATCATCCTGCACCGAGGCCACCTGTTAGAAGACGTGCTGCGTAGCCGCCCCGTGATAGTGGAATACGGCTGTTGGCTCAACTATCTGGCAGAGTTCATCATCGTAGCCCTGTTCGCAGCAGGCGTATGGCTCGGCCGCCGCAACCGCTTTCTGTGGTTAGCGCTCTCCTATTTCGCCTTCGACATGGTCATACACATGGGCCTCGGCTTCGGAATAAACGAGATTTACATCATGAGTCCTCACTGGCTGTTCACCATCGCCATCGCCATCGGCTACGCCCTGCGCTCTTGCACGGGCCGGCTACACACGGGAATGAGGAGTCTGATACTGATACTCACGCTCTATATGTATATATATAATGTGGCGTTGCTGGCCGAATATCTGCTGTAGCCCCCCCTCTAATCCCCCCAAGGGGGGGGAAGACTTATAAGGTTGAGGAATGAAATAAAAATAAAAGGAAAAACAATGTTCAAGATAAAGAAAGAAGAAAGACTCATCGCCATCATTGCGCTGATAGTGTTCGTAGCGTTCAATGCACTTGTGATATACAAGTATTCGCCGCTGTTCCTCAAGGGCGGCAACCTCGGTTTCTGGACGATTTTCTCCAAGAACTTCCGCATTTCGGGCTACGACTGCTGGTCGTATATCACGCTGTCCAACCTCCGTGTGCATTTCGAGACGACGCGCCATCCGCTTTTTCTCACCCTCCTCTATCCCATGTACTTGGCAAACCACTGGCTCATGCAGGCCACCGGCACCAACTTCGCCGTCTTCTTTATGATGGCGGTTGTCGTGTTCTGCGCCGTCTATTCGGCCATCTTCATGTATAGGATATTCCGCGAGGTACTCTCGCTCACCCGCCCCGATGCCACGCTGCTCACCGCCTTCTTCTTCTCTTTCGGCCATGTGCTCGTTACGACGATGGTGCCCGACCATTTCGTCATTTCCCTTTTCCTGCTCACCCTCACCCTCTACGCAGTGGGAATGCGCATGAAACAGGGTCGCGCGGTAAGCGAATGGGAGGCGATGCTGCTTGTTTTCCTCACCGCAGGCATAACTCTAACCAACGGTGCCAAGACTCTTCTGGCCTGTCTTTTCAGCAACGGCCGCCGCGTGTTCTCGTTTCGCTTTATCCTCATTTCCTTCATCCTGCCCGCCGCCTTACTTGGCGGCATCTGGTATTGGCAGTACCGCACGGTGGAGATTCCGCAAAAGATAGAGATTGAGAATATGGCAAAGAAGCAGAAGAAGCAGGGCAAGGAAGAGAAAATGCGCAAATGGGCCGACTCGCGCAACAAATGGATGGCCGAACACAACGGCAAACCAGTCAGCAAACTGCCCCTGCTGAGCATGACCGATGTTACCACGCCGCGCGGCGAGACTATCGTCGAGAATTTCTTTGGCGAACCTATACAGCTCCATAAGTCTCACTTGCTTGAGGATATGTCGCACACGCGTCCCGTATTCGTCAGCTACGACAACGCCCTACCCTACGTTATCGAGGCTATTATCGTCCTGCTGTTTGTCATCGGAGTGTTATGTGGCTTGCGCAACAAGTTCCTGTTGATGTGCCTTTCGTGGTTTGCCGTCGATGTAATGCTCCATCTCGTTCTCGGTTTCGGCATCAACGAAGTCTACATAATGTCTGCCGACTGGATATTCATCATCCCCATCGCCATAGGCTGTCTTCTTTCCATACTTGCCCGTCGCCCCGCAACGCTGCTCCGCTATGCCCTTTGCGCCCTCACCGTCTGGCTTTGGGCCTACAACGGTACGTTAATCGTAGGGTATTTGGTGGGGTAGGAAATATTATTGTAGAGGATTGAGAATATCTCTACGAAATTTCTTTATGAAAATGGAGACTAATTTAATAAATATAGAGACACAAAAAATATCTTTACAGTTTACGCCCTCAGAATTGCGTTTTTTCAAACGAAACTCTTCCAGCTCTCAAAAACGCGAAAATACGGCATTTTAGGCAATTTAGGGATAAGTCTTTGATAATCAGGGATTTATCCCTTTTTCTTTCATTTTTACCCATTTTTGAACGCATTTTAGTCCCCGTCAAATTGCAACGGAGGCTCCGTTAGACGCTAACGGAGGCACTTTTGCACTCCAACGGAGGCTCCGTTGCACTCCAAAACGGCCTAAAACGGACTCTAAAAGTGCCACTTTTGAAA
>ERZ779852.216-NODE-216-length-62551-cov-11.289635_pt1 | contig 62551 bp, 45 predicted proteins | sample MGYA00511559_ERZ779852 | MGnify/ENA primary metagenome ERZ779852 (study PRJEB29588, sample SAMEA2157977) | human gut metagenome | biome: human gut; feature: human-associated habitat; material: faeces | place: Denmark | collected 2008/2010 ...
ACAATTCTTTACTTGAAGAACTTAAATCAGCATATGATGTTTTTCTAATGAAACATCCTGATTTTGCTAATGATATAGATGTTTCAGCTAAATATTTTGCCAAAGAATTTTCTAAGAAGAATAAAGAAGAAGCTGATTATAATTATCTTATATCAGCAATATTTACGGAAGTGGTTACAACTGATCATGCTCTTGACGGCGTTATGTACCCCTCTGTTCAAGCAGGTGGGCAATTAGGATTTAATGTTGCAATAACTCCCAGTGCCGTAGACAAAAAAATGAAATTACTTGTAGCTTATGAAACACAAATTGAAAAGACAGGAAAGGAGGTACATATTGGTGGCAAAAGTAAAAAAGGGATAATCTTGCAAGATTCCAGCATTTCATATAACGATATAATTGAATAGAAATATTGTTTCTATTCAATTATATCGTTAAAATCCAAATTCTTTTGCGCTTTTATTGTGCGCATTTTGTATCTTTGTAAGCGGATTGAGGGAACTCTCTCCACAACATATTAGAAAAGAAAGAAGCGTTATGCTTATCTTGTGAATTGGAAACGTAGGAAATTTCACAATTACACACAAGGGTGGCATAGTGGTTCTCACGCTATAGCGTGGGCTGCTATTACTACATTCGTGTGTACAGGTTTCCTACGACCTCCAATTCAGAACGTGGCATTTGCAGTTCCACGCTTCTGCGCAATTAACGGCTTAATTGGAACTAAAAGAGCCACAGACATATGAAAGAAATGAAACAAAAGTTTACACAATTTATACATATCGCCATTATTACGATTTTAATGACCTCTTGTGCTTCAGGTAAGATTGTACTATCTAATGATGCAAACATAAGCAAGTACAAATATGTCATTTTCGGTAAGGAAACATCTGGGGATAGAGAATTAGATGATGTGGTTATGTCTGTTCAAAATCAAATAGCAGAAACGAATTTGACCGTTTTATCTGTCTCTAATACTCTAAAAATTTTCGAGAGCTCAGATAGCATTCTCACTCCAAACATCCATGTCACATCTGAAAAATGGGATGGAGGACATACATATATAACAGTGACTTTTTACGATTATAGCACGAATCAAAGTGTGGCCGTTATAAAAAGTAGTGGAATAGGAATGACAGTAGCCCACGACCAAAGTATAGCTCTGAGTGCAATAAGGAAGAAACTTAATAAGCTATTCAAATAGTCAGGAGTATTCCGCAATAACGAAAATTGAATATGTACCCACACGATAATATCTTCAACATATACTACAATATAGGCAAGCGAACTCCATTCTTGGTTAAAAGATGTGAGTTAGGGTTGGCTCGGTCTTCAAGTGAAGAGAGACGTATAGATCCTAATCGAGACAGAACATTTTTAGTTGAATCAGTGAAGCCTCGCGGTAAATACGGTAAAGCATATGGAAAGTGTTTTGTGGATGGTAAACCGGATGATAGCTATAGACAAGAATGTTACCCCAATATTAGGGATGAAGAAATTCCATGTGCTGGGTGTGGAGAGTGGGTTCTAATAGATGTCCCAGGTGTATCACTTGATGACATATTTCCTATCCATAAAGCCGATGAAGTCCTTATGTTTGGAAAATACAAAGGTAAATCTTTGAGTGATATTTATAAGGAAGACTGTCAATATCTCCATTGGTTAGAATCGACAGATAGACTTTTCAAAATTGATTTTGAGGAACTTAAACGATTATATCCAAACGCTGAAAAATCTTCGGATATATCCATATCAGAAAGAATAATTGATTTTGGGAAATACAAAGGAAAAAGTTTCAGAGAAATTAAAGATGATATTTCTTATCTTGAATGGCTCGTTTCAATCGAGAAAATATCCAAAGAGGACTTTAAATTATTGACTACAATTTAATAACTAAAGTGATATGAAAAAATGGATTATTTACGTGCTTGGTGTAATCACAGGCATTATACTGACATTCGCTTTCGCATTTTGCGTTAATCTTTCTAACAATTCGGGAATTATAGGACTTGAAATGTTTGAAGAACCCGGTGATTATATGGAATACTCACAATTTGAGGTATTCCAAGTAGTGGAATCTGGATGCGCATTGGCTCACGCTGATGAATCTTTTGGCTCAATAGTTTTTATTATACCGAATGAAAGCCAACAGTTCTATGATGACCAAAAAATCGTTCTTAAAAACAACCAGTGTGCTCAACATGTGGGTACTTATAAGTATAGTACTAAAATGGAAATAGAAAAAACAGTACCAGCTATTAGAATAGTTGATGGTGTAGAATTACCGAAATCAAATAGAACTGTTACTGAAAAAAAGGATTTCGGAAAAACATTGTTTGATAAACCCGGTGAATGTGTAAGTAGGAAAAATTTTGAAATACAGAAAGTTTTGGATTCTGGCGATGCCATTGCTTTGGAAATTAGAGAAACCATTTCAGAACATGTCTTTACTTCTGATTTAGAAGTCTTAATATTAGCTCAAGAAGGTAGCAACTTTTATAATAACCAGATAGTGAAAGCCCCTAAGGGGAAATGCGCAAGACAAATTGGAAACTATAAGTATCAACAGTATGGAAGTACAAAGGTAATTCCTATAATTGCTTTCAAATAAGTCTTTGGACGTTTAATTTCACCACTCAATCATATTGTCTGCAAATAATCGAGCATTCATTTATGTTACTCGTACCTATCATAATTCTTATTTGTTTGGTAATAGGTATTGCTTGTATTGTTTATGCCAAACAAAAAGAGCGTGAACTCATCGAACAGGTTACGCCTATTACTCGTGGCGAGTGGTCGGAACGTAGGGTAGTGTTGAAATTATTGAAAATGGGTATTAACCCAAGAGCCATATTCCATGACTTGTATATTCAGAAACCGAATGGTGAATATACGCAAATAGATGTAGCTGTTGCAACAAAAACAGGCATTATTGTGTTTGAGGTAAAGGATTATAGTGGTTGGATTTTTGGTAGTGAACATCAGAAATATTGGACTCAATTATTGGCGTATGGTAAAGAAAAGCATCGTTTTTATAATCCCGTCATGCAAAATGCCGGACATATCCAGGCTATCAGACAATGTTTGCCACAAAATCTCGGCATTCCGATTTATTCTGTTATCGTATTTTTCGGAAATAGTGAATTTAAGGATATTACTTGTAATGCAGACAATACTTTTATTATATACCCTCGTTCTATTCAGCAGGTAGTATCTGAAATTCTGATGCAGTCCAATGCCAAATTCGGCAACAAATACGAAATAATGAGCTTATTTACGAAGTCGGTGCAAAACGGCAATGATCCGATGATTGTTTCTTCGCAAATCAGCTCTGCGGCATATTATGGTCGCAACACACCTCAATCCACCTATACCACATCATTTAACTCATTATTCCGTTTCGGCGGTTTCTCGTACCGAAGAAGATTTTGGTAATCCATTCATCATCAGAGTTGGTCACATCTTTATTCCGTTCTCTTGCATACGCTCTATCTTCCAGTCATATTTGCCCTCTGCGACATCGCCAACCTCATTGAGTGTATGGCGATGTTTTATTTCGTCAAACGGCTGTTGGCTTTCCGCATAATCACAGAGCCATGCGCCGACCATTTTTTGCTGTTCGGTGGTTTCTCCGTACTCCTGCATTATACTCTTAATGTCAGCGGCTTCGGACGGGGCGAAGATTGATTTGTATTGTTCCGTACCGAAATGGATAATCGCATCAATGGCTCGCCTGAACACCTCGCTTGCCTTGTAAAGAATGTCCGCAATGATATTCAAAATATCCCGGCTCGCTTTCAGCGCACCCTGCAACATTCGGATGGTCTTGTCTTTCTCCGTAGTGGCTCGGCTCACTGCCATGTTGATGCGGTGCTGTTCCCCGGTCTTCTGCTCCTGAAGTTGCCAAAGAGCCTTGTCCCTCTCCATGCCAAGCGAACGGTTCTGCACCCAAGCCCTGTCACGCTCTGCTTCCGCTTTCTGTTTCTCTTCGGTCAATGTCTTTGTTCGTTTCTCAACCTCTTTTTTGACAGCATCGAGAAAGGCTTTCCTGATATGTTCGTTTTCGGCTTTCAGTTTGGCATTTTCCTTTTCGATGGCTGCGTACTTTCCTTTTCCCAAAAGATTGGCAATACCGGATTTTATGCTGTCCGTGTTCTCCCGGTCAGCTTCCCGTACCCGTTCCTCTTTATCGGCTATCTCGCTGTCAAGTTCCGCACTGCGCCGTTGCCTTTCCTCGTTCCCGGCTTGTAGTTTTTCCTGCTCCGTTTTGGCTTTGTCCGCTTCCCGGAGGGCTGCATCCCTTTCGGCTTGGGCTGCTTCCTTTTCCGCTTGGGCTTGCTCGGCTTCCTGCTTCTGCTTGGCGATGATGAAGTCCGTGCGCTCCAGATGCTCCTTGCCTGTCTGCTTCTTTGAGGTGCCCCTTTCCATCTCCAGACACTCAGCCAAAACGGTCTGCATCTCGCTCATGTCCTTCACGTTCAGCTTGCAGGACTTGCCCGTGTCATGGTTCATCCAGTCCCATACGATATGGGCGTGCAGGTTGGGCTTCCATGTGGCGGTGTCTCCGGGGATGGCATAGTGCCCCTCGTCCCGGTGGATGAAGATTTGCAGCGGTGTGATTCCCCAACGCTGCCTGCACACCTCGCAGAAATGCCGCAACCGCTCCATCGTGGTGTCTTCCTTGATGACAACCACGCCCTCCTTGATTGGTGTGCTGCCCCGTACTATGGTCACCTTTCCGGTCTTCTTGTTCACCTTTTCTCGGTCTTTGGTCTGCATAGCCCGACCTGTCTTCTCCTTGACCATCGCGGCTATCTGCCTGTTACGCTCGGCAAGCGAGGTGTCGCCCAATTCAGGTGATACCCACGCCTCGTTCTTCGCCATGAGGTCGGTGCGTATGTAAATCTTCTCCTTGCGGATATTGGCGAGGTATTCCGCTGTCCGCCTGTTGTGCGGTCCGCTGCTTCCTACGTTGCAGGGCTTTATGTTGATGGATGTCTTCTGTGCCATTGATTTGCGTGTTTGGGTTTCTTAATGGGTTATTAGGGCAAAGCCTTAATCGGTGGGTGCAGGGAGAGGGTCACTTCCTGCTCCGGGTTCTCAGGGATCGAGACCTCTGAGCGGAGTTTCCAAAGAGAGGGTCACTCTTTGGTCAGGGGCGTTGGGGGCTGACAGCCTCCGACCGGGTTCTTAGGGCAGAGCCATAAGTGGGACGGGGCAACGCCCAGCCCCTCGGGAGAGCCCACAACTACGGAAGCGAAGCGTGTAGTTATAGTGGGCTATACCGGGACAAGTCCGGTAGCTCACACCCCGCAAGCGGAGCAACGTCCAAATCTGCGTTCTGCGCCTTCCATTCCCCTGCGCCTTATTCCGGGTCATCCCCACAGTTAATCGTTCCGTCCTGCGTCTCTTTGGGGCTTTCCGTGTCGTTTCTTTCGGGCACTCCGTCCCCACTGTCTATGATAGGGATATTCCCGGCTTCGTCCGTTTCCCACATATCAGACGGTGGATAATGGCTGTCATCATCCGGTCTGTCGGCTAACGGGATGGAAGTTTCAGACGAACAGAGGGAAGAAGAAAGGACTGCTGCGCCTGTCGCCATGCTGTCCGCTTCCTGTCCTTTGGCTCGGCTGTCATTCGTTGCAACATTCTGCCTACTTTCTGACGGCAAGTTATCGAAAACAGGTGTCCGCACATTGCCCGTCTGTCCTTTGGCGGTTGCCGAAGGTCTGACATAATGGGGATTGGTTATGAGGACACCTCCGGCATACCAGCCCGTGAGGAAATGCAGGGAATGGACGGAAGTACGGTTGTTGGTTCGGGTGGTCAGCATACCTAACCTGTTAAGGCTGTCAATTAGCTTGCCGATGGTCTTGCGGTTGCAGCCCAAAAACTCTGCCAGCTCCACATCGGAAGCTGCCACCTGTCCCACCTCCAAAACAATCTCAACGCCTTTGATTTTATAAGCGGTTCTTTCCCGTACCGCACCGGTCATCAGCCGATACAGGCACTTCTGCCTGAAAGCGGAAGATTTGCCTTCCAAAAGAAAATCCCACTGCCCGGCCGAAAGAATGGTGCAGTAGTGTATGGTCTGTTTCTCTTTGCACATGGTCTATGATATTATGATGTTACTATGGTCATCTACCTTCCCAAGCCATATCCACGCTCAGGCATATAATACTCCCTGTCTGCCGCTATGCGGTTCAGCACGTCCTGCAGGCGGTCGAGCTGTTCACTGTCAAGCACACGGATGGCGTTTATCGTTATGCGCTGTGTGGCTATCCTGCGGTGTTCGATGTTCGTTTCGTTCATTGCTCCGTCACCGTCCGCATGAACGGAACGGAGGTAGGCATTGACCGCTTCCGTCTGTTCTTTGGACGGATAAGGTGCTGCCCATCTGTCTTGGATGTAGTTAATCATCCGACTGACCGCATTAGCCAATATCGGGTCTCGCTGTGTGATAGATTGTATCAACTCTATTTCTTTCATACGAATATCATTTAAGTCAGGTTTTACGATTATTCATTCCATAGTTGATTTTGTTGACTTTGTTGAAGATGATTTCAAAAAGAGGGAAAAAGAAAAATAGAGATGCTGTACACAATCTTTTTCTTTTTTGGCAGGCAAAATTCTTTGTTGAATTTTGTTGATGGTGTTGTTGAATGGTAACCCCTTATTTATATGCCTTCCCTTATATTTCATCATATTCAACAATCTCAACGGTAGTTTTTTAATTTTTCACGGGTAACGGTATAAAAGCGTCCCACCTTTTTGTGCGATACAGAATACTTCTGTCCTGGCAGCACGGATATTTGATAGGTGGAGTAAGACAGTGCATTGGGTGCAGGCTCCAATTTCCAGCACTGCTGCAGAACATTCCTCACCTGATGGCGTTCCACCTTTACCATGGAATAATTGAACAATGCCAATAGGTCGTTGATACAGAAATCCACCACATTCACCTGCATTGTGTCCATGATGTCAAGTAACAGTTCTGCCATATCAAGCTCAATGCGGCTACGGTTACAGCGGATGATTTTCTCCAATGCTTCCGTGCGGATAAGTGATGGAGCAAACCACATACGGCTTTCTTCTTTGGTAGTCAGATTCCGATGTTGTAGATAGTACAGAAATGCGGGTATCTCATCTTTCAATTTCTGAAGAAAGGAGGTGTCGTCCGCTACCAATCTACTAATCTTTCTTACCCAATAGCGTGTTTCTTCTGGCTCAATGTAAACAGGGAAATTTTCATTATTGGAACACAATACGAATTTAGCGAAGAACTGCACTTCATAACGATCTTTGCCCTTAGCCTCCATCTTGTACGAGTGCGCCGTACTAAGGTTCTTCAATCGCTCGCTATCTTCCCTGCGGTTGAGTAACACCTCATCCACAACAATCATCAGTTTGCCTGCCCAGTCAGCATTAAACTGACTACGGAAGTCCTCATTGGTGTTGAATGTCACATTCTCTTGAAATAACGCTTTCAGAAAATTCAGGAATGTACTCTTACCCGTGTTTCGTTCTTCCGACACTAATAGAAGTATTGGTAACTTCTGTGTTGGTTTTAGGTACAACAGTTGAAGATAATCCATTCCCAATTCATATTGCTCACCAAAGATGTGTTCAATCAAGGATTGTATATGATTAAACTCACCTTCTTTTGGAATGTGGGTTATTGGCTCATAGAGATTATAAAAGTTATTCACGTTTAATTGGTAATCTGTATGACTTGGCATAGTGCAGAATCCGTCATATTTCGGAATGAGTGCCGCTTCATCCTTGCCGTGGTCTAATCGGAATACGCTCATTTTCCATTCAACCCGCATTTTGCGGAAAGAACCATTCATCATTGGCTGATTGATAATACGAAACAAGGTTGTGCCTATACGGACATACTCTTCTCCGATATTCTCAACTTCTTCATTTGTAGGAGCCACAGGAACATTGTCAATCTTTTCCATAATCAGATATTCTATTAGTTTCCCCCAAGATGCGCTTCACGTCTGAGAGGCGGTATCTTACTTTGTTGCCTACCTTGATTGCTTTAAGGTAATTGCGCTTGTTCCAAAGCCATAAGGTGGTGTCGCATACACCACACATTTCCTTGACTTCCCCACGTGTCAGTAGCTTATCTTCATTGGTGGCTTTGAGTGCAATTGCCACCTCATTCACCGCACGGTTAATAAGCTCATTAGAGAAGTAACGTAAGTCTTCACTCGTAATCTCCAATTTGATATTAGCCGTGCTGTTGGAGATGATTTGCATTAAATCTGTCATAGCATATATGTACTGCCCATAGTCCGACACAATCACTTTGGCAGCATTATAAATGATTGTGCCACCGCTCCGACATTGGAACGATGGCACAAAAGTATAAACGTAATTCGCTATAATTTAGTAATTTGCATTTCGCTATTTTCGCCGAAATACAGAACGAAAGAAACGAAATGTAAAGCAATTAATTGGGTTCATCTGAAAATGGTTTTATCTCAATGTCAACACTGGATTTTGAATAAGTTGGTCTATAACAGGATGGTAAATAGCTCCATCTGTAACCGCTGTGATTGTCGTGACTTTATTACCTCCATCCTTCGATGAAGCACCGCAATGGTAAATCTGTTCTTCTGGAGTTTGATAATCAATGACTATATATCTGTCGTGGAATATACCCCCAGACGTTTGCAACGAAATGGTGACATTGGGATATTCCCGACAGAAATCGTTAAACTCGGTTTGGTGCAACCGATTACCGATATTGTCAGAGAATACCACAACATTCACATTAGCTGGAATATCTTTGAGAAGTACCAGTGTCTTCAATCCGATGTAATTATCAACCACAAAAATCGTTTTCTTGGCGGTGGCATAAATATGTTGGTAAGCCAAATCCGATTCAACTGGCTGACCGTTGAGTATCATCCAACCTCTCCTTACTGAAGGATTGCCAAAATCAAGCATGACATTTGCCAATTCCGACTTTGTCACTACATTACCAAGTGTATCTATAATATTGGCAACCTTGTCATCAACAGCAGATAGAGATTTACGCAAGTCAAGCAGGTCTTGTGTGTTTTGGGTTGTCTGCAAAGACAGTTGCAGATATTCCCTTTGTCCTAATAATGGCTGATTATCTACGATATAGTCTTTCATCTGCTTGAAGATACGAATCAAAGCTTTGCTTTGTTTGGTTGCTAAATCTCCTCTCAGCACAGTCATAAGCATATATATTCCTTGTTCGGTGAAAGCATAAGGGTTGTATCTACGACCGCCCCAACTTGAGGTGGAATTTTTGCACCTCAAGATTTCACACTCTTCATCGGACAACTGAAACATGAAGTCTTGCTCAAACTTTTCAATGTTGTTCTTCACTTGGCGATTAAAATCTTTGGTGCTATAGCCATAGATGTTGGCTAAATCCATATCCAGCATTACACGGACACCTCTGATGTTGTATATATAGCCTTTCAGATATTCGGCATTGATTTCTTGGGTGATGATATCTTTATCCATATCATTAAATTAAATGAGTTCATACTTTTAGTTATTTACTTCTGCGAGGTAAGCCTTCCACTCATTGATAAGCGACCGTTCAATACCATTGTCTTTTATTTTCCCTCTGCTCGTACTGTCATTCAACTTCTTGATAGAAATTTGAAGGTTACGCACGGTTTTCAAGTCGCAATTAGGAAGTTCATTGGCAAGCAGTTTATGAAATGTCGTCACATCACAGCCTGTCAGAAGGCCTTCCTCTTGGAGGGCAAAATATAATCGTGCCAAATCAGTGCCTGTATGCTGCGTTGAAACTCTCAATTTTATCTTCTCCAAAATCATTTCTTGATTTCCATGAAGATAGTCTTTCAATGTGCGTGATGCCTGCTCACCTGTTGGCGATTTTTCTTCTATTGGTTTATCATTAACGGACAACCCCTTAATAGTTGTTTCTACCACACAATCATCCTCAATAGCCTGTTTCTCCCGATGAAAATCCTGCCAATCTTCTCTTGTCCGCATTTTATTACGAATACTACTGTTGATGACTACTTTAATCATTAAAGCGGCTATCCTCTTCTCAAAATAGTTGTTCGCAGGGTTATGTGTTTCAGCTTCCAATTGGGTGACCAAAGTTTCATAGCACTTACCGTAATAAAGCCATGCCAACATTGCAGGAACTATTGAATCGTTTTGCAGATTGTGAAACTCCTCAACCAATAATCTTGCAGCATCGGCATCTGCCGAATAACTTTGCAGACGATATTCGTTGGCAAGGTCTCCATGACACTCACCGTGATACTTACGCATCATTTGAGGAGCGAGCTTCCATCCTAATTTGAAAATCTTTTGTAAACCTGTTGCCGATTTGTTGTTCACTTCGGCAACGAATCTGTCATATTCTTTCGGATGGTTGTTGAGCCATTCTTTAATATCCTGTTTGAATTGTTCGAAATCTTGCTTTGCCATAGTCTTTCGCCTTATTAGTCTAACAGATGAACAAGCTCTTGTTTCATTTCCTCGTCTATCTCCCTATATCGGCGGAATGCCTTGCTGCCTTCCTTGTGTCCCGATACCGAAGAAACGAGGTCTGGGTCTTTTACTTTCTTATACATATTGCCAATGAATGTTTTTCGGGCAGTATGCGTGGTTACGACTTCATACAAGTACTTTTGCTCAGGATTGCGAGTGAGTGGGTTAAGCACTGTGACCACCCTGTCAAGTCCTGCCAACTGGAACGCTTCTTTAATGGCTTGATTATATTTCTGCTCTGATATAAAGGGAAGGAGAGTTGTTCCTGTATAATCTTTGTAGCGTTCAAGTATGGTTTTCGCAACACTATTCAGCGGCACTCTTATTGTCCTGGGATTATGACTGCGCGTCTTTTCTTGTATGTATTCTAATGCTCCATTCACAATGTTTTTCTTTGTGAGCTTATAAAGGTCGCCTACACGACAACCCACAACGGACTGAAACACAAAGATGTCTCGTTGAATAGCAAGTTGTGGACGAGCAGACAAATCAGCCTCAAACAATTTGTCACGTTCTTGAAGTGTAATATAAATAGGTGTTCCATAAAGACATTCTTCTAAGGGGAATTTGTCAAACGGACGATTGGTGGTCTTTCCTTGATTATAGCACCATATAAAAAAGGTTCGTATGCGTGAGAAACTATCTATAAGAGTGTTCTTGCCTCTCGGCTGAGGAGTCCGCTTTTCGGGAATGGTCTCGTATATATCAGGGTATTCTTCCGCATAAGCGTATTCGTTCTCCATAAAGTCCCACATATCGGCAAGTGTTTCTTTAGTTATGGTATGGATGTCAAGGGAAAAGTGCTTCATTCCACGTCTTGTTTTTCTGACAAATAATTCATAGCGCATGAGTGCCCTTTTTACTACACGAAAGTTCTTCTTCCGTACTTCCGAAAGACTATGCTTCTCCAAAAACTCATCAAAAAGTTCGGCAAAAGTAGGCGGATTCTCTATTGCCAGTTCTTCTTCTGTTTTATACTTTTCGGGATGATGAAATTTATCTATGACTTCCCCGAGCCATTCACTTCCGGCATCCTCCTTGTATTCCTTCTCAATCATTCGGGTCAATGCCTGCACTTTATGGTTCAAGTCCATCTTTTCGTTTTCCGACACCAAAGCTACACGGTCTTTATAACCTTGTCGTTCAACACTCCAATGATTGGGATTGATGACAAGTTCACTTGCTGCCTTGATGTCTTTCTTTCCATCACGCAAACGAAAATAGATGGTAGCCTTCGTATCTATGTCGTTCTTTTTGGCAGTCTTCCGTATGAATGCAGTTACTTTCATGGGCTTCGATTTTATTTCTGGATTGAACACTGCAAAGATAGCGAATTGTTCCCAAAATGTTCCCGTTTATCCCGAAATAATTTCAATCTCATTAAATTTAATTTCGTTTATTGCTATTTATAGAGCATTGAAATATAATGATATAGCGGTTATATTGCTATTAAGTTAGAGTTGTTCCCATTTGTTGATATTTAATATTTCAAATGCGGGTCTGGGTACAAAGAAAAAGTCAAACGATTTTTATTATCGTTTGACTTTTTTCGTTTTTTCAGGAGAATTCCCCCAAAAACATCCTGTTTTCATTTTGCCGGAAAGTAAAAACGACGTATTTTTGAACCGGAAACCTTCAAAAGGCATTCAAAACAACCCCAATATAATCATACCATTTATGAGAAAAGCATTTATCCTCCCGGCACTTATCGCTGCCGGACTGGCTGCGCAAAGCTGCCAACAAAAGAATCAGGAAAAAAACATGGAGGAAGAGGTCACGGCCGACACTACGGCGATTTCCGCCAAAGTAGCTTCCTGCAACGTCCGCATGGATGGCATCACTTTCACGGGTGCACTCAACGGGGCAGACACTTGCGTCACCGTGAAAGACGGACGTGCAATAGAATTCCGTTGTACGGAGAAACTCGACTTCTTTTGCGACCCCAACGGCGGACAGTTGAGCAACACCACCCTGCCTATCCTGCTCACGGAAGTGGACAACAGCCAACCTTTCACGCTCACGGCCAAAGTGACGCCGGGATTCACCACGGAGGGGACGTACAACGCGGCCGACCTTTTCGTGTATGCCAACGACACGTTGTGGCAGAAGTTCGCTTTTGAACAGGACGAGCGCGGAAACCACCGTATCGTCACGGTGCGCACCCAGGGGACTTCCGACGACAACAACCATGAACGGCTCACCGTACCTTCCGTCTATCTGAAGATTTCGTCGGACACGCGCACAATAGCCAGTTATTATTCCCTTGACCAAAAAGAATGGCAGATGGTGCGGCTCTATAAAAACTACTATCCCGGCAAGATATGGGTAGGCATCGCCAGCCAATGCCCCCAGAAGGGCGAATGTACAAGCCTTTTCGAGGAAGTCTCGCTGCAACAGACTGCCGTGAGCGACTTCCGTATGGGAGAATGACAAGGCAACCGTTTTCATTCTGTCACCGTTCGCCGTGACCGACATGGCAAAAAGTCAGCCCAAACAGCTTCTTACGGAATCTTCCCAAAGCGGAAACGGGCAGGATAGGAACGCATGGCTGCATAAATATTCACTTCAAACGGCATATATGCGGAAAAATATCGCATATATGCCGTTTTTTCTCATGAGAATAAAAAATCATTCGGCTGAAAGAAAAAAATCATTCTCAGCAGATTGAAAAAATGAAATGACGAAAAACGGGAAAAAACCTCTCCCAATCCGTTTTCCAAACACCACAAAACGTATTTTTTCCTCTATTTGAACCTCTCCGGCTTGTCTAAACAGACTGTCAAAAAGTAAGGCCAAACCCACCGACGCCGACAGGCCGTCCCGAACCATACAGGCAATTCCAGACATGCCGTTCTTTTATGACTGTCCAACGCCTTTTCAGCTATCTTCGTGCATGCCCGCCGAAGCCCGAGATTGCGATATTTCAAGTCACTCCCCGACCCTACGCCAAATACGCGAGCCACGCACAGGCCGGAATGACATTTTGACAAACGGCATTCACCCTCTTTCGGGCTGCACGAGATAGAAACAACTTGTACTGAAAAAATTACGCACGTATGGCAGGACGGAAAGCGCACCATGGAGCTTACGGGGCTTCAGGCCGAATTTCGTCTCGTAATGCGGATTGATGAAATAGAGTTGCCGGTCTACGACCCGATAGCCGGTGGCATACAATGCCGCCTGAAACTTCTCTATGGGGCAACGTGTGCGCTTGATGTTCATCAGTTCGCGAATGGTCGGCCCGTCTTCACCGGCTGCGGCCAACACGCCCTTATAGAGCGGAGAAGGCAGAAGATGGAGGAACGGGAAATGAGACACCACTTTGCTGTGCGCTATTTGCTGGTGGCCGCCGAAAGGCATTTGCCATGCCGGAAAGGCCATAAACACCACGCCGCCCGGCGCAAGATAGCGTTTCAGGCCTTTCAGGAAACCGGCCTTGTCGTTGATATGCTCTATCACATCGTGCACCAATATCAGGGAGAATTTATGCTCCAGTTCCGTCAATTTGAAAATGTCGGATGCGATAAAAGTACCTTCCGCCCCTCTCTCGGCAAAAAACTTACGGGCCTCGGCAATGCGTCCGGCTGCAATGTCCACTCCCGTCACCGAACAACCCAACTGCGCGAACGAGAACAGGTTACCCCCTTCGCCACAACCCACTTCCAACACCTCTTGCGGAAGTTCCGGGCAACATTTACGGATATAAGGAATATAGTATTTCTCTGTCGTACGGGCCTGCTCGTCAAAATAACGTTCGCGGTCGGAATGGCGCTCTTGCATGTTAAATTCTCATTTTATTTGCGCCAAAGTTAATAAAAAACTATTATATTAAAGAGGCTGTCCGGATAAAATCTTCCAGACAACCTCTTTTTCCACCTTACCGTTCAGGCTCCACGGCGGGAACCGGACTGGTTCAAAGGTTCCTTCTCCCTTTTTTCTCCAAATATTCAATCAACTCTTCCGGACGGTCGGTCTGTATGACAGTGGCCCCGCGATCGAGCACCCAGCCCCAGTGGGCATCGGGGTCGGACAGGGCTTTCTCGTCTTCATGGCCGCCGCACAGGCTCCCCCACAACGTATTGATCCAGACACGGCAATCCGATGCGGCTATCACCGGCAAGTAGGACAACTTGGCAAAACGGTCTGTCTTGAAAATAACCTCCACGGCCTGCGGGCGGAATGCGGAAAGGAACGAAGCGACGTAGGGTATCGCTCCCTCGCCATCGAGCTCCACCACGGGCATATAAAGAATGTCCTTGTAGCCGGAAAGCTGCCGTTCCACCTCCTCTACCGTGCCGCGCCCCTTCAACACCACATGATCTTCCGTACCCGTCTTGCGGATAATCGGCGCAATCTCGGACAGGTAATCTCCACCCTTGTCGATGTTCACCAGCACCGCCCCCTTGCAAGCCGTCAGGGCTTCCTCCAGCGTGGGTATGGTCTCGTCCGAAAGACTTCCGTCCGCCCGGCGCAGGCGGAAACGCTTCAGCTCCTCCACCGTGTAGTCTGCCACGTTGCCTTTGCCTTCCGTCGTGCGGTCGATGCTCCCGTCGTGCATCAGCACGAAACCGCCGTCCTTCGTCCGTTGGATGTCAATCTCCACCATGTCCACCCCCATGTCTGCCGCCCCTTTGATGGCCGCCACGGAGTTCTCGGGCGCATGCCGCCAGTCGCCCCTGTGGGCCACGACGAATACATAATCGGAGCGGCTGTCTTGCAGTTCCGCCCTCAACCGGCTGATATGCCCGTCAGCCTGTACGCACAGTGCCAGACACCACAGCCCAACCGTAAAAAGAATCTTTTTCATTTCCCTTTCATGTTTAACCGGAGTAAAAGTAGTCCTTTCCGTGGGAAACGCCGGAAAAGATTTACGTCTAAGATTGACAATCTTGTGTCTTCGGGACGCAAATCAGAAAACACGTACCAGAAAATGGCCGAACCACACGGCCAACAGCCCCAAGGCAAAACTCAACACCGCGTATGCGGCAAACGACCAGAACTTGTCTGAAAGGATAAGGATGTAGTTCTCGTGTACGAACGTGGAAAAGGTGGTAAACCCTCCGCAAAAGCCCACCGTGAGGAACAAACGCCACTCGGGGGACAAGACATCCGCCCGCTCAAACCAACCGTACAACAAGCCGATGAACAGGCAACCCGCCACATTGACGACCATCGTTCCCAACGGGAGATGAGTAAAATTGCCCGCCGAGACCCACCGGGTCAGCCCGTAGCGGGCCATGCCGCCCACGAAACTACCGGCTCCGACGCACAACAAGGTCTTCCACATTTGCCTCCTCCCGTCATTGGGCCAATGAAGAACGCAAAGCCAAAGCCTTGTCTTCGGCCGCCTCCATGATTTCACGTTCGCCCGGCCCCTTGTCGTTAATGCCGCAAAGGTGCAGGATACCGTGTATGATGACACGGTGCAGTTCCTCTTCGTAGGTTGCCCCCACCTGCTCGGCGTTGGTCCGCACCGTGTCGAGGCTGATGAAGAGGTCGCCCGAAATCACGTCACCTTCGCAATAATCAAACGTGATGATGTCCGTGTAATAATCGTGCCCGAGATACTGGCGGTTCACCTCCAGAATCTTCTCGTCGTCCACGAAGATGTAGGCTATCTCGCCTACCCTTTTGCCGTAACTCGCAGCCACGGCTTTCACCCAGGCCGTGTTTTCGCGTTTCTTGATGGAGGGCATCTTCACGCCGTCCGTATTGTAAGTAATCATCTCTTTCCTGTGTTTTAATCGTCAAACAAACAGCCTTGCAACTCCGTCGTGAAACGGCTGCGCCCCAAATGCTTGTAAGCCATGTCCGTCACCTCCCGTCCGCGCGGCGTGCGCTTTATGAACCCTTCTTTGATCAGGAAAGGCTCATACACCTCTTCCACCGTCCCCGCATCTTCCCCGATGGCCGTGGCGATGGTCGTAATGCCAACCGGCCCGCCCTTGAACTTATCAATAATGGTAAGCAGAATCTTGTTGTCTATCTCGTCCAGTCCGTAGCGGTCGATATTCAGAGCTTCCAATGCATAACGTGCAATGGCCATGTCCACCCGTCCCGTGCCGCGCACCTGGGCAAAATCGCGCACGCGCCGCAAAAGCGCATTGGCGATACGGGGGGTTCCACGGCTGCGTCCGGCAATCTCCATGGCAGCATCGTGCTCGATGGGTACGGAAAGAATGTGCGCCGAACGTTCCACGATGCGCGAAAGCACCTCAGCGTCATAATACTCCAGATGCAGGTTGATACCGAAACGGGCACGGAGGGGAGCGGTAAGCAGACCGCTGCGCGTAGTGGCACCCACCAAAGTAAAGGGATTCAAGTCAAGCTGTATGCTGCGTGCCGACGGGCCTTTGTCTATCATGATGTCTATCCGGTAGTCCTCCATGGCGGAATAAAGATATTCCTCCACTACGGGACTAAGCCGATGGATTTCGTCGATAAAGAGCACGTCGTTCGGCTCCAGCGAAGTCAGGATACCGGCCAAATCGCCCGGCTTGTCCAGTACAGGGCCGGACGTGACCTTGAAACCCACGCCCAGTTCGTTGGCTATGATGTTGCTCAACGTGGTCTTCCCCAATCCCGGAGGACCGTGCAACAAAGTATGGTCGAGGGGCTCGCTCCTGTACTTGGCAGCCTCGACGAAAACTTTCAGGTTTTCCACCACCTTCAACTGTCCGCTGAAATCCCCGAACTGGAGCGGACGCAAGGCATTCTCGAACTCGCGCTCGGCAGACGAGTTTGAGGAACGGCGTATGTCGAAATCTTCTTCCATTGTGCGGCAAAGATAGCATCTTTTCCGCACAAAACGGGCATGCGTCCCATTTTTTATGTAACTTTGCCTTTCAATCATGTAACGAGAGATTTCTATGGTTCTGAATTACATTTGGGTGGCATTCTTCGGCATCGCATTCCTCATCGCGGCAGGGAAGTTGGTATTCGCAGGCGATGCCGGCGTGTTTCCGGCCATCATGGACTCCACGTTCAGTTCCGCCAAGACGGCTTTCGAGATTTCCCTCGGCCTGACCGGCGTGCTCTCGCTTTGGATGGGCATCATGAAAATCGGGGAACGGGGCGGAGTGGTCAATATATTGGCATGCGGCCTCAGCCCGCTCTTCTGCAAGCTCTTCCCGGACATTCCCAAGAACCATCCCGTCATCGGAAACATTTTCATGAACATCTCTGCCAATATGTTGGGACTGGACAATGCGGCCACGCCCTTGGGACTGAAAGCCATGGAAAGCCTTCAGGAACTGAACCCGAAAAAAGACACAGCTAGCAACCCGATGATCATGTTCCTCGTGCTGAACACTTCGGGACTGACCATCATCCCTGTCAGCATCATGGTTTACCGGACCCAAATGGGAGCGGCACAGCCCACGGACGTGTTCATCCCGATTCTGTTGGCGACCTTTGCCTCCACGCTGACGGGTATCATCGTCACCAGCCTTTATCAACGCATCAACCTGTTGGACAGGGTGGTCGTACTGGCATTGGGGGGGGCCTGTCTGGCCGTGGCCGGCATCGTGTATGGCTTCAGCCGGTTGGACAAAGAAGAGATGAACTTGTGGAGTACGACTATCGCCAACGTACTGCTGTTCTGCATCATCATCGCTTTCATTGCTGCCGGTGTCAGGAAACGCGTTAACGTGTACGATGCCTTTATCGAAGGAGCAAAAGACGGTTTTACCACAGCCGTACGTATCATTCCCTATTTAGTCGCCATCTTGGTGGGCATCGGGGTATTCCGTGCTTCGGGGGCCATGGATTTGTTGACAGACGGCATCGCCGCAGTCGTCAAAGCCTGCGGCGGCGATGCAGACTTTGTCGGTGCACTGCCTACCGCACTGATGAAACCGCTGAGCGGCAGCGGGGCGCGCGGCATGATGGTGGATGCCATGGAGACCTACGGCGCAGACTCTTTCGTGGGACGGTTGAGCTGTATTTTCCAAGGCGCGACCGACACCACCTTTTATATATTGGCCGTTTATTTCGGCAGTGTGGGCATCACCCGCACGCGGCATGCCGTGGCTTGCGGCCTGTTGGCCGATTTGGCAGGTATAGTGGCCGCCATCGGTGTGGCTTATCTCTTTTTCGGAGCATAATAGAAACAAACTGAACGAAATATGGCAGAATTGAAATCGGTGGCCAAAGACACCGCCATCTACGGACTAAGCAGCATCATCGGAAAGTTCCTGAACTATTTGCTGGTCCCGCTCTATACGGCCAAGATGACCGTGGAAAGCGGAGGCTATGGCATCGTGACCAACATTTATGCCTACGTGGCGCTTTTGATGGTCATCCTTACGTTCGGCATGGAAACCACGCTGTTCCGTTTTGCCAACAAAGAGGGGGAAAATCCGCAAACGGTCTATGGCACGACGCTCACCATGGTGGGCAGCCTGTCTCTGCTGTTTGCCTTGCTCGTACTGGCTTTCCTCCATCCGATAGCTTCCGGCATAGGCTACGCAGACCATCCGGAATATGTGGGAATCATGGCGATCACGGTAGCCTTGGATGCCTTTCAGGCCATTCCCTTTGCCTGGTTGCGCTACCAGCACCGTCCTATCAAGTTTTTCGCGTTGAAGATGCTGTTCATCGTGCTCAACATCACGTTGAACATCCTTTATTTCGTCGTGCTTCCGGCATTGTACGTCCGCCACGCATGGGTGGGCGCAATTTATGACCCGTCTGTCGGACCGGGATATGCCTTCATCCTGAACCTTGTCTGTACATCGTTCATCACCTTCTTCTTCATTCCCGAACTGACAGGATTCAAATATCGGTTCGACACCCGGCTGATGAAACGTATGTTGGGCTACAGTTGGCCCATCCTGATTCTCGGTATCGCGGGCATCCTGAACCAGACGGCCGACAAAATCATCTTCCCGTTGGTGTACGGCGACGCGGAAGCGGCCAAGTCCGAACTGGGCATCTACGGTGCTTGCGTGAAGATTGCCATGATAATGGCCATGATCACCCAAGCTTTCCGCTATGCGTATGAGCCGTTTGTGTTCGGCAAGGCTAAGGACAAGAACAGCGGAGAGACCTACGCCACGGTCATGAAGTTCTTCATCATCTTCACCCTGCTGGCCTACCTTTGCGTTATCGGCTACATGGACATCCTGAAACGAATCATAGCTCCGGACTATTGGCCCGGCTTACGTGTCGTCCCCATTGTCATGGCAGCCGAAATCATGATGGGGGTTTACTTCAACCTTTCGTTTTGGTACAAGCTCATCGACAAGACGATTTGGGGGGCCTGGTTCTCGGCTGCCGGTTGTTTGGTCCTCTTTGCCGTCAACATCATCTTCATCCCGACGTACAGCTACATGGCATGTGCCTGGGGCGGTTTCGCCGGATACGCCACGGCCATGCTCCTGTCCTACATCGTGGGACAGAAGAAAAACCCCGTCCGATATCCGTTGAAATCCATCGGCATCTACGTACTGATTGCCGGAGGCTTCTACGCCATCATGGCCTGTACGCCCGAAGAATGGCCCGTATGGACACGACTGGGTATCAACACGGTGCTCATCCTGCTCTTCGTCGGACATATCCTGAAACACGACCTACCGGTACGAAGCCTACCGGTCATCGGCAAATATTTTCGTAAACCTCAAAAGTAAAATCATGGAAAATAAACCCAAAAAACAACGGAGTTACCTCAACCTGTTTATCCGCAGACTTTTAAGCATGAAGGAAGATAAGGCGCCGGAAGAAGAAACCATAGCCTCTATCAAGGCTGGTATCGACTTTCGCGGAGCCAATCTCTGGATCTTGATTTTCGCCATCTTTGTGGCTTCCCTGGGCCTGAACACCAACTCTGCCGCCGTCATCATCGGTGCCATGTTGATTTCTCCGCTCATGGGTCCGATTGTCGGCATGGGACTGGGCGTGGGTATCTACGATTTCGAACTGCTCAAACGGGCGTTCCGCAGTTTTGCCACCGCCACTATTTTCAGTGTGCTCACGGCAACGTTCTATTTTGCCATCACACCGATAGACGAGGCTCAGTCCGAACTGCTGGCCCGAACCTCACCTACGATTTACGACGTGCTCATCGCGCTCTTCGGCGGACTGGCCGGCATCGTAGCCTTATGTAGCACGGGGCAACGCGGAGGTAACGTCATTCCCGGCGTAGCCATAGCCACAGCCATCATGCCTCCCCTCTGTACGACCGGTTTCGGACTGGCCACGGGCAACTGGCTTTACGCAGCCGGAGCCTTCTATCTCTATCTCATCAATTCCATTTTCATTGCTTTGGCCACGTTCGTAGGAGTGAACATCCTGGATTTCAAGAAGAAGGTATTTGTGGACAAACAGCGGGAAAAGCGAGTGAAGCATATCATTATCACCATAGCCGTGCTCACGATGCTACCTTCTGCCCTTCTTACCTATACGCTGGTCCGGGAAGACATATTCATGAGTAAGGTCAATAATTTCGTAACACAAGTCGTCACGTCCGATCAGACGCAGGTCATCACAAAAAAGGCAGACTACCGCACCAAAGAAATCCGCCTCGTTACCATCGGGGAAGAGATAGCCGAAAAAGAATTGGAAAGGATGAGAAGCCAGATGGAACGCTTCGGATTAAAGGACGTCAAACTGTCCATCGTACAAGGTACAAAGAATCTCAGCACAAACGAACTGAAGTCGATGCTGAACGATCCGGCCGTCAAACAGGCAGACAAAAGTGCACAGTTGTTGGCCAATGAACAGGAACGCGGGGACCGGTTGCAGAAAGAATTGGACTTTTACAAAGCTACTGAACAACAAGCCCAGTCCGTCAGTGCGGAAATGGCGACTCTGTTCCCCGAAGCGGCACGCGTCAGTATCTCTCGCACCATTTCCTATACTGTCGGCGACAGTACGAAGAAAGACTCTTTGACCTTGGTAAGTCTTACTCTGAAAGAAAAGTTATCGGCTCAGAATCGGGAGAAGATGGAGGAATGGCTCAAAGCCAGACTGAAAGCCCAAAACATGAAACTCATTGTCGGAACAAAGATAGAAAACAACAAAAAATAACCATTTAACAGATAAATATGAAGAAAAAGTTTTTAACGTTACTCGCCTTCGTTTGTGGTCTCAACGGTATGAAGGCCGATGAAGGCATGTGGATGCTCAGCCACATTTCGCCCAAAAGTATGAAGGTCATGAAGGATTTGGGACTGCAAATGAGCGAAAAAGAATTGTATAATACGAAAGGCACCTCGCTGAAAGACGCTGTGGTCAGTTTCGGTGGCTTCTGTTCCGGTGTCGTAGTCTCACCGGACGGTTTGGTCTTTACAAACCACCACTGCGGCTTCGGTAACATACAGGCTTTGGCCACACCTGAAAACGACATCCTGAAGAACGGATTCGTGGCCCGTACACAAGCGGAAGAACTTCCAGCAAAAGGCCTTTATGTACAGATCCTCCAAAGGACGGAAGATATCACCAAACGGGTAAACAAAGCCTTGGACAAATACTACAAGGAACATGCCGCCGAGATGGCCAAATTGGGTGAAAATGCCAAAGAAAAAATGCGTTGGAACAGTGTGGACTCCATCTGCCTGGCCATAGAAAACGAATATGCAAAGAAATATCCGGAGTTGATTTGTGAAGTCAGCCCCTATTACACGGGAAACGCCTTCTATGTCAACGTATATAAACAATACGACGATATCCGTCTGGTATTCGCACCGCCTCAAAGCTTAGGCAAGTTCGGCGGTGAAACGGACAATTGGATGTGGCCGCGCCAAACCTGCGACTTCAGTGTCTTCCGCATTTATGCCGACAAGGACAACCAGCCTGCCGAATACAGTGCGGACAACCGCCCGTTGAAAGCCGAACGTTATGCAAAAGTCTCTTTAGAAGGTTTCAAGAAAGGAGACTACTGTATGACCATCGGCTATCCCGGACGTACCAACCGTTATCTCTCTTCTTACGGAATCGTGGAACGCATGGAGAATACCAACGAATCCCGAATCAATGTACGTGGCGTGAAGCAAGGGATATGGAAGAAATGGATGGACAGCGATCCGAAAATCCGTTTGCAGTATGCTTCCAAATATGCCAACAGTTCCAACTATTGGAAAAACAGTATCGGCATGAACAAGGCGCTTAAAGAGTTGAAAGTCGTAGAACAGAAGAAAAAACAAGAACAACAAATCAACGAATGGGCACAAAAAAGCAAAAAAAGACAAGAACGCTTCGGTAACTTGGCTCCCGAACTTGAAAAAGCGTACGCAGCCCGCAAAGACGGCAACCGCGCCATCGCGTTCCTGAACGAGTCTTTCCTTGGAGGTCCCGATCTGATGCGTATCGCTTTCTACTTCGACAACTTGCAAAACGCAGGAGGAGAAACGGGCAAGGCAACTTGGAAAAACCGTCTGCGTCAACAATACAAGGACTGGAACGAGGAGGTCGACAAGGAAACGATGACGGCCTTGATAGACAATTACGCCAAGCAAGTAAAACCCGAATATCTGCCGGACTTCTATCAGACGATAGAAAAAGAATACAATAACGACATCCGTACCTATGTGGATGCCATGTTCAAACAGTCGGTCCTGACCGATACAAACTGTGTCAATCTGACGCTGACCCAAGAACAAAAAGATAATGACATGGCACTGAAATGCCTGAAGAGTGTGATGGAACTTGGTGGAAAAGTATCTGACCAAATCAGTCAGTACAACATGGATGTGGCAGAAAAGGAAAGACTGCTTTGCGAAGCCATACTTGAAATGGAAATGGACCAGCCGCATTATTCGGACGCGAACTCGACCATGCGCCTGAGCTACGGTTTCGTAGACGACTACACCAGTGCTGCCGGACACCAGAACTACTTTACTACCATGCCGAGTCTGTTGGATAAAGTCGCACAAAGCGACAGAATAGATGAATATAAAGTGGAACCGGAAGTCAAAGCTCTCTTCGAAAAAGGCGACTTCGGCCCTTACAAAGACAAGGAAAGCGGCGAAATGCAACTCTGTTTTCTTACGAACAACGATATTACCGGCGGAAATTCCGGCAGCCCGATGTTCAATGGCAAGGGCGAACTTATCGGACTGGCTTTCGACGGTAACTGGGATGCCTTGAGCAGCGACATTACTTTCACACAGGATTTGACCCGTTGTATCGGCGTAGACATCCGTTATGTACTTTACATCATCGACCGATGGGGCAAGTCGGAACGTCTCATCCAAGAAATAGGTGCACGATAACTTTCGTCCCGAACCCATTATCTGGCCGGACCGTCTTTAGTATATTAAGGACGGTCCGGCTGTGTTATCAACCGCATGCTTTGTAGATATTTAACATAAGTTTCTGCGAAACAAAATTGTATTATTGGATACTAAACTATAAATTTGCGAACAGTTTATAACTTAATTTCAATTTTGAACAAACCATTCTAAACAAAAGCATCATGAAAAACAAGTTTACTCATTTCCTGATGGCCGGAGCTTTGGTCTGCTGGAGTTCCTACACGTTGCATGCACAGACTGAAGTCACAGACACTTACCTAAAGAATCCAAGTTTTGAAAGCAACTTCACGGACTGGGATAATGCCGGATTGCAAACCCAAACGAATACCTCTTTTTCCAAAAAAGACGGTAATACTTACGTCGAACAATGGGTCGGACAAGGTAACAAAGTAGCTGATGCCCATGTCAGTCAAACGCTGACCTCTCTGAAAAACGGGGTTTACAAGCTGACCGTAGCCGCACAAAACATTCAGCAAAACAGTTCGGCCACACAAAGCGGAGCGTATGTCTTTGCGGATAATGAACAAGTTTCTGTCGGTGCCATCAATGACTATTCCCTGACCTTTACGGTCATCGAAGGACAAGCCACCGTAGGTTTCAAAGCAGAAAACGCTACCGGAAATTGGATCGCCTGCGATAACTTCCGGCTGTATGCTGTCAACAATGATTTAACAGAAATACAAGAAGAACTGCAACGCCGCATCGAACAGGCACAAACATTGGTTTCCGAAAAAATGCAAAAGGACGTGCTCTCGGAACTCAATGCCGCTATTCAAGCCGCTCAACAGGAAGTGGGAGCATCCACCGACGAAAATATAGCCGAGGTTGCCGTCCGCCTGCGCAAAGCTACCACAGAAGCTCAAACGTCCATCGAAGCTTACCGAGAACTTCAAGCCGCCATCGACAAGGCACTTGAAGCATACGGTGACGGTAGCCAAAGCGGAGCAGAAGAATTTGCCGCAGCCATCCAGTCGGCCCAATCCACAGTAAATAACTTAGAAGTCAGCCTGGAAGATCTGGCACTTGCCGTCACCCAATTGGAAACAGCAACTTTGGCGTTTTCCTTGGCTAACGCGACCGGCACGGCTCCTACCGTAGTGACCGACACACGATATGCACGCGGCTCCACGATGGCATTCGGACGAAGCACCATATCCGGCGTGTCCACATCCGATTTATTGGAACACGGTTTTTGCTGGAGCACCTCTCCCGAACCCACAGTATTGGACAACCGCACCACCGAATACCTGAACAACAACGGCTACATCTACTGGATGAAAGATTTGGAACCGTCTACCATTTATTACATACGTGCATACGCCATGACCAAAGGCTACGCCGTAGGCTATGGAAACGTAATAAAAGTAATCACGTTACCGGAGGGCAAGATAACATGGTCTTACAATAACGGTGGACCGGCCGACGCCAATGCACGCATCAATGCTGCCGTAGGCTCTGCCGTAGACTACTGGAACAAACTGACCAGCATACAAGGACTCCATTTGACTGTTAGTTTCGGCTCAGGAACTCCCACAGCCGATTGCAGCTACGGAGGGTGGATGAGAGTCGGCCCGAATGCCAGCTACCAACGCACCGGTACTATCATGCACGAGATGGGGCATGCCATAGGAGTCGGAACACATGAAATATGGTGGAACGGCAACTTAAGGGCCAACGGTGACCGGGGCGACTGGTTAGGCGAACGAGCCAATGCAGTCCTACGGTTCTGGGACAATAATCCTACAGCAGTCATGACCGGAGACAACACACACATGTGGCCCTATGGCATCAACGGCGCACACGAAGACACAGGAAGCGAAGTGCTGTACATAGGCAACGGGTTGATTACGCAGGCACTCGGAGAAGACGGACTTCCCCCAACCGGAGGATTTGCCACCCCCGCCTACGTATTCGAGCAAGAAGACCACGTAAAATACTATCTCAAGAACGAAGACGAAACAGCCGGCCTCTATACATCTTATTTAGTGGCTGCCCCCAACAGTACCGCCATCACATGCGAAGAAATGACCGCTGCCGAAGCTGCGGCAAACGACAATGCGGCGTGGTATGTCACGTTTAACCCGAAGACCTGCTATTATCAGCTTCGCAACGTGGGAACAGGACAATATCTGACATACAATACATCCAGAAACAAATTCCTCACCACCAATAAAGAAACTCCGACAACGGCTGAAAGCTTCCAGTTCATGCGCGGACGTACAGATGTCAATATCGGGACAGGCAGCACCGCTGTCACAGCACGGGGTTATTGGATTATCCGGCCGGAAAAAACGCTCAATCCCCCATGTATGGGTTCTAATGCCGGAGGCAGAATAACCAACGAAACTTTCAACATTGCCAACTCGGCTAAAGACCAACGCTGGGTCATATTGTCCGGCGAAGAGCTTCAGGCATTCGACACCGCAGTAAAGGACGAACGCAAAGCCGAACTCGAAGACATGCTGGCCCGCATTAAGGCATTGGCAGACACCCCGCATACCGAAGATGAGGCCGGCACGGATGCCACGCTCGCGGCCAAACTGTCGGAAATCGAAGAGAAGAGCCGCGACACGGAAATCACTTCTGAGGGAATCTCTTCTCTGACGGAAGAAGCCCTGACTGCCGGAATGGCATTCCTGGCCGAAGCCACCCCGAAAAGCGTAGAACAGCCTTTCGACATCACATTCCTGATGTCCGATGCCGAACTCACGGACGGCGAAGGCTGGTCCTCCAAACCGACCATATCATTCTCTTGCGGCGAGTTCTTCGAGAAGACATTCGACTTCAACCAGACTGTCAGCGGGCTTCCGGCCGGAACTTACCAATTCAAAGGCCGAGGATTCCAACGCCCGGGAACCACAGCAGACGTGTATAAAGCTTTTATTGCCGGACAAGACGATGTGAATGCTACAATCTATGCCGGCGACAAAGAAGCCAAAATACAAAATATTGCAGCAGAGGCACAAACCAAGAAATTGGGCGGAAGCGAAACGGCCGTAGGCTCCAATCCGACCCGCTACGTACCGAACAACATGCAAGCTGCAAGCTTATATTTTGCAGCCGACCTTTATGACAACGGTGTAGTTACACAGTTGACAGAAGATGACTCCAAGCTGAAAGTCGGCATGCGCTGCAGTGAAACAAGCTCTAGCTATTGGTGTATATTCGATGACTTCCGTCTGTACTATTACGGAAGTATGTCTCCGGATTTCGTAACCGACATCCGTCCGGCTATTACCGACAAGACACAGGCAGAAGACCTTTTTGCCACTCCTTCGGATGTGTACAGCCTCAGCGGTGTTTGCGTGCGTCGGCAAGCCACGTCGCTCGACGGTCTCGGACGCGGCATCTACATTGTGAATGGCCGGAAAGTCATCGTTAAATAAATCAGAAGTCTTGCATTCGGAATAAAAAAATCTCCCGGTTACGAACCTAAACGTAACCGGGAGATTTTTCTATCTTATTTTTTCGGGAAACGACGCGCCCATCCTTCTTCCGAGAAGTCCGGCTCATCACCTACCAAGTCCTTTCCGTCTTGTGGCTGGAAGAACTGTTTCCAATCGTCTTTCGTATATTTCTTACCGTGCGGTGCGGTGTATCCCCATTCTTCACGAGACGGTTTGGCTGCTTTGGATAATTTGCTCCCACTCGGCAGACTTCGAGCAAGCTCGGTCTGCTCTCGCTTACTCGCAAATTTCCGTGCATTATCCTTGCCGCCCATATCCTTACCTTTTTTGCCCTTTCCTTTGCCGGACATGGCCTCTTCGTAGGTTTTTCCTCCACCATGTTTCTTACGGTCGCGACTGCCCTTTGCGTCACCCCCACTCCGGCCATCACGACCGGACCGACGGCTCGACTTGCCTTCTCCGGCCTCGTGAGCCTCTCCGGTAGCCACTTCCACGTTGACTTTACGTCCCTTCACCTGCACACCGGAAAGCCCGTGCAACACACGGTCGGCCTCACCGTCGGGCACCTCAAAGAAAGAAAAGCTCTTCATCAGGTCGATACGCCCGATTTCCACCTTGCCTTGCACATGGTCGTTCACCAGCTTCATCACCTCTTTGGCATAGAAACCGTCCACCTTGCCCAAATTAAGGAACAATCGGGTGTATCCCTCTTCGGGCTTGCGTCCGCCGCGTTTGCCTTTCTTGTCGCCCTTCTCCCCACGTCCCGTCGGTTCGCTGATTTCAGGCGCGTTGGCATAGTATTGCAGGAAACGGCCGAACTCCCGACTCACCACACGCTTGATGAGGTCTTCCTTGTCAAGCCATTCCAACTTGCGGTACACTTCGGGCAGGAACTGTTCGATTTCCTCCTCGTCCACCTCCACGCGCTCGATGTCGTCTATTACCTTATATAATTGTTTGGCACAGATTTCCTTGCCGCTGGGCATCTCCCCTTTGACAAACTCCTTGCCGATAACCTTTTCTATCTCGCGGATTTTGGAACGTTCGCGCGTGTGGACGATACAAATACTCGTCCCCTTCTTGCCCGCACGCCCCGTACGCCCGCTGCGGTGCGTGTAATTCTCGATGTCGTCCGGCATACCGTAATTGATGACGTGCGTCAAGTCCTCCACGTCGAGTCCTCGCGCCGCCACGTCGGTAGCCACGAGGAACTGTACGCGGTGTTGGCGGAATTTCTGCATCGTCAGGTCACGCTGTTGCTGCGAAAGGTCGCCATGCAACGAGTCGGCATTGTAACCATCCTGTATGAGCTTGTCGGCCACTTCCTGCGTCTCCATGCGCGTGCGGCAGAAGATGATGGCATAAATCTTGGGATAATAATCCACGATACGCTTCAAGGCCAGGTATTTGTCCTTGGCATGCACCATGTAATACACGTGGTTCACCGTTTCCGCCCCCTCGTTGCGTGAGCCTACTACGATTTCCTTGGCCTCGCGCAGGTACTTCTTCGAGATACGCTCTATCTCACGGCTCATCGTGGCAGAGAAGAGCAATGTGTTATGGTTTTCGGGCACCCCGGCCAGAATCTTGTCGATACTCTCCGTGAACCCCATGGAAAGCATCTCGTCGGCTTCGTCCAACACCACGTTTTCCACATGCTCCAACGAAGCCGCCCCACGCTCCATCAGGTCGATCAGGCGGCCCGGCGTAGCCACAATGACCTGTACGCCCTTCCTCAGCGTACGGATTTGCGGTTCGATGTTCGCACCGCCGTACACCGGCAATACGCGCACACCGGGCAAGTATTTGGAGTAGTTCTCCAAATCATCCGCTATCTGCAAACAAAGTTCTCGGGTGGGACTCAGGATGAGAGCCTGCGTCACATTGCGCGTGGCATCCACTTTCTGCAAGACGGGCAAACCGTAAGCTGCTGTTTTTCCGGTACCGGTCTGTGCCAGCGCCACAACGTCGTTATTCACTCCCAGCAAGTAAGGAATCACTTCCTCCTGTACCGGCATCGGGTTTTCATACCCCATTTCCTCAATAGCTTGTCTGATTTCCGCAGAAACACCAAGCTCCTCAAAAGTTTTCAATACGTTAATTATTAAATTAATACACCAAAGGCAGCGCACGGCGCTTACAACATACAAAAACAACCCTTCAGTGTATCACAACGCCTGAAAACCGCCTTCCCTAAAAATTGGATGGGCAAAGGTACGACAAATCTTCGTTTTTTTCACTTTTTTCTACGACTTATTCCACTTTTTTATCGTATGTTTGCATTCACTTGTTTCTAAACCAGACATTCATGCGCAAAGTCATCGGGATGGGCGAAACCATCATGGACATTATCTTTCACGGAGCACAGCCTACGGCTGCCGTTCCGGGCGGCTCGTCGTTCAACAGTATCATTTCCATCGGACGGGCGGGCATCCCGGCCGTTTTCGTCGGCGAAACGGGACACGACGAGGTGGGACGGCGAATCGCGGACTTCCTGAACGCCAACCATGTGGACACCAGTTACCTGCGGATGCGCAGTGACATCCAATCCGCCGTGTCGCTGGCCTTCCTCGACGAACGGAACGATGCCCATTACATGTTCTACAAACAACCGCCGCGCACGCTGGAGGATTTCATCCACCCCACGGTGGAAACCGACGACATCGTACAATTCGGCTCCTATTATGCCCTCAATCCCTACATCCGTCCTCAAGTCAAATCGTTTCTGGAATACGCCCGCAGCCGGAACGCCATCCTATACTACGACCTGAACTATCGCCGTACCTACAAAGACAGAATCCGGGAACTCCTTCCGTCCATCCACGAAAACTTCCGGCTGGCCGACCTCGTACGCGGTTCGGCCGACGACTTCGAGGTGATGTACGGCCTGCGTGATGCGGAGGAAATCTACCGGCTGCATATCGCGCCCTACTGCCCGCTTTTTCTCTGTACCTGCGGAGCGGAAGGCGTCGTACTGTTCACACCCGAAGGAAGCTCACGCTTTCCGGTACCGCCCGTACGCACAGTCAGTACCATCGGAGCGGGAGACAACTTCAATGCCGGATTCATTTACGGGCTGATACGCTATGGTATCCGCCGCATCGACCTGCCCGGCCTGCCCTGCGCACAATGGCATCAAGCCGTCGACTGCGGCATACGGTTCGCCGCCGACGTCTGCGGCAGCATACACAACTCCATCGACGAAGAATTCGGAAAGCAGATGGCCAAGGAACTTCGGGCCTCGTCCGGGCAAGATGTTCAGAAATAAAAGCGCAGTCCGCCCGTCACGAAGAAGTGGAAATAACCGTCCAATTCTTTCCGTTTCCCGGACTTGCCCAGTTCGCCTAAGCCATCATCGGGAAAGAACTCCCTTGCAAAGTCTTTGCCGGGAAACCAACCGAGGATGTACCCTCCGTTCAATCCTACACCGACATGCTCAGCCAGACGGTACTCCAATCCCAACTGGAAATGCCCGCCCCAGCCATCCAAACCGTAATCCAACCGAGAGTTGTCGCGTACCTTTTCGCGCGAAAAGAATGCCCCTAACCCCAAAGCAGCCTTTGCCGACCAATAATCACTGAAAAACGTCCTGACCACAAACTCGGGTCCGATATAGAAGAAATTCATGTGAAACCGCTCGTCGGCCACCTCCGGCGGAGACGCAAGACCATAAGCCCGGGAATGGTAAGCCGAGAAAAACAGGCCGCCTCCCAGCCCTTTACGCCCCACCCAGTCCCATCCGGCCTGCATCTCCGTGCCCCGGCGCGGATGACCCCACACGGCTGTTCCTCCGGGCGTACGCAATTCACTGGTGATGAATCCCCCTCCGGCATTCAAGTAAAGCGTGCTCGTACCGTCTTTCTTTTCATCCTTCGCGGTCTCATGATCCGAAGCCGTCCAAAAACGATTTGCGGCAAGCCCGTCCAACGCTTGGTCTACTTCCAAACGTGTACCCGGAAAACGCAACATGTAACCGTCCATCCTGTACGACCGTCCCATGAAAGACGAAGATTTCTCTTTCACGGCAAAAGCGTTGCCGCCCACCTTGGCCGTCTCCACCTTGACCATGGTCTCAGCATCACTTTCCGTCCCTTTCTCCACGGAAGCACGCCCCAATACTTCGGCCGCAGGGGGCAAGGTATCCTTCGCCTCGAAAAGCCGTACGTCGTACGCCCGCGTGACGGGATAAGACTTCACCACCTCTGTCGTCACTTTCGGACTACATCCCGCGATGAAAAAAGACACACACCCAAAGACAAAAAACGTATTCTTCATTGCATTTTACTTCATCGTTACATATAAATATGAATTTCCCCCTTGGGAGAAGCGAGCAGAAACAATTCTCTACAAGTCTCCCCACAGACTAAAAAGTTCCTTCCAAAATTATCATTTTTATTTTTAAGAAACAACATCATACCGCACTTTTATGTCAAACGGTAACAAACTGTCAGCCTTTCTTCGCAAAAAAGGGATGAAAAAAATGATTTCCGGAAGCAGTCGGAAAGACTTTTTGCATATTTATGCGCATATTCCGCCGATTTTCACATAAAAAACCGCATATATGCAAATCAATCACAAGAGAATCATTTTCCGTTTGGCTGAAAGCGAAAAATTTTTCTCCGCATAACTTTCCAAACCTAACCGCAGAAAAAGGAAAACGGCCCGTGTGAACCTCAAAAAGAGGTCTCGAAAAAGCGGATTTTCCACCTATTTGCCCCGCTCCGGACCTCACGAAATTCCTGTCACATCTCCATGAAAATCCACATGATGCTTGCCCATAACCTCATGGCATGCTACGTTACAACTCTCACAGGGCTTCGGAAAAAAAGCAAAAAAAGAAAACGAACGACATTACGTCAAAAGGAAAACCGCCATGGCTGGCGTATTCGCAGGCGAAGCCCTATCCGGAATGATATGGGCCATTCTCAGAGAGTTGGATCTGACACTTTGACAGAAAGCCAATCCGGTCTTTTCCCTCCGTGCCGTGAGCTTCGGGAAAATTACGCCAAGACAGCCTGAAGCTCATCCCACGAACGTGCCACGACAAGGTATTGCTCCAAGGGAACATTGACGAAACCTCGCCGGTCCATCTCCTGCAACACCGCAACCAGCCCGTCCCAAAATCCGTCTAAAGCAAACAAAACCACTTTCTTCCGGTGATAGCCGATACTATTTGCAGCCATCACGGTGAACACCTCGTCCAGCGTCCCGACACCGCCCGGCAAAGCTACCAGCACGTCGCTACGCTCCACCATAATGGCTTTACGGTCACTCAAATCGTGACACGGTACCACCTCGTCCACATAACGGCTCACGCGCCGGCGCGCTTCCAAGACAGACGGTACAATGCCCACTACATGCCCACCGGTATCTTTCACTCCGCGTGCGGCGCTCTCCATCAGACCGGAATCGGCTCCGCCATACACCAATGTCAGGCCGCGCTCTCCCACGAAGCGGCCAAAAGCCCCGGCCAAGTCATAATAGCTTGCCTCAAGCCGGTCCGAAGCGGCACAAAAGAGTCCGATATGTTCCATGTCTACCTAATTTAAAGAAAAGGCATTCACCCTTACAGTTTCACATCTTCCAAGTTAATCAGCCCGTTTACAATCGCATAAATGGTCAACCCTGCGGGAGAATGAATCTGGAGTTTACGGCTAATGTTGCGGCGATGCGTCATCACGGTGTTGACCGATATATACAACTGCTCGGCAATTTCTTTGTTCGACATGCCTTTCACCACGCAAACGATAACTTCTTTCTCCCGGTCGCTCAACGCATCATTCGCGCTATCCTCCCCGTCCTGTTCCTCTGTCTGGGGATTTTCCTCGCGGGCCTGTTCCTGGCGTTCGTCTTCCAACCGCACCACGGCTTCCAGAAACAAGGTGTCCTCCAAATGGCAATGGCTGAACAGGTCTTCTTCCGTCATGAAAAGGTCTATCAACACGTCGTTGAGCAACTGCGCGTTGCTACCCGTGGGATAGTACTTGATGATGATGCTTTTCAGTTCGGACAGGCTTTTTTCGAGCTGCGCGTGGTTGTCGTGATGCTGATGGGACAGCTTGTGGATGTTCACGTCCGGACTGGTTTTCACGCCCTTCATCAAATCGGTCACATACGTATGGATATGCTTGTCTTCGTAATCCATGTGGCGCCCGACTTCCGAAGCGAACTCGTCGTAAAACTTCAGGATGAGAAATGCAATCTGGTTGCGTGCCGAACAGTCTATCGCTTCTATCAATTTGCGCCGGATGGCCGGCAAACGGAACTTCACAAAGTAATCATGGGAACGGCGAAGGTAGTTCATCAATGCCGTGAGCGACAAAGACTCCACAATATCGGACAGATTCGACGTCCGCCCGTTGGAACGTATGAAATTCACCACTGCCAAAAAAGTGGGGGCATCTACTCCCGCCGCCAAACAGGTTTCGCTCACCGTATGGTCGCCAAACCCTAACGTAAGCCCGAACCGACTAATCACCTGCAAGATGCGGTAATCATCGCAAATGATATCTCCCATACGGTCGGTCTCTTTATATTTTTCAGACATGATACCTTAAATCGTTAAACTTCTTGCAAAGAACGGAAAAAAAAACGACCCTGACAATCGCTATAGTTGAGTATTATCAAAAAATATTAGGTAAAAAACACCTCATGTAGGTATGCCGCCCTAATCCCCCCTCAAATGAGATTGCCCATTTTTGTGTATTGTTGTTTTTTAACCAACCCGGTAACTTTGCAGCGTCAAAACAAAGAAAAGGGTAAAAAGATAAAAAAAGCAATAAAAACATGGAAAGGAAGAGATTTGTCTTAGCTGCGGCCTTGGGTTGCCTGATAGCGTTCGGAAGCGTTTCTGCCCAAGAAGAAACCGGTGACAACGACACTTACGAGAAATTCCGCGTGGGCGGATATGGAGAAATGGTAGCCAACTTCAAAGACTACGGCATCAACCGTTATTGGGGCAACAAGATAGGAAATACCAAAACGAACCGTAACACCATTTCCATTCCCCGCTTCGTGGTCGCTTTCGATTATAAGTTCACCCCCAAATGGGTGTTAGGAGCTGAAATCGAATTTGAAAGCGGAGGAACGGGAGCAGCCTACGAACTGGAAAACAGCGAAAACGGCGATTACGAAACGGAAATAGAAAAAGGCGGCGAAGTGGCTTTGGAACAATTCCACATCACGCGCCTCATCCTTCCGGAAATCAACGTGCGGGTAGGCCACTTGATCGTGCCAGTCGGCTTGACCAATTCCCACCACGAACCCGTCAATTTCTTCGGAACGAGCCGCCCGGAAGGGGAAACGAAAATCATCCCCTCCACTTGGCATGAAACGGGTCTTGAATTGTTCGGTACGCTAGGTAAGGGATGGGCTACGTTCGACTACCAAGCTATGGTAGTGACCGGCCTCAACGCCAATGGTTTCGACCGGAAGACGTGGGCCGGAAGCGGCAAGACCAGCATCTTCGAGTACGACAACTTCACCTCACCGGCCTACGTGGCACGTGTAGATTACCGTGGAGTACCGGGCCTGCGCGTGGGAGGTTCATGGTATTTCTGCAACAATATAGGTGCCAATGCAGACAAGCCCACGACTTACACGAGTTACGGCGATATCCCGGTAAGGATATATACGGTGGATGCACAGTACATCAACCGCTTCCTGACATTCCGTGGAAATTGTATCTTCGGCAATCTCGGCAAGAGCGACAAGCTGAGCCAAGCCAACCTGAATTTAGGAAACAACAGCCCTTATACCCGTGCCGTCCCTATCGCCAAGAAGGCAGTGAGCTACGGCACAGAGTTGGGCCTGAATTTACAGGGCATAGCAGGCACTCCCAAATGCCCTGCCCTCTACCCGTTCGCCCGATATGAATACTACAACCCACAGGAAGAAGTAATCGCCCGTCAAGGAGCCGATGACCGAGAAAAAGTAAGCATGTGGACAGCCGGCCTGAACTGGAAGGCCCTGCCGAACCTGGTGTTCAAAGCAGACTACACGACCCGTAAAATCGGCGGCGGCAAATACAACAGCGAAAATGAATTTGCCATTGGCGTGGCCTATGTAGGTTGGTTCTGGAGCAAATAACAAGAGACTATATCATTTCAAATCATATCAAAAAAAATCAAAGTCATGAAAAAGAAATTTTTCTATTCAGCCTTATTCCTGATGGGAATGGCCTTTACAAGTCTCACAGCCGCTTCTTGCAGCGACGACGATGGCAACAATGGCGGTCCGAAGCCTGACGAAAAGTTCGACGCTGCCGCAAATTTGAACTATACTCCGGAAAACGCCGCCAGTTGGCGCAACTACTCACTCCAAGTAGCCAAGCTGTTGCAGAAGGATGCCACGACCCTCTATGACAGTTGGGAGACTTCGTTCCAAGGCGGAGAAGCTTTCAAAAAGACTTTCATAGAACACAACGGCGGTACTTACACTTCCGCATTGAGCTGTATCGAACAGATTATCGACAAGTGCGTGGAAATCACGGACGAGGTGGGCAACTCCAAAATCGGCGACCCATACAACAAATGGACGGCCGGACAGCAGACCGAGGCCCTTTACGCCGTGGAATCTTGGTATAGCTTCCATTCACGCGACGACTACTCCAATAACATCCGTTCCATCCGTAACTCTTACTTCAACAGCATGGACAGCACAGTTAGCCAGTACTCATTGTATAACTTGGTACAAAAAATCAATCCTGCGTTGAACACGAAGATTGCCAACGAAATCGAAAGTACTAAGAATGCTATCCTTGCCATCCCGCAACCGTTCCGTAACAATATCGGTGACGCAAAGGTACCTGTGGCACAATCGGCTTGTGTCGCCTTAGGGATAACGCTCACCCAAGAATTAAAAGGTGCCATTCAGGCAGCATACGCAAACGGAACCATTACCGACGCGGAAATGGACAGCGTAGTCAACGGCTTTGTGAACAAGGTGGTGTTGCCTACTTATAAGGACTTGAAAGAAAAGAACACCGCCCTCTGCGCTGCCGTCCGGGACTTCTACAACAATCCGAGTGATGCCACTTTCGAGACAGCCTGCGATGCTTGGTTAGTCGCACGTACTCCGTGGGAACAGAGCGAAGCTTTCTTGTTCGGTCCGGTAGACATCCTCGGCCTTGACCCGAACATGGACAGTTGGCCTCTGGACCAGGTTGCCATCGTCAACATATTGGAGTCTGGCAATTTCGACGACCTGAACTGGGAAGACGGTGACACGGAAGAAGAAATCACAGCCTCACAAGAGGTAAGAGGCTTCCACACCTTGGAGTTCCTGCTGTTCAAGGATGGTAACCCGCGTACCGTTGCCGCACAGTAAACCCGACTCATGACCGCACTGTATAAGTGTAAAAGTGGAGACAGTCCTCACAACGGTTGTCTTCACTTATGTGGTATAAAAAAGACTTATAAAAAACAGACATATCACAATGAACCATACTGTAAAATATTTAGCCCTGTTCTCCTTAGCCTTTAGCCTCGCCGCTTGCGACGACGACGGATTGGACGTGAGGGACGTGGAAATCCCGCAAGGTTACGCCCTTTCGGCCGGAATCTCTACCATTTTCCTCAACAGTTCCGTGGCCTATGACACGCAGGCCGACTGGATTGATGCCGACCCCGATTATGCCATGCGCTTCCGCGACGGCGACGGGCTGTACGACGACACGCGTACCATCTCGGGAGGTCTTGGTCCGGTCTATGCAGGATATTCCTGCGGAAGCTGCCACCGCAATGCCGGGCGCACGAAACCGGAGTTATGGAACGGTGGAGGCAGCTTCGGCGAAGGGGGAAGCGGCTCTTACGGTTTCTCTTCCATGTTGGTGTACATCAGCCGCAAGAACGGCGCATTTTTCCAGAACTACGGACGCGTACTTCATGACCAAGCCATTTACGGTGTTAAACCGGAAGGCAAGCTGAACGTCAAATGGCATTACGAAAAAGGGGCATTCCCCGACGGGGAATACTACGAACTATGCTATCCCGAATACAGCATCAGCGAATGGTATGCCGACAGCATCGCGCCCGAAGACTTGTTCTGCACTGTCAGAATCCCGTTGCGCCATGTCGGCATGGGGCCGATGATGGCCATCGACCGCCACGAAATAGAACAACTGGCCGCGAAGAGCAACTACCCGGAATACGGTATCAGCGGACGCGCCAACTATATCACGGAAAAAGGGAAACTGCAATTAGGGCTGAGCGGCAACAAAGCACAGCATGCCGACCTGACCGTGGAGCTTGGCTTCAGCAGTGACTTGGGCGTCACGAACAGCCGCTATCCGGAAGAAATCTGCGAAGGACAGCTCCAGATGCAGGACGGAAGCATGATGGGACTGACATACGACCAGTTGGACATCAGCGCGGAAGAAATGGAGGATGTGGACTTATACATGCAGGGGCTTGGCGTACCGGCCCGTCGCGACGTAGATGACCCGACGGTAAAACGCGGGGAAGAGATGTTCTACCAAGCCAAATGCCACTTATGCCATACCGTCACGCTGCATACCCACCCCCGTGGTTCCACCTTGCTGTTAGGTACGCAACTGACATGGTTGGGCAGCCAGACCATCCACCCTTACTCCGATTTCCTGCTTCACGACATGGGAAGCGAAATCATGGGTGTAGGATTGAACGACAATTACGTAAGCGGGCTGGCTCGCGGCAATGAGTGGCGCACCACCCCGCTTTGGGGTATCGGGCTACAGGAAAAGGTCAACGGTCACACTTACTTCTTGCACGACGGACGCGCCCGTAACTTTACCGAAGCCATTTTGTGGCACGGCGGAGAAGGGGAAGCCTCGAAAAACCTGTTCAAACAGATGAAGAAAGAAGACCGTGCGGCACTCATCCGATTCCTGCAATCCTTATAACAAGACGACGAAAGCCTCTTGACAGAACAAGCATCAAACAAAGAAAAAAACAGAAAACAATGAAAAAAATATTTGCGATGACCCTATTGGCGACTCTCCCTCTGGCCGCCATGGCACAATATGAAGAGGGCAGCGAAAACGGCGTGGTGTCCCTGGCCGGACGCGAAGGGTTCTCCATCCAAACGAAGAAAGCCGACTTTGTGTTCAAACCTTACCTGTTGGTGCAGACTGCGGCTCACATCAATTGGTACGACGACGAAGGCCTGGACAAGGCTTACAACCAAGACAACTTGGCTAATTCGGGATTTGCCGTACCGTATGCCGTACTCGGATTTACGGGAAAAGCGTGGGGCAAGGTATCGTTTAACCTCTCTATCAATGCAGCAGCCAGTGGCGGAGCCATCCTTCAGCAGGCATGGATCGACGTGGCCATGAAAGAAGCTTTTGCCGTACGTATCGGTAAATTCAAGACTCCCTTCTCTCACGGTTACCTGACGACGCTGGGCGAAACCATGATGCCTACACTCCCGACTTCGCTGACCGCGGCGGTCATCATGCCTTATTCGTTGAACGCCGTCACACCGAACATCGGGACGGGATTCGATCTCGGTGTGGAAATCCACGGTTTCGCAGCCAATAAGTTCGGATATGAAATAGGAATCTTCAACGGTACCGGCGCATCGGTCAACACGGCTACGAAAACCATCAGCGACGACTGGCACATCCCGTCCCTGCTCTACGCCGGACGTTTCACCTTCATGCCGAAGGGTATCATGCCCGCCACGCAGGGTAACCCCGACCGCCTGCACGAAGACAAATGGATGTTAGGCGCAAGCGCCAACCTGAATGTGGAAAGCGAGAGTGAAAGCACCAACGACACCCGCGCCGGACTGGAGTTTGCCATGCTGAAAAACAAGCTTTATATCGGAGCCGAAGCCTACTACATGCATGTGGGATTCACCGACCGACAAAAGATAGACAAGACTTACGATTTCTTGGGCGGCTACGTCCAAGGCGGTTATTTCGTGGCTCCCCGCGTACAGGTTGCCGCACGTTACGACTTCTTTAACCGCAACGGCGTAGACACGAATGGTTTCCTCAATATGCCGGCCGTAGGATGCAATTATTTCTTCAAGAACTGTAACCTGAAACTGCAAGCCATGTATCAGTTCATCGGACGCACCGGACACGACACGCAACTCGACCGTGACAACGACGACCTTGGGTTGGCCAAGCACTCAGGCACCATACAGTTGCAATACTCTTTCTAATATTCGTTAATTCAGCCGATAAAGAATTTACAATGAAAAAAAACTATGGTATATTTGTTCTCCTGTCTGTAGCAATGGGACTCACCGCCTGCGACGACGGCTCCATCCCACGGAAGGAACACACGGCTACGCACACCGGATTTGCGGCCAAACTGACCGGACACATCACCGGTGCGGACAGTTGGCCGGAATATTACCAGCTTGTGTTGGCCGGGTTCGGAGACAGCGAATACGCGACTACGCAAGTGCTCGTCAGCCCCGATGCGAACAGCAACGTGAGCCTCACCCTGCCCAACATCGGGAGCAACGTGAAAACCATCGAGCTATGCGTGACCAACCGGTTGCGCAAACGTGTCCTGACATATCAAAGTCTGGATGTAGCTTCGATTTCGGGAGATACGCTCTACATGGATGCCGGACAGGTGGATGCCCACATGTATGCAGCCATACAAGAGAACATATTTGACAAAACCTGCGCACAGTGCCACGGAGGAAGCACCTCTCCCGCAGCCGGACTTTACCTGACGGCCGACAAGAGCCATGCCAGCCTTGTAAACCAACCGTCTACACAGGTCGAGGACGGCATCCGTGTCATTCCGGGCAACGCCGAAGAAAGCATCTTGCATAAGGTTATCAATCCTGGCAATGTACTCGGCTTAGGTTTCAGTCACGAAAATATGATAACTTCATCAACCGACCTGCGGCTTATAGACGAATGGATCAACGCAGGCGCCAAAGAATAGGAACAACATGGATAAAAGCAAAGTTTTTTGGGAAGATCTGGGTGTAACGGCGGAAATATCCGCTTTTACCCCACAAGATAAGATAGAAGAGTTCCACGTCATGTTGCATGTGGAGCCGAGAGCCGAACTCTTCGACGGACAACTCAAACGAATTTACGAAGGAGAGGAACGGCTGTTGCGGTTGCCGCAGGTCATGGGTGCCGACGTCATCCTGAAGCGATACTTTCTCAGCGATTCGACCAACCAACAGCCTCTGATGAAGCAGGAAGCGGACTGTTCCGTATCCGTCATCCAGCAGCCACCGCTCGACGGCAGCAAGGTGGCCGTGTGGCTGTATCTGCAAAAAGGCAGCAAGGTAGCCAACGTGAACGGTGTCATCGTGGCGGAACACAACGGTTACCGTCATTTATGGAAGATGGGCATGCACGAACACAAGGGCGACTCGGCCTGGCAAACGGAATCTCTGCTCATCAGTTACGAGGAAACCTTACAAAGCTTCAACGCCACGCTGGCAGACAACTGTATCCGTACGTGGTTTTTCGTACGCGATGTAGACACACAGTACGCCGGCATGGTGAAAGCACGTAAGGAAAACTTCGCCGAACAAGGACTTACCGAACAGACCCACTACATCAGCAGTACGGGCATCGGCGGACTGCCCGCAGACACACGGGCCTTGGTACAGATGGGAACGTATGCCCTCACAGGGTTTGAACCTTCACAGCAACGCTACCTGTACGCTCCCACCCACCTGAACCCTACTTATGAATACGGGGTTACGTTCGAGCGGGGTACCGTCATGGAATACGGCGACCGTGCTCATGTATTCCTCAGCGGCACGGCCAGCATCAACAACAAAGGAGAGGTGGTGCATGTGGGCAACATCGTGAAACAAACCGAACGCATGTGGGAAAATGTAGGAGTCCTGCTTGAAGAAGGCGGCGCATCATTCGACGATGTCATGCAAATCATCGTTTACCTGCGCGATGTCTGCGATTACCCGACCGTGAAAGAGATGTTCGCCCGACGGTTCCCCGACACTCCGAAAGTCATCACCTTGGCACCGGTATGCCGACCTACATGGCTTATCGAAATGGAATGTATTGCCGTGAAAAAACGTTGCAACGAAAAGTATCGCGACTTTTAAGGACTTATCCGGTACATTCCCTCTACATCATGAAGTCAGTTCCTTTCATACTACTTTTTTGGGCTGCCGCAGGCATCGGTATATCCACGTTTGTGGAAGATGCCCACGGCACGCCTTTTATCCAGACCTACGTTTACGGCACCTGGTGGTTCAAACTGTTATGGACCGCCGTCGTGGTCACTTCGGCCGCACTTTTCGTACGCCGTAAAACGTGGAAAAACTTTCCGCTTCTCGTCCTTCATCTCAGTTTCGGCGTGATATTCGCCGGAGCGCTCACCACCGCCTTTACCGGACATAAAGGAATATTGCACTTGCGTAAAGGCCAGCCTACGGGAGAATATGTCAACGAACGGAAACAAGTGGCACGCCTGCCCTTCATGATGCGTTTAGACAGCTTCCGCATAGCATATTATCCGGGCACGGAAGCTCCTGCCGACTATGTGAGCCAAATCTCCTGCCAGCATATCGACGGCAACATCTTTGCCCGGCCAATTGTTTCCATGAACCGGATTTTTTCTGCACAAGGGTACCGTTTTTACCAGTCTTCCTACGATGAAGATTTGGAAGGCAGTTGGCTTTCGGTAAACTATGACCCTTGGGGGACGGGCATCACCTACACCGGTTTCTGCCTGATGGGGTTGGGTTGCCTGCTCCTGCTGTGCGCCCGGGACGGAGGCTTCCGCCGTCTGCTAAGGCATCCGCAGATCCGGAAAGGCGGACTGTTCCTAATAGCTTTGTTTGGGGGCTGTCAACTGAAAGCCGACCCGGCCTTGCCCGTAGTCAAGCGGGTACAAGCCGACAGTCTGGCTATCCAACAAGTGGTCTACAACGACCGCGTCGCCCCGTTCAACACACTTGCACGGGATTTCGTACAAAAAATATACGGACGACCATCCTTCCACAGAATCACCCCGGAACAGGTGGTGAGCAGTTGGATGCTCTACCCCGAAGAATGGAACCGCACTCCCATTATCCGTATCAAAAATCAAGAGTTGCGCACCGCTTTAGGCCTTAAAGAAGAATATGCCTCGCTCAATCATTTGTTCGACGGGACACAATACAAGCTACAGCCTTTATGGCAACGCGAACAAGGTAACCGGAGCAAACTGGCCCAAGCCATACAGGAAACAGACGAAAAAGTAGGACTCATCCTCATGCTCCGGCAAGGCACGCTCATCCGTCCGCTACCGCCCGACGTTACACCTCTCAGTACCCAAAAAGTCAACGCCGAACTGTGGTACAACCGTATTCCCTTCAGCAAAATCCTGTTCATGGTCAACCTCACTTTAGGCTTTGCCGCCTTCGGATTATTCATGTTCAGGATGCTGACGAACCGTAAGGAGAAAGCCGTAAGCCGACGGGTATGGGGCACAGCCCTCTGCCTCACCACCCTATTCCATGCCACAGGATACGCCTTGCGCGGTTACATCAGAAGCGGTTTCCCCCTGAGCAACGGATACGAAACGATGCAGTTCGTCGCTCTGGCAGTCCTCCTGACCGCCTGTCTGCTTCAACGGAGGTTCCCTTTCACCCGGCCTTTCGGTTTCCTGCTTTCCGGATTCACTCTGCTCGTAGCCTACTTGGGCGAGATGAACCCGCAAATTACGCCCCTCATGCCGGTATTGGCATCCCCGTGGCTGAGTTGGCACGTGTCGCTCATCATGATTTCATACGGCCTTTTTGCTTTCACCTTTCTGAACGGCATCCTGGCCTTGTGTCTTATAGGGAAACAAAAAAACACGGCTTCGCCGATTACAAGAGAACAAATCGAACAACTCACCTTGTTGAGCCGTCTTCTGTTATATCCAGGCACTTTCCTGTTGGGCACAGGCATTGTGTTGGGAGCCGTATGGGCCAACGTGTCGTGGGGCAGTTACTGGTCGTGGGACCCGAAAGAAGTGTGGGCACTTGCGGCGTTCATCATTTACGGCATCTCTTTCCACCGGAAAAGCCTGCCCTGTTTTCAACGTCCATGGCTATTCCATGGCTATATGATCTTCGCTTTCGCCGTAGTCCTGATGACCTACTTCGGAGTCAATTATCTGCTCGGTGGCATGCACAGCTATGCCAATTCTTAACAAAATCACTACTATCAGGTATTGCACAAGCCGGATTTTGCAAGTAATTTTGCACGCTGTATAATTATATATAGGTAGTAATGATGAGATTATCGGATGTCAACACGAACGAAACCGTGATGATATCACACATAGAAGGCAGCGGAGCCTTCAGAGCCCGCTTGAGTGAAATGGGGTTTGTCACAGGAAAAACCGTCAAGAAACTGTTTACTTCTCCTGTGGGAAATCCTATTGTTTTCGAACTGATGGGAGGACAAATCGCCCTGCGAAAGAGCGAAGCTGAAAAAATACAAGTCACTGTTTCGGGCACGGCTGACGCTCCATCTACGACACCGGAAGCGGACATCCCTGCCCCATCCACAGACATTTCCACAGACATTCCGACTCAAAAGCATCGTTCAGACCGGCATCAACGAAGAAGCGGAAGCGTTATGCCGCCATCTCCACACCCGGGATGCCCCAGTTGCGGTCCTTCCGGACGTCGCATCACCACCGACACGCCGGCCGAAGCCGGAGTGATTACAATAGCTTTGGTCGGTAATCCGAATTGCGGCAAGACCTCACTTTTCAATGCAGCCTCGGGGGGACACGAACGTACCGGTAACTACAGCGGAGTGACCGTCAGCAGTGTCGTGGGAGAAATGGTCTTCGATGGACGGAAAATCCGTTTGGTAGACCTGCCGGGAACCTACTCTATCCGTGCTTTCAGTCCGGAAGAGGCGTATGTGGCACACGAACTGGAAAGCGGCCGGATAGATGCCGTCATCAATGTGCTCGACACAACCAATCTGGAACGGAATCTGTTGCTCACCATGCAACTGAAGGAACGGAACCTTCCGCTCGTCGGAGCCTTGAACATGTATGATGAGTTTGAAGAAAGCCAAAGTACACTCGACATCGAAGAACTGAGCCGTCGTTTGGATATGCCTCTCTACCCTACCGTAGCCCGTAAGCGCATCGGTATCGATGCCTTGCTGAAAAAAGCCATCGAACTGGCCGACCAACATATTGCACTTCACCGTGCAGGCATACAAGGGCATACCCACGAGGCCGCTTGCTGCAACGATCCGGAGCACTGTACCCACTGTAGCGGAAAAGGAGCTCATCCGGAAGATATGGACGCAGACAACGGAAGCGACACGGCCTGTCCGTGCCCCGAACGCGAACACGAAGATGTGGAACGCTATTCCCATATCGGACAAATGCTCGACGGCATTTACATTAAAAAACACGGACGCAGTCATCAGGTCACCACAACGTTAGACCGACTGCTGGCCAACCGCTGGATTGCCTATCCGTTGTTCGTGGCCATCATGTGGTTCATCTTTTGGGTCACGTTCACCATCGGACAATACCCCATGGACTGGATAGACAACGGTGTGGCATGGCTCACCGCCCTCTGCGAGAGCCAAATGCCCGAAGGCACGCTGCAAGCTTTGGTTTGCGACGGCATATTAGGCGGCGTGGGCAGCGTCATTGTCTTCTTGCCCAACATCCTGATTCTTTATTTCTTCATCTCCATATTGGAAGATTCGGGCTATCTGGCACGTGCCGCCATGTTGGCCGACCCGTTGTTCAACAAACTGGGACTACACGGAAAATCCTTCATTCCCATGCTGATGGGTTACGGATGCAACGTACCGGCCGTCATGGCTACCCGTACGATAGAAAATCCCAAAAGCCGTATGATTACCATGCTGGTCACTCCGATGATTTCATGCAGCGCACGCATTCCGGTGTATGTAGTATTTGCCGGGGCATTCTTTCCCCAAAACGCCTCCACCGTCATGCTCTGCCTTTACGTGTTCGGGACGGGTATGGCCTTGTTTGTAGCATGGGTATTCAGCAAGATCTTCATGCGTCGGTATGAAAGCCATTTCGTCATGGAACTCCCTCCTTACCGTCTGCCCAGTTCGCGCGGTGTTTGCCGCCATACGTGGGAGAAAGGACGCCAATACTTACGTAAGATGGGAGGCATCATCTTGGTGGCCAGCATCGTGATTTGGGCTTTAGGACATTTCCCCACGGGAAACGGTGAACTGACAGAAGCCGAACAACAGGAACAATCCTACATGGGCCGGATAGGCCATGCCATCGAACCGGTAATCCGTCCGTTAGGTTACGATTGGCGAATGGGCGTAGGTATCATAGCCGGTGTCGGCGCAAAGGAACTGATGGTCAGCACACTCGGAGTGTTGTACAACTGCGCGGCCGAAGACGCGGAACCGGAAACCACCGAAGACGCTTCGCAGACCCGCCTGGCGCAAATACTAAGCCAGCACACCACACCCGAAGCCGCATTGAGTTACATGATCTTCGCACTGCTTTATTTCCCTTGTCTGGCTACGATTGCAGCCGTCAAAGGAGAAAGCGGCACATGGAAGTGGGCCATTTTTACGGCGGCATACACTACCCTATTGGCCTACGTGACGGCTTTTGCCGTCTACCGCATGGCATTGCTCTTTTAAACAAAACATAAAACTTTCCGGCAAGGAGGTCTGAGCGCAAACCGCCTCACCGGAAAGTTTTTTTATCACTTCCAACGAAACACTACATTTTATGATTCAAAAACTTTTCGCACAGAGCGCATTCCTGCGCTTTGCTTTTTGTACGTGTGCCACAATGACTGGCATGCAGTCTCCACTTTTCTGCCAACGGGTAAAATGGGAAATCTCCGGAACGACCGAAGGACTGTGGAACATCACCGACGGGAAAACCGGCTGGTGTAACCTGCTTGAAGTCTCGGCAGAAACCGGACTATGGAAAAACGCACAACTGGAAACCGCAGCCATTTCTACTTACAATCTGGGGATTCCGGTAGCCGGAGACTTACAAGCATTCAGTTGTATAGATGCCGGTCCGGACAAGGCCTTCCGTCTCATCGAAGCGGGAATCCGGCAAAACATCGGTGACAAGGGTTCCGTATATGCCGGACTGAGAAATATCGACATGGACCACTTTACGACCCCATTCACAGCTCTTTTCACCAACGCCTCGCACGGAAACTTCCCCATCTTGTCGGCCAACTTCCCGTTAGCCACTTATCCTTTGGCAGCCCTTTGCCTGCACACGGAATTCTCCCCTTTGCCAGGTCTCACCTTTCGCGAAAGCCTCTACAACGGCGTGGCCAGCGACCGTATCAACCGTCAGTTCCGTTTCTGCCCCCGTAGCGACGGGATGTTCAACATCGGCAGCCTGTCCTACCACATCGGCGAAGAAGACCGCCATCATGGATATTACGCCGTAGGATATGCCCTCGGCTCCAGTCCGTCCGAAACATCCGCCGACAAAACTTTCAATTACGCTTTGTGGACCTTGATAGAACAACCCCTCCTGCATGTCGGCGAAAGCCATTTGGGAGCCATGTGGCAGGGTGGCACGTCGCCGGCTTCACGCAGTACATGCCGTCATTACTGGGGAGCGGGGCTTATCTGGAGTAACATTCCGCCCCAGATGACCCAAGTGGGATTGGTGGTCAACCGTGCCCTCTATGCCGACGGCCGGGAAACCGACGTGGAACTGACCGGAAGCTTTCCCGTATGCAACCATTTCACCCTCCAGCCGGCCGTACATTGCATCAACACCAACGGGAACTACACTGCGGCAGCACAACTGCGGGCCATATTGGAATTCGGAAACTGAACTGGGTCATAAAGGAAGATTGCCACGTCCGGCTCTCATCTACTAAACATCAAAAACAGACAGGCAAAGACGGACAGCAAACGGAATAAAAAGAAAATCGCGATTAAGCGAGCGCAGACCGAGCTTGCTCGAAGTCTGCCGAGTGGGAGCGATTTATGCAAATAACGGCCCATTTCCTTTTCCTTTCCCGTGGTTTGCAGTAACTTTGTGCGGCTAAACACAAAGCATAACGACATGACAACAACATCTCCCGCTTCGGCAGTTCCCTATACCCATACCCTTCCCTGCGGCATGCGCGTCATCTGTGCCCCTTCTGCCACGGACGTGGTATATTGCGGCATCGCCGTCGATGCCGGTACACGCGACGAACTGCCGGACGAAAACGGGCTGGCACACTTTTGCGAGCACCTGACTTTCAAGGGGACGCATCGGCGCCGCTCCTGGCATATCCTGAACCGCATGGAAAGCGTAGGAGGGGACTTGAACGCCTACACGGGCAAAGAGGAAACCATTTACTACACGGCTTTCCTGAAAGAACACTTCGCACGTGCTGTGGATCTGCTGGCCGACATCGTGTTGGGCAGCACCTATCCCCAAACAGAGATGAACAAAGAAGTGGAAGTGGTCATCGACGAAATAGAAAGCTACAACGACTCGCCTTCCGAATTGATTTTCGACGATTTCGAGAATCTGATTTTTTGCGGCCACCCTTTGGGACGTAACATCCTGGGCGAAGCCGGACGTTTGCGGGGATTCCGCAGCGAGGACATCCAACGTTTCGCCCGGCGGCTGTACCGTCCCGACCGGATGGTTTTCTTCGTCTACGGACGCATCGAACCGACACATGCCTGCCGGGAAATCACCAAAGCCCTGAAACGGGTGGCTTCCTCCTTGCCCGAAGGCCATCCTTTCCAGACGCTCCTCCAAACCGACGCTTCCCCTGCCCGGCCTGACAGGAACGATGCCGCACGTACGGCTGTACCGGAATACCGCCCCCAGACCGTCACGCTGCACAAAGACACCCATCAGGCACACGTCATGATAGGCGCACGGGCCTACAGTGCCCGCGACCCGCGCCACCTGAGCCTCTACCTGCTGAACAATATCCTGGGAGGCCCGGGCATGAACTCACGCCTCAACCTGAGTCTGCGCGAGAAGCACGGACTCGTATATACGGTGGAAAGCGTCATGACCACTTACACCGACACCGGCTTGTGGAGCGTATATTTCGGCTGCGACCCTCACGACGTGACCCGTTGCCGTCGGCTCGTGCTGAAAGAACTGCGGCGGCTGGCCGAAGCCCCGTTGGCTCCCCATGCGTTGGAAGCCGCCAAACGGCAAATCAAAGGCCAGATAGGCATCTCTTACGACAACTTTGAAAACGTGGCGCTGGCCATGGGAAAGACGTTCCTGCATTATGACCGGGCACGCGACCTGAACCGTCTGTACCAAAAGATAGACGGGTTGACGGCGGAAGACCTTCATGCCGTGGCACAGGAGCTTTTCCGTCCCGAAAACTTGACATTCCTCATCTACCGATAGCCCTCTACAGAGGGCCATAAATCATTCTCAGCCAAACGTAAAACGAATCTCAGCCAAACGAATTTTCAATCGCCTGAGATTGATTTTTCATTTGGCTGAGATTGATTTTCCTCTCTCTTGAGAGTAATCAAGCACCCTTTTGGAAGGTGCTTCAAAGAGGACTTAACCCGCTCTTTTACTTCAAGATAACCTTTCGCACGACAGGCGTTCCGTCCCCTTCGGTCTCGCAGACGACAAGGTAGAGGCCACGGCTCATCCCGGACACATCAAAAATACATACATTTCCTTTGGGACGGGCAAGGGCGGCCTGCATGCCTCCCACCGTCACGAGACGCACCTGTTCCAACGGAACGGACGACTGCACCACAACGCGCCCTTGTACCGTCCTGACCGTCACGTCCGGTATCATCCCTACCGTTTCCACGCCGGAGGGGTCGTACATCAATACGGCGGCTTCCGAATCGGAGGTCTCGCCGAAACGCCCGGTAGCCCGTACGGTATAAATGTTTTCACCGGCAAGCGGTTCGGCATCCGTAAAGGTCACGTCCGGTGTTTCGCCCAACTTTACTCCGTTGCGGTACACGGCATATCCTTCTACCATGGTTTCCGAGGGGGCGGAATAAATCTCCACGTCGTCGATTTGCCACCAGTAAGACAACCCGACATCGTTCGTGTCGTAAGCATGGAAAGCCACGCGCATGCGGTCGGACTGGTATGCGGAAAGGTCGATGGTGATTTTCACATATTGGTTCAGCACATCGCAGTCTTTGATTAAGTCGTATACCGGTGTCCATGTTTCCCCACCGTCGGTACTCACTTCCACATAATAGTATTGATCCTTGACGTTTTTCTGCGGAGCAATAGACTTACTCCAGAATGACAATTCACGGCCATAAGCGAACACGGGAGAGATGAGACGTTCGTCCTGATGCGCATCCTCCCACGCACTCTTCATGTACATGGAATAATTCCCGCTGTAAGGCATATAGTTCTTGGCAGCCTCCTGCCACGTCCAGCCCCTGTCACCGGCATTTTGAATGACCCAACCGTTGGGATTGGCCGTATCTTCAAAACCGTCTGACAACACGGGAGTACCCTCTTGCGGAGCCGTCCATGCCAATTCCACCTTCCCGTCCTCCGTCACGCGGGCGGACAAGCCGGACGGGGGCAGAATGACATTAGACTGTTGATGTACGGTCAATATGGTTTTCAGTCCGGCATCCGAAGGCGAAGTGAAGGCCAGTTCCGCCTTGCGAGTCTGTGCCGTGGCGTTTTCGGTCAGGGTTTCCAACGTGACGGTGGTCTTTCCCGCCTCTCCCTGCTGCGGCGCCAGTTTCAACCAATCGGGTAAACCGGACACAGTCCAATCTACATCAGCCTCCACCGAAAGCTCGAGCTTGTCGCCCGCCACGCCGCCAAGCGTTACGGCTTCTTCGGACAGTTTGATCTGATGTCCCAGGTTCTCCAGATTGAACGAAAGGGTTTCGCCACACGATGAGATATGCGTCAGGGCAAAGCGCGCCACCGTACCGTCGCTGTAAAAAGGCTTCACTTCTGCGTCGCCTCCAAAAGCCGTACGCCCGCTCTCCTCGCTGAGGGCCGCTTTTTCTATGTTCCCGTCGGCCGTAACCGTACCGCCCGGCCGGAAAACGTATACTTCGTCCAGACGGGTTGCCCCGTTGTAGTTCACGTTACCGCCCGTATAAGCCGGATTGATACGGTAAACCAACAGGCCGGATTCCGGCAGCCCACTATCGAACGTGCTGCCCTCCTTGCGGCGGTATTCCACCACAAAATATTCTTCGGAACCGATGGGCCTGATTTTATAAGCCACATTCTCTTTCTTCTCTCCCCCGACCGGATTCAACACGTATGTGCCCGGTTCCGAAATCTCCGGAATCTCGTCTATCCAGCCGCAATAGCGGTACTTCGTATAAGCTGACATCTGCTGGGGGACAAGCAGGTTGTCGGACATCAAATCCCAGACACCCACGGGATTCAGGTCGTCGTTCACGTGGTAGAGGTCGTACGTCCCCAAGGAATGCGACATTTCGTGGCAAATCACTCCGGTGTTCAACGGCACGGGTTCCAGCGACGCCCAACCGTTCGCATCATCGAACACCATCAGGTAACCGACCAGTTTCTTACCTTTATATATATGGCCTTTTCATCGGGCAAAGCCAGGTCGGAACGGTGCGGCCACAACAAATGGCGGTTGCTCAACTCCGAACGTCCGCTCAACACGATACACATGTTGTCTACGATGCCGTCGTCGTCCGCGTCCAACGACGCGTCCTCCGGAAGCGCATCGGAAAGCCAAGCCGCCACTTCGCGTATGAGGGCTTGCTCGCGTGCCGCCTTGTCCACGTCGTCCTCATAACCGAGTTCATTAATCGAGCTTTTCTCCTTATAATATCCCCTCTCCCGGCTGGCACGATAGGATATGACCCGGCCGTCCACCGCTTCCGGGAAGAAACTGCTCTTCCAGGCAAGTTGCCCGTAAGAAGCCTCGCGGAAATAGTTATATACGGAGTTCGCCCCCTGCGTGTCGTCATTAAACAACTGTTCGTACGCAGAAAAAGGACGCTCGAACATCTCGTCGTTATCTTCGTCCAAGAAACGTACGAAACAAACCAAATTACTTAAATTTCCCTTGTTCTTTTCCGCCCAGACCGGAATCAGGCCACACAAAGCCAGAAACAAAAGAAAAAACCTACAAGAATAAACTTTCACCATAACCGTTCGGCATTTGATTGATACTATCCGCAAAGATATTCATTTTTCCATACGATGCCGTGAATTACTTTCTTTTTTTCTATTCCGGGATGTAAAAACGGCTCCAAAAGTCCTTATTCGCATAAACCGGATACATTTCGAACAGTTTTGTCCTTTCACCATACAAGTTGATTAAGAGTACATTGAAAGTCTATCTCTTAGTAAGAGAGCGACATTTCATTTACAACGGGCAGTTACACTTACAAAATGAAGAGTCAAATGCTTATTTGGTGAACTTAATTATAGTCTTTGTTGCATTAAAACAGGCATTTTGTTTTGCGGATTTCGTCCTTTTGCTTATCTTTGAGGGTGTTATAGGATTGCATAATTATGCAATCGCTCTCTTAGTAAGAGAGCAACCGGTTCGCAGAAAGAATAAAAGCGGACAAAAAGAGGCTAAAAACTATTTTCTAATTAAAAACAAACGTTTATGAAGAAGTATCTACTCTCTATTCTATTCGCCATGTTCGGCATCATCACTTATGCACAAAACGAACCGGCCATCACGCTTACCGCCAAGGTGGAAGGCAAGCCATTGACTCTGAACTTCGCCGTTTCCGAAGCTGGTCACAAATTCAAAGTAGACTGGGGAGACGGAAATTTGGTTGAGACTGAAGAAATAGCCGTTGACGATGGTTGGACTACCACCACAGTGACAGGCATTCCTTTAGGAGAAGGCAAAATCAGTGTTTATGGCGAAAAACTTGTGGTGCTCGACTGTAGTTATGCAGCCAATGACGGTACCAAACTTACGGCCTTGGACGTAACAAAAGCCACGGACTTGACCAAGTTGACGTGCAACACTCATGAAATCACGACCCTCGATGTGAGCAAGAATGTGAATTTGACAGAGTTGGTGTGCAGCAATAATCCTATCACCTCACTTGACCTTTCGGCCAATACCCAACTGACCTCGCTCGACGGAACCAACATGTCGCTTACGGAAATCGACGTGACAAAGAACACGGCTCTCAAAAAACTGATGCTGAACGACAACCAGATTGAATCCATCGACCTTTCGGCCAACCCGGAACTGAACACGCTCAACATCAACAACAACCTGCTGAGCGAGATAGACCTGAGCCAAAACACGGCTTTGGCCACAGTCAATATACAATCTAACAAATTAAGCACGTTGGATTTGTCTATGTGCGATAAGTTAAGCGTAGTTTTCTGCAACGGCAACGAAATTACCTCGCTCAAAGTGGGAAGCGTCAAAACCAGATTGAATTGCTCCGACAACCGCCTCTCGCTCGCCAACCTGCCATTGCCGGGAAGCAAATATTTCATTTATGCCCCGCAAAAAGGCATGCCCGTCGCCCAGCGTATCTGGCCTGGTGAGACGATAGACCTTTCCGCACAGGACAACCTCACCGGACTGGCTGCCGAAGCACAAAAGACCACATTCGTATGGAAGACAGGCGACACCGAACTGCAAGAAGGTACGGACTACACTGTGGAAAACAATGTATTCACGTTCCTGAAAGCTTTCGACGAACCTGTTTATTGTGAAATGGCCACAGCCGCTTTCCCGGACTTCGCCGACGCCAATATATTCAAGACGGAAAACGTGACCGTGGAAACCGAACCGGAACTCTACTTGACACTCACAACACAGGTAGACGGAAACGAACGTAACCTGACTTTCGCTTCTACGACCGAAGCCAACCGCATCATCGTGGACTGGGGCGACGGCAAACGGGTGGCCAGTGAGGTTATCGCAATGGCAGACGAATACGGTACGACTACCACCGTAACCGGTACACCCGCAGGAGAGGGCCACATCAAAATCTACGCCCGTGAAATCTCAGTCTTCGGCTGCGACTCACGTGTGGACGGCGCACAAGTGACTGCCATCAACACATCAGCGGCCACCGACCTCCGTGAACTGAACGTGTATACCAACGCACTGAAGACATTAGACCTCAGCCAAAACGCGAATCTGGAAAAGCTGAACTGCTACAACAACAGCTTGGAAGAACTTGACCTCACAGGCAACAAGAAACTGACCCGTCTGGATGCCAAAGACACGCCTTTGGCCAAAATCGACTTATCCCAAAACACGGAATTGGATTACTTGTCGCTCAACAACTGCCCGATAGAAGCCATCGACTTATCGAACAACACGAAACTGTCCAGCCTATATCTGTTGAACTGTAAACTCGCTGACATAGACCTAAGTAAAAACACGGCTCTTACCTATGTCAACCTGAACAATAACCAACTGACTTCTTTGGATGTGACAGCAAGCGAGGCTTTAGGCACCTTGTTCTGCATGGGTAACCAATTAACGGAACTCAAGGCTGACAATGTGACCAAAAGCGTAAATTGCAGCAAGAACAACTTCACGTTGGCTACCCTCCCGGCACTGCCTTGCAAGACATATACTTACGCCCCACAAAATGCCATGCAGATTGCAGCGGAAGTAAAAGCGGGCGAGACCGTAGACCTCTCGGCACAAAACCATATCACCGGACTGGCAGAAAGTCCTCAAACGACTACTTACACATGGATGACCGAGGAAGGCACGGCACTCGTGGCCGGAACAGACTATACCGAAGAGGAGGGCGTGTTCACGTTCTTGGTGAAACAAGACGTGCCCGTGTACTGCGAAATGACCACCGCCGCATTCCCGAAATTCAGCGGTTCAAATACGTTCAAGACCACAACCACACTCGTAGAAGGCGGAAGCAGCATAGAAGGCACACGCCACAATGCTCCTGTCATTACGGCCACGCGTGGCAACGTCCTGATAACGGGACTGGCAAACGGTTGCGATGTGAAGGTTTACAACCTGTCCGGACAGGCCATTGCCGTACAGACTTCAACCGGAAATGCCGTAAACTTCAGTCTCGAACCGGGCTTGTATATTGTAAAAGCGAATCACATTTCATGTAAAGTAAACGCTCAATAATACAACACATATACCGGAGAGGAGGGTAAGACAAGTTCTCATCCTCCTCTCTTATCTTCTACTGTCTACAAATCAATCATTCAAAAATAAGACGATCATGAGAAAAGGTACAGGAATAGCTTTCGTCTTGTTGGCCACCCTGGCTGTTTGCCAGCCGACTGAGGCCAAAAGAAAGAGCAAAAAGAACAAGAATGCAATAGCAGCACTGGTAAAAGACTCCGTCAATGCCGATTATAAAAAAGTGACTAAGAACGCCGCTGTACAGAAAGGCTTGTTCACCACCTTATACAATGCCAAAGAAGGAAAACTTTACTTCGAAATCCCGGACTCCGCTTTCGGGCGCACCTATATCCTGGCCAACCGTGTAGCGGCTACGAGCAACACGCGAGATTTCGTAGCCGGACAGATTGCCACACAGCCTTTATTGATTCGCTTCAGCAAGGACGAACGAAACGTGTACATACACCAAATACAAAGCAGCGACATCGTAGCGGGGACAGACCCTATAGAGTCGGCTTTCGACAAGAACTTTTATGACCCCGTGTTGAAAGGGTTTAAAATCGCGGCTCAAAACGGAAAGAACGTGGTGATCGACGTCACGGCCTTCTTCGGTGCCAACGAAAAAGCCATCAGTCCTATCAAGACTGATAATCCGTTAAGCAAATTGCTCGGAGGGGCCAACTCGCTCAAAGGAACTTTCGTGCCGGATGCCTCCGGTATCGTCAGCTCGAAATGTTTCCCGGAAAACATCGAAATCAAGAGCCGTCTTTCATTCACCCTCACCCCGCTCGGCCAACCTTACTCGGTCATCATGCACCGTTCACTCTTCGCATTGCCTGACGACCCGATGCCGATGCGCCTGCAAGACAATCGCGTAGGCTTCTTCTACTCCGACAAGAGCATATACACTTCGGAACAAGACCGCCTCATCCGGCGCACATTCATCCATCGTTGGCGTTTGGAACCGAAGAAAGAGGATTTGGACAAATACTTCCAAGGCGAACTGGTGGAACCGCAGAAACCCATCGTGTTCTACGTAGATTCCGCTTTCCCCGAAAAGTGGCGCACGGCCATCCATCAGGGAATAGAAGACTGGAACACAGCTTTCGAGACCGCCGGTTTCAAAAACGCCATCAAAGCTGTGGATTATCCTAAAAACGACCCGGACTTCGACCCGGACGACATGCGTTACAGTTGCTTCAAATACGCTGCAACAGCCACAGCCAACGCCATGGGACCCAGCCATGTGGACCCGCGTACGGGCGAAATCCTTACCGGTGACGTCATTTGGTACCACAACATCATTTCTCTGCTCCACAACTGGCGTTTCGTACAGACAGGAGCGGTAGACCCAAGAGTACGTTGCCAGGTATTCGACGACGACGTGATGCGCGAATCCATCCGTTATGCAGCCGCTCACGAAATCGGTCACACGCTCGGCCTCATGCACAATATGGGGGCAAGCTACTCCTTCCCCGTAGATTCGTTACGTAGTCCCTCTTTCACGCAGAAGTACGGTACGACACCGAGTATCATGGACTACGCCCGCAACAACTTCGTCGCCCAGCCGGGCGATGTAGAACGGGGGGTGAAACTGACACCGCCCGTATTGGGTGTGTACGACATCCACGCCATCAACTGGGGCTACCGTCTGATTCCCGGTGCCTCGACTCCCGAATCCGAAAAACCGACATTGGACCAGTGGATAGCCGAAAAGGCCGGAAACCCCATGTATGAATTCGGAGCACAACAGCTTTTCGGCACCGTGGACCCGACCGACCAAACGGAGGACTTGGGCAACGACCATATCAAAGCCGGTGACTACGGCATCAGCAACCTCAAGATTCTGATGCAAAACCTCGAAACATGGAACATGGAACGCGGCGAACGTTACGACGAGATGGAAAACATGTACCGTGAAATCGTCAACCAATACACCCGCTACCTGCGCCACGTCATGCCTTATATCGGAGGTATCCGTTACGAAGAGATACGGCAAGGCGACGGCAAGGAAACCTCCAAACACTATATCGACCGCGACCGGCAGCGTGAAGCCATGCTTTGGTTGTTGGAACAAGCCCGTACCTACAACGAGTGGTTGACAGTGAAAGAGCTGATCGGTAAATTTGAAATCAACATGAACGTAAACGACAAATTGCAGACCATGATTGTCAGCTCACTCATCAACTCGGCCACACTTTACCGTATTCAAGAAGGCGGTCTCGTGGATCCGGTACACAATTTCCGGCTCGACGAATATCTGAACGAGGTCACCACAGCCCTCTTCAAGGCCCCGACCGGAGGCCGTTTGTCTGATGCCGAACAGAGCTTGCAAGCCGCGGCCATCGCCCTCATGTTGAAAAATACGGGACTGGCTCCTACGGCAAAGGCCTCGACAAGCCTCACGGGAGATGCGGCCGCACTCCACACAGGCGCCATCGGCCAACCAGCGACACCGAAAGATGCTTTCGACGAAATGACTTCAAGCTTCCCTTGCTCTTGCGGCATGAGTCACGGCAACGAGTTTGCCCGTATCAACTTCGGACTGCCCACGCTGACAAAGGAACAAATCGGTGCTCTCATGACCGGACGCTTGCGCAAGGTGCTCAGCCTTTATAAGTCGCGCCGCGCCGCTGCAACCGGTTCCACTAAAGATTTCTACGATTATCAGATTCTGCTCATCGAGCGGACATTTGCCAATTAAAAGCATTACACCATGGGAAAAAGAATAACTGCGCTGTTTATCGGCGCCTTATGTCTGGCCGGGGGACTGGCGGCACAAACTCCACAACCCATATTGAAAGGCAAGGTGATAGACCGCGGAGGCGAGACTGTCATCGGAGCCCACGTCAAATGGAAGAATGCACAGGGAGGAGCCGTAACCGATCTGGACGGTAACTTTTCGATTCCGGAAACAGGAACGGAACTGGTCATCTCATTCCTCGGATACAAAACCCAGACCATCAAAATCAAACCCGGACAGAAAAACCTGGTAATCACGTTGGAAGACGACGCACAGGATCTGGACGAACTCGTCGTAGTAGGATACGGTACACAAAAGAAAGCTTCGCTCACCGGCTCCATCGAGACCATCAAGAGCGAAGACTTGCTGAGCCTGCCGACGGCCAACCTCGACGAAGCTCTTTACGGTCAGGTGGCCGGTCTGCAGGTCATGCAAACCACCGGTGACCCGAGTAGTGCCAAGGAAGCCAACCTGCATATCCGGGGTATCAATAATTCTCCTTTACTTGTCATCGACGGCGTACCGCGTTTCGGTACGACCACCAGCGACGGGGAAATGCGTCTGTCCGACCTGAATCCTGACGACATAGAAAGCATCTCCATCCTGAAAGATGCCGCTGCCGCAGCGGTCTACGGCGCCCGCGCCGCCAACGGGGTGATTTTAGTACAGACCAAACGGGCGTCCGGCAACCAGAAAGTGTCGGTCAACTACCGAGGCCAGATGAATATCCAGCAAGCCACGCAATTGCCGGACTTCCTCGATGCCTACGAATACGCCAAGCTCTACAACCGTGCAGTGGAGAACACGCCGGGTACGGCCAACGCGGCCTACACTCCCGAACAGTTGGAAATGATACGCACACACTCCAATCCGAACGTGTACGGCGATGAAAACCTGCTGGATTATCTGGACAACGTGGGCTATACCACTACGCACAGCGTATCGGCCAACGGAGGTAACCAATACGTAAAATACTACATCTCGGGCGGATATACCCATTCCAAAGGTTTGTACAGCGGAGTCAACCGCGACCGTTTCAACTATTCAGCCAAACTGGATGCTACACTGACCAAAGGGCTTGTGCTCTCGCTCGACATTACCGGTTCGCGCTCCAACAGCAAGAATTCTAGTTATACGACCATCGACAACGCCTACAACTCCTCTCCCCTCCAGGTATTGCGGTTCGACAATGGCTATCTGGCCAGCGTGGACGGCAGCAACCCGCTCATCAACGTGGAAGGCCTTGGAGGCTACATCAAAGACACGGGAAAGATGAACACCATTACGGCCAATTTGCGTTGGGAGCTGCCTTGGGTGAAAGGCCTCTCTGTCTATGCCCGGGCTACGTTCGACAACAATACCCGCATAGAGAAGACCTTCGACAAACCCGTTACGCTTTACACCTACGACCAGCAGACGGGACAGTTCGATACCGACCCGAACACGGTCTACCCGACCGCCAAAGTATCCATCGAACAAATCGACCGTTTCGTAGACAACCAGCTTTATGAAGCCGGAATAAATTATAACCGTACGTTTGCCGCCAAACACGACGTAGGCGCCATGCTCGTAGCCAACTACCAACAGACGCACAACCAATACATGACGGGCGAAAACCAAAACGCCAGCATCTATCCGGAGACCATCGGGACAGCCGTGACCGCACGCCTGTTGGGCAGCGAGACGTACAACCAACGTGCGTCCCTCATCGGACGACTGAACTACGGCTATGACTACCGTTACTTTGTGGAAGCCAGTTTCCGTGTAGACGGTTCCACTTATTTCCACCCCGATCATCGGTGGGGCTTCTTCCCTTCGGTATCGGCCTCGTGGGTGCTGTCTAACGAAACGTTCTTCAAAAACTGGAAACAAAAAGTGCTCTCCAATGTCAAATTCCGGGCTTCCACAGGTCTGCTCGGCGACGACGGACTGGTCGGAGAGTACTCTTACCTACTCACTTATATAGAGTCTACAAGAGAGGGTTACAACATAGGAGGTAATTACCGTCCGGGCATCATCATGTCTACAGGCAATTATCCCAATCCCGAATTGACGTGGGGAAAGTCGCACGACTATAACATCGCTGCCGACTTAGGCTTCTGGGACAACCGCTTCGGCCTTACCTTCGAACACTATTGGCGTTACGAAACGGACAAAATCACAGCCGCCCCGTCCTATCTCTACCCGCCCTCGACCGGCGTGGACGGCAACGTGCCCAACATGAACTTCAGCAAACTGAAAGCCTGGGGTTGGGACTTGACATTGACCCACCGCAACACCGTCGGCAAGGTGAAGTACAACGTAGATCTGACACTGGCCAAGAGTCAGGACAAATATCTGGATTTCGGCGATGAGTCGAGCGTTACTCCTAACCTGCGCCGTGTGGGACGCAGCAGCATGGTATGGTCGATGTATGAAGCCGAAGGCCTGTTCCAGTCGCAAGAAGAGATTGACAACTGGCCGCTCGATCAGGACGGACAAGGCAACGCCACATTGGCTCCCGGCGACATCAAGTACAAAGACCAGGACGGCAATCACGTGCTCGACACCAAAGACTTGATTTACGTGAAAAATTCTTCCAACCCGGACTTTAATTTCAGTCTGCGCCTCGGTGCAAGTTATAAAGGATTTTTCGTCAACGTCATGTTCCAAGGCGCCACAGGTTACCAACAGAACATCAAGGAGCTTTACACCACGAACAGCGGAAGCTTACAGCGGTTCCAGAAATACCATCTGACGGATACCTGGACACCGGACAATCCCGGTGCCTCACTGCCGCGCATCAAATTTGCCACGGCTAATGACAACAACCGTAAAGAGTCAACTTTCTGGGTAAGAGACTGCGACTTTCTGCGCCTGAAATCCCTGTCATTGGGCTACGCCCTGCAACCGGCCGTGCTGAAGAAACTCAAGTTGACGTCGGCCAGCATTGCCTTGCAAGGAAGTAACCTGGTCACTTGGTCTTCACTCAGCGACTTGGGGATGGACCCGGAATCGTTGCGCGGCTATCCTATCCAACGTTCTTACGGAATCACCTTGAATTTAGGTTTCTAAGTCTAACTTCTTAAAACGAATCGTTATGGATTTGCATAAATCGCTTACACTCGGCATAGCCAAGCAAGCTTGCCTCTGTTCTCGCTTAATCGCGATTTTCAAAAAATATATCCTCTGCGGATTGTTTGCCGCCGGACTCACCGCTTTCACGGGCTGCGACGACCTGTTCCGCGACACACCCGTAGACAAGATGTCGGAAAAAGACATCTGGAAGAACCCCATGCTTTTGGACGAGTATGTCTTGCCATGGTATCGGAACATGAACTCCGGCTTCTCTACTTACGTTCCCACGACCATCGCTTTGGTCAAAAGCGCTTCGCGTTACTACATGCCTTGGTTCGGCGATCAGATAGTGCCCTCCAAGAACGACTATTACAATGCCGGTTACGGTGATTTACTGAAAAGCAACACCAAAGAAATCACCAACTGGGCACAAGTACAATGGTCGAATTACTATACACAGATACAGTCCGTAAACCGCTTGTTTGTCAACCAAGGCGAGATTGCCGAAGGTAGCCAGAAACAGCGTATATTGGGCGAGGCACATTTCTTCCGCGCCTACTATTATTATATGCTCTGGAGGCAGTTCGGCGGGGTAATGCTCATCCAAGAGCCTCTCGACCCGTTGAATGACAGCCGGAAATATCCGCGGGCCTCATACGAAGAAATGGTACGGGCCATCGTGGACGACGCCCGGGCTGCCGCCACCGTCCTCCCTTTGGAATATGATGCTACGGACGAGGGGCGCATCACCCAAGGAGCAGCTCTCATGCTGGTGGCTAAAACATTCCAATGGGCTTCGAGCGACGTATTTCAGAATCAGGAAAAAACGTATCTGGGCTTCAGCGACGACCGTTCTCACGACATGCTCGACTCGGCACGGGTAGCCTACGAAACCCTCATGGGCTTGCAGTACTATGACTTGATACAGATAGCCGGAACGGATGAGGAAAGTATCAAACAAGAATACCGAAACATATTCCTCACCAAGAACAGCAAGGAATCCATTCTTGAAGTACAGCACTCTGACGACGGCAATTACGACACGGGCTTCGGCCATAAACTGGATCGTGATGCCGCCGCTCCCCACTTTACGGGCACGACGGCCGCTTATACGCCCACGCAGAACCATGTGGATGAATATGGCATGCGCACCGGCTTCACTTACGATGCACAGCACCCTTATGTGGGACGCGACTACCGCTTCTACGCCAATATCCTGTATGACGGCTCCACCTATAACGGGCATGTCATGGACATACACTACACACGCGAAGGCAACAACGAAATCCCGGGAGAGGATCTGACGGCCTACGGCACGTCCACCACAGCAGCCGTAACCCGCACGGGCTACTATATGGGCAAGTTCGTCAACGAAAAACAACAAATCAACAACGACGAAGCCTACGCCAGCAGCCAGAATTACATCATCTGGCGTTATGCGGAAGTATTGCTGGATTATGCAGAAGTAATGTTCCGGTTGGGCAACACAGAAGCGGCACGTACCCAAGTGAACGCCATCCGCCGCCGTGCGCACATGGACGAGTTGCCCTCGCTCACATGGGAGCAACTGGTGAATGAACGCCGCGTGGAATTGGCTTTTGAAGAAACTTCATATTGGGATTTTTTCCGTTGGGGCATAGCTGAGGAAAAGCTGAACGGAACGAGCAACCCGCTTAAAGCGATGAAAATCGTGAAACGTGGCGAAACAACTACTTATTCCATCAGCAACATGAACCGTTTCCCACAACGTGTACGCGTGTTCCAAAAGATGCAGTATTACCTTCCCATTCCTTGGGACGAGATACGCTACCACGGCATCGACCAAAATCCGGATTGGGTAGAAGTATAACATAGATATTAGTGATTGTTTAACTAAAAAGAGAAAGAAAATGAAAAAGATTATCAGTACCTTATTTTTAGGTTTGGCCTGTACCATCGGAGTACAGGCACAGGAGTACAACCTGTTTTATGATGTCGACGCAGACGGTTGGCTTTGGTTTGACTCCCAAGAAAAGATAGACAAGTATGTAGGCCTTTGCAACGAAGCGGACAATAAAATTGACCCGAATGGCAAAATCATCCAAATGGTACCGGCAGACATCGCTCCCGATTATCCTCCCACTTATGCCGACCCGTTCTGGGAAGGTGCCGGAGAAGGTGGTGAAATCGGCGCAGAAGGTTTCCGTACGGGAGCCATTATCACAGCAGCCTCATCGGCTATAGGAAACCCCAATGGAGGAGGATTTGTTGTTCTCATGCCATCCTGTTCCTCTTTCAGTATCTGCTTGTCACGCGAAGGACAGACTTGTGTACGTATGATGGCTTCAAAAGATATCAATACCGTATTTACCAATTACGACGTTATCAGTGCCAAATATGCACTACCCGGATTTAGCCCATTATTTCGTTCTGGAATATTCACATGGAAAAACATTGAGACTTTAACCAATAACAATGGAGGTTATTCCCTCAAAAGCAACGAACCTATCTACGCTTATTTCCAATCTGCTACTGCCGACCCTATTTAACGTGAGTTCGAAATAAAATTAGAAAATAGACAGTTGCCCGTCATTGAA
>ERZ779852.232-NODE-232-length-61192-cov-9.205702_pt1 | contig 61192 bp, 59 predicted proteins | sample MGYA00511559_ERZ779852 | MGnify/ENA primary metagenome ERZ779852 (study PRJEB29588, sample SAMEA2157977) | human gut metagenome | biome: human gut; feature: human-associated habitat; material: faeces | place: Denmark | collected 2008/2010 ...
AGGGAACTTTTTTATAGATGGAAGAAGAAGGAGACAAAAGAAAAGGAGAAAAGGGTGGAAAAGCCACTCAACTTTGCCCCTTTTGGCCACCCTGAATTGTCCCCTTTGGCTACAATATGATTGCCCCTTTAAAGTCCTGGTGTTGGGGGTCAATATTATTTTACCCTTTTAATATTTCTCGTTTTTCTTAGACCTTAACTTTCGCATACTTTCACCATATAACTCTATGGTATGGGCCGTATGTATGATACGGTCAAGGATTGCATCGGCTATTGTCGGGTCGCCTACCATGTCATACCAGTTGGAGGATGGGTACTGCGATGTGATGATGACGGATTTCCGTTCATGCCTGTCCTCAATAATTTCAAGCAGTATGGGACGTTCCCTGGCATCAAGAGGTACGATGAACAGGTCGTCAAGTATGAGTAACTGGCAGCGCTCAATCTTCTTGAGTTCCGTTTCAAGTGTACCTTTGACTTTGGCGACTTTCAGTGCACCGGGCAGTTTCGGGGCATTGGCATAGAAGGTTCGGAATCCCCTTTTGCATGCTTCGTGTCCAAGGGCACACGCCAGATAACTTTTTCCTGTTCCTGAAGAACCGGTAATGAAAAGGTTTTGTGCCTTATGCACAAAATCAAGGGTGGCAAGACGTTCCATCTGGTTGCGATCCAGCCCCGGTTCGTGGCATAGTCGATCTGTTCAATATAGGCCTTGTAGCGGAATGCCGCATTTTTGGTGAGCCGTGCAATGGCAGCCTGAGCGCGATAGTCCCATTCGCGCGCAAGGAGCATTGAAAGGAACGTGTCCGCAGTCATGGATTGCGGAGTGGTGCCGGCAAGACTTTCCCTGAAAGCCTCTGCCCCATACCATGCAATTTCATACGGTTCATTAAATCCAGGGATATGGCATTCTGGTCTTGTTGTCCCGTAACGGGAGCTGTTTTATTCTTCACTTCCATAAATATGAGTTTTATTGTTTGTCTTTTCTGTAATATTCACGTCCACGTATATTTTTGTGGGTTAATGGAATCTGGAAAGTCACGTTGGACTGTACTTTCCCCTCCTCATCGGGAAGGAAATCCGCGTCTTCTCCCGGTTCAAGCACTTCGCGCAAGGCTTGGTATCCGTACTGCAATTTCTGATCTGCGCATGCGCAAGCCGCAACCAGACGGTCACGGCCGTATTTCTTCTCCAGTGTCAGGATGCCACGACATGACCTGAACGCTTTGGGTGGATATTGCATGGCACGCTCCACTTCCCGGAGATAGTTCAATACGATGTTGTCTATTTCCGAGGCACGCTTGAAGAGTTCCTCCAAGTCCTTGTCATAGGGACCGTAATGACCGGGCAGGTTGTGCTCCTTTTTCCAGGAATAAGTGTAAGGAATGTCACAGCGGTCGTGGGTGGCGACAAGGTTCATCCCACAATAGATTTCCACCGTGTCGGCATCATAGAGAATCGTCATGCGCCGGCCTACATACTCCTTTGGAACACTATAATGGTGCTTGAACAAGGAAACGTAAGAGTTCTTTCCCACGGTCATCAGTTTCCTCTCTTTCATTACGTAACGTTTCACGGGAAGCGGGCGAAGATAATCCTTCTCTCCATGAAGGAACATTTCCTTGGGTGATACCCCATCAACTTTTCATTGAAATCAAACAGGGAGATATGGATGGCGGTATTGAGTTCCTCCAGGCTGGAGAATGTCATTCCTTCTATGTCAAGGTAAATGGAATTGTAGAGAAGCTTTACGGCATTTTCTACCAAAGCCTTGTCCTTGGGGTGACGCACACGGGCGGGATAGACCGCACAGCCGTAAAATTCGGCAAAAGCGGCGAAATCATCATTGATGACAGGCTCGTTGCGGTCGCTTCGTGTGACGGCAGCCTTCAGATTGTCGGGGACGACAGCCGCAGGAACGCCTTCAAAATATTGAATGGCATTCTCACATGCCTTTATCAGGTCTTCCTTGCGTTGCGACCATACGGCTTCGCAGTAGGTAGGCTGAACGGAAGAATGGCAACAAATACCTCGGCTTTCTTCGTCTCGCCCGTCATTTCATCAACGACTTCAAGCCTGTCACCGGCAAAATCAATATACATCTGGTCCGCGGCATAGTGCTCGACATGACCGACAACCTTAATGTGAAACCTGTATTCGCTGACAATCCGTTTGAAGGAAGACAACTGATAGCCGTCCGGATATTCGGTATGGTACTCCTTGAACAGTTTTCGGACACTCATGCCTTTACGTGACAGGCGGGATACATATCCGGGAGGCAAGGCCTCCAATTCAATCCTTCTGGAAGAAGGCTCCCGATGCCGGGACTCCGTGCAGCCGAACAGCTCATCCAACTGCCCATCGGGCAGGGAAAGAAGCTCTTCAATACTCTTGCCGCTTGAAAGGAACAAGCGGACATACTTGCGGACTGTATTACGGGAAGTATGAAACGTGGATGCCGTTTCCTTGATTCCCATGCCGGCCGCATAACATCTTAAAATATTTTTGATTCGTTTATCCATTTGTGTAGATTTTATTGTCACCCCCATTATATCAGGACTAGGGTACTCAAATCTACACAAAAAATCTATAATAATAGGTGAAGCAAGTGGGCAATACTATTTTGACCAAAAGGGGCAATCATATTGTAGCCAAAGGGGACAATCCGGCGTACCCAAAAGGGGCAAAGTCGCGTGGCTTTTCCAACCAGCGACAAGTCGCAACTTGTAGAGCTTTGCAGATGGCTGCATGAAAACCCTTTGCTTTCAGACCCGTTCAAAGATGCGGAGATAAGACGAAAGACAAACCATTTGAACTATCAGGTGAAGTTTGAGGATATAATGCTCGTGAAGCGATGAAGCAGAATGTTCAGACGATAAAGAAACAGCGTTTAATTACCCTTTGAAAGGCGATTAAACGCTGTTTTTATGTGATGCAGAAAAAACGTGAAAAATGTACGTTTCGTTTTCAAAAGTTGTACGTTTCGTTTTTGCGATTATACTTATAACTGAATCCCGTTTACATTTACACAAAATTTTGGACAGTGTCTTCTCAAAGGAAATCCGGCAAATCGTAAAGTCTCGTACTATGACTGCCTTTAATCAATATATAATACCCTTTGGGTTTCTTGATTTCCAAAGCCTTCTTTACCTGTTCCACACTATCAAACGTACGGAAAGGATGACGCGCCGCCTTGAACTTCGGCCCCACCAACCACACATGCTCGAAACCGGATTCTACCAATAAATCGGCAATGGCCTGATGGGCTTTCCAGCTACTCTCTCCCAATTCCCCCATATCACCGAGTATAACCATCCTGCGTTCCACTTTCATATCCCGGAAATTTTCTATAGCAGCTCTCATACTGGTAGGGTTGGCATTATAAGCATCCACCAAGAGCTTATTATCATCCGTCTCCATGAGTTGGGAACGATTGTTTTTAGGTTCGTATGCTGCCAATGCCCGGTTAATCGAATCCACCTCGACCCCGAACGTACGTCCTATCGTTGCTGCAGCCAACATATTCTGCATGTTATAGGCACCTATCAATCCGGTCTGCACCTCCTGCCACTCACCTCCGGCAGGCCGCCAACGGAACTTCAAGAAAGGAGCGCATTCAAGCACCTCTCCTTCCACACTCAAGACCTCGTCACATGGACTTCCGTAACAAATCTGGTGTAATCCCCCAGCTATACGCTTCAAGTCTTCACTATCATGGTCAATGAAAACCGTACCATGTTTGGCACGCAAATAGTCATAAAGTTCTCCTTTCGTACGAACAACCCCCTCGAAAGATCCGAATCCCTCCAAATGCGCCATGCCCACATTGGTAATCAATCCGAAATCCGGATCCACAATTTCGGCCAAAGCCTTAATTTCCCCGGGATGGTTTGCCCCGGTTTCAATGACAGCGATGGTATGCTCCGGACTTAACTCCAGCAAAGTCTTCGGCACCCCGATATGATTATTCAGATTTCCCTGCGTGTACAATACGTTATGCTTTTGGGAAAGCACTGCCGCCGTGAGTTCTTTTGTCGTGGTCTTCCCGTTGGTTCCCGTCACCTGAATCACCGGAATCTTAAATTGTTTCCGGTGGTAGTGAGCCAGTTGTTGCAATGTCGTCAGTACATCTTCCACTAAAATGTAACGCTCGTCGCCCCCTGCCGCATACTCAGCTTCATCCACTATCGCGTAAGCGCACCCTTGCTCCAAAGCTTGAGCTGCAAAAGCATTTCCATCAAAAGAGTCCCCTTTCAATGCAAAGAACAAAGCCCCTTGCGGGCACTTGCGGCTATCGGTGCTCACCACCGGATGCTGCTTATAAAGTCCATAAAGTTCTGCTATCTTCATAATTCTGTATTTTACCCCACAAATATAATGTAAATCGAGAGCAAAATATCAAACTTGCTTGAAATATTTTACCGAGATGCCACCTATATTATATAAATATAATCCAAGAAGCACGAAAAACCGGATTATTCTGCGTACATTTGCATGTAAATACTGCAAAAACAATGGAAGGACATATAGAACGTACCATAAGAGTCAACGGACAACTGATGGACCTTTCTACACCGAAAGTCATGGGAATCCTGAACGTCACGCCCGACTCCTTTTATGCCGGAAGCCGCAAGGAAACTACATCCGACATCGTAAACCGAGTGGAACAGATTATTACGGAGGGAGCCGACATGATCGACATCGGTGCCTATTCCTCGCGTCCCAATGCGGAACACGTCAGCACAAAGGAAGAAATGGCACGCCTTCGGAAAGGTCTCGAAGCCATCCGCGAAGTCGCCCCCGAGGCCATCGTTTCCGTCGATACATTCCGGGCAGACGTGGCCTCTATGTGTGTGGAAGAATACGGCGTAGCTCTCATCAATGACATTTCGGGCGGACAAATGGACGAACGGATGTTCGACACCGTAGCTCGTCTGGACGTCCCCTATATCATGATGCACATGCAAGGCACTCCCCAAGACATGCAGCAGCATATACATTATGACCATCTCCGCATGGAAATCATGCAATACTTTGCTCTCAAGGTGCAAGACCTGCACTCCCGAGGTGTCAAAGACATCATTATAGACCCGGGATTCGGATTCGGAAAAACTTTGGCCCACAACTACGAGTTGTTTAAGCATTTGGAAGACTTCAAGCTATTCGAACTGCCTTTATTAGTAGGCATCTCGCGCAAATCAATGATATACAAACTGCTCGACAGCAGCCCCGAAGAAGCGCTGAACGGAACTACCGTATTGAACACTATCGCCTTGACCAAAGGGGTAGACATTTTGCGTGTGCATGACGTAAAAGCTTGTGTGGAAGCCGTGAGAATATTCAATCAAATGAACGAACAGAAATAAAAAAACATTTCCATGCCATTAGAATTCGGACTGAAAGACTTTATCGACATCTTCCTTGTCGCACTGATGCTGTTCTACTGCTACAAGGTCATGAAAGAGTCGCGTTCACTGAACGTATTCTTCGGCGTGCTGATTTTCGTCGTATTCTGGTTGTTTGTCTCCCAAATACTGGAAATGAAACTTTTGGGTTCCATTCTCGACAAACTGGTCAGCGTCGGTACACTGGCACTGATTATCCTGTTCCAAGAAGAAATCCGCAACTTCTTTTTCACGATCGGTACACACCGGCAAGTGGAAAGTCTCCTCAAACTCATCCGGCGCAACAAGAAAGACAATAAAAAAACAAACAAGGACGACATCATGCCTATCGTCATGGCCTGCATGAGCATGAGCAAACAAAAGGTCGGGGCATTGATTGTCATCGAACGCAACTTGCCCCTCAACGATATCATACGTTCCGGCGAACTCATCGATGCCAACATCAATCAACGGCTTATCGAGAACATCTTTTTCAAAAACAGTCCGCTGCATGACGGTGCCATGATTATCAGCAAAAAGCGCATCAAAGCAGCAGGCTGCATCCTGCCTGTATCCCACAGCATGGACATCCCGAAAGAATTAGGCCTGCGCCACCGTGCCGCCAAAGGCATATCGCAGGAAACCGATGCCCTGGCCGTCATCGTTTCCGAAGAAACCGGCAATATCTCCGTAGCCTACAAAGACACATTCCATCTCCGCCTGTCTGCAGAAGAGCTGGAACGTTTTCTCACGGAAGACCGACTATAATCAATTCATCATCAAACTCAGATAAGGGGCGCCCCCTTCCAAGAACATATCCGGCAACTCCCGAATATGTACGCTACGACAAGTCCCACCGCTCTCCGAGCAACAACATTCATTTCGTCCTTCTTTCCGGCACAATCCTTTTTCCCACACGTAAACTCCGTTATTCTCCGTGATATCCTCATCTCCTACAACACGTACCCGACCGGCCGTATCCGCATGTTGCCGCGCATACAACTGCAAGACCTCATACGCATGTATCACACGCAACTGCACCCGGTTTTTCTGACGAATCATTGCGACATTCCCGGCAAAGCCGAATGCCTCCCGCACCTGCTTATACAGAATATTTTCAACGACTGCCGAAACGGAAAAACACTCCAAAACCCATAGTTTATCTTCACGCGGAACGGCCCAAATCAGCCCGACACACCGTTCGTCTTCACGCGCCACCACGACACAACCGTTCCCAAGGAACAAATCTGCACATACAGTATACAAGTCTGCCTCATCATGCAACACAGCATAAGGAACACGACGTAAAAAAGCATCCAAATAAGACTGCAAATCCCCCAACACTGGTTCAACTTCATGCATAGTGGTATAAACTTCACATACCACTTTATCGGTATCGTATGATACTTCCCACTCCGACAATGCCACCTCAGGGCAAGTATAATAACCAAAACGATGGTAAAAAGCAAACAAACCTTCATCAGCCGGAATCAAAAGACTGAATAAACACCCGTCGGCATACATTTTACGGTGAGCCTGCCCCATCAGTTCCGTCATCAGCCCCTTGCCTCGGCATTCCGGCTGCGTGCAAACCCCTGAAACATAAGCCACAGGAACGACGCCGCCTCCAAACATCATCCGGTATGGCAAACGTTGTAGAGCCGCGACCACACGCCCGTCCCTTACGAGACAACTGTTTCTTTCAGGCGTATATTTCCGGGTAAAATAAAGTTTCATAAACTCTTCCGTATCGCCGAAACACAAGCTCCACAATGCACGGGTCTGCCATTTTATCAAATGCAGCTCCGGTGTCAGCCCGCACTCTTCAATCTCCGCCTTCACCGTACAAGACGACCACACACTGTATTTCATCAGCAACATCTCCGGTTGATAAGACAGTTTAGCCTTACGCAAACCCTCCACTCCCAAGTCTTCTTCCCGATTCACATATTTATATTGTTCCGGCAACCGTGAAACGAACTCCTTATTGATGACCGTATAAGCCCCCTCAAACTCCACATCGGCTTTTTCCACGCACACGTCAAAGGTATCACGACAAATCGGAGCCCCGTAAGTAAATGCCGCGATCTGTTCCCCAACCAGCAATACACCTCCCCTCAGATCCAGTTCTTCCCGATGCGCCAATGCACGTTGAATGGCTTCCGACTCCGCAGCCACCGCCCTTTTCTCCGCTTCGTCCTGACGCGACTCCACCCAACGGCGAGTCAAATCCAGGCAGGCCGGGACCCATTCGTCCGTCAATTCCTCATAACGATAATCCGGATACAAGGCTTTAAAACGATTCACATGATTACGTTTGGCCTGTAACTTTTTACCGGACAACGCAGCCAACGACTCGCGCAAATAGATATAATCCGCATGGTCCCGGTTGGCATTCACACGGCAGTCTTCCCCCATGCACTCTTCCACCTGCGGCATCAAATCCTCACAAACGCCTAACAGCAAAAGAGGATGAGACAACCGACACGCATCTTCTTTCAAAGCCTGCAGAATGGCACACCAATCTCCCTCACCCACAGGCATAAGATAAGCCAAATGTCCATCCGCGTAAAAACGAAACACCAGAAAACCGCCCCACTCCGCCACCTCCGTGCGATAAAGCATTCTCCAGGCATAAAGATTGGCAAAAGACAAATCACAGTTGCGACGACCTGCGTTTTCAGTATATTTCCACACAAGCGAACGGTCTGCTAAAGATAAAGGATGAAAATCAAGGGACATAAAATATTTTTTTGATACCAAAGTAACATAAAAATTATGAGAGGAACACCATCCCGGAATATAAAAAAATAAAATAGGAATCATACGGTTATTCGGTCAAAAAGCAGTAATTTTGCACAATCCTACTAATTGCAATGTAGAGTTATCAATTTAAAGATTTTAAATATGGACTTAATCAAAGAGATTGTCTCACGCGCTCAAGCTAACAAACAGCGCATTGTTCTTCCTGAAGGTACGGAAGAGCGCACATTAAAGGCTGCCAACCAGATTCTTACCGATGAGGTGGCCGACTTGATTTTATTAGGAAACCGTTCAGAAATAGAAGAAGCGGCAAAAAAATGGGGATTGGGAAACATATCCAAGGCTACTATCATAGACCCGGCTACCAGCCCGAAAAAAGAAGAATATGCCCAATTGCTTTTCGAATTGCGTAAGAAAAAAGGCATGACGATAGAAGAAGCCCACCAAAAAGTGCAGGATCCCTTGTTCTACGGTTGCCTGATGATTAAGGCCGGCGATGCCGACGGACAGTTGGCCGGCGCACGTAACACGACCGGCAACGTATTGCGTCCTGCCCTGCAAATCATCAAGACAGCCCCGGGCATCACCTGCGTTTCCGGAGCAATGTTGCTGCTCACTAAAGCTCCCAACTACGGAAAGAACGGCATTTTGGTTATGGGCGACGTAGCCGTCACCCCTGTACCCGATGCAGGACAGTTGGCTCAGATTGCCGTTTGTACCGCCCGCACAGCCAAAGCCGTGGCCGGAATCGACCCGAAGGTAGCTATGCTGAGCTTCTCCACCAAAGGTTCTGCGAAACACGAAGTCGTAGACAAAGTAGTGGAAGCTACCAAGCTGGCACGCGAAATGGCTCCGGGTCTCAGCATCGACGGCGAACTCCAGGCTGATGCCGCACTTGTACCGAGCGTAGGCGAAAGCAAAGCTCCGGGTTCCGAAATCGCCGGACATGCCAACGTTCTGATTGTTCCCAATCTTGAAGTCGGCAACATCTCCTATAAATTGGTACAACGTCTGGGACATGCCGAAGCCATCGGCCCTATCCTCCAAGGCATAGCACGTCCGGTCAACGACCTTTCCCGAGGATGCTCCATTGAGGACGTTTACACCATGGTAGCCGTCACGGCCAACCAAGCTATTGCGGCAAAAGAACAAAAATAAACGAAAGCTTTAAAATTACACCTATTATATAATATGAAGATTTTAGTATTAAACTGCGGAAGTTCCTCCATCAAATATAAATTATACGACATGACCGACCATTCCGTCATGGCACAGGGCGGTATAGAAAAAATAGGTCTGCCCGGTTCTTTCCTGAAAATGACTTTGCCGGACGGGACGAAGAAAATCATCGAGGAAGACATCCCCGAACATACCAAAGGCGTACAATTCATCTTCCACATCCTGACCGACCCGGAACTCGGTGCATTGAAATCGCTGGAAGAGCTTGGCGCCGTAGGACACCGTATGGTACACGGCGGGGAAAAGTTCAACCAAAGCGTGTTGCTCACTCCCGAAGTGTTGGAAGCCTTCACAGCCTGCAACGACTTGGCCCCGCTACATAATCCCGCCAACCTGAAAGGCGTAAATGCCGTATCGGCCCTTCTGCCTTCGATTCCCCAGGTGGGCGTATTCGACACAGCCTTCCATCAGACGATGCCCGACTATGCCTATATGTATGCCCTGCCCTACGAGATGTATGAAAAATACGGCATCCGCCGTTACGGCTTCCATGGCACGTCCCACCGTTATGTATCCCAACGTGTCTGCGAATACCTTGGCGTAGATCCTGCCGGCAAACGCATCATCACTTGCCATGTGGGTAATGGCGGTTCCATTTCGGCCGTAAAAGACGGCAAATGTATCGACACCTCCATGGGACTGACTCCGCTGGAAGGCCTGATGATGGGTACCCGTTCCGGTGATGTAGACGGCGGCGCGGTAACCTTTATCATGGACAAGGAAGGGCTTGCTCCTTCTGAGATGTCCAACCTCCTGAACAAAAAATCCGGCGTGGCCGGTGTCACGGGAGTTTCTTCGGACATGCGTGAGGTGATTGCCGCAGCCCACGAAGGCAACCCACGCTGCCGCTTGGCTCTCGACATGTACGCCTACCGCGTGAAAAAATATATCGGTGCTTACGCTGCGGCCATGAACGGGGTGGACATCATCCTCTTCACCGGAGGCGTGGGAGAAAACCAGGCCGACATGCGCGAAGCTTTCTGCAACGGTCTGGACTATCTGGGCGTATCGCTCGACAAAGCCAAAAACAATACCGTACGTGGCGACGAAGCCATCATCTCCACACCGGACAGCAAAGTGACGGTATGCGTCATCCCGACCGATGAGGAACTGATGATAGCCAAAGACACCATGGCACTGGTATGAACTTCGCCTTCTTCCTTCACTATCTGAAGGAAAAATACCCATGCAATGAAAATGTTTCTAACTCTATACAGGGTGCGGGATTGTTTCCGCACCCTTTTTATATCGGTCTGCCGGAAAGATTCTGCGTCAAGGAGACGGCACAATATAATTTTTTCCCGAAAACACTTGCAAGTCACTTAATTTTCAAATACTTTTGGTGATGAACTTCGGGAAGGTAAGCCTTACAAAGGACAACACGTCCAATAACCGAAAACATAACGAATATGAAAAAAAGAACATTCTTCATATCTTTATTCAGTACGACAATACTTGGCATTGCGGGATACATTGGATATAAAACTTCCCAAACGGACACGCCCACAAACGAAAGTCACCTATCCTTAAATGTAATCAACAAAGACAAACCCGTTAATGTGGAATTGCGTGACATAGTCGACAGCATCCAATATACGGTATTAGAATCATCCGCTTCTTGCATGTTAGGAGAAATAACGAGGGTCAAGAAAACGGATGGGTACTATTTTGTAAGAGACGATTTCGGACTATACGCATTTGATGAAGAGGGACACTTTATAAACGAAATAAGCCAAAAAGGGAATGGAAACAAGGAGTACGTCCACTTGGAAAATTTCTATATCGACGAACAACAAAAGGCAATCGGACTTATCTGCAACCCATCCCCAAAAATCATGTTTTTCAGCTATGACGGCGAATATCTATCCACCGTACGATTGCCGGAAGAAGACGGCGGAATACATTCCATAATGAAAAGCCCCGACCAGGATTTACTGGCATACTATCCTATGCCTAATGATTATATTAAAATCGAACATGAATATAAAAAAGTGGAAATCAAAGGCAACAGACTAAAAACGTTTCCCCTGCTTACCATGAAAGACCTGACGACAAAAGATATCCATTACGCGTTTTCAGCCTGCCCCATGGCCATCTATAAAGACACCTGTTATCTGTTATCCGTCCTCTCGCACAATCTGTACGCTTACAAAAATGGAGAAATAAAACATGCCTACCAATTTGATTGGGCCAAGCAACTTCCAAGCACAAAGTTCCTAAAAGAATGCAGGAATGAAAACTTTTATGACTTAAAAGAAAAAATACAGGAATCGGGCATGAGCATCGGATTCACTGGCATACAGGCAAACAAAGACTATATGTTTATCTCCGTCAACAATGAAAACACACTGATATGGGATGGCAGGCAAAGTGTCTTGATACATAACACTTATGACAGCGAGAGAAATTTCCACTTTCCCAATATCGCATTGACCGGAGGATGCTCAGATGAAAACATCGGCTTTTATAATGCTGATATTTTATGCCAACAGAAAAAGCAATTACCCACACGAAGCCAAACTTTCAACCGGATAGTCCAATCCATTAAAGAAGAGGACAACCCGGTTCTCTACCGGTTCATATTCAAAAAGGACCTAATAAACCATATAAGCATGAAATATAAACTGAAATAGCCATCGTCCCATGAAAATCAGCTTGAACCAACGAACGGGATTCTTCTTGCTGAATCCCATATAATCCCACCAGACCATGGCAAAATACCTCAGCACTTTATTATATATAGGCGTATTTCTCTCTTCTTGCCAAAAAGAAGCACCTATACGGCAAATCACCGGATTCGACTCGCCGCCCGCCATAAACGGGCAAGGGCTTGCCGCTGATTCATTTTACGTCGTGCCTTTAGAGAGTAAAAACAACGTCATCATAAGCGACATCCGTAAAATAGATTTCGTAGACTCATCAATGGTCATCCTTTCTTCCGAAGGCGTTTTTTCTTTCAATAGGCAAGGACAATATTTATGTCAATATGGGGAAAAGGGTAACGGCTCAGGAGAATACCATACATTGACTTCCATGTGGGTTGACGAGCAAAAACATATTCGTATCATAGACGGAGCCAGAAACAGAATACTGACCTTTAATACTGATGGACAGTTGTTGGACACACAAACTTATTCCTCGTCGACTTTCGACCTGCTAAACGATTGCGAACCCATTGACAACAATCATCTTTTTTGTTCAAACCATATCTATAATGACTTAAACACCATCTATTCGACTTTCGACTTGCAGAGAAAAGAAAGTCGCCCCCTTCACAAGTTTGCAGGAAAAACGGCAAACATGCAAGAATATACAGGGCGACATGCCTTTACACTGCAAAAAGACACCGTCTTCTGTGTTTCCCCTTTCAGCCCGGACATATATTATTGGACTGAAGGAAAAAACGACATACGCCCTTATCTTTCGATTATGACAGAACAAGAAATATTGTCTGAAAAAGAACAAACCTCCATCGAAAATTTTGGCATAACGCGTTACGCCGAATTACTCAATCAGGACGTATTCACAGGATTTACAGACTTGTTCATAACCCCTCAATACTACTTCTTAGGTTTTTATAACCTCTCTTATTTCTTAGTGAACAAAAGTACCCACAAGGGAGTCAGGTATGAATATCCGCTACAAACAGATAAAATATCATACCTTCCGCTGATTAATATAAGAGCCGTAAGTCCCCAAGGCTTTTTGGTGGGCTTTGAAGAGGCTTATAAACTCAAGCAGTGGAAAATCAACACAGAAACACAAGATGATAACTTAAGAAAGGTTCAGGCCGTGGTCCAAAAGATTTCTGCTGAAGACAATCCTTGCTTGTTCTTTTATAGGCTGAAATAAATCGACATAAAAAACATGTAGAGAAAAAGAAACAAGGCATGGCGGTGACAAAACATCTTACTTTGCTGCATCCCAAAGCAATCCGCTAATTTACAACCGGATACGAAACAAAAATCAATCTCCGCAGAACGGAAAATCGTTCGGCTGAGATTGATTTTTCAATCGGCTGAGAAACGTTTTCCGTTCTGCGGAGATTGATTTTCCGAGCGGCACAGAGCGGATTCTGTTATGTATTTTCACAGAACTTTCATTTCCGCGAACCGTCCGGCGGAAACAGCGACAGACACACAGCAAAGGTTACAGGCAAGTGTCGCCCTCTACATAATTCTCCATAAACAGGTTCTCCCCGTCGAATACGGCATAAGTGAACTGCGTAATCCAATCACCCAGAATCAGGACACGGCTCGAACGGGTCAGCATCAAGTCCAGCTCGATGTGACGATGGCCGAAAATGAAATAGTTGATTTCGGAATGGGCTTTCAGGTATTCCTTGGCAAAACGGACGAGATACTCCTTGTCCTCGCCCAGATACGGGGGGTCGCCGCCTTCCACACCATGCTTCAGGCGGCTGTGCGCCGCCCAAGACAGACCGAAATCCACAGCCCAACGGGGATGGATGCAGGAAAACATGCGTTGGCAAAGGCGGTTGCGGAACACGGCACGCAGGAAACGGAACTTGCGGTCGGGGTCGCCCAAACCGTCGCCGTGCGCCAGCATGAACACCTTGTCGCCCATCTCCACCGTCATCGGCTCGGTGTGCAGCGTCACGCCGCATTCCTTCACCAAGTAATCGCCGCACCAGATGTCGTGGTTGCCCGTAAAGAAGTGCACCTCCACGCCCCGGTCGGCCAATTCGCTGAGCTTCCCGAGAAAACGGGTGTAGCCACGGGGCACCACCGTCTTGTATTCATACCAAAAATCAAAGATGTCTCCCAACAGGTAGACCGCCGAAGCCTTATCCTTGATACCGTCTAAAAAGCGCACCAACCGACGTTCCCGCGTACGGTCGTGCGGAATGGAGCGGCATCCCAAATGGGCATCCGAAAGAAAATATACGCTTTTCATCACAAGAATCCCAATTCCATTTTGGCTTCCTCGGTCATCATGTCCTTGTCCCACTCGGGTTCAAACACCAGATTGACCTCCACCGACTTTACTTGCTCTATGCTCTCCAGCTTCTGACGCACGTCCTCCACGATGAAATCCGCAGCCGGACAGTTCGGAGCCGTAAGCGTCATGTCCACGCTCAGGGCATAGTCGTCCGCCAAGTCTATCTTATATATCAATCCGAGGTCGTACACATTCACCGGTATCTCAGGGTCGTACACCGTCTTGAGCATCTCGATCACTTTCTCTTCCACCTGCAATTTCTCCGGCATTTTCTTTTCCTCTTCCATATATCGGTCTTTATTTATCTTGTTATACTAATTTACCTTCTTCACAATAACTGTAAAAACCGCCTTCGGCCACGATGATGTGGTCCAACAGACGGATATTCATCATCCGGCAAGCCTTCTGGAGCCGGTCGGTCAGCCGGTCGTCCTCCATACTGGGGCGCACCTGCCCCGACGGGTGGTTATGGCAAAGCGCGATGACAGGCGCACGGCGCAACAGGGCTTCGCGCAAAATCAGGCGGATGTCGACCGCCGTCTCCGTCAGTCCGCCCTTGCTCACCAACACCTTATCCAAAATGCGGCAGGCCTGGTTCATCAGAAGCACATAACATTCCTCATGGAACAGGTCCTGCATCTGCGGCAGGAAATAATGGTACAAATCCACACTGGAACGGATGGAAGGCAGTTCCACCGCATCTTCCTCCATACGGCGGCGTCCCAGCTCGCAAGCGGCCATGATGGCCACAGCCTTGGCTTCGCCCAGCCCTTTGTAACGGCGCACCCTCTTTTTCTTTCCGGTCTCCTTGTCCCATACCTCCACATTTCCGGTCAGTTCTTCGAGCGACATGCGCCCCAACGTCTTCAAACGGTTGTCGCAATCGGCCATGACACGCTTCATCAAGCCCACGGCAGACTCCTCCACAGTGCCCGAACCGATAAGGATGGCCAACAGTTCGGCATTGCTCAACGCCGAAGCCCCTTTCTGCATCATCTTCTCGCGAGGGCGGTCGTCTTCGGCCCATTGCTTGATATTCAGTTTCGCCGTCTCCATACGCTTATTTATAGAAATTCTTCTCGAAAGCCGAAAACTCATCCTTACCGCGCACGCACCGCTGCCACCATGCACGGAGAAATCCCGTACCATAGCCCGTCAGTTGGACAAAAGAAGCCCCCACGGCCTGCACGCCGATTTTCAGACTGCGGTTAGCCACCGTGGCATCCGCGCAAATCAGCAGGGCGAACAACAACAAGGGCAACAAGGGTATCCACGACAAGGCATGAAACACAGCCGCATACTGCATCAGCCCCGGCATCTCTACGGCATATACGTAACGGTGGGTCATTTGGAAAATCCAGACCGAACCTACCCATCCTACAAGTGCAGCCAACAGCAGGCAGCATGCCCCCACGGTAAATACCATGGGCAACAGATGCACCAACTTCAGCGATTCCGGATATTTCTTGTACAGATTGATACGCGCAATACCGGAATTATGCACTTGCTTGAAAAACTTCTTCATGTCCGTGCGCCGCTTGTGCCACACCCATGCATCGGGAAACAAACGGCAACTGCACCCGGCCTTGAATATCCGGATGCTGAAATCGATGTCCTCGCCAAAACGCATTTTGGAGAAGCCTCCCAACCGGCGGTAGACTTCCGCCCGGACTCCCATGTTGAAGGAGCGCGGATAGAACTTATCCATTTTCTTCTTTCCTCCCCGGATGCCTCCCGTAGTGAAAAACGAGGTCATGGCATAGCTGATGGCCTTTTGCACGTCCGTGAAAGATTCATGTGCCCGGTCGGGACCGCCGAACGCATCGGCAGGCTCGCGCCGCAACTCGTCGTCTACGGCCTGCAAATATCCCGGTGGAAGCACGCAGTCCGAATCCAGCACTATCAGGTACTCGCCGCTGCTGCGTTCTGCCCCGTAATTACGGGTCTGGCCCGGCCCGGAGTTCGGCTTGTCATAATACTTCACCGACAGGCGTCCGGCGTATTTCTCTACCACGTCGCGGCACGGACGGGAAGAACCGTCCTCCACCACGACCGTTTCAAAGTCCGTAAACGTCTGCCCGGTAAGGCTTTCCAACAGTTCATCCACCTCATCGGGACGATTGTAAACCGGTATAATCAGAGAATATTTCATTGTTTCAACTCACGCTACGAGAGACGAGCCCTCATTGGACATCCTATTTTCCAGACACCCCAAGCGGGATGTGCTTTGGCTTTGTCGAGCAAATGTAACAAAAAAAAGTGAACAACAAGGTGCAAAACACCTTATTATTCACTTTCCGTCATTAAAAACTAAAATATCTTCCGTTACTTCACGCGGCCCAAATACGAACCGTCACGAGTATCGACTTCTATCATCTCACCCTCGTTCACGAACAAAGGCACACGCACCGTTGCACCGGTCTCCACCGTGGCAGGTTTCAGGGTGTTGGTGGCCGTATCGCCTTTCAGTCCCGGTTCGGTATAAGTTACCTTCAGCACCACCTTGGTCGGCACATCGGCATAAAGCACAGTCTCGGTAGAAGCATCCGAAACCACATCTACGACTTCGCCTTCCTTCATGAAATCCACACCGTTAATCAGTTCTTTGGCGATAGGTATCTGCTCAAAAGTTTCCTGGTTCATGAAAATGTAATCTTCGCCCTCCTGATAAAGATACTGGTAGGGACGACGTTCCACACGCACGTCTTCCAAGGCTTCGCCGATGTTGAAACGACGTTCGAGCACATAACCGTTGACCACGTCTTTCAACTTCGTACGCATGAAGGTATTGCCCTTACCCGGTTTCACATGCAGGAAATCGATACAGAAATACAACTTGCCATCCATACGAATGCAAGTACTTTTTTTAATGTCTTGAGCGTTAATCATAAAAATCTTGCTTTGTATTCTATTTTAAATGTATATAATTGATGCACACTTTCATTTGCGCTGCAAAGTTAATGGAAAAAAGAAAAAAAACACAAAAGTTTTGGTAGAAAATGACTTATCTCTTGCTTAATTTAAAAAAAGTGCCTAATTTTGCACCCCGAACCCGATAAGAAACAAATAAAAACAGAATATAACAATGAAAAGAACATTTCAACCCCACAACAGAAAGAGAAAGAACAAGCATGGTTTCCGTGAAAGAATGACTACGAAAAACGGTCGTAAGGTATTGGCTTCACGCCGTGCGAAAGGTCGCAAAAAGCTTACCGTATCCGATGAAAGACATGGTAAATAAGTTGCGGACGTCTTTTTCCGAAAGAAATTGAAAGAAGTAAGGAAGCCCTTACTTCTTTTTTGTTTTTATCCGTATCTTTAAATAAAACAGGCGTGGCCCGACATGGCCAAAACTTGAAAAACTTTGTTTTTCGTTTGCCTGTGCTCTCGCCTTTCACTATCTTTGTTCCCACAAATATACACAGGTACTCGCAATGACCATAAAAGAATTCTTCGGCAAACTGACCAGCAAAATCATTTGGGTGAATCTGCTGGCGATGTTCTTAATCATAGTAGCCATCGCTGTCGGCATCTGGATCGGACTGGAACGCTACACCATGCACGGGGTGGAAATCACCGTGCCGAACGTGAAAGGCATGCGTGTGTACGACGCACGCCAGACTTTGGAAAGGCAAGGGCTGGTGGCTGTTGTCACGGATTCCGGATACAACAAGACGCTGCCTTCCGGAACGGTGTTGGAACAGACTCCGGCCAACAACAGTCAAGTGAAACCCGGACGGGAAATCTACCTGACCATCAACACGACACGTACTCCCACCCTCCCGATGCCGGACATCGCCGACAACAGCTCCCTGCGCGAGGCGGAAGCGCGGTTGACGGCCATGGGATTCAAACTCAGCCCGTGTGAATACGTAGATGGCGAAAGAGATTGGGTGTACGGTGTGAAATACCGAGGAAAGAACATCTTCGGGGGCGACCGTATCCCTATTGATGCCGAACTGACCCTACAGGTAGGAAGCGGAAGCTTTGGCGACGATTCGCTCTACGTTTCCGGCGACGACTCTATTTCCGTTATGGAAGAAGAGCTTTATGACGAAGACCGGGATGTCACGGCCCCGGATGATTTTTAACACACGTTCCCTCATGACACAATGAATACGGACTGTAGCAACGACAAAGACAGGCTACCATTGAACGGCATTCCGTTCACGGACGAAGAACCAGACGAAGAAGGCGTATCGGTGTATGAACACCACCGCCTGACAGCGGACAGCGGACAAAAGCCGATGAGAATAGACAAGTTCCTGATGGAACATCTATACAATACGTCGCGCAACCGGCTGCAACGGGCTGCCGAGCAGGAGTTCATCCTCGTAAACGGCCGGCCGGTGAAAAGCAGCTATAAAGTGAAACCGCTCGATGAAATCGTCATTCTCCTGGACCGGCCTAAATATGACAATGAAATCATCGCGGAAGACATTCCCCTCGACATCGTGTACGAAGACGAAGACCTGATGGTGGTGGACAAACCTGCGGGATTGGTGGTGCATCCCGGATGCGGAAATTATACCGGCACGCTGGTCAATGCCATCGCCTGGCATCTGAAGGACAATCCGGACTATGACCCGAACGACCCGACCGTGGGATTGGTACACCGCATAGACAAGGATACCTCCGGACTTCTCGTAGTGGCCAAAAATGCCGATGCCAAAACGCATCTGGGCAAACAGTTCTTCAACAAAACCACCAAAAGACTGTACAATGCTTTGGTCTGGGGAAGCTTTCAGGAGGAAGAAGGACGTATCGAAGGCAACATCGCCCGCCACCCGAAAGACCGGATGCAGATGGCAGTCTTCCCACCGGACAGCGAAATCGGGAAACATGCCGTCACCCACTACCGCGTATTGGAGAATTTCAATTATGTCACGCTCGTGGAATGCAGGCTGGAAACCGGACGTACCCATCAAATCCGAGCCCACATGAAACATATCGGCCATCCGCTTTTCAACGACGAACGTTATGGCGGAAACGAGATCCTGCGCGGCACACAATTCAGTAAATACAAGCAATTCATACAAAACTGTTTTGCCGTATGTCCGCGTCAGGCACTCCATGCCCGGACGTTGGGATTCATACATCCGCGCAGCGGACAGGAGATGTATTTCACTTCGGAACTCCCGGCGGACATGACGGCACTATTGGAACGGTGGCGCAGTTACACCGCGCACAGGGATATGGAATAAACAGAAACATAAGCTTATTATAATATCAGCAAAAAATGAAAAAAACAATCGCGATTGTAGCCGGAGGGGATTCCTCCGAACACGACGTTTCCCTTCGGAGCGCCGAAGGTATCCATTCCTTTCTCGACAAGGAAAGATATGAAGTTTATATCATTGAAATCAAAGGTATGACATGGGAGGCTCATCTGAAAGACGGGAGCCGTTCGAACGTGGACCGCAACGATTTCAGCTTCATGGAAGGCGGCAAGCGTATCCGGCCTGATTTCGCCTACATCACCATACATGGCACTCCGGGCGAGAACGGTATCCTGCAAGGATATTTCGACCTCATCCATCTGCCTTACTCCACATCGGACGTGCTCGTGGAGGCCATGACGTTCAATAAATTCACCCTGAACCAGTACCTGAAAGGATTCGGTGTCAGCGTCAGCGAAAGCCTCATCGTCCGCAAAGGGTTCGAGCATTTGGTCACCGATGACGAAATCATAGAAAAAATAGGTTTGCCCTGTTTCGTGAAGCCCAATGCGGGCGGTTCCAGTTTCGGTGTGACGAAAGTGAAAAGCGCCGACCAGATACACGAAGCCATCCTGAAAGCCATGCGCGAAAGCGACGAAGTGATGGTGGAAGCCTTCATGGAAGGAACGGAAATCAGCCAGGGGTGCTACAAGACGCAAGAGAAAGAAGTGGTGCTGCCCGCCACCGAAGTGGTGAGCGACAACGAGTTTTTCGATTACAACGCCAAGTACAACGGACAGGTCAGGGAAATCACGCCGGCACGCCTGAAAGAAGAAACCGCCGAACGCGTAAGCCTCATCACCTCCATGATATATGACATATTGGGATGTAGCGGAATCATCCGGGTGGACTATATCATCACGCATACTACCGACGAGAACGGCAAAGAGAGAGAACGAATCAACATGCTGGAAGTCAATACCACACCGGGCATGACCGCCACCAGTTTCATTCCCCAACAGGTACGGGCTGCCGGAATGGACATGAAAGACGTGTTGACCGACATCATCGAAAACAAACTGTCATAACAAACCTTACAGCTTATGCGTACGCCTGAAGAATTCGACGAAATCCGTCCATACGACCCGGAAGAGCTTCCGGCCATATTTGAAGAACTGATAGCCGACCCGGAATTCCGTGCCGCCGCCGAACAAGTATTGCCCGAAGTGCCTTATGAAGAGGCTTGCAACCGTCTGCGCCGTTGCCGGACCAATCTGGAAGTGCAACAAACCTTCTTCTATCCCTTGCTTCACGGCATTGTCGACCAATGCAGCGACGGACTGGTGCTGGAGAACAGCCAGTCAGTAGACAAACGTGTACCGCATACTTTCATCACCAACCACCGCGACATTGTGATGGATTCGGCTTTCCTTTCCATCAGCCTGTTGGACAATGGTTTCGGCAACACAATGGAAATTGCCATAGGCGACAACCTGTTGATACGCCCTTGGATTAAAAAACTGGTAAGGGTGGACAAGGCCTTCATCGTACAACGCTCTGTAAGCCTGCGCCAAATGCTGGCTTCCAGCGCACGGCTAAGCCGCTACATGCACTACGCCATCGCCACGAAACATGAGAACATCTGGATTGCCCAACGGGAAGGACGCGCCAAGGATTCAAACGACCGCACGCAAGATTCCATCCTCAAAATGATGGCCATGGGGGGAGAAGGAAGCATCATCGACCGCCTGAAGCAGTTGAATCTCGTACCGACCGCGCTTTCATACGAATACGACCCTTGTGATTTTTTGAAAGCACAGGAATTCCAACAGAAGCGCGACATCGAAGGATTCAAGAAGAGTCCGAAAGATGATCTGGTGAACATGCAGACCGGGATTTTCGGATACAAAGGGCGGATATGCTTCCGCGTGGCCGGCCCGCTGAACGATTGGCTGGACACATTGCCCGCTGATATGCCCAAGACGGAACTGTTCACGGCCGTGGCATCTCGTATCGACAAGGAGATTCACCGCAATTACAAGTTATACGCCGGGAACTATGTGGCTGCCGACTTGCTACGGGGCACACAAGAGTTTGCGGCACATTACACTTCTGAAGAGAAAACACGTTTTGAAGCTTACCTCGAAAGCCGTCTGGAAAAAGTAACCTTACCCAACCCAGACACGGCCTTCTTACGCGAACGCTTGCTCACGATGTACGCCAATCCGGTATTTAACTATATGGCAGCCCGTCAGGAATAAAGATATGAAAAGGCATTTGAGGTTAAAAACAGACTTTCCGCTTTTCCGGTTCTTGCCGGAAAGGTGGACAGCCTGTCTGTTTCTTATAGGTTGCCTGTGTTGCACGGCATGCGGTGACGATGAAGAAGACGGATATGTATATCCCTCGCTTCTGACTGAATTCGTTGAAGTCTATACGGACGCGAAAGGCAACGGCACGCAATTTGTCACCGACAACGGTAAGATATATGCCATCAACAGCCCGATACAAGGTTTACAGCCTGACGCTGCCTACCGTCTCGTATGCGGCTACGAAGTGACAGCCGACGACCAAGAAGGGCACCCTGTGGCTAAAATCTATACGGTCGAGACGGTTAACCTCTTGAAGCTGAAAGAAGAATCTTCGGACACTGATGACCCGTTGGCTGTCGCCAGTATCTGGAATGGCGGAAATTACCTCAACCTTCACCTCATGCCCAAGACACAAGGCGGCACGCAGGAATGGGGATATCGGTCGGATTCCACCCGCTCTTCCCATACCGGAACTATTTACCACTTGTCACTTTATCATCGGCAGCCCGGCGACCCGTATTCATATTCCACCACGGTATATGCCAGCCTCCCCCTTCTTCCTCTCGGCCTACAAGAAGGTGACAGCATCACATTCACGGTTCTGACTTTCGACGGACGGAAGACGTGGTGGTTCGGCTTTTAGCACTTCGCGCCCAAATCATCTTTATAAAGAGAGCTTTCCTTAGTATTCTTTTCAACCTGACCGGCAAACAGGAATATACACCGCTTGCCGGTCAGATGGGTGAGGGTTATAATGCCTCCAGCATTCGTTTAAGCACTACTGTGGCTGAAATCTCACGATTGGCAGCTTCGGGGATGACCAACGATTGCGGGCTTTCTATCACATCGTCCGTCACAATCATATTGCGGCGCACGGGCAGGCAGTGCATGAAAAAAGCGTTGTTCGTCACAGCCATGTGAGCGGCATCCACCGTCCAACTCATGTCCTTGTTCAACACCTTTCCGTAGTCCGCCGGACGGGTCACACCGGGACAACTCCAGTTCTTGGCGTAGATAAAGTCGGCCCCTTCGAAGGCTTTCAGTTGGTCGTACTCCACACGGGCGTCACCCACGAACTTCGGATCGAGTTCATAGCCTTCGGGATGCGTCACGACGAAATCCACGTCTGCGGCGTTCATCCATTGGGCGAAACTGTTGGGTACGGCCTGAGGCAACGCCTTGGGATGAGGCGCCCACGAGAGCACCACCTTGGGGCGCACCGTCCGTTTGTACTCTTCGATGGTAATCAAATCGGCAAAGCTCTGCAAAGGATGTACCGTGGCGCTCTCCATAAAGAACACAGGCTTGCCGGAGTAACGGATAAACTGGTTCAGTATCTTTTCCTCATAATCGTCCTTACGGCTTTCGAAGGTGGCAAACGAACGTACTCCGATAAGGTCGCAATAGCATCCCATCACGGGAATGGCTTCCAACAAATGTTCGCTCTTGTCGCCATCCATAATCACGCCACGCTCCGTCTCCAGTTTCCATGCCCCTTGGTTCACGTCGAGTACGATGACATTCATGCCAAGATTCATGGCTGCCTTTTGCGTACTCAACCGTGTGCGCAGGCTGTTGTTGAAGAAGATGAGGAGGGCAGTCTTGTTCCTCCCCAGTTCCTGATATTGAAAACGATTATTCTTTACCTCGAAAGCCTCGCGCAAGGCGGCTTTCAAATCGCCTAAGTCTTCTACGTTTTGAAATACTCTCATAAGATTGTTGTTTAATGATTGATAATCGGACTACTTCGGGCGTACCTGTCCGTCGCCCTGCACGAACCATTTGTATGTCGTGATTTCTTCCAACGCCATCGGGCCGCGGGCATGCAGTTTCTGGGTGCTGATGCCTATCTCGGCTCCAAGTCCGAACTGAGCCCCGTCGGTAAAAGAGGTCGGTGCATTGACATACACGCAGGCGGCATCCACCAACTGCAAGAACTTTTCGGTTGCATCGGCGTTCTCGGTAATGATACACTCGCTATGTCCCGAACCGAAACGGGCGATATGGGCCAGCGCCTCGTCCAAAGAGTCCACCGTCTTCACGGCCATTTTGTAATCCATAAACTCAGTACCGAAATGTTTCTCCGTAGCCGCTTCCAACAGATCCGCCGGATAATGCCTCTGCAGGGCGGCCAAGGCGCGGCTGTCGGCATAAATGCGCACACGGCTCTCCTGCAACGGAGCGCACAATTGCGGCAGGTCGAACAAACGGGAGGCATGAATCAGCACGCTATCCAACGCATTGCATACGCTCACCCGGCGCGTCTTGGCATTGTTGACAATAGCGGCACCTTTCCGCACATCCCCATCCACGTCAAAATAAGCATGGCAAACTCCGGCTCCGGTCTCGATGACCGGAATACGGGCATTCTCGCGCACATATTGAATCAAAGCACTACTGCCACGCGGAATCAGTAAATCCACATAACCGCGTGCCTGCAGCAAAGCCGCCGTGGCCTCACGTTCGGCCGGTAATAAGACAACGACGTCCGGAGTCACACCGAAACGCTCCAATACGCCGTGGATTACTTTCACAATGGCACGATTGGAAAAGTCGGCGTCGCTTCCGCCCTTCAACACGCAGGCACTCCCGGCCTTGAGGCAGAGCGAAAAGACATCGAAGCTCACGTTGGGGCGTGCCTCATAAATCACCCCTATCACGCCGAACGGCACGCTCACCCGTTTCAAGTCCAATCCGTTGGGCAATACGGTATGTTTCAGCACCCTTCCCAAAGGAGAAGGCAAATCCGCCACATGACGCGTGTCGGCGGCAATACCTTCCAAACGCGCCGATGTAAGTTTCAGGCGGTCGTACATCGGGTTATCGGAAGACATGCGCTCCAAATCGCGCGCATTCTCCGACAGGATGTATTCCGACTGTGCCAAAGCTTCATCCGCTACCGCACGCAGTATCTCATCCACACGTTCTACCGGCAACTGCAGCAACTCGCGACCGGCCGCTCTTGCCCGTTCAAACAGAGAAGTCAAATCCATAGTTTTCCTTTTATTATTGTTTTTATTGATTTTCACCTACACGGTTCCACGTCCGGCACCGAGCATACAAGCCCCATACCTGTATCGGGAAGCACGGGCTTATTCCAAATATAAATAATCATAATGCACCAAAGGCTTACAGTCGTGCTGCCCGATGACCCGGGCGGCTTCCTCGCAGCTATATGCCACACGCCCCACTCCCAGATTCTGCCCCTCGGGCGACATGATACGTACCAGGTCGCCTTTTTCAAAATCGCCTTCCACATGCGTGACCCCTACCGGCAGGATACTCACGGCACGGTCGCCGCACACGGCTTCCACCGCCTTGGCGTTCAGGTAAACCTTCCCTTTCGTGAACCCTGTGCTGTGAGCCACCCATTTCTTCACGCTCGACACATTGCCTTCACGCGGAGCAAAACGGGTGCACACCCGGCTTCCAGGACGTAAAACCAAATCCGTAAGCACGTCATCACGTTTGCCGTTGGCAATGATGACCTCGATGCCTTCGTCGGCCACCTTGCGGGCAATGGAGCATTTGGTCATCATCCCGCCGCGTCCGAAACCGGATTTCTCCGTACGGATATACTCCTGCAAATCCCGTTCCGGTTCCACCTCACGGATTACCTCCACGCCCGGTTCGCCGGGAAGGCCGTTGTATATGCCATCCACATTGCTCAATATGATTAAAGCCTGCACGTCCATCATCGTGGCAATCAAGCCGGAAAGTTCGTCGTTATCCGTAAACATCAGCTCCGTCACGCTGACGGTGTCATTCTCGTTCACAATCGGAATAACCCCGTTTTCCAACATCACCATCATACAGTTCCGTTGGTTCAGGTAATGACGGCGCGTACTGAAACTCTCTTTCATCGTCAGCACCTGCCCCACCGGCAAGCGGTGCTCGCGGAACAGTTCGTAATAGCGGTTGATGAGCTTGGCCTGCCCCACTGCGGAAAACAGTTGCCGCTGGTCCACGCTGTCCATTTTGCGCGAGACGGCCTCTTTCAGCTCGCCTCTCCCGCTGGCCACGGCACCGGAAGAAATCAATATGACTTCGACACCGTTTTCCCGCAATTCGGCAATCTGGTCCACCAAAGCCGACATACGTGTCACGTCCAAAGCCCCGTCCTTACGGGTCAGAACGTTACTTCCTATCTTGACGGCTATGCGTTTATATTGTTGTGACATAAAGACACTCCTTTCCTTATTTCTTCACCGAAGCCCTCAATCCTTTGATGACGCTTTGGGTGAACCCGGCCTCCTCCATCGCATTCAGCCCACGGATGGTCAAGCCTCCGGGAGTCGTCACCTTATCAATCTCCATTTCCGGATGCAAGCCTCCGGCCGTTAACAAATCCACGGCCCCTTTCATGGTCTGCATGATGACGCGCTGCGCATCCTTGGCATAAAAGCCCAATTCCACACCACCTTCGGTAGCCGCACGGATGTAACGCATCACATAGGCTATGCCACAGGAAGCCAAAGCCATTCCCGCGTCCATCAAGCGTTCCTCAACCAACATGGCATCACCCATCTCCTTAAACATCGCCAGCATTTGGGCGTCCAATTCCGGCGTGGAGCAAACGGAAGTCATAAAAGTCATACCGCTCATAACCGCAATGGCCGTATTCGGTATCAAATAGTACACTCCGGGGTATTCTCCGTCACCACGATCCAAATAAGTACAAAGTTGCGCCGTGCCAATCCCACCTGCCATAGAGGCTATCGCCTGATTGTCATAATCCAAACCACCTTTGATTTCCTCTATCACCTCTTGTATCTTCCAAGGTTTCACAGCTAATATAACCACATCAGCCCCTGTCACCGCCTGGGAATTCTCACAAGTGATGTTCAACTCCGGAAACTCAACCTTCAACACCTCCAACTTACCCCGACTGGGATTGGACACCGTAATATCCGATGTCTTGACCAAGCTTCCCTTTGCCAAACCACGGGCAACGGCTCCTCCCATATTGCCCGCACCGATAATTGCAATCTTCATTGTCACTCTCCTCCTTAAAAGCAGACAAACCGGTCTCCGACATACGCCTGCGACCGGTTTATCTCCGCTTGATTATTCATTAATTATTCACTACACGTTCCAACCGCTTCAAGAAATCAGCCGCTTCCGCCTCACTCAGACAAAGCGGCGGCAAGAGCCTCAGCACGTTCGTGCCGCTGCATCCCGTGAAGCAATGCTCCTCAAAGAGCAACTTGTTCCTGATTTCCTTGTAAGGCACGTCCAACTCCACGCCTATCATCAGGCCGCGCCCTCTGACATCCACCACATGAGGCAGGCGCAAAGCCTTTATGCCTTCCATCAGGAAATTTCCGACCTTGGCGGCATTTTCCACCAGATGCTCCTCTTCCATGATGTCCAACACGGCCAAGGCGGCGGCACAAGCCAAATGGTTTCCACCGAAAGTCGTGCCCAACTGGCCGTACACCGGAGTGAATTTGGGCGAAATCAGCACCGCTCCCATGGGGAAACCGTTGCCGATGCCTTTGGCCACCGTAATCAAGTCCGGCTTCACCCCCAAATGCTGGTGGGCGAAGAACTTGCCCGAACGGCCGTAGCCACACTGGATTTCATCGCAAATCAACACCGTATCCGTTTCGTCACATGCCTGCCGCACGCCTTGCATGAACTCGGCAGTGGCCAACCGGATACCTCCGACCCCTTGAATACACTCCACAATCACGGCACACACATCGCCTTTGGCCAACTCCACCTTGAAAGCGTCCAAATCATTCAAAGGCAAGTAAGTCACATGCCCGTTGGCGTTGATGGGAGCTATGATTTTAGGATTGTCCGTTGCCTCCACGGCCAAAGACGTACGCCCGTGGAACGCTTTTGAAAGGGACAACACGCGCTTGCGGCCATTGTAGAAACTGGCCAACTTCAACGCATTCTCATTGGCTTCCGCCCCGGAATTAATCAGAAAGAACTGATAGTCCTCATAACCGCAGGCCTTGCCTAAACGCTCTGCCAACTCCACCTGCAACTTGTTGACCACGGAATTGCTGTAGAAACCCAACCGGCCAAGTTGCCGTGTCAGCTTCTCTATATAATGCGGATGGCAGTGACCGACACTGATTACGGCATGGCCGCCGTACAAGTCAAGATACTCCTGCCCCTTGTCGTCCCAGACATGGCATCCTTTCCCTTTTACGATGTTCACATCGAAAAGCGGATATACGTCGAATAGATTCATTTTATTCCTCCTTTCTTAAATATGACATTCTGTCGCGCCCCCGTTTAGAATGCGGACGGTTTCAGGCGCAAACCGGACGTTTCGTCCAGCCCGAACATGAGGTTCATGTTCTGCACGGCTTGCCCGCTGGCGCCTTTGAGCAAGTTGTCTATCGTGGCCGTGACCAACAATTTATCGCCGAACTTATCCAAGTGCACCAAGGCCTTGTTGGTGTTGACCACTTGCTTCATGTCGATGGCCTTGTCCACATAGTGCGTGAAAGCCGCGTCCTTGTAATACTCCTTGTAAAGCCCGGCAAAATACCCGGCATCGACCGACGCGTCCACACGGACCACCTCGGTGGCAAAAATCCCTCGGGCGAAGTCGCCGCGATAGGGAATGAAATCTATCGCTCCGTCGAAGTCCGACTGCAAGGCACGGAGAGACTGGCAAATTTCCGGCACATGCTGATGGTTGAAAGCCTTGTATATGCTCATGTTGTTGTTGCGCCAACTGAAGTGCGTGGTCGCGCCGGGCTTCACCCCGGCACCGGTACTTCCCGTGATGGCATTCACCGACACGTCGCCACTCAACAGGCCGTGGGCAGCCAAAGGCAACAACCCCAACTGGATGCAAGTGGCAAAACAACCGGGATTGGCCACATGCTGCGCCCCGGCAATGGCCGCCTTGTCCAATTCGGGCAGACCGTACACGTAGTCATTGCCCGGGGCCGCCAGACGGAAATCCTGCGCCAAGTCGATGATCTTCAACCGGTAAGGCACATCGTGAGCCTGCAAGAACTCCGCGCTCTTGCCATGCCCGAAACAGAAAAAGATCACGTCCACCTCGTCGAAAGGCAACTGGTCCGTAAACACCAAATCGGTCTCCCCATACAGCCCTTCGTGCACGTCGGTGATCTTATTTCCGGCGTTACTGGAACTATTGATAAACTTTATCTCCGCTTCGGGATGGTTCAGCAGGATGCGGCAAAGTTCGCCGGCCGTATATCCTGCCCCTCCTATGATTCCAACTCTTATCATTTGAAATATCTGTTTTTTTCCTGAGGAATGACAATAACCAGAATGAAATAGGCGATTACACCGGAAAAGGCGGTGAACAGCGTCAGCAAGACATAACCGACACGTACGAGCGTGACATCCAACCCGAAATATCCGGCAATCGCGGCACATACGCCTGCAAGCATCCGTCCCGCACGGGGACGTTCCAGTTTTTTATCTTCCGCCGTCATGGTTTACTTGATTCGTTCCTCGTCCTTATGGTTCGCATAATACAGGCGGAGCGGAGTGGAAGTCACTTTGATAAAGCCCTTGGCGTCCTCTGCCGTCCATCCCTTCTGGGTCTCGCCATACTCGCCGAACTTGTTCTTCACCAAGTCGTCTGGAGAATCCACGCCGACCGTTGTGAAGCCGTAAGGACGAAGCTCCAATGTCACCACTCCGTTCACGTTGCGCTGCGAACTGGTCAGCATGGCCTCGATGTCCGGCATGACAGGCTCCAGATACTGGCTTTCGTGCAAGAACATGCCATACCAGTTGGCCACCTGCTCCTTCCAATATTGCTGCCACTTGCTCAGCGTGTATTTTTCCAAGAAACGGTGCGCACCGATAATCAGCATCGGAGCCGCCGCCTCGAAACCGACACGGCCCTTGATACCGATGATGGTGTCGCCCACATGGCAGTCGCGGCCGATGGCGTAGGCAGCACCTATCTTTTCTATCTCCTGTATGGCCTTGACCTTATCATCATATTCCACGCCGTTCACGCTACAAATCTCCCCTTTCTTGAAACCGAGTTTCAACAGCTCCGTCCCCGTCTTCGTGGGATGTTTCAGATAAGCGCTCTCAGGCAATCCCTGATTGCTGTCCAGAATCTCGCCGCCACAAATCGACGTGCCCCAGATACCTACGTTGTAGGAATACTTCAACTTCGTGAAATCGGCATAATAACCGTGTTGGTTCAGATAATCCACTTCCTCCTGACGGCTCAGGTTGCTGTCGCGCGTGAGTGTGATGATCTCCATCCCCGGCGCCATCACCAGGAAGGTCATGTCGAAACGAATCTGGTCGTTGCCTGCCCCGGTCGAGCCATGGGCTATCGCGTCGGCCCCCACCTCGTTGGCATAACGTGCGATGGCGATGGCCTGGAAAATACGCTCGGACGACACCGAAATCGGGTAACAGTTGTTGCGCAACACATTACCATATATCATGTAACGCAGGCTCTTTTCATAATACTCCTTCGTCACGTCCAACGTGACGTATTCCTTGGCACCCAACTTATAAGCATTTTCCTCGTTGGCCTTCAGTTGCTCGGCGCTGAAACCGCCCGTGTTGGCACAAGCCGCATACACTTCGTACCCCTTTTCCTTGGCCAGATACATCACCGTATAAGAGGTGTCCAAACCTCCGCTGAATGCTACTACTACTTTTTTTGCCATAATATTCCTTTTATTTTGTCTATACCAATTAACGCAGATTTTTTGCAGCCGCCTCGCGGGCCATCTTCACCACATCCTCCGGCAGCTCCACCGGAAGTTTCTCGTCCGGATGCGCGGCAGGGTCATACAACATGGCCGTACACACGCAATACCGCCGCCCCGTACGCTGCAGGATGTCATAATTGACGCAACACGGATGCTCCGGCGTGCCGCAACCTTTCCAATAAGCCTCGTCGTCCGTCAGCTCGGCAAAAGTGACCGGCACGTAACCCAACGCCGTATTGATCTTCATCACGGCACTCTGGCTCGTCAACCCGAACAATTTGGCATGAGGCCACCGCAGGCGCGAAAGCGTAAAGGCCGTCTGCTTGATGCGGGTGGCCAGATGATGACGCCGGAACTTCTCTACGACAATCAGTCCCGAATTGGCCACATATTCCTTGTTTCCCCAACTTTCGATATAACAAAACCCGGCAAATTCTTCTTCATCGCCTTCGCCGGCCAAAGCTATGACAGCCTTGCGTTCCTTCATCTTCGTGGCCAGATATTCATGCGTACGGGAAGCTATCCCGGAGCCTCTCTTTTTCGCAGAATCCGTTATGGTCGCAAGAATAACATCTACATACTTTTCGTGGCTGGCATCTGCCACAACCACTCTGATTCCATCGTTGTATTCCACTTCTTTCTTAAACTATATACTGTTTACATAAACCGCTCCCGCTCGGCAGACTTGGAGCAAGCTCCGTCTGCGCTCGCTTACTCGCGTTTTCTATGTTATATTCATTGTATGTCGGGAATCACCTCGGCCAACCGCCGCAGGGCCAGTTCGGAGGAAACTCCTTCCGCCAACACCAGTATGATGGTATCGTCTCCGGCCAATGTCCCCAATATTTCTTCAAACCTCTTGTTGTCTATATCGTATGCGATATGACTTGCATGGCCGGGCAAGGTATGAACCACGGCCAAATTGCCTGAAAGTTTCACGGACAAGGCACCGGCCTGATGTACGGCAGAGGCGGTCAGATGAGTGTCCGAGACCCTTCTGTAAAGAGGCGAAGCCGGCAATACATACACATATTTGCCGGAGGCATTCGTCGCCTTGGCCACTTTCAGCTGTTTCAAATCGCGGGAAAGCGTAGCCTGAGTCAATTTGAAACCCACCTTTTTCAACTCACGCAACAACTCCTCCTGGCTTGAAATATCCTGTGCAGACACGACCATCTTGATGGCCTCCAAACGGCTGTCTTTATTCCTCATATATCCCTATCCTTTATTACTCCGGTGCAAAGATATGTATTTTAAGCCTCACCGTTTGCATAATATGCAGATATTTTCTCATTTTTATTCAAAACAAATCATATTCCACTTATTATCAAAAGAAAAACAAACTAAAGCGCCCGTTTCCTTCTGCATATTTATGCAATACGTCCACACCGTCCTTTTCCTCTCTCATACCGTATGCCGCAGCCACGCCTCCGGTACTTTTATCAAGCATGTCTTACATATTTTCCTGCAAATCGTCATATATTCCAAACTTTTTCCGTAAGTTTGCAACTAAAGAACAAGAAATTCAATAAACACATCAAACACAATAAGCATTATGGAAAAGAAAAAAAGATATTTTCTGGCAGAAGAGGACATCCCTCGCTATTGGTATAACATTCAGGCCGACATGGTGAACAAACCCATGCCGCCACTCAATCCGGCCACCAAGCAGCCGTTGAAACCGGAAGACCTGTATCCGATTTTTGCGGAAGAACTGAGCCGGCAAGAGCTGAACCAGACGGACGCGTGGATAGAGATTCCCGAGGAAGTGCGCGAAATGTACAAATACTACCGGAGCACACCGCTCGTAAGGGCCTACGGATTGGAAAAGGCTTTGGGGACACCGGCCCATATATACTTCAAGAACGAAAGCGTCAGCCCTATCGGCTCGCACAAACTGAACTCGGCATTGGCACAGGCTTACTACTGCAAGAAGGAGGGCGTGACGAACGTAACGACAGAAACCGGCGCGGGCCAATGGGGAGCAGCCCTCTCCTACGCCGCCAAGGTGTTCGGGCTGGAAGCGGCTGTCTATCAAGTCAAAATCAGTTACGAGCAGAAGCCCTACCGCCGCAGCATCATGCAGACGTTCGGCGCGCAAGTCACCGCTTCTCCCTCCATGTCCACCCGTGCGGGCAAGGACATCCTGACCAAGAACCCGAACTATCAAGGTTCTTTGGGTACGGCCATCTCGGAAGCCATCGAACTGGCACGCACGACCCCGAATTGCAAATACACGCTCGGGTCGGTATTGAGCCACGTCACCCTGCATCAGACCATCATCGGGCTGGAAGCCGAGAAACAGATGGAAATGGCGGGTGAATATCCAGACATCATCATCGGCTGTTTCGGCGGCGGTTCCAACTTCGGCGGCATCTGTTTCCCGTTCATGCGCCATAGCATCAAGGAAGGAAAAAAGACACGTTACATCGCAGCCGAACCGGCATCGTGCCCGAAACTGACACGCGGACATTTCCAATACGACTTCGGAGACGAAGCGGGCTACACTCCCCTCCTGCCGATGTTCACCCTGGGACACAACTTCGCTCCGGCCAACATCCATGCGGGCGGACTGCGTTACCACGGCGCGGGCGTCATCGTATCCCAACTCCTGAAAGACGGACTGATGGAGGCCACCGACATCCAGCAACTGGAATCCTTCGACGCGGGCTGCCTGTTCGCCAAGGCCGAAGGCATCATTCCGGCACCGGAATCCTGCCATGCCATCGCTGCCGCCATCAACGAAGCCAAGGCGTGCAAGGAGAGCGGAGAAGAAAAAGTCATCCTGTTCAACCTGTCCGGACACGGCCTCATAGATATGGCCGCTTACGACCAGTATCTGGCCGGAAACCTGACCAACTACGAACTGAAAGACGAAGACATCCAGCATAACTTGGACGAGATTAAGGATTTGTAAACCAACGGATCCGGCCTATCCGGCAACATATCAAGCGTCCATGCCCTTTCGCCCTTCCGATTACGAAGGCGAAGAGGCATGGACGCTTGTTTACAGGCACGAAGCCAAAGTATTAAAGTCGGACAAAACGGGGTCTCTGGAGGCTGCAAAATCATTTGGCGCAGAACGAGAAATCAATCTCAGCCGAACGAAAAATCGTTCGGCTGAGATTGATTTTCAAATCTACGGAGATTGATTTCACAGTATCTTTCGTACAGATTTACAACAAGTTAGGCATCCACACACGAAAGAGCAAAAGATTCGGACAAAATGCGGCTGCTTACCAGTCAGGCCGGAGGTCCCGGACTTCATCTTCCCCCACATCCAGATTCGTATAACGGCTCGTCACGCTGAAATCCGGAACCGGATATTCAAAAAACGGGAAGCGACGCTCGGTCTCGCCTTCGGTATATGCCCAAAGCGTTTCATACTCACCCATATCTTCTCCCATGTCCTGCAACTGCAACAAGTAACGGTAGACCGGCTTGTTCTCCCGAATATACACTTCGTGGACACGGTCGATTATCGGGCTGTGCCTACGAGTGCGGTCGTGGTCGAACCGCAAGATGCGGCGTCCTTTGGCGTCCACTCCCACCAAAGCGAAAGACATACTTTTGCCGATACCGGGCAGATTGAGCACACTACGATCCGTAGCCAGGAAAGGCACGTCGTGCGCGGCACAAAACTGCCGGACGGCCACAGCCTTGTTCGGTGCACCGTCCAGGCTTTCCAGAAAGTCGTGCTCAGCCTCAGGTGCCAGACGCCCCCATGCTTTCTCCTCGGCACTTTCCTGCAAGGAACGGGCATTCGGGGCAAAGACCTCATAATTCTCCTCAAAGCCTTTCACGGTGAACGTGTAATAACAAATCACGCCCAGGCTGTTCAGCACCTTCCGCAGTTTTGCCGTATGCCCCCGGCGCGAAGCCGCCACGTTGTAGACCAACTGGTTCGTGACCGCCCATCCGGTAGACAGTATCCTCCGGATGGCCTCCCGCGACTCGGGCGTGACCTCCAAAGGCGACTGGAAATGCGTCTGCACGAAAAGTTGGGTGATGCCCGCCTCTACAGCTTTCTGCCTGAAATCGCGCAGGATGTCCAACAGTTCGTCGTCCACACGCATCGGCAAGTACACCGGCAAGCGCGTCCCCAGACGGACACGTTGTAATTCCGCATACTTCTCTCCGTCGGGACGGGACAGGTTGGCCTGCCGTTTGCGGACGGCCATCTTGCAGACGGCATCCAGGATGTTGCGCAACGTGGCATTACGGCTCATCAGCGCGTCGCCTCCCGTTATCAGGATGTCGCGTATCTGCGTGTCGTGTTCGAAATAGTCCATCAGCTTCCGCAGGCGGGTGTTCCAATTTTCTTTCGGCTTCAACTTCTCCAACTCGAAGTTCAGCCTCCGGCTTTGGAAGTCGTACATCCGTTGGCAGGAAGCGCACAAACCTCCGCAAGCGCGCCCCATCGTATCGGGGATTAAAATGGCCACTTCGGGATAACGGCGGTGGATGTTATGCCCGCCGGGCAGCAGCCAGCCGGCCACGTTCGGTTTGCCTTCCTCGACGATGTCCTCACGTTCCCATGCGCGGATGCCGCCGAACGTCTCGACCAGGCGGGACGAATAAATGACATAGCTGCGGATGGCCGCGTCGTCGTAGCCCTTCCCGGTAGGGTTCAACAAGGAGAGGTAATAAGGCGTGACAAAAACGGGAATTCCTTTTTCCTGCGCCTGTTGGTAAATGCGCAGGGTCTCGCCGGAAAGCGTACCGTCCAGCATCCGGTTCAGTTCGGTGGCGCTTTTTACGGCCATAGACAAATGGAAACGGGCTTCGCCCCACCACCGGCTCACCCATCCAAGCTTTTCCGCCTCGCTGCACCCTTCCGGAAACACATAGCGTCCGGAAGAAGCCGGACGATGTTCTATCTTCCGGACCAACAACGCCATAATCCTCTCTTTGTTCGCCTCACGGATGGCCCTCACCTGTTCATTCAGCCCGTCCGGCCAACGGCGCATCCACCGGAGCACATCCTCTTTCTCCGGCACGCCGGAGGGACCGTCATGCAACCTGGAAAACTGGTGGTACAATTCGAGTGCAAAATCCGGAGAAATCTCATCTTCCCCTATACGCCCGGACAAGAAACGCCACAACAAGGCAAGGGTCTCCACCTTCACGTCCTCCCCGACCGAAAGTTCATGAATGACCCTGCCGTCATACTCCAACAAACGCCTTACCACCCGTACCCCTTCCGCGTTCCACGACGCATCCGACAAATAAGCGTCTATCTTTTGCCGGAAAGAAGCCTCGTCCGGACTGTCTACAGCCCCGGCGAGCAATTCTGGAAATTTATTTTCGAATAACAGTCTGACCTCATGCAGGGTAACCGCCTTATTCTTTTGCTTCATACATATTCTATTTTAGGGTCACACACAAAAAACGAAACAACCGTTTCATTCTTCTAATTTAACGAAAAAAGGGCACGTCGGCAAAAGGCAGGGAATCATTTTTATTCTTTTAAAAAACAAACCCGAAAAAACACACATTTTTGCTTATCTTATCCTTGTTCCCATGAAGACAGGAGGCGGCTCGGCATAGCCAAACTTGAAAAACTTTGTTTTTCGTTTGTCTCTGCACTCGCCTTTCACTATCTTTGCAAACAGAGAATCCAACTCACATCATACCATGAAAGTGAAAATTGAAGAAAGCTGGCGGCTGCACTTGCAGGAAGAGTTTGACAAACCTTATTTCGAAAGACTCACCGCTTTCGTGCGGAACGAATATGCCCATGCCCATGTGCTACCTCCGGGCTCCCGTATCTTTTACATTTTTAATGTCTGTCCTTTTGATAAGGTGAAGGTTATCATACTCGGACAAGACCCTTACCCCACTCCCGGGCAATATTATGGCGTCTGTTTCTCCGTCCCGGACGGAACACCCGTTCCCGGCTCTTTGGCCAACATCTTTCAGGAAATCCATCAGGATTTAGGAAAACCCGTCCCGGCTTCCGGCAATTTAGACCGTTGGGTCGAACAGGGCGTGTTCTCCTTGAACTCCGTACTGACGGTAAGGGCGTACGAAACCGGCTCCCACCGCAACGTAGGATGGGAAACGTTCACCGATGCCGTCATCCGTAAGCTCAGCGAGGAACGGGAACATCTGGTTTTCATGCTATGGGGAAACTATGCAAAAGCCAAAAAGAACCTGATTGACGGGAAAAAACACCTGATATTGGAGGCCGCGCACCCCTCTCCGCGTTCCGCAGAACATGGCTTCTTAGGCTGCAAGCACTTCAGCAAAGCCAATACCTATTTAAAAAGCAACGGGATTCAAGCAATAGATTGGTAAGAACGTATATGCGTCCACGACCATCCGCTCCGGATATATACGCCCCTCAATAAAACAACAAAACCATACCCCACAAGTAAAAATGGTTGTCCTATCCGTAACCGAGGTAACACATTATCCAACAGGTTCGGTTAACTTTGCCTCATCTAAAAATTAAAAAGTCATGAAAAGACCATTCGCCATATCCCTATTGGCCGGAGGAATGCTATATTCCACATTCGCGGCTGCACAAATGGAAACGGGCAACGCCCCAAAGGACCGCTCTTTGGACGAAGTCGTAGTGACAGGCACGCGCAACGAGACCGATGCCGCACAACTCTCTGCAACGGTTTCCGTCATAGACCGTAAACAAATAGAACAGGCCAATACGCCCTCGCTGCTTCCGATACTGACGGAACAAGTCCCGGGGCTTTTCGTATCCTCACGCGGAATCATGGGATACGGTGTATCAGGCGGAGCTGCCGGAGAAATAAATTTGAGAGGCATCAGCGGAAGTTCCGGCAGGCTGATGGTCTTGATAGACGGACATCCTCAGTACATGGGGCTTATGGGTCATCCCATAGCCGATGCCTATCAGGCCTTAATGGCCGAGAAGGTGGAGGTACTGCGTGGTCCGGCTTCTGTTTTATACGGTTCAAATGCGATGGGAGGAGTTATCAATATCATCACCAGGAAAATGCAGACAGAAGGCATAAGCACCCACGCCCACGTCGGTTACGGTTCATACAACACGCTCCAAACGGAAGCCACCAACCGTATCCGTAAAGGACGATTCACCAGCATCGTCAGCGGTTCGTACAATCGTACCGACGGGCACCGCGCAGACATGGGTTTCGAGCAATATGGCGGGTATGCCAAACTCGGATATGAGCTGTCCTCAAAGTGGAAAGCCGAAGCGGACGTGAACATCACCCACTTTAATGCTTCACAACCGGGTGAAGTCAGCCAACCGTTACTGGATGCCGACCAAAACATCACGCGGGGAATGACGTCCTTCGCTTTGGAGAACCATTACGAAAAGACTTCCGGAAGATTGAGTTTCTTCTACAACTGGGGACGTCATAAAATCAATGACGGCTATGCCCCGAGCGAAGGAGAAAGCCCATTGCCTTACCGTTTCCACTCCCGTGACAATATGATGGGGGTCTCGTGGTATCAGAATGCACAGCTTTTCCGAGGCAACCTGCTGACCGCCGGAATAGACTGGTACCACTTTGGCGGAGAAGCATGGAATAAGTTCGTAGAAGGTCCACAAAAAGGAGAACGTAAGGACATCGTAGACAAGCAACAGAATGAAATCGCCGGTTATATAGACTTTCGCCAGAGAATCGGCTCGTGGATGACGTGGAATGCCGGCCTCCGCATAGACCACCATAGTCAGGCGGGAACCGAATGGATTCCGCAAACCGGCCTAGCCTTTCAAATTCCGAGAAACGCTGAAATCAAACTTACAGCCAGCAAAGGTTTCCGTTATCCGCTCATCCGCGAAATGTTCATGTGGGGAACAGCCAATCCGGATTTGAAAGCAGAAAGCATGTGGAACTATGAACTTGCATTCAACCAACGGTTGTTTGACAATCGCCTGTCCTACGGCTTCAATCTTTTCTACATCAACGGTAAAAACATGATTACCACAGCTTCCATTGACCACCGCATGATGAACGTAAATACGGGCAAAATCAAGAATGCCGGATTTGAAATGCAAATGGCATACCGTATATCAAAAACATGGTCGGCCGATGCCAACTACAGTTATCTGCACATGGAACATCCTGTCATAACGGCACCGGAAAACAAGTTATATGCCGGCATGTCCTTTTCAAAAAAGAAATGGCTATTGTCCTCCGGCATACAATATATACAAGGTCTTTATACGAACGTGAAGGTAAACGGGAAAGGCGATGAGACTTCAGAAAATTTTGTTTTGTGGAATATTCGCGGAACGTTCCAAGCCACTCGCAATCTTGCCCTTTGGCTTCGTGGAGAAAACCTATTAGCACAACGTTACGAAATCATATCCGGCTATCCGATGCCCAAAGCCACTTTTATGGGAGGAGTCAATTTCAGATTTTAGGAAGGCAACAAAAAAGACTTAATTCTGTACGAATTAAGTCTTTCTGTCGGAAAGAGGCGATTCGAACGCCCGACCCCTACGTCCCGAACGTAGTGCGCTACCAACTGCGCTACTTTCCGATTGCGATGCAAAATTACGTCTTATTTTTAATTTAACCAAATATTGAACGATTTTTTTGCATCTTTATTTTGTATTTGTTTTCCAGACGCTGGTTGTAAGCGTGCGAAATCGGGCTGTGTGCGGAGTAAATTCATTGCCCCAGTCATTGGGTCAGCGTCGGAAGTTATTTTTGCGGTTCAGAAGTTTTCACCGTGACGTCGATGACCATTTTGGCATTTTTCGGGTCGTTGGTGATGAGCAGAATGCGGCGGCGACCTTTGAAGTACGAGCTATTGGCATTGATGCTGATTTTCAGTTTCTGCTCGTCGCCCGGCTTGATTTTCTGCTTGTTCAAGCTGACACTGATACCCGGGTTATACACCTGCAGCGCGCTGATAATGAGCGGCGCATTGCCCGTGTTGCGGAGCACGAGTTCGCCCGAAGCCTTGTTCTTTTTGTCGAGCGGACCGAGGGTGATGTGCGTGCTGTCTATTTCGACTACCGGGTGTGCGCCGTGGGCCGAAGTCATTTCCTTAAATTCAGGAAGCAGGGTGGCCGATACGTTGATTTCGGTTTCCTTGCTCACACGGTCGCCCATGAAGCGGCTCAGGTAAATGCTCGTTTGCGTCAGTCCCATGGCGGGCAGTTCGTCGCTGTTGAGCGTGATGAGCATGCGGCCCATGCGTCCGGGGCGAATCACGTCGGGGTCGGCCACAGCCGTAAGGTATTTAGGCAGGTGCATGAGTTCCGGACGGTAAGTTTTTTTGCCCGAGTTGAAAATCTGCAGGGCAAACACCGGTTGTTCGCCGCGGTTCACGTCGTCGAACTCCACGTTGTCGGTACTCAGAAAGTAGTCGCCTATTTTAAAAGGAAACTCCACCGAAGGCTCCGCTTGCGTCATCGAAACCTGTCCCATGATGCTCAGGTAATGCGGAATGGAGTCGAGGTTGGTGTAAACAGCCAGTCCCTTGGTGAAATGACCCAGCATTTCGGCATCGTAGGTAGCCTCGATGGTGCCCGTGCTGCCCGGTCCGATGGGCGTGCGCGTCCAGTTAACGAGCGTACAGCCGCAGTCGGGGTGAACGTCTTTGATAATGAGGTCGGCAGTGCCTTTGTTCGTTACCGTGAAGGTGGCGGTGCGCGGGCTGTGCCAAAGCAGCGTGCCTAATTCCACGGTGGTTTGGTCGAATTGCATTTTGGGCTGTGCCAGGGCACTGATGCCTGCAAAAAGCATGAAAAAGGCGAGGGCTATGAGGTGTTTCATGAAAAAAATGTCGTTTGTGAGTGGGTAAAAGCCATTACGCTTCCCTATATAAATACGCTGTGTGCATCACGCATATATATAATCTGTGTGTATCACGCATATATATAAAGGGAAGGAAAACCAAGCGGTGCAAATAGGTTTGCAAGTAGATTTTGCGGCAGCAAAGTTACTAAAAAATTAAGAGATTCGGTTGCATCTCGTAATTAGTTGGTATATTTGCCATAAGTAATTCGCTATTTTTAGTAGTTGCTGCCCCATGATTGGGCGGGGTGACTGGTGCATAACCGCCCCTTTTGTCAATAATATAAACAGACTGCACGTATGAAATTCATATCCTGGAATGTAAACGGACTGCGCGCCTGCGACGGCAAAGGCTTTCGCGAAATATTTGCCAACCTCGATGCCGACTTTTTCTGTCTGCAAGAAACCAAAATGCAGCCCGGACAATTAGACATTGCCTTCGATGGCTATCAGTCGTACTGGAACTCAGCCGAAAAGAAAGGCTATTCGGGAACCGCCATCTTTACGCGCCACGAACCCTTGCGCGTGGCTTACGGATTGGGCATCGAAGAACACGACAAAGAAGGCCGCGTGATTACGCTCGAAATGGACAACTTTTTCCTCGTAACCGTTTATACCCCGAACTCGCAGGACGGACTCCGCCGCCTGGATTACCGCATGGAGTGGGACGATGCTTTCCGCGACTACCTGAAGAAACTCGATGCCGAAAAGCCCGTGGTGGTGTGTGGCGACATGAATGTGGCCCATCAGGAAATTGACCTGAAAAACCCCAAGACTAATCGCCGGAATGCCGGATTTACCGACGAGGAACGCGAAAAATTCAGCTGTTTGCTCCGTGACGGATTTACCGATACGTTCCGCTTTTTCTATCCCGACCAAACCGATATCTATTCGTGGTGGTCGTATCGCTTCAAGGCACGCGAAAAGAACACGGGGTGGCGTATCGACTACTTCCTGGTGTCCGACAGACTTCAGCCCCAGTTGACAGGAGCTAAAATCCATACAGACATTTATGGGTCAGACCATTGCCCGGTTGAGGTGGAAGTGGACCTTTAAGAAATAAAGTGTTTTGCTTCAGAATTTCTGATAAAATATCCCGTTTTTTGTAGTAAAACATGCCCGAGGGTTGTCTAATGGATAGGACGAACGGCAACCGCCGCTCAAAACCTTTTCAATCCCTTTCAACCCCAAACCCCAAAAACAGCAATTATGAAGGAATTTTTTAAGTATGTATTAGCCACCATCGTAGGCTTTATCTGCGTAACGGCATTCATGGGCATCATGAGCCTGATTATGTTTTTCTCCATCATGGCTACCAGCGATACGCAACCTACGGTCAGCGATGGCAGCGTGTTGCGCATTGAACTGAACGGCACGGTGTCGGAACGTGCAACCGAAAACCCCTTTGCCGAACTGATGGGAAACAAAGCCTTGGCTTCGCAAGGACTCGACGATTTGCTCAAAGCCATTAAAGTGGCCAAGACCAACGATAAAATCAAGGGCATCTACCTCGAAGGCGGATTGCTCAGCGCCGACTTTGCCTCGCTCGAAGAACTCCGTAAGGCATTGGTCGACTTTAAACAAAGCAAAAAGTTTGTTGTGGCTTATGCCGACCAATACACTCAAGGCTCGTACTATCTGGCTTCGGCTGCCGACAAAGTGTGGCTGAACCCCAGCGGTATGCTCGATTGGCACGGTATCGCTTCGCAGCCCATTTTCTTTACCGACCTGATGAAAAAGGTGGGCGTGAAAATGCAAGTGTTCAAAGTGGGCACATTCAAGAGCGCCGTTGAACCCTATATCTTGACCGAAATGAGCGAACCGAACCGCCAACAGGTTCAGTCGTTTATCGGCGACATTTGGCAGCACTTCTGTCAGGATGTGTCGGCTTCGCGCAAAATTTCGACCGACAGCTTGAACGCTTTTGCCGACCGCTATGTGACGTTTGCCGAAGCCAACGACTATGTGCGTCTGAAAATGGTGGACGAACTGACCTATATCGACCAGGTGCGCACCAAACTGCAGAAACTCAGCCAGCAGGACAAGGTAAACTTTATATCGCCCGCCGAACTGGCAAAACTCGATGTGCCTGCTTCGTCGAGCAACGACATTGCCATTTACTATGCCGAAGGAACTATTGTGGATGTTTCGACCCAAAGCCCGCTGAATAGCACCCAAAGCGAAATTGTGGGCTCGAAGGTAGTGAGCGACCTTGACAAACTGGCCAAAGACGAGAGCGTGAAAGCCGTGGTGCTCCGTATCAATTCGGGCGGCGGCAGCGCATACGCCTCGGAACAGATGTGGCGCGCCGTGCAGCAGCTCAAGGCTAAAAAGCCGGTGGTAGTGTCGATGAGCGGCATGGCTGCTTCGGGCGGTTACTACCTGTCGTGCGGTGCCGACTACATTGTGGCCGACAAAACCACGCTTACTGGCAGTATCGGCATTTTTGGCATGGTGCCCGATGCCTCGGAACTGCTGACCGACAAACTCGGTCTGCACTTCGACGTGGTGAAAACCAATGTTTCGTCGGATTTCGGAGCCATGGGACGCGGCTTCAACGCAGCTGAATCGGCTGCCATGCAGAATTATGTGAACCGCGGTTACCGCCTGTTCCTGAAGCGCGTGGCCGACGGACGCAAAATGACGCCCGAACAGGTTGATAAAATTGCCCAAGGACGTGTGTGGACGGGTAATCAGGCTTTGAAAATTAAACTGGTCGACAAACTCGGCACGCTCAACGATGCTGTGGCCGAAGCCGCCAAACGAGCCAAATTACAGGATTACGCCATTTGCACTTTCCCTGCCAAAACTCCGTGGTTCGAACAGTTGATGAACGAAACCACCCAACGCGATTACCTCGAAGAAAAGTTGCAAAGCGCCCTGGGTGTTTACTACGAACCCTTGCGTTTCGTCAGCACCTACGACAAGCACAATGTGCTGCAAGCACGTATGTTCTATGTTCCTAACTTTCAGTAAGTCTGTAAATTGAAATATCTGTTATCTGTTTTCACTGCCCCCCTTTCGCTGTTATGGGGTCTGGTCGTGTTCGTGCGTAACCAACTTTTCGATTATGGCCTGCTCAAAAGCCAAAGTTTCGGGGTACCCCTCATTTGCGTGGGCAATATTGCAGTGGGCGGCACGGGCAAAACGCCCCACGTCGAATACCTGCTGCATTTGCTCCACGAACAAGGTTACCGCGTGGCCATGCTTTCGCGCGGCTACGGGCGCCGAACGCGCGGCTATTTGCTCGCCAATCTGCAGCACACGGCGGCCGACATCGGCGACGAACCCTTTCAGATAAGCCGAAACTGCCCCTTTGCCCAAGTGGCCGTGGCCGAAAAGCGCGTCATCGGCATTCGCCAACTGATGGCTCTGCCCAATCCGCCCCAGGTCATTGTGCTCGACGATGCCTTTCAGCACCGCTACGTAAGGGCCGGACTCAACATTTTACTCACTGATGCACACCGGCTTTACACCACCGACCACCTGCTGCCCTGGGGCCGTCTGCGCGAGCCAGCCTCGTCGGCACGGCGGGCGCAAGTAGTGGTAGTGACCAAATGCGTGGGCAGTGAACGCCCGGCACTTCCGGTGGAGGAAGGGCAACATTTGTTCTACAGCCACATACAGTATGCCGCTCCGCAACCCTTCGATGCGCATAGCACCGTGTTGACCGGCAATAACGGCCCCGATGCTGCGCCTGAACCCTGCAGCTATGCAGGCCGCAGCGTGCTGCTCATTGCCGGCATTGCCAATCCGCTTCCGCTGGTAAATTACATCAGCGACAGCGGTGCGCAAAACGTCACGACGCTTTCATTTGCCGACCACCATGCGTTCACGGTGAAAGATGCCCTGCGCATCAACCAGGCATGGCAAAAGTTGCTCGACGGCATGTTACCCGATGCCCGCCCGGCACTGGCCGTTACCACGCAAAAGGACGCCACGCGCCTACAAACCCTGATTCCGCACCTCGCACCCACGTTACGCCGCGCGCTCTGCGTGCAGCCCATAACCGTGGAAATCAGCGAGAATGCTCAATATTCACCCACTTTCAATCAAATAATTATTCACTATGTTAGCCAAAATTCAAGAAACAGCCGAGTGGATTAAAAATCACACGCAAATGCGTCCGCTCACTGCCATTGTGCTCGGCACCGGTTTGGGCCGTCTGGCAGCCGAAATTGAAATAGTCGATGAATTTCCCTATCAAGATATACCCAACTTCCCCGTATCGACAGTCGAGGGACATTCCGGTAAACTCATTTTCGGCCGTTTAGGCGGTAAGGACGTCATGGCCCTGCAAGGTCGTTTCCACTATTACGAAGGTTACGACATGAAGCAAGTAACCTTTCCCGTTCGTGTGATGTACGAACTGGGCATTCAGAACCTCTTTGTGAGCAATGCATCGGGCGGCATGAATCCCAACTTCGAAATTGGCGACCTCATGCTCATCACCGACCACATCAACTTCATGCCCGAGCATCCGCTGCACGGACCTAACTTCCCCACCGGACCGCGTTTCCCGGATATGCACGAAGCTTACGACCATGCCTACCTCGACCTGGCACGCCAAATTGCCAAAGAAAAGGGAATCAAAACGGTTGAAGGTGTGTATTTGGCCACCCAGGGCCCGACGTTCGAAACACCCGCTGAATACAAGATGTATCACATTTGGGGTGCCGATGCCGTAGGTATGTCTACCGTTCCCGAAGTCATTGTAGCCCGTCACTGCGGTATGCGCGTGTTCGGCATCAGCATCATCACCGACCTCGGTGTCGAAGGTAAAATTGTGGAAGTCAGCCACGAAGAAGTGCAAAAGGCAGCCAATGCCGTTCAGCCCCTCATGGCCGAAATTTTCCGCGAAATGGTGAAGCGCATTGCCTAATGCCCCACAAGCAATGCCACGAGGCAGAGCTTAAAAGAGTTATTCCGGCAAGTCGAAGTTCGCTGCGTTCTTCGGCTTGCCGGAATTTTTTTTGTGTGTCGCTCCTTTTCCAACAAACACACCCTCTGGTTCATAAAAATACAGACAAAAGCGCGTTTTTTCAATGAAAATGTGTATTTTTGTCGGTGCGCGGACCTCATGGTAAATGTCCTGATAACTTAGGTTAAAAATGGGGTTCGCCGCAAAACAATGTTTAATTATATACTGACAATTATGATGCAAAAGACATTACTTACGTTGGCGGCCTGTGCCGCGTCGTTGCTGCCAATGAATGCACAACAATATGAAGTTTCGGGTAAAGCTCCTGCCGGAGCCAAAGTGGTTTACCTGATGAACATGCAAAACGAGGCCTCCGACAGTGTGGTGGTGAAAAACGGCACTTTTGAGTTTAAAGGCGATGCGCAGGGCAAACCCTTTGCACTGGTAGCTTCGAACGGACAGCCCCCCATCTACGTGATGCTCGACGGAAAGGCCCAGGTGGACATGACCACGCGCAAAGTGAGCGGTACGGCCGAAAACGAAGCGTTGAGCATTTGGCAAGCCAAATTCATTGAACCGCAAAAGCGCATTCAAAAGGTTGTAGAAGAATACACGGGCTACAAGCAGCAAGGCAAGGAAGTGCCGGCCGACGTTGAAAAACGCATTAACAGCACTTACGATGCAGAAATGGCTGCAATCAACAAACTCGTGGCGGCTTGCTGCGAGCAAAACCGTCAGAGCAAGTTCCCCGCCATTTTCCTCGTGCAGTCGGTGCAGAGTATGGACAAGCAAACGGTGATTAAACTGGCCGAAGAAGGCAATCCCGCTTATATGCAGGTGGACCTGACGAAGCGTTTGAAATCGTCGATCGAAGGTTGGAAACGCCAAATGCCCGGCACAATGTTCACCGACCTTACGCTCAACGACACGCAGGGAAAGGCACGCAAACTTTCAGAATTTGTGGGTAAGGGCAAATACGTGCTCATCGACTTTTGGGCTTCGTGGTGCGGACCTTGCCGTCGCGAAATGCCGAATGTAAAGGCTCTTTACGAAAAGTATAAGAACAAGGGCTTCGACATCGTAGGCCTCTCGCTCGACAACGATTCGAAGGCTTGGAAAACGGCTATCGAAAAGATGGGCATCAACTGGAACCACCTGTCCGACCTCAAGGGTTGGCAAAGCACGGCCGCACGAACCTACGGCGTGAACTCTATTCCGACCATGTTGCTCGTTGGTCCCGACGGTAAAATCGTTGGCGGAGGCATGAGCACCGAGGAATTGGATAAGAAGTTGGGCGAACTTTTGAAGTAAACGTTCCCAATCGTTATTGAATAGTCAAAGAAGTCGTCTAAACTTTTCTGACGAAGATTTGATTTGGAGATTTATCTCTTCTAAATTCAATCTTCACCTTTCTTTTTGGCCGTTTTTTGACCTTTCATCAGTCGTGTAGCTCGCTACACTCCTTCTTCAAGGCCCAAAAACGCCTCAAAAATTAAGGCAAATCTTGAATTTCATAAAAGTTCAGACGACTTCAAAAAAAGCTGTTAGCGTTTTAAATGCTAACAGCTTTTTGTGTTCACAACGTCATTACTTGCCGTATTCAGGCAGCCAAACAGCTCCCTTGTAACCCGAAACATAAGGCGAGGCAACGTATGGCACACGCGCAGCTTCGGCATCCTGTGGCGTGGATTTGTTCGACGAAAAGCCATAACCTTTGAGCAATAAATTGCCCTGTTCGTCGCTTTCTGTCGACAGCGTAGGCAAGGCATTCACCGAAAAATAGGTATCGGCGGCAGGTGCAGGAGTCACCACGTAAACCTGCGGTCCGAACTGTAAGGCCAATTCGCCCCGCTGAGCTGTGCCATTGGGCAAGGTGCGGCGCAAAAAGCGCGGTGTAAAGGGAATTTCAATGTAAATTTCGTCATGATTCTGCCACGTTCGGTCAATGCACAAATAGCCCTGTGCATCGGGTTTCACACTGTCCACCTCGTGACCGTTGACAAACACCTGCAAACCCTTCGGAGCCTTGTCCACAAATGCGTAGGGCATGTTCACCTCCGTAGTCCGTTCTGTGGGATAAACGGCCCAGTCGGGCAAGCGCAGATGCACCTTCAGCGGCAATTCGTGCTGCAAGTTGCTGAAGCGGAATTTTACGCTACCATCCTCAGGCATGTTGGTAATTTGGTCGAACGTAAAAGTTTGTCCGCCCAAGTGCAGCGTTGAAGTAGCATTCGTGTATAGGTTCACATAAAGTTCGTTGCGACGGGGCGTAGTGGCATAAATCATCGAAGGCACAGCCATGAACACCTCGGCCGCCGAACGTCGGTCGGCATTTCCGGCTTGCAGGGTTGTATCGGCCAGGGTGCGTCCGGCAGCATTGAACACCGTACGCTCTAAAAAATGCACATAGCCAGCTTCGCCCGTCAGCAAAAACAAGTGAGCAGCCAGGCTGGTGCCGATGGCCGAAGGAATGCCCTGAGGGTCGGATAGCGGATTGTCGCCTCCGCCCACAATGTTAAATTCTGCCGACAGCGTCTGCCACTGTTTCAACAGTTCGTCGCGTGCCGCCACCACGTTGCTCCCGGCAGCAAATCGCATAGCCGCAGTTTGCGGTTCGGCCAGCAAGGCCGTTTGGCGAAAGTCATTGCCCGCATAGGCCCAAGTGTAGACGCTGTCGGGCGAAATGTACTGAAGCGGTTCGGCCAGCCAGCGGTTTTGCGCCTGCATGGGCAATCCCAGCAAAAGGGTCAGCAGGCCGCATATAGATGCTTTTGAAAAAAACATAAATCAAAAATGTAAAAAGAGGGAAGATGATTGAAAAACGCATGTTTTGCAACTGAAAGAATAACGTAGTGAACGAAAATATTCATTGCAACACAACCGGATTTTCCGACAAAATTACGAATTTAAGCCACACGTTTCACTTAATTAAGAGCTTTTTCAAGAAGGATTCGTTCAATTCTCCGTATTTTTGCATCAAACAGAAAACCCGGTAGCATCAGCTTCGTCCGTTTACCTACGTTGCGCATGGCAGGTGGGCTGTCGGCGTTTTTTTTTACGAACCCTTTTCTTCAGCATCATGAAGCATTTTCTTTTCATCATATTTCTCACCTGTGGTTTGCTCCCTATGGCCGCGCAAAGCAGCAGCGAGTCGCAAAAGCGCGATTTCGACGATGCCTTTATGCACACCGACACACTGCCAACTCGTTCGCTCGACAGCCTGAGCCACACGGCCCTGCCGTTTGCCGACAGTTTGGTTATCGAAACCTTGCCCTGGCAAATGCCCGTTGAAATCGGTGGCTACGGCTTCGATGGCTGTGCCCCCTTTGCTTCGGGCGTCTACGGTTCGGGATGGCGGCTGCACAAAGGGCTGAACGCCCAATTTTCGCTCAGCGTCAGTGCCGGGTTGGGCAAGCACGCCCCTAAAGGAGTAGGCTTTGGTCAATCGGCAGCCTTTGCCTATGTGTTGCCGCTCAACAGCCGTTTCAGCATAGCGGCCGGCATTTATGCGGCCAACATGAACTGGGGTAGCTGGCGGCAAACCGATGTGGGCTTTGCCGGTGTGCTGGCCTATCGGGTTAATGAGAACATCAACCTCTACGCCTATGGCTCCAAAACCTTTATGCCGCGCAACAATCCCTTTGCGTTCCGTCACGACCCTTTCCCCGTGTTCTACGACCGTCCGCGCGACCGCATCGGGGCAGCTGCCGAATTTAAAATCGGCAACAATGCCGTCATTGGCGTAAGCGTTGAACACCGAAGTTATTGATTCTTCTTTTTTATAGAGACTCGCATTTGAAAACCCCTAAATCTTCAGTTTAGGGGATGAAAAATGCGGGGTAGCGCAGCTACCCTTGACTTTCTCCGCTGTATGTAAGCACTGCATTTCCCCTGCATGTTTCGACATAAAATTCGGTTGCCGCGTAATTTCCCTTACGCAGCAACCGAAACTTTTTTTGTATCTGTTGTGCGCAGTGATATTTTTTTGTGAGGGTAAAGTTCAAAACCTCCTCTATCTTTTTGTAGCAAATGTGAAACGTTTGCTTGTTTTATGAGTAAAAATACATAAAAATCAGGACCCACTTCCCTCCACCTGCTGTCCGTAGTTTGAGTCAAACCAAAGAAAATCAAGCTTTTCTTTGGCTCTGCATTCGGTTTGCACTATCTTTGCACAATAAACGCGTATTTGTGCTTTTCGTAAAGCGCAATTCAGTCGCGTAATTGGCTTAATATTTACTCCTTACATCCCTATGTCCATCACAAAGACCAGACAAAAACTCCTTGAAGTGGCACGTTCACTCTTTGCCCACAGAGGACTCGAAGCAACTACGATGAACGATATCGCCGCTGCTTCGGGACGTGGAAGACGTACGCTTTACACTTATTTCCGCAATAAAGAGGAAATATATTACGCTGTAATTAAGGAAGAACTCGAACGACTTTCAGACAAAATGGGCGTGGTGATGACACTCGAAGCTGAACCGGAAGAAAAAATATTTTCGCTCATTTATGCGCATCTCGACATCATCCGCGAAGCCGTGGCTCGCAACGGTACGCTGAGGGCAGAGTTCTTTCGCAACATCTGGATGGTCGAAAAGGTGAGAAAGGCTTTCGACGAGGAAGAACACCGCTTGCTCGTGCAACTGCTGCAGGAAGGAGTAGATCAAGGACGTTTCCATATCGAAAATGTGGGTTTGATGGCAGATATCATGCACTATTCGGTAAAAGGACTCGAAGTACCCTACATCTACGACCGCCTGGGCGAAGGACTCGAGGACGATGAAGCTTCGGTAATGGTGAAAGGGATGATTAACCGGGTGCTCAACGTCAATATGGAGGAGGCAGAACAGCCCGCTCAATAGATTATTTCAACTTACAATATTAACTCATATATTAAAATGGGACTTTTAACTGGTAAAACTGCCTTGGTAACGGGTGCTGCCCGTGGTATCGGCAAGGCTATCGCGCTGAAATTCGCAGAAGAAGGCGCTAACATTGCTTTCACTGATTTGGTAATTGACGAAAACGGCGAAGCTACTCGTCAGGAAATCGAAGCTAAGGGCGTGAAGTGTCTTGCTTACGCTTCGAATGCTGCTGACTTTGCTCAAACTGCCGAGGTGGTGAAGAAGGTGCATGAAGATTTCGGTTCTATCGACGTGTTGGTAAACAATGCCGGCATTACGAAGGACGGCCTGATGCTCCGCATGACCGAACAGCAGTGGGACGCTGTGATTGGCGTAAACTTGAAGTCGGCTTTCAATTTTATCCACGCTTGCACGCCCATCATGATGCGTCAGCGCAAGGGTTCTATCATCAACATGGCTTCGGTAGTAGGTGTTCACGGTAATGCCGGACAGGCCAACTACGCTGCTTCAAAGGCTGGTATGATTGCTTTGGCTAAGAGTGTGGCTCAGGAAATGGGTAGCCGCGGTGTGCGTGCCAACGCCATTGCTCCCGGCTTTATCGAAACGGCCATGACTGCTGCTCTGCCCGAGGACGTTCGCAAGGAATGGATGAAGTCTATCCCCCTGCGTCGCGGTGGTAAGCCCGAGGATATTGCCGATGTGGCTACTTTCCTCGCTTCAGACCTGGCTTCTTACGTAACCGGACAGGTTATTCAGGTTGACGGCGGTATGAATATGTAATGCTGCCCGGCTGTAACACCAAGGGCGAGCCTTTGCTGTTATGGCTCATTCCTATTTAAACAAAAAAAATCACGGCCGGGCCGCTTATGTTAACACAAGCCCGAGCCGTGATTCTTTTCATGTAAATGGGGCGATAATAATTGTTGCACGCCTGCCCGTAGATTCCGAGCAGCTGGAGCAGTATGTCGTTCGCTCGCATTTACTTGTAATTTAAGAAATAAAGAAATAAAAAATAAACCACTCCTTTTTAAGCCTTTCTTTATGGAAGTACTTTACGAAGATAACCATGTGATTATCGTGAACAAAGCAGCCGGCGAAATTGTGCAAGGCGACAAAACAGGCGATGCACCGCTGAGCGATGCCGTGAAAGCCTATATCAAGGAAAAATACCATAAACCGGGCGAGGTGTTTTTAGGCGTGGTTCACCGCTTAGACCGCCCGGTAAGTGGAGTAGTGGTGTTTGCCCGCACCAGCAAGGCATTGACCCGACTGAACGAAATGTTTCGCAACGGTAAGGTAAAGAAAACCTATCACGCCATGGTTTGTGCCCGTCCGGCCACCGATGAGGCCCTGCTCACCCATTGGCTCACGCGAAACGAAAAACAAAACAAAGCATACGCCCATCAGCGTGAGGTGCCCGGCTCGAAAAAAGCCGTGCTCGATTACCGCCTGATTGGCACTTCCGAACGCTATTTCCTGCTCGAAGTAAACCTGCACACCGGTCGCCATCATCAAATTCGTTGCCAGCTGGCGGCTGCGGGCTGTGTGATTAAGGGCGACTTGAAGTATGGTGCGCGCCGTTCAAATCCCGATGGCTCAATTTCGCTGCACGCCCGCCACGTCGAGTTCGAACACCCCGTGAGCCATCAAATCATCAGCGTCGAAGCCCCTTATCCCGAAGCCGACAAGTTGTGGCAGGTATTTGCTTAGTAACTGTAATATTCTTTTTATGATTTCTAAGTAGATGTGTCAATAAACTCATTGCATGATATAAAAAAAAGAATTTCATCATCTACTTAATTATATATACATATCAAACAATGACAATAGGTATTATCAATGCCATGCACAAAGAGCATGAGCAGCTTGTAGCCCTTCTGGCCGATGTGAACGAAGTAACCCACGGCCGTTTTTCATTTACCGAAGGCACGCTCAACGGCCATCGCCTCGTACTCATGGAAAGCGGTATCGGCAAAGTGAATGCTGCTGTCGGAGCCGTAGAACTCATCAATCACTATCAGCCCGATGCACTGATTAACACCGGCGTGGCAGGCGGTATCGATACCTCGCTCGGTGTGATGGACGTAGTAGCCGGAAGCCGTGTAGCCTATCACGACGTGGACTGCGGACCCGAATCCTTGCCCGGACAAGTTCAGGGACTTCCGCTCTATTACGAAGCCGACCCCAAACTCCTGGCCGCAGCGCAACATTTGCAGGCCGGAACCACGCGCATTCACACCGGACTCATTTGCAGCGGCGACCAGTTTATTACCGACCGCACACAGCTCGATGGCATCAAGCAGCGTTTCCCCGAAGGCCTGGCCGTCGACATGGAAAGCGGTGCCTTGGCCCAAGTGTGCCACCTTTATGGCATTCCCTTCCTGAGCTTCCGCATCATCAGCGACACCCCCGGAGCCGATAATCATTTCGACCAATATCTGAACTTCTGGGGCGAAATGGCCAACCGCTCCTTTGGCGTGACCGAAGCCCTGCTGCGCGCCATCTGCTGCTAAACACGCTCGCGCTGCACGCACTGATTACCTCTCCACTTGATTGCCTCTCCACATTTTACCCCAACACATTCTGAAACCATTTATGGAAAAAATAGCCTCTTTCACCATCAATCACCTGAAACTCAACCGCGGCATCTATGTGTCGCGCCGTGACCGCGTGGGCGACGAAGTACTCACCTCGTTCGACGTGCGCATGAAACTGCCCAACCGCGAACCCGTGCTCGGACAAGGCGCCATTCACACCATCGAACACCTTGCCGCCACCTTCTTGCGCAATCATCCCGTGTGGAAAGACCGCATTGTTTACTGGGGCCCCATGGGTTGCCTTACCGGAAACTACTTTATTGTGAAGGGCGAGGTGAGCAGTGCCGACATTCTGCCCCTCATGAAGGAAACCTTCAGCTTCATTGCCGACTTCGATGGCGAAATTCCCGGAGCTACAGCCCAGGACTGCGGCACTTGGCTTCTGCACGACCTGCCTATGGCACGTTATGAAGCTCAAAAATATCTGACCGAAACGCTCAACTGCGCCACCGAAGAAAACCTGGTGTATCCCGAATAGTCGTGTCGGAATTTCTCCTTTTATTTTTTCCTAACAAACAATGAAGCAATATCTTGAACTGCTCTAATAAAAATGAAGCAATATCTTGAACTGCTGCAACGCATTCAAACCGAAGGAGTGAAGAAAGGCGACCGTACGGGCACAGGCACACTCAGCGTCTTCGGACACCAAATGCGTTTCAACCTGGCCGACGGTTTTCCCCTCGTTACCACAAAAAAACTTCACCTCAAATCCATCATCCACGAACTGCTTTGGTTTCTGAAAGGCGACACCAACGTGCATTACCTGCAAGAAAATGGCGTGCGCATCTGGAACGAATGGGCCGACGAAAATGGCGATTTAGGCCACGTTTACGGTTATCAGTGGCGTTCGTGGCCCGATTACAACGGACAAAGCATTGACCAAATCAGCGAAGTTGTTCGGCAAATTAAGGAAGACCCCGATTCGCGCCGCATCATTGTATCGGCATGGAACGTGGCCGACCTCAACCACATGAACCTCCCCCCGTGCCACCTGCTTTTCCAGTTTTATGTGGCCGAAGGAAAGTTGTCACTTCAGCTTTATCAGCGTTCGGCCGATACCTTCCTCGGCGTACCCTTCAACATAGCCAGCTATGCCCTTTTGCTGCAAATGATGGCCCAGGTAACTAATTTGCAACCCGGCGAATTTATTCACACCACCGGCGACACCCATCTTTACCTGAACCACCTCGATCAAGCCCGTTTGCAGCTCAGCCGTACGCCCCGTTCGCTGCCCCAAATGCACATCAATCCCGATGTAAAAAGCATTTTCGACTTCCGCTACGAAGATTTTGAGCTCGTAGGCTACGACCCTTGGCCTCACATTGCCGCCCAGGTATCCGTGTAGCCACACACTTACACACCACTTTCTCACGGAGTCCGTCTGCGCAAATACCCATCTATCCCGTCAAACCCATCAAAGCCATGTCACAGTTACCTGCCGACTTTATCACCCAAATAACCCAACTGCTCGGAGCCGACGAAGCCTCGGCGCTATGCACCGCACTCACCGGCAGCGAAGCCCCGGTCAGCATACGGCGCAATCCGCTCAAACCCGTCGAAACCCTGCCCGAAGCCGAAGTCGGCGCTGTGCCCTGGTGTGACGCAGGATGCTATCTCGCCGCCCGTCCACGTTTTACTTACGACCCCCTGCTGCACGCCGGCTGCTATTACGTGCAGGAAGCCGCCTCCATGTTTGTTGAGCAAGCCTACCGGCGCATCGTAGCCGACTTTCAGCCCCACCGCCTGCTCGACCTCTGCGCAGCCCCCGGCGGTAAAAGCACCCTGTGGCGCAGTTTGTTGCCCGCCGAACATTTGCTCGTGGCCAACGAACCCATTCGCCAACGCGCCCAGATATTGGCCGAGAACCTGGCGAAATGGGGACACCCCGACACCGTAGTAACTTCAGCCTATCCCGCCGAGTTTGCCGGTTTAGGCAGTTTCTTCGATGTCGTGGCCGCCGACGTGCCCTGCTCCGGCGAAGGCATGTTCCGTAAAGACGAAAACGCCCGCACTGAATGGTCGCTTCAAGCCGTAGCCGACTGTGCCGAACGCCAATGGCAAATCATCAGCGACATTTGGCCCACCTTGCGCCAAGGCGGCTACCTCGTTTACAGTACCTGCACCTACAATCGCGCCGAAAACGAAGACAATGTCTACCGCATCTGTCGCGAACTCGGTGCCGAAACCGTAGAACTCCCCGTACCCACCGAATGGAAAATCAGCGGCGATACCACCGGACGCAATCTTCACGTCTATCATTTCTTCCCCCACCGAACCCAAGGCGAAGGTCTCTTCCTTTCGCTGCTGCGCAAAACCGCTGAGGCCCCGGTGATGAAAGAAAAGAAGCGCAAACGCGGTACCGAGTCCAGCTCCGCTGTCAAGAACGCCGCCGCAGCCGCCCGATGGATACAGCCCGCCGAGCAGTTTAAACTGTTGCCCGTAGGCGAAGGCCAACTTGCCGCCGTGCGTCAAAGCCTGGCAGCCGATGTTCGCAGCATCACCGAAACCGTGCGCGCGTTCACCGTCGGCGTACCCCTTGCCGAAGAAAAAGGTCGCAAACTCATTCCGCAGCATCACCTCGCCCTGTCGGCAGCGTTAAACCGCGAAGCCTTTCCCACCGTCGAACTCAGTTTGGAACAAGCCTTGAGCTATTTGCGTCGCGAAGCCCTCTGTCTCCCAGCCGAAGCCCCTCGCGGCTATGTGCTGGTCACCTATCAGAACCATCCCTTAGGTTTTGCCAATAATCTCGGAACGCGCGCCAACAATCTCTATCCGCAGGAGTGGCGCATACGCAACTGACAGCCACACCTTTAGCAGCGCACAAGTCCACTTTTTTGTGCCGAACGAGCTTCGCCTCCGAATTTCGCCATGTAGCACCCCGTCAGCTCAGAAAAAATTGTAACTTTGCACCGCATACAGGAAACGGCATTTTAGTATTCCGTTTTCATCCTCACAATTCACTTTATGAAGCATCAAGCTATTTGGAAATACATATATATTGTTCTATTTCTCTCATTCGGCATACAAAATGCGGTTGCTGACAAAGAAAAACGTAATTTTACACTCGTAATCGACGCCGGACACGGCGGACACGATGGCGGTGCCGTAGGTTCTTTTTCGAAAGAGAAAAATATCAATCTCTCCGTGGCTCTGGCTTTCGGACGCTTGGTCGAGGAAAACTGCCCCGATGTCAAGGTTATTTACACCCGCAAACGCGACGTGTTCATTCCCCTGCAGCGCCGCGCCGACATAGCCAATTCCAATCACGCAGACCTGTTTATTTCCATTCACACCAACTCCCTTCCCAAGGGAGCCGTAGCCTACGGTTCCGAAACCTACACGCTCGGTATGGCGCGCGCCTCGGCCAATCTCGATGTAGCCAAACGCGAAAACTCCGTCATTACGCTCGAGGACAATTACCAGCAAACCTACAAAGGTTTTAATCCCAACAAAGCCGAAAGCTATGTGATATTCGAACTCATGCAGGACCGCTACATGAAGCAAAGCGTCGATTTGGCCCGTTGCATTCAACGTCAGTACCGTTCGGTCGGCCGCCCCGACAAAGGCGTACATCAAGCCGGTTTTTTGGTGCTTCGCAACACCTCCATGCCCTCAGTCCTCACCGAGTTAGGTTTCATTTCCACTCCCTCCGAGGAGCGTTACCTCAACTCCGCAGCCGGACAGCAGGAACTCAGCCGCAGCATTTACAACGGCTTCCTTGCCTACCGTCGCCAGCACGACCGGCGCAAGCACGATTTGCCCGCCGACCTTCCGCTCAAACAGCGCGAAGCCGCGCAAAACCAAAAAGAAAAACAATCGCGCACTGAAAAAAGCCGCGACGACAAGGAAAGCACCCCATCGAATGCCACACGCAGTTCAGTCAAAACAGAAACTGAAAGCCGCGACGCAGCAGTGGTGCCCGTGAATGTTGTCCCGACAAGCCAGCTCAACCAGTCATCTCAGCGCAATGACGAAGAGCCGCGCAACGAAACGCCCGCCAAGCAACACGAGGAAACCGCGCAGCCTGCCGAACACAGCGAACACGCCGCCACGCACGTAGCCAAGCCGCTCCGTACGAAGTCGGCCCCCCGCGCCATCACCCAAAAGCGAACTGCCGAGAAAGCCGAACGTACAACCAAGGAAAAGCGTCCCATGCTCGGCAATGTCGTAACCTACTGCATTCAACTGGCAGCCGGAACTCGCGAAATTTCGCCCCGCGACCCCCAGTTCAAGGGACTCACCGTAAAGCGAGTGAAAGAAGGCAACCTCTATAAATACTATCACGGTTCGTTCACGAACTATGCCGAAGCACATCGCGCCATGCCCGGAGTGTTGAAGAAACTCCCCGATGCCTATATGGTAGCCTTTCTCAATGGTCAGAAAGTAACCATTAAGCAAGCCCGTGCAGCCGAACGCAAGTAAGCCCTACGCTTCTGCGCCGCCACTCCCCCATATCATGGGCATTCCAATCCTTTAAGTACAACCTCATTCACCATACAATGAAGAAAGAAATTAAAATTGCCCTTACCGCTGTAGTAGCCCTTGTGCTGCTGTTTATAGGACTCAATTTCCTCAAGGGTATCAATGTTTTTCAATCCACTAATACCTATTACGTAAAGTTCAAGAACGTTGTAGGTCTTTCAGTGTCGAATCCCGTTTATGCCAATGGCTATCCTGTCGGCATTGTCCGCAGCATTGCCTACGATTACCAGCGCGGCGATAATGTCGTAGTCGGCATTGAACTCGACGACGAAATGCGCGTGGCACAAGGCACCACAGCCGAACTCGAAACCGACCTCATGGGTGGCGTGAAAATGAACCTCCTCATGGGTCCCAATCCTGCCAAGAACCTCGAACAAGGCGACACCCTTGCAGGCGATATTCACAAAGGCATGATGGACAAGGTACAAACCATGGTACCCGCCATTGAAAAGATGGTGCCCCAGCTCGATTCTATCATGCAGAATCTCAACAAACTGTTAGCTGACCCCGCACTGGCGCAAACGCTCAAAAACACAGCAGCCCTTACCGGCGAACTCAAGCAAAGTGCCGAGCAGCTCAACGTGATGATGAAGGGCGACATTCCCGCCACCCTTGCCAGTTTGAAGAAAGCATCGGCCAATGCAGAAAAACTTTCAGCCAATCTGGCCGCTCTTGATGTGCAGACCACGCTCAACAATGTAAACAAAACCATTGAAAGTGCCCACAACCTTTCGAAGCAGATGGGCGATATGGCCGAAAACCTCGACCGCAAGCTCAAGGGAACCGACAGTACGCTCGGTCTTTTCCTCAACGATCGCGGTGTTTACGACAATCTCAACTCAACCTTGCGCAATGCCGATTCACTCATGATCGACCTCAAGGCACATCCCAAGCGCTACGTTCACTTCTCAGTGTTCGGACGTAAAGACAAATAAAGTTGAGGCCCCACACATAAGCATGGCCTTATGCACCAGCAAACACGAAGCGGCATTCATTCGCTAACCGCCGGTTCGCAAGCACGAAAGCGGCAGCAGAACGACAACATTCTGCTGCCGCTTTTTCCGCCTCTCGTTTGTCAGTAAAACGTATCCATCACGCCGCTCCTTCTTTTGGGCTTTCAGACAGGCCTACCTGCCTTACTTTCTGTTGTATCAAAATGTCAAAGAACGCTGAATGAATCAATAAGAGTAATTTGTTTTTTCATCTGCTGAGGCTGAGGTGCAGCTTATCAATGCTGCTGCACAGTAAAGCCTTTATTGCGAATGCAAAGATACCATACAAACACCGCCAAATCCAAATTTTTCAGCCACTCGATATCGCACCTCCACTTTTTTCGTCCTTCGAAAATAGCAGGAAAACCCTTTATTTACAGGCACTTCCACCACCATTTTCAGCGATTCAACAAAGTGAAATAGGGATATGTTTTCAGGGCTTCCACCATGCGGCCCATCAAACCACGGTTTCTTTAAAAAACATAAAACCTCTTTCACGCACCCTACATACCACACCCGCTACATCGCCCCATAGCGCACCCTTGCAAAATATTACTCAAACTAAATAAAATAGAAAAATGCTTTGCAAGAGTGTTCGGTTTATGTAACTTTGTAGTCCCGAATTTACAATCCCACCCCAACAATGGACACATCCCACCCGAATGCATGGCAAAACTGCCTGAATATCATACAAAATGCTATCCCGAGCCAACATTTTACCACTTGGTTCGAGCCTCTTTCGTGTATGGGTGTGAACAATGGTATGCTCACGGTTGGCGTGCCCAACAAATATTTTGCCGAATATTTCGACCAGCATTACGCCGCTTATCTCATGAAAGCCGTGTCGCAGATCTACGGACCGGGATTGAAACTTCAATACAAGTTGCCGCCCGAACCGGTGGGTAACATTCAGAACGAGCCGATTCTCAAAACCGCACCCCCACAGCCAACGGTCGAGAAAAACTCGCTCAACACCGTGCAGAACCGCGGACCCTTACCCAAACTCGATCCGCAGCTTAATCCGCGCTACACCTTCCGAAACTTTGTAGAGGGACAGAGCAACAAACTCCCCCTCAGCGTCGGACTCAGCATTGCCGAAAATCCGGGAAAAAACACCTTCAACCCCTTCTTCCTGTATGGGCCGAGTGGGGTAGGCAAAACCCATCTCGTCAATGCCATCGGCGTACGCATTCGCGAACTCTATCCCGAAAAACGCGTACTCTTTGTGTCGGCACACGTGTTCAAAACCCAGTACACCGACTCGGTGCTGCACAACACACCCAACGATTTCATCAACTTTTATCAGACCATCGATGTACTGATTATCGACGACATTCAGGAAATCACCACCACCAAAACGCAGCAAGCCTTTTTCCACATATTCAACCACCTGCAGCAAAACAGCCGACAGATTATCATGACCTGCGACCGTCCCCCCGTGCTGCTCGAAGGCATGGAAGACCGCATGCTCACACGCTTTAAGTGGGGTATGACTGCCGAAATGGAAAAGCCCGATACCAAGTTGCGTCGCGACATTCTCATTTCGAAAATTCGCCGCGACGGACTGGTCATTCCGCCCGACGTGGTGCAGTACATAGCCCAAAACGTGGAGTGCAGTGTGCGCGAAATCGAAGGCATTGTCAATTCCATCATGGCCTATTCCGTAGTCGACAACTGCGAAATCGACCTACAGCTCACCCAGCGCGTCGTGTCGCGTGCCGTCAGTTTAGAGCAAAAGGAAATCACTAACGACGACATCATAGCCGTGGTGTGTAAGCATTATGCCATCAAGCAAAAGGAAATAGTGTCGAAAAGCCGCAAGCAAGTCATTGTGCAAGCCCGTCAGCTCGCCATGTTCCTTTGTCACAAATACACCGACACCACCTACAGCCAGTTAGGCCGTATGTTCGGCAAGCGCGACCACAGCACCGTACTCTATGCCTGCAATCAGGTCAGCTGCCGTCTGGGTGTCGACAAATCTTTCCGTCGCGAAGTAGAAGAAATCGAAATGCTGCTTCAGTGCTAACTTCCTGTCAAATGCCCAAGCAAGGCCGAAAATATTTGGCTGTTTAGAAATAAAATCTTAAATTTGCAACCAATTCGTTGCGATATGCCCACTTCCCAAAGGAAGGTTCGTACGCTGCAAAGCGAGCGTCAAAGCCTATAGCAACACCTAAGGAAAGGTGCTCGAGTGGTTGAAGAGGCACGCCTGGAAAGCGTGTAAACGCCTAAAGCGTTTCGGGGGTTCGAATCCCCCTCTTTCCGCATTTCTAACGGAGCATTTTAATGAAATCTCCAGCAATCATTCACCGAGGATGTGTCAGCAAACATATCCTCGGTTTTTTTTGTTTAAGCCGAAAATCGTGTCGTTTCGGGTTATTCCGGGTCAGTAGCCAATTCATGGGGATGCCTCGACAATGGTTTCTGTATATTATGACAAACAATTTATAGCATACATTTCGGTTATAACTCGGAGGTTTTGAAACCGCGGCGCCCTATTTAAAAACCCCAACGCCCCGTCATTATTCGGAGGTTTTGAAACCGCGGCGCCCTATTTAGAACCACAGTACCCATTTCATTATTCGGAGGTTTTGAGACCGCGGCGCCCTGTAAGGGCAATGGTATTTCAGCCCAGGGTAAAGCAGACCGAAGGGCTGCGACACCCTGGGTTTCCCCCATGAATCGGGTTTAAAAGGTATCGCGCCCTGTAAGGGCAATATGTCGAAATAGGGGCAACGCCCCTCGACAAAGCGGGCGTAAATTGGGCGCATTACATGGGTGCATAATTCCCATGTGCTCATCGTTGCACCAATGCATGCCATTTTCCGACAATCCGCCCGTTTGTGTCGAGGGGGCGTAAATCCCCATGTGCTCATCGTTCCACCAACGCATACCATCCTCCGATAATCCGCCCGTGTGGGTCGAGGGGGCGTTGCCCCTATCTCGACGTTCTGCCCTTACAGGGCGCGATACCTTTAAAACCCGGGACCTGGGGGGGACCCAGGGTGTCGTTCACTCCGTTCACTATACCCTGGGCTGAGATACCCTTGCCCTTACAGGGCGCCGCGG